>Ga0265314_10004788_pt1 | contig 12401 bp, 12 predicted proteins | sample 4126metaG_FD_203106 | JGI IMG/M metagenome (GOLD analysis project Ga0265314, IMG submission 203106) | Rhizosphere microbial communities from Carex aquatilis grown in University of Washington, Seatle, WA, United States - 4-1-26 metaG | ecosystem: Host-associated > Plants > Roots > Rhizosphere >... | reverse complement strand
AGCGCGACCGTCAGGGAGCGACACAGCGTCCACACTTGAATCAAATGGCCCGCTTCGAAAAAGAAGCGGGCCTTTTTTATTGAGCAGTGCGAGTTTAAGGATTCCACCATGATGTCCAAGATCGACGCCGATTATTACAAATCTTTGGAGGCCGACCTGAAAGCGCTCTTGCGCGACATCCATGGTTTGCAAAACTCCGACGTCGAAGAAATCGCGCGATACCTGAACGCCGGAGAATACGGATTGACCTTGGGTACTCTTTGCCTGGCCTTGAGCAACAACGGCATCGCCATCGGTCGCAAGACCTACCAGAGTATTGAGTCGCTGCTACAGAAGATGGAGATGGATATAGGGTATTGTGCGGGGATTAAGGTGGAGTGACTGTCCGTAATTTGTATAGACTTTCTCGAAGGGTCGTTTTTCATGCCTGAGGTTCTAGGCCGTGTCATCGTTCCAACCGGCAAATTGCTACTGATTGATTTCGGCCTGCTTTATATGTGGTCGCACGACCGGAAACCAGAGCTTCCGCCGGAGATCGATGCGAAATCCGTAGGTGAAGTTGTCGACATTCAAATTGACGGGCCTGACGCGCTGGAAGCCGCACATTTGCATGACTGGGTCGGGCTTTCGGATGGCGGCGCGCCTTCGGCGCTAAACACCGAACGATTTGTTTTAAAAAAGAGCGGTGAAGATTCAGGTCGCGTCATTTTTCCTTTGTAAATGTATTGCTGAACTGGGTTAACGCAGGTCGAAAAGATTTTTGCCATTAATTCCGGACAAAACGCGACCGCTAATTGTCTTAGTATAGATGAGAGGGAAGCAATCGTTACTTCTCGTCGTTCAGCGGCGAATCTTTGAAGCCGCTCAGCACGACTTCGGCGGGGCCGAAGGGGATTTCGGCGGTGAGCTTCAGGACGATGCCGGTGGCGCTGTCGAGCCAGATGCGCATCTTGCCTTTGCGCTCGAAGAGGCCTTTAAATTCAGCTTCGGGTTCAATGATCAGGCATTCGCGGTCTTTCAAATCGCCGACTGTTTCGAGGCTGCGGCCGACAATCTTGATCTTCGTGTTCCAGACGCGCTTGTCGGCGCAGATTGGTAGCAGGAAAGAATCTTCTTTCAGGCCTTTCAGATCGATGCCGCGCACGTAATACACGGCGCTCAGCGGGTCGAGACATTTGTCGATCAGCGGGATCTGCTTACTGCGCCACTGTCCATCAGTCGGGCGCGGCCAGTCGTACGCGGCTTCCATGCTGCCAATGTCGTAGCTGAAAGCGATGCGTTCCTGGATCTTGGCGTTGCCTTCCTTTTTCACGATGTAGTAGCGGCGGCTGAATCCGCCTTTGACGTCGATCGAGGACTTAGCGATATCATCAACGTCGTACATCAGCGAGACCGCGCGGTTGGAGCGCGTTTCGAGCGCGACGACGAACACTTCAGGGCCCTTCTCATCGTTGCCGTTGGGCTCCTTCTTGCGGACTTCCATGAAGGCTTTTCCCGCCGGCACGCCGCTGACGCGGATGTCGTAATCGAGGCGTTCGCCGACCTTCAACGACGGCGCCTTCTGCTCGAATTCTTTCATGAGCGGCTGGCGTTCGATGCGGTTCTGCTTGTTGTCTTTGTTATCGCCCGGAGCCTTAGCTTTGATGGGCTCGTCAGGAACAGTTTCGGCGCGGAGAACAGACGACGCCAGCACCAGGCCGAGGCAACTCCAGCCCAGCAGCGTCACGCGCCAGCGATTTCGACCACCTGTCATGCTATGTACATCCCCCGCCCCGTCTATCAGGCTCAACCGCCCGATCGACCGGAAGTAACGGCCCAACTGCGGACGCTGCTTCCTGCACTCATGTGTAAAATAAGTGATACAAACATCTTAGATTCATTTATCGTCCGGTCAAGCCTTAACTTCGGAGCTCGAAACCGGTCTTTTTGAAGCGGAATCAGCAGGATTTTTGCTCGAGGGCATCGAGACGGCGCGGTTTGCACGCACCAGTTCGCGCACGGAGCAAACCTGGACCTCGGAACCATCGATGCTGACGGCGTGGGGCGTCGAGAGCGGCATAAAACTGCCGGTGTTGATCACGCGCATGCCGCCGTGAATCCAGTTTCCGGCGCGGTGCGAGTGGCCGACGACGGCGGTGCGCACGGGCCGGTCGAATGTGGCCGCCAGTTGCGCGACTATCTTTGGCGCGCGGCTCCAATACTGAAGGATGTGGATCGGCTTCTGGGGCGGGTAGATGACGGACGCGAGGTATTCGATCGCGCCGCAGCGTTCGCGCACCCGCGGGTTTTCTTTCAGATACGCCGCCTGTGTCGCGCGATGCTCATCGGCCAGAGCGGTGAACCGCGACGGCCGGCCGCCCAGTTCCTGCCAGCGCTTGCTCAGCATCGCACCCAGAATCTGCTCGGAGCGCTTGGACGGATGCGTCATGTCGGCGATGCAGTCGCCGTGAAAGACCAGCGTTGCGGACGCCTCGTCGTACACCCATTGTTGCGAGGAAATCACGGGATCGTGGTTTCCAGTAAGCAGTTCGGCTTCGGCGCTGCGCCCGCGGCAGGCTTCGCGCGCCTGGCGCAGCAATCCTTCACTTTGCGGTTCACAAGCCGGCGCTTCGTAGCGGTCGAGCGTGTCGCCGTTGAGAATGACGCGATCGTACTGCCGCGCGAGCGTGCGGATGCCATCGAGATACGACAGCCCGCGCGAGGCGCCGGTGCCCAAATGGAGATCGGAGAGGATTAATGTCTTCATGTGGCGGCACTCATTGCAGTATGTCGGCAACTTCGCGAACGGAATTGTTTGCAAAGAAACGTCCAAATTCCAATGACCGTAAGGCAGCTCAAGGAATTCAACGCGAGTCCAGAAAGAAGCCAACGTTCGACGAACCCATCTTCATCAAAGTTTTTGTCACGCTCGTAAAGGTATTCGGCATTTGTAATTTCGGTCATTCCCTGCGAGTCGGCATCCTTTTCACGATTGTTGCTGTACCATGAGTAGTGAATGCAACGGTAGCTTCTAAATGGGAGGCCACCCTCGAAGACAAACGCCATGACCTGTCCACTATCGTTAGCGTTTCCCGGGGGATTCTTTCGCATGAGTGTTACCGGATTTCCAAACAAGCCCAAGCATAGGAACCCGATCGCAACTGAAATTGACACTATTGTGCTCAAGTGAAATTGAAAGATGGGCTCATCCATTTCAAGTTCCTTGAGTAATGAGCAGCAAAGCCGATACCGTTCGCGCTATAAGCCATTTTCGGTGCAGCTTTGGCGTCTGTCACATGCATTTGTCCGGCTCCCCTGAGCGAAGTAACAAAAAAACGAACGAGTCGCCTCGTCCGTCCGTTTCTTTTCTGTCACGCAGCACTCAGAACTCATCACTCAGCACTGTCTTCTTAGACAGTGACGAAAATTTCGTCGAACTTGACGCCCAGGCCTGCCATTTCGGAAATGATGCGCACAGGTGAAGCTTCGATGCCGATGCCCTGGTAATCGGGGCTCTTGAGCGTCAGTTGCAGCTTGAATCCAGCCGCGGGGAAGCAGCCCTTCTCGAGTTTCAGGCTGCTGAGCAGCGCGCCCGAGGGCGAAACGTTGCGAACGGTGGCATGGCCGGTGTCGAAGAGCTTGCCGTCGGGCAGCAGCACTTTGACATCGCACGGAATTTCAACGGCGGTGCGGCGCGTCTCGCGGTAATGCGCGCGCAGATGATCGAAGAATTCAGCGGACTGCTCAGCGGCGCGAAACACAAGCCGCGCGGCGTTCTTGGCGGCCTTCGGATCGACCGGCGCGGGCGCGCCGAGCTTCTGCAGGCCGGAAGGCATGGCTTCAACATTTTCAACGGTGACGGAAGATTCCATTTTAATCAGCTCCTTGCTATGTAAATGAACGCGGCATTTGTTCTCTGAGGGTATCGGCTATTTATTTGGCGGGCCGAAGCTAAAAAATACAGGTGCTTACCCCTCACCCCGGACTCGCTTCGCTCGCTCGGCCCTCTCCCTCAAGGGGAGAGGGAACAGTCAGCAACGAGCGCTGCGCGCTTACTATTTCAGAATGGAGCGCACCATCTGCCCCAGGCGCGAGAGCACGTCTTTCGACGCCTCGGCGGCGATGACGAGATCCGCGTGGTCCATCCAGCCGCCGTAGCAGACCAGGCAGCGCCGCACGGTCGCTCCGCTTCCTCGGCGATCGTGGACGTTGACGAGTTTTCCGGCGCAGCAGGGACAGGACCAGAGATTATCGGCGGGCGCGACTTTTTCGCTGCCATCATCGGCGCGAGGACGCGGCGCGGGCCAATCGAGCGCAGCGGTGGCGCGCAGGACGGCATCCATGTCTTTCTCATGAAACCAGGCGCCGCCGCAGGCCGAGCAGTGCAGAAAATCGATCTTGTCGGCGGTCAGGCAGGCGAGCACGACTTCGCTGCTGCCGGCGCGCTTGCAATTCGGACAGAACATGCGCGCAGGGCGCAGGGTCGTGGTGGTGTCGAGCGGACGAAAGGTCGTGGTGGTTTTGTTGACGGTTGCGACGCGGCTCATTTTGATTTTCTCCCCTTGGAGAATGTATCGGCGAGAATCGGGGTTCGATTGAGGACGTGGATGCGCAAAACGTCCGCCCAAATCGCGCGATTATAGGACGATGTCTAAGCGCAAAAAAAAAACGCGCCCGAATCAGGCGCGTCTTTTTCGGCGAATGGACGTTCGCGATTTACGGCTTTTTTTCCTTGGAGGGCGTCTCGACCACGTTCGTGTTCGGCACATCGATCTTTCCGGCGAGCGAACGTTCGAGCGACGACTTCGGCATCCAGCCCTTCTTGCCGTCGAGCGTCAGCACGTGGTGGAAGAGCTTGTAGCCGTCGCGCGTCTTGATCAGCTTCGTCGGTTCTTTCTCGTAGATCAGGATGTCGCTGCCCAGATCCTGCAGCGAGCGCGAGGGCACGTAGACCATGTTCGTCAGGTCCGCGCTGTCGATGTCCTGCACAGATTTGATCGCGCCGCGTTTGAACGGCGATTCGAAGACTTTCAGGTCCTTCTTGACGTAGTTGAAGAGGTCCGACATCTGCGGCGGAAAGCGGTCAAAATCCGCGGCGTAAAGGTGCAGCGCGAGCATCGCGTGCTTGAACTTCTCGTCCACTTCGTCGGAGATCGCCTGCTGGCGCTGCGCTACGATCGCCGGCCAGGCCACCGAGCCCAGCACGCCGAACATCGGCAGATTGCCCATCGGCGAGCTGAATTCGAGCAGCATGCCTTCGGGATCATTGATCACCGAGAGGGCTCCGGCCATGGGGAACATATGGTCGTGCAGCGCGTTGGCGCTGGGGAACTGTTCGATCACATCGCGCCCGATCAGGCCGGACTTGGAGAGCTTCGGCAGTTCGGAGCTGTACACATCCAGCATGCGGGCCAGATCGATGTAGCCAATGGCCGTACGGGATTCGCGGAAGAGCTTGCTCAGGTCTTTCAGTTTCTTGTCTTCCGCCAGCGACGAGCGCAGATACTGGGGCTGCGCCTGCTGTGCGGCCTTTTTCAGCGCGTTCAAGTGGTCGGAGACGAGCAGGAATTTGCGCTGCTTGCCGGCGTCGAGATCAAGGTCGATCACCGCGTGCGAGGCGAAGAACGGCGTCTTGGTTGCGCCTTCAGCGTCGGTGCGGGCGAGATTCGCGAACAAGCCGTTGGGAATGGGCGTGGACTTTTCTTCGCGAGGGGCCGACCCCTTCTGGTAGAAAATCTGCGTCACGCCCGACGAGGTCTGAACGTATTCCTGGCCCGTGGCGGTCTGGATTGAAGCGAGCAGGTTTTTCAACGCGGTCGGACCCGTTGCGTTATCGGGATCGAGTTCGACTGCGAAGACCGGCTGGAACATGGAGAGCACGTCGAGGAAGCTGTCCATCTTCAGATTCGGCTGCGGGACATACGACAGGAAGACCGACATCTCGCCTTTGAAAAGTTCAAGTTTGCTGCCGATTTCGGATGCATTGGCCACGCCGAAGGCCGCTTTCAATTTTTCCTGGTATGCGGCCCCATCGCTGCCGGAAGCCTTGATTCCATCCAGGATGAAATTGTGCAGGTCGACGCCGCTCCACTGCGTGGCGCCAAAGACGATCGTGTCGCCCTGCGCCAGCCGCGCGGTGACCGCGTTGCACGCGCCGTACTTTTTCGGCATGCCGTCCTTGTTGAGTCGGACGAACATTTTCTCGCGAATGGCGGCGTTGTCGCCATCGGTGACAGTGACGCCCATGGCGAAATGAGGGCGATTGGCTTCGAGCGCGCCCAGTCTAGGTTCGGCAAACGCTTTGAACCAGGCCGGAGCCATGCCCAGAAGCGGCTGAAGGTTGGCCTGCACATATACGGCAGCATCGCCCTTATCGTCGCGGCCCACCTGGTCGTAGGCGCTCTGGTAGCCCGAGTGTCGGGCAAGTGTCCCGGCGCTATTTTTCAAGAAGCGATCGATCGCGTCTTCCACCACGCGCGTGCCCTGACCGTAAATGAAGAGATTCTCCACGAACGCCCAGGACTCAACGAGCTTCAGATCGGGGTTTTTGATGCGTACGATGTCGTAGCTGCCGATGCGGTCGTCTTCGTCTTTGAAGCGCGGATCGACGGCCTGGCCGCTGCGGTGTTTCTCGAGGACGCTTTCCAATTCGCGCTGGCGCTTTTCGCCTTCATCGCCGGCCGGAAGACTGGCCACGATGAGGAACTTGGGCAGCGTGCCGTCAGCCATCATGTTGACCGATGCCGCGTCGCCTTCGATGGCAAGCGCCACCTGGCCGTCGAGCAGCGGCGCCACGCGCGCGAGGAGATCGACTTCGTCGCTCTTGCGGCGCATTTCAGTTTCGGTGCGAGTGCCGTCGCCGCGAATGTACGCATCGCGCATGCGGGAATACGACGCCATCAGCGGCTGTGAAACTTCATCTTCGCGGAGCAACGCACGGAAGGCGGACCGTTCGAACGCCGTGCGCGCTTTCTTCAGATCGGGCGTGGAGATATAGAGGAACGCGGTATCCGAAACGAGGCGCTCAGGTTTGAGCTGCTGCTTCGCCGGCTTGGGCGTCTCATCTTTTTTGCCTTCATCCGCGGCACGGCAACCCAGACTAAGCGCCGCCACACAGGTGAAAATAAGCGTATGCCTAATGATCTGCATAGGCCAGAGTTACCTCCCAGCACGTAAGACGACGACACGAAGACAGCAAGCCAGCGTTACGGGGTCCCAAAAGGACAGATTGCGACAATCCCCGGGACCCTTACCTGAATCTAGTATCGGCTTCATCTTATGCCACATTTATTTGCTTTAGCCAGCACTAAATTGTGCCTAAGAATGAGTTGTCCGTAGGTTGAGACCCTTAAAGGAGAGCTGATCCTCTCGGAAAAGTAATGCATCTGGTGCTTTTCGGTCTCTGCATTACTCCATTGCGTATCGTCCATTTTTCACTAACCTAATAGCTGCAGGACGAAAGTGCTGTGTCTAACAAGGAGCCCGTAGAGCGCATGAGCGATAAGCCCGAAGAGAAAAAGGACGAAATTCCGGCGTTCCGAATCACTGAAAAGAAGGTCGACGACAGTTGGAAGGAAGAAATGCGGCGCGAGAAATTGGCTGCCGCCGCAAAAGCGCAACCCGCGCAGCCTCCTGCGCGCGAAGCGTCGCGCCCGGCACCAGAATCTCCGGCCGCCGAAGCTGCGCCGGACCAGGAGCCCGCGACCGACGAGACGGGGCCGCAAGCCAAACCGGCCGCAAAACCCACCGGCACTCCACAGGAACAGGCACAACAGAAGATCTTCATGAGTTTCATCTCGGGTCTGGCGCAACAGGCGCTGATGCAGCTTGGTGAAATGGAAAATCCGTACACCGGCCAGGCCGAACTGGATCTGCAGGGCGCGCGTTACACCGTGGAACTGCTCAACACAGTGCTGGTGAAAACCAAAGGCAATCTTTCGCCGGAAGAAGAAGAGACGCTTTCGGGCATCATTCACGATTTGAAGCTGCGCTACGTCGAAGTCGCCAACGAGGTCCAGCGCCAGATGGCCGCGCAGATGCAAAAGGGAGGCCCCGGCGGCGCGGGCGGTCCGATGCGTCCGGGACCGGGCGGCGCGATTCCGGGTCCGGGATCGGGACGAAGAAAGTAGGGAAGTACGAAGTGCGAAGTGCGAAGTAGGAGAAGTGCGAAACTTCGACCTTCGCACTTCGTCCTTCGCACTTATTCCAAGTAGCCCAAGTCCGACAACCGTTTTTCGATCGCCTGCTCTTCTTCTTTGGAATACACGGGAGCGTCGCTGAGTCGCGCGGATTCGCGCACAGGCTTTTCTTTCGCCAGCGCGATACTCGGCGGATTGGCAAAAATGTGCAGCATCGGTTTGCCGGTCATGCCGGCGGGAATCGGCTGGCCTAATGCCGCCAGGATCGTCGGCGCAATGTCGGCGATGTTCGCGGGCTGGCTGAGCCCGTTTGACGCCGTGACGTTCGGGCCTTCAAAGGCGTAAACGCCGCCGACGCGATGCACGCCGCCGATGGAATTCGGAGTGACGCGAATGCCGCTTCCACGCGCGAGTTTCTTGCGCGGGTAGAACCCGTCGGCGGGCACGACAATCAGGTCCGGCAGATTCAATTCATCTTTGCGATCGTAAATTTCCTCGCCCTTGTGTACGGCAATGAAAAGCGGATCGTTGGTGCCGGGAATCTTTTCGTCGAGGAAGCACTTGATGATTTCGTCGCGCACTTTTTCAAATTGCGATTCTTTCACGATGCCGAACGGTTCGCGGCCTTCCAGATTCAAATACACGAATCCGTAGATGCCGACGTGCGCGAGGTACGCGCGCGTCTTCGACCATTCCAGCGGCAATTCGCGGCTGCGCGCTTTGCGTTCGGCGGCGTCGAAGGTCGTGAGCAGCTGGATGCGCTTGCTCGCGCGCTTCAAGTGGCCCAGCGGCGTCAGGAATCCCCACTTCTGCAGCAGCGTGTTGATGAACACGCGTCCGGCACTGCGCCCGTGGCCATGGTCGGAGACGATCAGGCGCAGCAGGCGTGCGTCGCCGCCGGGGCGGAAGCGCTGGCTCGAACTGGAGCTCGAATGCAGTCCGAAGACGCGGTTGATCATCTGGTCCACGCGCCGGAAAAATTTCTGGATCAGTTCGCGCCGGCGCCGGTTGTCTTTCACGGCTTCGGGCAGGCACCACTTCCAGGCCTTGTGAAAGAGGATGTCGGTCGCCTGCAAGTACGCGATCTGCACGGCGGTCGGGCGTTCGCGCTGAAAATGCACGGCCACGCGTTCGAGCAGATCGACCGCGGCCATCGCGTGATCGATGTTGCGCTCGAAACCGTCGTCGTCCTTCATGTCTTCCCAATCGTCCTCGAAATTGAAATGCATCTGGGGCGAGACGCCCAGGATGTCATCGCGCAATTCTTCGGGATGGGTGAACGCGACCTGCGTGTTCGGCGTTTCGAATCCGCTCACGATGTAGCCGTTTTTCAGCGGGTACGGCGGGTAGCTGCGCGGCAGGAAGATCGAGCCGCACGAGACATCGGCTTTGCTGAGCCGCGTCAGGAAATTTTCACTGCGCTGCACGCTGCTGTCGTGAAACGTGAATTTGTGTTTTTCGGGATCGAAGCGCACGAAATCGATCACGCCGTGCTGCCCGGGATCTTTTCCGGTCAGGAACGTCGTCCACGCCGCGGCCGTGTGCGGCGGGATGGTCGAATTGAGCACGCCGAAATTGGCGCGGCGCAGGTATGTCGCGAGCGCCGGCATGGTGCCGTCCTGTGCGAGCGGCAACAGGACATCCCAGCAGACGGAATCGAGTGCGAGAATAACAACGCGTTCGTAGGGAACGTAAGAGAGCATCGTGTAGTGCGGCCAATCTCACTCAAGTTGCGGCGGAAGGTTCAAATCCACGAACAGGGATTGTACACGATGCTTGATTGTTCAGCATTTGAAGAATTTTTTGGTCGTGCGTCGACGCTGTTTATGGGGCGCGGGCGTCCCGTCCGCCGTTATGAAAAGCGGGCGGGACGCCCGCACCCCATAAACGGCACCGTTACTTAAACTTCTTCAACTTCGGCGTTTTCTTCAGCGGCAGCTTCACGGCTTTGCGGCTGAGGGCGCTTTGGTACACGGCGAGAATGATCTCCACCGTTTTGCGGGCTTCCTTGCCGTCGACCAGGAACTTTTCCTTGCCGTCGAGCGCGCGGACGAAATTCTCGAACTGGCGCTGGTGGCCGCTGAATGATATGGCGCGCGGATCGGCGGCGCCACCCTTCCCCGCTTCGTCGGCCGGCGGGCCGCAGTCAATGCGAACTTGCGCGTCGCCGGGTTCTTCTTTCTCGAACTGGAACGAGACCAGATGCCCGCCGCGCAATTTCGCCGAGCCCTTCTCGCCGCTCAGGAAAACTTCGGCCGAATCGCCGGGAAACATCGCGGTGCTGCCGAGCAGCAGGCCGAGCGCTCCGGACTTGAAACGCACGCAGCCGACGGCCGCGTCTTCGACATCGATGCGTTTGTGCGCAAGGCATGCAGCGTACGCGGTGAGTTCAGCCACCGGGCCGCCGAAAAATTGCATCAGGTCGAGCTGGTGGATCGACTGGTTCATCAACGCGCCGCCGCCGTCGAGTTCCCACGTGCCGCGCCAACCGCCGGAATCGTAATACGCCTGCGTGCGCCACCACGGAACGAGCGCGCCAATGACGGTGAGTCGGCCGAAACGGCCGGCGTCGAGCGCGGTCTTGATCGCCTTCACGCCGCTGTTCGAGCGGTTCTGAAAAATGCCGGCCAGGTGAACTTTGTTTTTCTTGCAGGCCGCGATCAGCTTGTCGCAGCGTTCGAGTGTGATCTCGAGCGGCTTTTCGCAGAGGATGTGCTTCTTGTGCGCGGCCGCCGCGAGCGCCGGTTCGAGATGCGCCCCCGACGGCGTGGCAATCGTGACGACATCGAGGCCCGGGGTTTTCAAAAACGCGGAGATGTCGCCGCTGTGAACGGGTACGCCGAAGTTTTTAGCGAAGGCCTCGGCTTTCTCTCCGCCGCTGCGCGAAAACGCGCCGATCAGGCGCCCGCCGTCCATGGCCTGGATCGCCTTCGCGTGAAAATCCGCGATGCTGCCGAGCCCGATGATGCCGAAACCGCGTTTGCCCATGTCGCTTCGCTCCGATCAGTGCTGAGTGCTGAGTCCCGAGTGCTGAGTTCGCCAAAACTCAAGTAACGCATAATACATAACGCATAAACTGCCGCGAGAGCAGAGTTGCGGAGTTGTTTATGCATTATGCGTTATGCATTACGTACAATCTTCTTTACACTTCGCCGCGGGAAAAATGGGATGGGCCATGGCGGATCCGCTGTACGATCTTTTTGAGCGACTCAACAATCCGCGCGAGCGCACGGTCGAGGGGCAGTTCGCCGAAGGCCGCGCGTGGGCGCACGAGCGCGGCCGGGTGCTGTGCTACTACAAGCTGACGATGCATCTGGAGTGGTTCACTTTCTACCTTCGAACCGTGCGGCAGCTGACAACACAGAAGCTGACGATCAGCGAAGGCGAAGCAAAGCTGATCCGCGAATCATGTTCGCAGTTGCTGGCCAACGTTCACGCGAAGCTCATCGAACGCCTGCAATTCCGCGCGAAGTATTCGCAGCGCGCATCGCTGATCGCCGACGGACTTCCGGTGCTCGCGCGGGCGCTGCAGGGCGTCAGCGAAGAAGACCTGGCGGCGCTGACGAATCTGCACGCGCAGGTTCGCGACGAAGAAAAAAATGGAACACCCGTCAAGATGGGCGGCAAATGGCTGCCGATCCCCGCGCCGCCGCCAAACTGGACGTCGCGCAGCCGCCAGCGCGAAAAAGCGGTGACGATGGCGAAGAAGCGATCGACGCGCAAAAGCCAGCGAACGAAAAAGACGGGGAAATCCAAGAACAAGTAGTCGCCGTTCGGCAAAGAATCTTTCGATTTTCACGCAATACTTTCCGAACTCAAACGTCCCAAGTTTAGGGTAAATTAGGGAAGTGGGCTTTCAGAAAGTAATTTAATTGCACATGTGCGTTTTCGGACAGAATAGTAAGCGCGAAGTCGAAACTGCTGACGCACGCGGTGCATCTTTTTACAGAAGCGAAACGCGCAAATCCTGAGGATTGCGCCATACGAGCTGCCACCATGTGCAAAAGTTTTCAGGGAATGAGCGCGGTGCTGCGGCCCCTCCTTTATATGGGGGTGCTGGCGGGCTCATGTCTTTTTGGGGCGGATGCGGCGCCTCCGCCCAAAGCGCCCGACCCCGTTGTGGTCGCGCCCGCGGCGGCCGAAGTTCCCTGGCAGAAAGTCGAGACCAAGTTTGTGCCGTTGCCTCAGCCGCGACAGGTGCTTTCGCCGGGGCTGTTCGATACTGAATTGCAAAACGTGCTGACGTTCACCAAAGATCCCGCCGGCGTCGACACGGGTTTGCCG
>Ga0265314_10004787_pt1 | contig 12401 bp, 12 predicted proteins | sample 4126metaG_FD_203106 | JGI IMG/M metagenome (GOLD analysis project Ga0265314, IMG submission 203106) | Rhizosphere microbial communities from Carex aquatilis grown in University of Washington, Seatle, WA, United States - 4-1-26 metaG | ecosystem: Host-associated > Plants > Roots > Rhizosphere >... | reverse complement strand
CGGCGCGGACGCGCTATAGGGAGAACCAAACAATGAAACGTCTATTATCTGTACTCGTACTGGCCGGCGCCTTCTGTTTCGGCACCGCAATGCCCGTCGTCGCGCAGGACAAGGCGGCAGACAAACCGGCTGTCGAGGCGCCCGCCGCCAAAACTGACGAAAAGAAGGATGCGGAGCCTGCCAAAGCCGAAGAGAAAAAAGATGCAACACCGGCCGCCGCGGAAGCTGCAGCACCTACGCCAAAATGCGGCGACAAGGGTTTCGACTGCAACAAGGGTGACGTCGCATGGATGATGACATCCACTGCATTCGTGCTGCTGATGACGGTTCCGGGTCTCGCGCTCTTTTATGCCGGCATGACGCGCACCAAAAACTCGTTGTCGACCGTGATGCAGAGCTTCAGTATTTTCTGCGTCGTCGCAGTGCTGTGGGTTGTCTACGGTTACAGCATGGCGTTCACGGCAGGCCACGAAGGCAGCTCATTGGCGCCATTCATTGGATCGCTCGACAAGTTTTTCATGTCCGGTGATGATCCGACCACCGCGGTCGCGGCGACGTTTAGTAAAGGCCAGTACATACCCGACTTCGTGTACTGCATGTTTCAGCTGACTTTTGCGGCAATTACGGTCGCGTTGATCTGCGGCGCATACGCGGAACGTTTCAAGTTCAGCGCCATGCTGCTCTTCAGCATCCTGTGGTTCACGTTTTCCTACCTGCCCATCGCGCATATGGTGTGGTACTGGGACGGTCCGGATGCGTACACCACCGCCAAGGCAGCCGACATCGCCAACAGCCACGCCGGCTTCATATTCGCGAAAGGCGCGCTGGATTTTGCCGGTGGCACGGTGGTGCACATCAACTCCGGTATCGCCGCTTTGGTGTGTGCGCTGATGCTGGGCAAGCGTTACGGTTTCGGCAAAGTGAATATGTCACCGCATAGCCTGATGATGACGGCGATAGGCACCGGCTTGCTGTGGATGGGATGGTTCGGTTTCAATGCCGGGTCCGCCCTCGAAGCCAACGGCAGCGCAGGAATGGCCTTCTTCAACACCCTGTTCGGCACCGCGGTCGCCGGCTGTGCGTGGATGTTCACCGAGTGGATGATCAAGGGCAAACCGAGTCTGCTGGGCGTCTGCTCCGGCATCGTGGCGGGCTTGGTGGCGATCACGCCGGCCGCCGGATACGTCGGCCCGATGGGCGCACTGATCATCTGTGCGGTTGCGGGTGTCGTGTGCCTGATTGCTTCGACCAAGGTCAAGAAAATGCTGGGCTACGATGACGCGCTGGATACCTTCGGCGTGCACTGCGTGGGCGGCATCATCGGTTCGCTCGGCACCGGGATATTCGTCAATCCGGCCTTAGGCGGAACGGGCGTCTACGACTATGTCGCCAACAAAGTTGGTGAATTTGACGCCGGTGCGCAGATCATTTCACAGCTGTGGGATATCGGTATCACCTTGGTCTGGTCGGGCACGGTGGCTTTCGTAATCCTGCTGATCCTTAAGGTTACGATCGGCATCCGTTCCAGCGACCAAGATCAGGAAGAAGGTCTCGACCTCGCGGATCACGGCGAGAAAGCGTACAACTACTGATAGTTCGTTCACTCTCTGTGCAAGTCAAGACGGGGCCGGTTTAGCCGGCCCCGTTTTTTGAACCTCGAGGAACCACTCCCATGAAACTAGTCACTGCAATCATCAAGCCGTTCAAGCTTGACGAAGTGAGGGAGGCGCTGTCCGCGATCGGCGTGCAGGGCATCACCGTCACTGAAGTCAAGGGCTTCGGACGGCAAAAGGGTCACACGGAGCTCTATCGCGGCGCTGAATACGTCGTGGATTTCCTGCCGAAAGTGAAAATCGAAGCCGCGATCAAAAGCGAAATGCTCGACCAGGTCGTCGAAGCAATCGAAAAATCCGCGAATACCGGCAAGATCGGCGACGGCAAGATTTTCGTGTTCGAACTCGAACAGGTTTACCGCATTCGTACCGGCGAGACCGGCGCGGACGCGCTATAGGGAGAACCAAACAATGAAACGTCTATTATCTGTACTCGTACTGGCCGGCGCCTTCTGTTTCGGCACCGCAATGCCCGTCGTCGCGCAGGACAAGGCGGCAGACAAACCCGCGGCAGCCGCGCCTGCAGCAACGGCACCTGCGGCTGCACCCGCCGCGGCGGAAGCGAAGAAGCCGGAACCCAACAAAGGCGATACTGCCTGGATGATCGTCGCCACCGCGTTCGTATTGATGATGACAATTCCCGGCCTCGCGCTCTTCTATGGCGGCCTGGTGCGCACCAAGAACATGCTCTCGGTACTGATGCAGGTGTTCGTCGTTTGTTCGCTGCTTACCGTGCTGTGGTTCGTGTACGGCTACAGTATCGCGTTCACCGAAGGCAACGCGTTTTTCGGCGGCTTCGACCGCCTGTTTCTTAAAGGCCTCACGCCCGATTCGACATCGGCGACGTTCAGCAAAGGCGTCGTGATTCCGGAATACATTTACATGGTATTTCAGTGCACGTTTGCCGCGATCACGCCGTGCCTGATAGTCGGCGCGTTTGCGGAGCGCATGAAATTTTCGGCCGTGCTGATGTTCATGGTGCTGTGGTTCACGTTCTCATATCTGCCGATTGCGCATATGGTGTGGTTCTGGGCCGGTCCCGATGCATACACCGACGCCGCGGCCGCCGACAGGGCGCAGGCAATCGCCGGATTCATTTTCCAAAAAGGCGCACTGGACTTCGCCGGCGGCACGGTCGTGCATATCAACGCCGGCATCGCCGGTCTGGTCGGCGCGCTGTTGATCGGCAAGCGCCTGGGCTACGGCCGTGAAGCGATGGCGCCGCACAGCCTGACGATGACAATGATCGGCGCATCGCTGCTATGGGTGGGCTGGTTCGGCTTCAATGCCGGCTCCAACCTCGAGGCCAACGGCACCACGGCGATGGTGTTCGCCAACACGTTTGTCGCAACCGCGTCCGCGACCTTGTCCTGGATGTTCCTCGAGTGGATGTTCAAAGGCAAACCGTCGATGCTGGGTGCCGCCTCCGGCGCGGTCGCGGGATTGGTGGCCATCACGCCCGCCTGCGGCTGGGTTGGGCCGATGGGCTCGATTGCGCTGGGCATAATCGTCGGCGCGGTCTGTCTGTGGTCGGTCAATGGCCTCAAGCGGATCTTCGGTTACGACGACGCACTCGACGTGTTCGGCGTGCACTGCATCGGCGGCATCGTAGGCGCGCTGGGCGTGGGCGTATTCGCATCGCCCAGTCTGGGCGGCACCGGCGTATACGATTACGCGGCCAACAAAGTCGCCGACTACGACATGGGCGCGCAGTTGATCAGCCAGGCGTGGGGTGTCGGCATGACGCTTATCTGGTCGGGCGTGGTGGCGTTCCTGTGCTACAAGCTGGTCGACCTAGTCATCGGTTTGCGCGTCCCCGAAGAAGTCGAACGCGAAGGCCTCGATCTCAACGAGCATGGCGAGCTTGCGTACCATAATTAAGTCAAAAGTTCTCTTGACGTAAAAAAAGGGGGCTTGGAAGCGCCCCTTTTTTCGGCGCCATCGCGGCAACAATCCGCATCGCGCGACGCGTGGAATCGCGTCCGAGTCGCTATTCCTGGATCATGCCGGGGGTTCCGCAGCCACTGCGGGCGGTTTTGCTACAATAGCCGCCCGGCAACGCTGCGAGCTGACATGACGACCGTTCCGCACCTGACCACGGCCCTGACCGGCCCGTTGCTCGATCTTGAGCGCGGCATTCTGAAGGCCATGCCCGACATCGAGCATTGGTTTCGCAACCAATGGCAGGAACATGCGACACCGTTCTATGCGTCGGTGGATCTGCGCAACAGCGGCTTCAAGCTTGCGCCCGTCGACACCAACCTGTACCCGGGCGGCTTCAACAATCTGAATCCGGAATTCGATGCGCTGTGTGTACAGGCCACGATGGCAGCGGTGGAAAAAATCTGCCCCGATGCGCGCGGCGTGCTGCTGATACCCGAGAACCACACGCGCAATACCTTCTATCTGCAAAACGTGGCGGCATTGCAGAAAATCCTGCGTCATGCCGGGCTGATCGTGCGCATCGGCACCTTGTTGCCCGAAGTCACCGCGCCGGCCGATATCGTGCTGCCGGACGGCGGCAAACTCACGCTCGAACCGCTCGAGCGCAACGGCAACCGCCTCGCCGTCGACGGGTTCGATCCCTGCGTCGTGTTGCTCAACAACGACCTGTCGGCGGGCCTGCCGGAGATCCTGAAAAATCTCGAGCAAACCGTGCTGCCGCCGCTGCACGCAGGCTGGTATATGCGCCGCAAGTCCAACCACTTCGGGGTATACAAGGACGTTGCGACCGATTTCGCCAAAGTGCTGGGCGTCGATCCCTGGTTCATCAATCCGTATTTCGAGAAATGCGGCAAGATCAATTTTCACGAACGCAAGGGCGAGGAATGCCTCGAGGGCTACGTATCGGAAATACTCACCGATATCCGCGCGAAGTACACGGAATACGGCATCAAGCAGGAACCGTTCGTGATCGTTAAGGCCGATGCCGGCACCTACGGCATGGGCATCATGACGGTGAAAGATCCGTCGGAAGTGCGCGGACTCAACCGCAAACAGCGCAACAAGATGGCGGTGGTCAAGGAAGGCCTCGAGGTGCACGAGGTACTCGTGCAGGAAGGGGTTTACAGCTTTGAAAAGGTCAACGACGCCGTTGCCGAACCGGTCGTTTACATGATCGATCATTTCGTCGTCGGCGGCTTTTACCGCGTGCATTCGAGCCGCGCCCAGGATCAGAGCCTCAATGCGCCCGGCATGCAATTCGTGCCGCTCGCGTTCGAAAAGCCCTGCTACTCGCCCGACCTCGACGACCCGGACTGTCCGCCCAACCGTTTCTACGCCTACGGAGTCGTCGCGCGCCTGGCGCTGGTTGCCGCGGCAATCGAACTGGAGCAGACCGGGCAGGCGCTCGATAACAAATCGATCGCCGCCGCGCGCTGACTCCCCACGCCCACAGCCATGAAAATCGCGTTCATCGTCGACCCGCTCGACGACTTCAAGATATACAAGGATTCGACGTTCGCGATGATGCGCGAAGCAGCGGCGCGCGGGCACGAGCTTTACGCACTGCAGCAGGAAGACGTCGTCTGGCAGTCGGGGGCGGTCACGGGACACGCGCAAAAGCTTTATCTCACCGGCGATCCGGTTGCGTGGTATCGCACCGAAGCGACGCAGGCAATCCCGCTCAAGGACTTCGAAGCGGTCGTGATGCGCAAGGACCCGCCGTTCGACATGGAATACGTTTACAGCACGTATCTCCTGGAACTCGCGCAGGAACAGGGCGCGCGCATATTCAACAATCCCCGCGCGATTCGCGATTGCAACGAGAAGCTGACCATCGCGCGGTTTCCGCAGTTCACCGCGCCGACGCTGGTGACGCGCCAGGCGTCTTTGATCCACGAGTTCCTGGTTGCCCACGACGACATCATTCTGAAACCGCTCGACGGCATGGGCGGCACTTCCGTATTCCGCGTGCATGCCAAAGATCCGAATCTCAACGTCATCATCGAGACCGTCACGCATTACGGGCGGCGCACGATCATGGCACAACGCTACATTCCGGCGATAGCCGACGGCGACAAGCGCGTGCTGCTGATCGGCGGCAAGCCCGTGCCGTTCGTGCTGGCGCGCATACCGAAACCCGGCGAAACGCGCGGCAATCTCGCCGCGGGCGGTACCGGGGTCGCGCGTGAATTGACGCCGCGCGACCGCGAGATCGCCGAGACCCTCGGACCGTTGCTCAACGCCCAGGGGCTGCTGCTGGTCGGTCTTGACGTTATCGGCGACTACCTGACCGAAGTCAACGTGACAAGCCCCACTTGTTTTCAGGAAATCACCGACCAGACCGGTTTCAACGTCGCCGGCATGATGCTTGACGTGCTGGAGCACGCGGTCGAGCGTTGAAGCAGCGATCCGCCCCGCATGCGGACTCAACGTGCGGCGGCGCCGGCGGGATATGCGTAGTAGTATAATTTCGCCTATTCGAATGTACCCGTCCGCTACCGCATGATAGGCATACTGATCATTACTCATGGCACGCTGGGCGAAAGCCTGATCCATTGCGCGAGCCACGTTCTCAACAAGCGGCCGCCGCGACTCAAACAACTCGGCGTTACCGCGCAGGACGACCCGGCGCTCCTGCTGCCGCAGGCGCGCGCGCTGGCGAAGGAACTCGATGACGGCAGCGGCGTGCTGATACTCTCCGACATGTACGGCGGCACGCCGAGCAACCTCGCCGCCAAGCTGGTGGTGCCGGGCAAAAGCGAAGCGGTGGCGGGCGTCAGCCTGCCGATGCTGATCCGCGTGCTCACGTACCGCGACCGCGATCTGCAAACCATAGTGACCAAAGCCATCAGCGGCGGCTGCGAAGGCGTGATCCGCGTGCCCATGTTCAAATTGCACAATGCTGCAACGGGAAGCTGAAATCATCAACAAGCTGGGCCTGCACGCGCGCGCGTCGGCCAAGCTGACCCAGCTCGCGGGCCAGTTCGCGAGCAATATCTGGGTCGCCCGCAACGGCAAACGCGTCAATGCCAAAAGCATCATGGGCGTGATGATGCTGGCCGCCGCCAAGGGCACGATGATCAATATCGAAACCGACGGGCCCGACGAAGAAGCCGCCATGACCGCGCTCACCGGCCTGATTGCGGATTATTTCGGAGAGGGCGAGTAGCGCAGGAGGCGGAATTGAAGGCGCGCCGCCGGCGCGGCGTGCCCCCCATCCCCAATCCTGATTCCTGCATCGCGGACCGACCATGAGCTTTACCATGCACGGCATCCCGGTGTCCGGCGGCATCGCCATCGGTCACGCGCACCTGGTATCCCACGCCAGGCTTGAAGTCGCGCATTACGCGGTCCCGCCGCACCAGATCGCCGAGGAATTGGCACGCTTCGAAACCGCGCTGAAAACGGTGCGCGCGGAGCTTGAGGAATTGCGCACGCAGATCCCGTCCAACGCGCCGCAGGAATTCGACGCGTTCCTCAATCTGCACCTGATGATATTGAACGACGCGACGCTGTCGAAAGTGCCGCGCGAAATCATCGAAGCCGAGCAATGCAACGCCGAATGGGCGCTCAAAGTGCAGATGGACGCACTGCTCGACCAGTTCGACCAGATCGAAGACGGTTACCTGCGCGAGCGCAAAGCCGATGTCATCCAGGTCGTCGAGCGTCTGATGAAAGTGCTGTTCGGGCAGCCCGGTTACGCACCGCCGGCGAATGCCGGCGACGAGCGCAACCTGATCATGGTCGCGCACGACCTGTCGCCGGCGGACGTTATCCAGTTCAAGCAGCACCAGTTCGCGAGCTTTATCACCGATCTCGGCGGCACTACCTCGCATACGGCGATCGTCGCGCGCAGCCTGAACATTCCGTCGATCGTCGCATTGCACCACGCGCGCCAGCTGATCAGAGAGAACGAATTGCTGATCGTCGACGGCACCCAGGGTGTGATCATCGTCGATCCCGACCCGCAGGCGCTCGCCGAGTACAAGCTGCGGCAGAATCAATGGGACCTCGAGCGGCAAAAACTCAAACGGCTGCGCGACACGCGCGCCACGACGCTCGACGCTGTCGAAGTCGAGCTGTACGCGAACATCGAATTGCCCGACGACATCGCGGGCGCGCGCGAAAACGGTGCGATAGGCATCGGCCTCTTTCGCACCGAGTTTCTGTTTTTGAACCGCGACAACCTGCCCGACGAGGACGAACAGTTCGAAGCGTACCGGCGGGTCGTGCGCGAAATGGATGGACTGCCCGTCACTATCCGCACTTACGATCTCGGAGCGGACAAACAGATCAACGGCGCGATCTCGACCGGCACCAATCCCGCACTCGGCCTGCGCGCGATCCGGCTGTCGCTCGCCGAGCCGCAGATGTTCCTTGCGCAGTTGCGCGCGATGCTGCGCGCGTCGCATTACGGCAAACTGAAAATCCTGATCCCGATGCTGATGAGCATGCCGGAAATCACGCAGGCGCTGGGTTACGTTGCGCAAGCCAAGAAGAGCCTCGAAGACCGGTTCATTCCGTTCGATCGCACCGTCGAAATCGGCGGCATGATCGAGGTCCCTGCGGCAGCGCTCGCGATCAACACCTTCATCAACAAACTTGATTTCCTTTCGATCGGCACCAACGACCTGATCCAATACACGCTCGCGATCGACCGCACGGACGACACGGTTTCGCACCTCTACGATCCGCTGCATCCTGCGGTGTTGAATCTCGTCGCGCACATCGTCAAGGCATGCAACAAGGCCGGCAAGCCGATCGCGTTGTGCGGCGAAATGGCGGGCGACGTGCAACTCACGCGCCTCTTGCTCGGGTTCGGGCTGCGCCAGCTTTCGATGCATCCGGCGCGGCTGCTCGAGGTCAAGCAGCGGGTGCTGGGCTCCAAGCTGCGCGATATCGTGCCGCAGGTCAGCAAGATGCTGCGCGCGGACGATCCGGACCGGCTGCGCGCGATGCTCGTGCGCCTGAACGCCTGAACCATGTGTTTGCCGCGCACTACCGGTAATTTCCACAGGCTGATCTCGCCAGGGTAAGCCGTCGTGCTGCGCGAAATCCCCGGTGTGCGGCAGGACCGGCCCAACTTCAGGCGCCGGTGGTATCAGGACGAGTTTTTCGATTTGTATACGTGGCATGCCGCCGACGGCGCGCTCGCAAGTTTTCAATTGTGTTACGACGTGCGGGCCCGCGAGCGCGCATTGACTTGGCATCACGAACATGGTTTCTCGCACACCCGCGTCGATGCTGGTGAAGGCGGCAAGCGCGGTCGGATGACGCCCATCCTGACCGGCGGTGGGCGCTTTCCACATCGTCTCGTGCGCGACCGGTTCGCGCGTGAAGCAGCCAGCCTGGACGCGCCTACGCGCGAGTTCATCATCGCGAAAATGCGGGAATACGGCCGCGCCGTCGCACGCGGCGCAATCACACTGCCGCGTCGCCCCGCGCGTGCCGCCGGATGACGCCGGGCCTGACTGACTAAGCCGCAACGGCCGGCCTAGACGCCGGATGCTTGCTTAAGAATGACGGACTGGCCGGTATCCAGCACGATAAACGGCAGCTTGTGCCTTGCGCAGAACTCGTCCCACGCGCGATGCGCGCCGGGGAACAGCGGCGCCCCGTAGTCGTCGCAGATTATGAGGCCGCCATCGACCAGCCGCGGATAGAAGTAGTCGAGGCAGGCCAGCGTCGGCTCATAAAGATCGACGTCGAGATGAACAAAGCACCACCGCGTCTCCGGCAACTCCGCGAAGACCGCCGGTATCCAGCCCGGGTGAATTGCGACGGCCGGAAATTCGCGCAGCGTATGCTTGACAAGTTCCAGCGGCGACGCAAACGCCCCGCTGTCAAAACCAGGCTTCATGACAACGCCGCGTCCATCGTCCGCGCGCACCGCGATCAAGTCCTCCTCCTGCGGCGGGCTGATCCCGGCAAAACTGTCGATCAGATGGAGGCCGGTGCCGGCATAGTCCGCCGTGCGTGTAGCCGCCGCGCGGCACATGAGTAACGCGCTGGCCCCCGAAAAAACGCCGCATTCGGCGCGCGCGCCGTCGAGCGCAAGCGAATACAGGAAATAGCGGGCGAGAAAATACGACGCGAGCGGCCGGTGAAATGCTTTCAACGGGGGACTCTGCGCACCCGAATCGCGCACGCAACTCTCAGCAAGCTCTGCAATCGGGCGCTGCCCCACACGCAAATCATCGAACAGGATATGCAGGTGCTTTTCGCGCGGCGCTTTCGCATGAGCCTTGCGCACGATCCGGATTCGCTCCGCCGGAAAGTCGGGCTCGACGCCGGTTCCCCCGTTGCCCTGCCGCGCGCTAAACATCGACTTCAGAAGTTTGATGAACATCATTCAATGCGGTGGCGTGACCGGTCTGCCGCATCAAAGCGTATTTCTCCGCAAAAAGCAACCGCGGCGGCAACCATCCGCACTTCGTGAGCAGGAATTGACAACCGCGGCCATGGCGCGGTAACGTTGTGCCAGCTTTTGTGCGCCGATTTGAGTTCAGCTTGCGGGCGCCTAATAAATCCGGCTAAAGAGAAAGACAACCCGGGCTGACGCAAGCAGACCGGGTTTTTTCGTTTATGGATGACAAGGCAGATCCACAATCAGTCGGGGCGGTCACGCCGCGCATCGCGAAGTTCACCGCGCCGCTCGCATTGAGGTGCGGGACGACGCTCGCCGGCTACGAGCTGGCATATGAAACTTACGGCACGCTCAACGCGGACCAATCCAACGCGGTGCTGGTGTGCCACGCGCTCAACGCTTCGCACCACGTGGCCGGCTATTACGCCGACGACCCCGCCAATATCGGCTGGTGGGACAACATCATCGGACCCGGCAAGCCGCTCGATACCAACCGTTTCTGCGTGATCGGCGTCAACAACCTGGGCGGCTGCTTCGGGTCGACTGGCCCATCATCGATCAATCCGGCCACGGAAAAGCCGTGGGGAGCGGATTTTCCGCTGGTTACCGTCGAGGACTGGGTCGAAACGCAAGCGCGCCTCGCCGATCAACTCGGCATCCGGCGTTTTGCTGCCGTCATGGGCGGCAGCCTCGGTGCAATGCAGGCGCTATCATGGACCATCCAGTACCCTGAGCGACTCGGTCACGCACTGGTAATCGCCTGCGCGCCCAATTTATCGGCGCAGAATATCGCGTTCAATGAAGTCGCGCGGCAAGCGATCATCACCGACCCCGATTTTCACGGCGGCCATTATTACGAGCACGCGACGCGGCCGACGCGCGGACTGCGCGTCGCCCGCATGGTCGGCCACATCACCTACCTGTCCGACGACGAGATGGCGAGCAAATTCGGGCGCCAGCTGCGCCACGGCCGGCTCAATTACACATTCGGCGTCGAATTCGAAATCGAATCGTATTTGAGCCACCAGGCCGACAAATTCTCGGACTATTTCGACGCCAATACTTATTTGCGCATAACGAAGGCACTCGACTACTTCGACCCGGCCGCTGCGCACGGCGGCAATCTTAGCCTGGCGCTGGAACCCGCGACGGCGAGTTTTCTGGTCGTTTCCTTCACCACTGACTGGCGCTTTTCTCCCGAGCGTTCGCGCGAAATCATCAAGGCACTGCTCGACAACCGTCGCAACGTCACTTACGCCGAAATCGATGCGCCGCACGGCCACGATGCGTTTTTGCTCGACGATGCCCGGTATCACGGTCTGGTGGCCGCCTATTTCGGTCGCGTCGGCGCAGAGTCGGGCGCATGAACACGAACGCCATGCAGCGCGCCGATTTTGCGGCCATCGCCAACTGGATCAAGCCCGCCGCCCGCGTGCTCGACCTCGGTTGCGGCGACGGCACGCTGCTGCGCTTTCTCGCCGAGCAACGCGATACGATAGGTTACGGCGTCGAGATCGACGACGCCGGAGTGCTCGCCTGCGTGACCAATGGCGTCAACGTAATCCAGGGCGACATGGAGCGCGGTCTGTCGGGATTCGCCGACGACTCGTTCGATTACGTGATCCTGTCGCAAACACTTCAAGCGGTGCGCAGCAGCGAACGGGTGGTGAGCGAAATGCTGCGAGTGGGCCGCGAGGGCATCGTCACCTTTCCCAACTTCGGCTACTGGCGCAACCGGCTGCAGGTCATGTCCGGTCACATGCCGGTATCGGACAACCTCCCATACGCGTGGTTCGACACACCGAATATTCATCTGTGCACGATCGCCGACTTCGAAAATTTCTGCCGCGATCACGGCGTGCGCATACGCGAACGCATCGTGATTACCGACGGCAACGCTGTCACGTTGATGCCGAATCTGTTCGGCGCGCTTGCCGTGTACCGTTTCGAGCGCGCCTGAGTTCGATGATAGGGCCGCTTACCGCCGGCGGCGGCTGGCGCCGGGCGCTTTTCAACCGGCGCATGTTGATTTGCGTATTCACCGGTTTCAGTTCGGGCCTGCCGCTCTACATCCTGCTTTCGCTGCTGCCCGCATGGCTGCGTTCCGAGCACGTCGATTTGCGCGCGATCGGCCTCTTTGCGCTGATGCAGTTTCCGTTCAACTGGAAATTCCTGTGGTCGCCGCTGCTCGACCGCTACGCGCTGCCCGCATTCGGCCGCCGGCGCGGCTGGATGCTCGTCTCGCAGGTCGCACTGTTGTTCGCGCTCCCCGCATTCGGCGCGCTCGACCCGCAGATCGATCTCTTGACCATTGCGCTGCTGGCGATGACTGTCGCGTTTTTAAGCGCGACGCAGGACATCGTACTCGATGCCTATCGGCGCGAGATCCTCGCCGACAGCGAGCTCGGCCTTGGCAATTCGATCCATGTCAACGCGTACCGCATCGCGGGCCTCGTGCCCGGTTCGCTGTCATTGAT
>Ga0265314_10004785_pt1 | contig 12403 bp, 8 predicted proteins | sample 4126metaG_FD_203106 | JGI IMG/M metagenome (GOLD analysis project Ga0265314, IMG submission 203106) | Rhizosphere microbial communities from Carex aquatilis grown in University of Washington, Seatle, WA, United States - 4-1-26 metaG | ecosystem: Host-associated > Plants > Roots > Rhizosphere >... | reverse complement strand
TTAGCGCACCCCAACGCACATTTCAGACACTGCCGGCCGTTGGGTGGTAGCGCGATTCGACGTATACTGGCAGACGGTTCAGGAGAGTATAGCTATGCGATCGAATACCAGTTGGCTGGCCACATGCTCGATGGCCCTCCTTTGGCTGTCTTTGGCGGGCCCGGCGCACGCCCAGAATTGGCAAGTGGTCTGGTCCGACGAGTTCAACGGAGCTCAGGGCGCGCTGCCAGACCCCACAAAGTGGGCCTATGACAGCCCCAATGCGGGAGCGAGCAACTCGGAGCAGGAGACCTACTGCGGGCTGGCCGGCACGGGCCAAACCGGGATCTGCGCCAACTGGCAGCAGAACGCCCAGATGGACGGCCAGGGGCACCTTGTCATTCAGGCCATCAACTCCGGACAGGGATGGACCTCGGCGCGCTTGCTGACTCAGGGGCTCTTCAGCTTCACCTACGGTCGCGTGGAGGCGAGCATCAAGCTGCCCTCGGGCGTGGGAACCTGGCCCGCCTTCTGGCTGCTGGGCAACAACATCAACAGCGTGGGCTGGCCCGCCTGTGGCGAAGTCGACATCATGGAGAACGTGCTGAACGCCCTGGGGCCCTACAAGACCCAGTCCACCATTCACGGGCCGGGATATAGCGGCGCTGCCGGCATCGCGCACCAATACAACTTTCCGGCGGGCCAGGAGATCGACACCGGCTACCACATCTACGGCATGATCTGGAGCCAGAACCTGATCCAGTTCTACGTGGACGATTACACCAAGCCCTTCGCCAGCGTCGACCCCTCCAGCATCCCCGCCGGGGATAACTGGGTGTACAACAACCCCTTCTTCATGATTCTCAATCTCGCGATGGGAGGGAGCTGGCCGGGCAACACCAACTCCACCACTCCGAATCCATCCCTGATGCTGGTCGACTATGTCCGCGTTTACGCAGCCTCGCCCGTGGACCTTTCGGTGACGCACACCGGCAACTTCGTGCAGGGGCAGACCGGAGCGACGTACACGGTAACCGTGAGCAACGCTGCCGCGGCCGCGGCAACCAGCGGCACCGTGACCGTGACCGAGACGGTGCCAACCGGGCTCACGCTGGTCTCGATGGCCGGAACCGGCTGGACCTGCTCCAGCAACACCTGCACTCGCAGCGACGCGCTCAATCCCGGATCGAGCTTTCCGCCGATCACGGTGACCGTGAACGTGGCTGCGAATGCGGCGACGCAGGTGACCAACCAGGTGACTGCCTCGGTTGGGAGCTCGACCACACAGGCCAGCGCGAGCGACGTGACCACAGTTACTCCGGTGGTGGCGCCTCCGACGCCCGTTCTCAGCTCTCCGGCGAACGGGGTGTCGGGCGTCTCCGTTACTCCGACCCTGACCTGGACCGCCTCGGGCGGCGCCACTTCCTACGACGTCTATTTCGGCACGGCGGCCACCCCGGCGCTCGCGACAACCACCACGGCCACCAGTTACAGCCCGGCCGGCCTGAGCCCCGAAACGCTGTACTACTGGCAGATCGTGGCGCGGAATAGCGCCGGAACGGCGGGCTCCGCGACCTGGTCGTTTACCACGGGCGCAGCGGCGGGAGCTCTGCGTTTCGTGCCGGTGACTCCCTGCCGGGTGGTGGACACGCGCCGGCCCGGCGGGACGTTCGGCGGCCCGACGATGACGGACAACTCCTCGCGGTCGTTCGCGGTTCCGCAGAGCGGTTGCGGGATTCCCGCGACGGCCCAGGCCTATTCTCTGAACGTGACCGTGGTGCCGAAAGGGCCGCTTCCATTTCTGACCCTGTGGCCCACCGGGCAGCCGCAGGCCGGGGTCTCGACGCTGAACTCATTCGCCGGTAACGTGGTGGCGAACGCGGCCATCGTGCCGGCGGGAACAAACGGGGCGGTAAGCGTCTACGTCACCAACGAGACCGACGTGATCCTGGACATCAACGGCTACTTCGACACTCCAGGCGCGGCGACCTCGTACTCCTTCTATCCCGCGACGCCGTGCCGCGTGGCCGATACACGCGGGGCCACGGGCCAGTTCGGAGGCCCCTCCATGACCAGCGGCCAGGAACGGGACTTCCCGATTCCGGTGAGTCCGTGCGCCGCTCCCGCCACGGCGAAAGCGTACTCGCTGAATGTCACGGTGGTGCCTGCCGGCTACCTGGGCTATCTGACCACCTGGCCGACCGGCGACGTGCAACCGAATGTCTCGACGCTGAACTCGTGGACGGGCAAGGTGGTGGCCAACGCGGCGCTGGTCCCCGCCGGGACCAACGAGTCGATCTCGGTTTTCGTTTCCAACCCGACGGACGTAATCCTGGACATCAACGGCTACTTCGGGCAGCCAGGAAGCCAGGGCGCTCTCTTTTTCTACCCGGTGACGCCATGCCGGGTGGCCGATACGCGGAATTCCAACGGAGACTTCGGCGGTCCGAAGATGGTGGCACAGACGGCGCGGTCGTTTGTGATCCCGGCCAGCGCGTGCGGCATTCCGGCGACGGCGGCGGCGTATTCGATGAACGTCACGGTTGTGCCGGACGGCACACTCTCCTACCTGACGGCCTGGCCGACGGGATCGCCACAACCGAATGTTTCGACGCTGAACTCGTTTGACGGGTCAGTGGTGGCCAACGCGGCGATCGTGCCGGCGGGGACGAATGGGGCACTCAGCCTGTACGTCACGAACCCGACCCAGGTGATCCTGGACATCAACGGGTATTTCGCGCCGTAGGGCTGGGAAAGCGGGTCTGGAGACCGGCCGCAGGCGTGGGCGCCTGCCCCACGGGGCACTTTCGGTCTTGCGCGCAGGTGCGGGCCGTTTATAATGTACTTGCCGTGCTGAGACGAAAGGCAGCCGCAAGCCTGTGCCGCTGATTCGCGTCCTCCTCCGATTCGTGGTGCGGCTCGTCCTGCGGGTGTGGTTCCGGGTGGAGGTGCGCGGGGTCATGGCGCCGCATGACCGCCTCCTGATCGTCTCCAACCACCAGTCGCTACTGGACGGGATCCTGTTGGGCGCCTTTCTGCCGATGATCCCGGTGCCGGTGCTGCACACTACAATCGTCCGCCACTGGTTCGTGCGGCTGGGCATGCGGCTCTTCGAGCACCTGGTGGTGGAGACGGGCCACCCGCTGGCCATGAAGACCGTGATCGAGCTGATCGAGCGCGGCCGGCCGGTGCTCATCTTCCCGGAAGGCCGGCTCACCGTGAGCGGCTCTCTGATGAAGATCTACGAGGGGCCAGCGTTCGTCGCGGCGAAGACCGGCGCAACGGTGGTTCCCGTGCATATCGATGGGGCGGTGTACTCGATCTTCAGCAAAATGAAAGGCGACTTCCCGCGGCGGCTCTTCCCGCGCATCACCATCACCATCCGGCCGCCGGTGACCATTCCGGAGGCCGTCGCGCCAAAGGCGAAGACGCGGCGGCGCCTGGAAACCACGGCGCTGCGCCGACTGATGCAGGAGACCGCGTTCGCCTCCCGCCGGCCGAATACGCTCTTTATGGCGCTGCTCGACGCGGCACGGATCCACGGCTGGCGGCGGGACATCATCGAGGACATCCGGCAGGAGCCGCAGACCTATCGCCAGATCGTGCGCGGCTCGCTCGCTCTTGGACGACTGGTCTCGAAGATGACGACCGAAGACGAACACGTGGGAGTGCTGCTGCCCAATGTCTCGACGACGGCGGCGCTGCTATTCGGCATGTTCGCCACGCGGCGCGTGCCCACCATGCTGAACTATACGGCCGGCGCCGATGCCCTGCGCGCCGCCTGCAAAGTGGCCGGCGTCCGGCAGGTCATCACGTCGCGTGCGTTTCTCGAAAAGGCCGGCCTAGGCCCGGTGGCGGAGCAGCTCGGCGAGGTGCGGGTGGTGTGCCTGGAGGACCTGCGCAGCCAGTTCGGCCTGGGGAGCAAGCTGTGGCTGCTGCTGTGGGCGCAGTGGTTCCCGGGGCTGGTGGCGCGGCCGGGCCGTCCCGAAGACACCGCCGTCATCGTATTCACCTCCGGTTCCGAAGGCGCGCCCAAAGGCGTCGCCACGAGCCACGGGGCACTGCTGGCCAACGTGGCGCAGTGCCTCACGGTGATCGAGTTCGCGCCCAGGGACAAGCTCATGAGCGCGCTGCCGCTGTTCCACATGTTCGGGCTGACGGTGGGCATCTTCCTGCCGCTGCTGAGCGGCTCGCGCACGTTCCTCTACACTTCGCCGCTGCACTATCGCGTGATCCCGGAGCTGATCTACGACCGCGACTGCACGGTGCTGTTCGCCTCCAGCACCTTCCTCGGCAACTACGCCAAGTACGCCAACCCGGTGGATTTCCGCAGCCTGTGGCTGGTGGTGGCCGGCGCGGAGAAGCTGCAGGACGACGTGCGGCGGCTTTACATCGACAAGTTCGGCATCCGCATTCTGGAAGGCTACGGCGTCACGGAGACCTCGCCTGTGCTCTCGGTGAATACGCCCATGGCTTCGCGGACGGGTACGGTGGGCGAGTTGTTCCCCGGCGTCGAACACCGGATCGAGCCGGTGCCCGGCATCGAGCGCGGCGGACTGCTGCACGTGCGCGGCCCGAACATCATGCAGGGGTATCTGTCGGAGGCGACCGGAGAGGTTGTTCCGGTCAGTTCGATCTACGGCCCGGGCTGGTACAACACGGGCGACGTGGCCTCGGTGGACGAGGACGGATTCGTGACCATCCTCGGCCGCGTGCGCCGCTTCGCCAAGGTGGCCGGCGAGATGGTGTCGCTCGAGCTGGTGGAGCGCATCGCGCTGACGGCTTCGCCCGAGTTCCAGCACGCTTCGGCCGCCACGCGCGAGCCCGGCCGCGGCGAGACCATCGTGCTCTTCACCGAAGACCCGCACCTGACGCGCGAGCAGCTGCAGCGCGCGGCACACGGCCTGGGCGCGCCCGAACTGGCCATCCCGCGGCGCATCGTCCGCCTGCCCGAGATCCCCTGCCTCGGCAGCGGCAAGAAGGACTACGTGAAGCTGAACCGCCTGGCGCAAGGGGCGTCGATCGAGACGCTCAGCGCGTGAGTGGGCGAGCCTTAATCCCGCTTCATCGACAGGGGACAGCATATTCTCATTGAAGGATGAGCCTGAACGGAGGTAGGTCGGCCCGCAGGCTGGGTCCTTTCGTTTTGCGTTCAGGGAGAGAAAGAAAAACCGTCGTCGGCGCTGTGGGAATGTGGGAAACGCGAAGCGTTTTCCAAGGGCGGTGGGCAGCGGTGGAAAACCGGCGCGAAGCGCCCATCGCGTCAGCGATGGCGGTTTTCCAGGGCTGTCCACCGCCCGCCATTTCCACAGTGCTCCGAGTTTCCAGGCACGCAAGTCGCCAACGGCTCAGGCGCTCCTCTTGCCGATGCGGGCCATCAGTTGGCGCTTGGCGCGTTGCATCTCCAGGGCGGCCTCGGTGTCGGATTCCCTCCCGGCGAAGCGCTCCAGCTCGGCCAGCGTGACGCCCGGCCGCAGCAAGCGTTGGCAGTCCGGCGCCTCCTGCAACAACTCGAAGGGAGTAGCCCAGCGCAAGTAGACGCGGCGCCGCTTGCCGTTGGGTTCCGTGATGATTTTGGGTACGGCACAGGGGCGGTGGAAGTTCACGTACGGATTCAGATGTTGCTGGTGGAACCGGTCCATGGCCTCGGCGTGTTGCGCATCGATGTGGCCGTAGCCGATGTGCTTGCGGATGATGGCTCCGTTCTTGGATTCCACCAGCCCGTTGTCGCCGGAATGATACGCCCGCGACTTGGTCTGTTCGATGAGCAGTTTGCCGAGCAGATGGGCGACGTTGTAGTTGATGAACTCGCTGCCGTTGTCGGAATGGAAGCCGCGAATCACGAACGGGAACTGCGCCAGCATGGCTTCCAGCGCCGGAATCAGCCACAGTTCCGAGATCTGGGGCGTGGCCACGACGATCCCCCACTGCGTCACCTGGTCCACGGCGTGGATGTGATACAGACCCTTGCGGCCATCCTGATCGCCTTGATGCACCGTGTCGATGCGCAGGTATCCGGGCGAGCCGTTCGGCTGCGGCCTGCGCCGCGCGCCGATGGGAATCGGCGTGGGCCGGGTGGGCTGATAGGTCGTGTTGCGCTTCCGGTAGGCTGCCGAGTTGCGCAACCGGTACAGGTGCGCCACCGAGATCCCCGCCAGGCGTTGATAAGCGGCGATGCCGAACACCTCGAATTCGCGATTCAAAATGCGTTTCGTGGCTGGTCCGCTCAGGTTGCCATGGGCTTTGTCGACGTAGGCCAGCAGATCCAAGTCGGTGGAGGTGTACCGTCGGGCGAACTGGTTCCGCTGGTAGGTCGCCGCTCGCACACGGCCGGTTAGCTGATGCTGCCGGATCAGCCGCGTCACCTGCGCCCGGCTCAACCCGGTCATCCGCCCCAGGTAGCACCGCAGCAGCCCCTTGCCGTTTCGGTCCAGGCTCGCGTAGTGGTGCCGCAGCAGGGTCTTCTCCACCCAGGCGTAGACTTCCTCCCGCCGTTGCCCCGCAAACTGCACCTCTCCACTGCCCGCCAAGAACGCCCGAATCTGTTCCAGGCTGGTCGCTTCTGAATCGTCCATGCTGATGATCAATACCCAGCATGCTGATCCTCCGCTTCAGGCTCATCTTGTATGAGAATCCAGCGCCCCGCTCAGGCTCATCTTGCATGAGACAAGAGTGGGACTCCCCACTGGGTCCGGTTGGGTGTATTCTGTCATGTGGCCGCAAACCGGGAGTTGAAATCCCGGCCAGGAGCGGCTAGGGAGGTTTCCATGAGGCTTGCTGCATTGGGTTTCGCCGTTATTCTCTGCGCCGGGTCGGGCTTCGCTGCTGCCGAAGATCTGGACAGCGCATTCACAGACTTCAAGCAGGTAGAGGCGCAGAAGGACGCCGCCAAACTAAAAGAGTCGGCGGTTGCTACCTACGCGCTAGCTCGGAAGGCGGCCGAGGCGACCGCTCCGGAAGGGGTCGAGAAGGAAGCTTGGGACACAACGGTCGCCAACGCCAAGTCGATCGAAGTGCACGTCGAGTACGCGCTCCTGACCGCGGCGCTCCCGGGTCCGGCTGCGACGACAATCGATCTGTTCTCCACGCTGGAAAAACTGAATCCCAAGAGCAAGTATCTCGATGACGCTTACCCCAACTACATGGAGGCGCTGCGGAAGACGGGTGCGACCTCGAAGATGCCAGGGGTGGCCGAGAAAGGGCTGGCGAACTTCCCCGAGAACCAGGCCCTGCTGCTGTGGCTCGCCGACTACACGTACAGTCACAAGCAAGGCGCACGCTCGCTGGGCTACTCCAAGCGGCTGATCGCCGCGATCAACAAGCACCCCAAACCAGAATCGAACGCGGCCTTGGCCCACGCCTATTTTCTGGCCGGATCCGCTTCGAGCGACCAGGGCCAGTACCAGGAAGCCGACAAATACCTGCGCGCCGCTCTGCCGCTCGCCAAGGGCAACGACGCGTTGAGGGGCCAGGTGCTGTATGTGCTGGGCGTGGCGAACTACCAGTTCGGCGTGATGACGAACAACAAGGCGATGGTGGTGGAAGCCGTCAAGTTCAGCAAACAGTCGGCCGACATCCCGGGTCCGCAGCAACAGAACGCGTCGCACAACGCCTACGTCATGGAGCAGCAGACGTATAAGATGCGGTAGCGCGGCGGCTTCTGCCCGTACAATAGCCGGTAGGGGGGCAGAGGCATGACACTACGCGAGTTCTATCTGGAGCGGCGGCGGGCGGAGTCGCCGGTCTTCATGCGCGTGCTGAGAGCACTGCCGAAGGAGGCGTTCGGCTACAAGCCTCACGAGCGTTCGCCATCGGCGGAACAGGTGGTCTGGACGCTCACCCGCGAACTGCGCTCGTGCCTGGACGTGGTCGTTGAGAATCGAGCCGAGTGGAAAGAGCTTCCTCCGCCGCCGTTCGAAGAGATGGTGGAGATGTTCGAGCGGTGGTCGAACGAGTTGACGGATCGCGTCTCGAAGATGGATGACGCGGCCTGGGAACGGGTGGCGCAGTTCTATTACGGTGGCAAGGTGGTTTCCGAGCAGCCGGTGGGGACGTTCCTGTGGTTCATCCTATTCGACGCGATTCATCATCGCGGCCAGCTGTCGGCGTACCTGCGACCGATGGGCGGCAAGGTGCCGTCGATTTACGGACCGTCGGCGGATGCGAGGGCGTAGACTCCTCTCACCATCTCCAGTGAAAAAGAAGATGGCCGAGCAGACACCAAGCCGCGAGTACCGCCAATAGCGCAGAACTCACCACGGCACGGGGGAGCTTCTTGTCCTTCGTCCGGGCAATCGCGTCCACGATCCAGGCCACGCCAATGAGCAGCCAGACTCCGCCCCAGATGGGCCAGTGAAGCGTTAGTTGAATGGCGCCCATGCAAATGCTGGTGGTCGCCATGATCCACGCGCTCTGTGTTGAACCAGCCGGCAGCTCCCTGCTTCGCATCGAACGGCACCCGATGAGATCATACCTCAATCGGACGGCCAGCTGGTGGGGTTACGCGCTTCCCTTGACGACGGCCTCGGCTTCCGCAGGCGTGAAGGTTTCAACCTTGGCCGAGATGTTCATCGAGCAAAACTTGGGGCCGCACATCGAGCAGAAGTGCGCATCCTTGAAGCCAGCGTCGGGCAGCGTCTCGTCGTGCATCGCGCGGGCGGTCTCGGGATCGAGCGAGAGCTCGAACTGCCGGTTCCAGTCGAAGCGGTAACGAGCGCGGGAGAGTTCGTCGTCGCGGTCGCGAACACCCGGGCGATGGCGCGCAACATCAGCGGCGTGCGCGGCGATCTTGTAGGCGATGATGCCCTGCTTGACGTCCTCGCGGTTGGGCAGGCCGAGGTGCTCCTTAGGCGTCACGTAGCACAGCATGGACGCGCCGTACCAGCCGATCATCGCGGCGCCGATGGCCGAGGTGATGTGGTCGTAGCCGGGTGCGATGTCGGTGACCAGCGGGCCGAGCGTGTAGAACGGCGCTTCGGCGCACATCTCCATCTCCTTCTCGACCTGTAGCTGGATTTGGTCCATGGGGATGTGGCCGGGGCCCTCGATCATCGTCTGGACGTCGTACTCCCACGCCTTCTTCGTGAGCTCGCCCAGGGTTTTCAGTTCGGCGAACTGCGCCTCGTCGCTGGCGTCGGCGATAGAGCCGGGGCGTAGGCCATCGCCCAGCGAGAAGCTCACGTCGTACTTGCGGAAGATCTTGCAGATGTCCTCGAAGCACTCATAGAGCATGTTCTGACGGTGGTTCTTCACCATCCACTCGGCCAGGATCGAGCCGCCGCGGCTGACGATGCCGGTGACGCGCCGCGTGGTGAGCGGGATGTGCTGGACCAGGACGCCGGCGTGGATGGTCATGTAGTCCACGCCCTGCTGCGCCTGCTCCTCGATGACCTCGAGCATGAGCGGAGCGGTCAGGTCCTCGATGCGCCGCACGCGGGTGAGCGCCTCGTAGATGGGAACCGTGCCGATCGGGACGGGCGAGTTGCGAATGATGGCGCCGCGGATGCCGGGGATGTCGCCGCCGGTCGAAAGGTCCATGACCGTATCGGCGCCGTAGTGGACGGAGTCATGGAGCTTGCCCAGCTCTTCCTGCACGTTCGAAACGACGGACGAGTTGCCGATGTTCGCGTTGATCTTGCAGCGGGAGGCGACGCCGATCGCCATTGGCTCCAGGTTCGTATGGTTGACGTTGGCGGGGATGATCATGCGTCCGCGAGCGACCTCGGAACGGACCAGCTCCGGCTCGATGCTCTCGCGCCGCGCCACGTACTCCATCTCTCCGGTGACGATGCCCTGGCGCGCATAATACATCTGCGTGCGGACGGGATCGTTCTGCCGCCCGGCTATCCATTCGGTTCGCATATTAATCTCCACAGCCTTGACCAGCGAGGTTTACCGCAGGCCCCTTCTTCTATGCAGTCTACTATGCGGGGAAGGAGTCAGGAGGACAGGAGGCAGGAGACAGGAGCTTCGATTCGATACAATCGAGGCGTCATGCGGGGATTCCACTGTGTTTGCGCGCTATTGGCGATGTCGGTCGCCGCGGCGGGGAAGAAGCCGGTCACGCTCGAGGCGCTGGCGGCGGCTCATCCGCCGGCCATAATGAGCGCGCCGGTGTGGTCGTCCGACGGCAAGCAGTTCGTCTACACGGAAGCCGCGAAGGTGTGGTTGTACGACGTCGCCTCGCGCGGCAAGCGGGAACTGGTGGCGCTCTCCGCCCTGGAAGCGGCTGCCACGAAAGCGCCCGAGCCGGTGGAATTCGGATGGCAGAACCGCCGCGTCGAGGACCGGGCAGTGCAGTGGATGCCCTCAGGTCGCGAGTTGCTGATTGGCGCGGGCGGCGACCTGTTCCTTTTTCCCATCGCCGGCGGCCACTGGACGCAGCTCACCGCGACCGCGGAGGCCGAGCGGGATCCCAAGGTCTCGCCGGATGGCCGCCGCGTCTCGTTCCGCCGGGGTCACAACCTCTACGTGCTGGATGTGGCGTCGCGCAAGGTCAGCCGCCTGACCAGCGACGGCTCCGCGACGCGGCTCAACGGTGAACTCGACTGGGTTTATCCGGAGGAGTTGGATTTGGGGACGGCGCACTGGTGGTCGCCGGATTCGCGGTCCATCGCCTATCTGCAGTTCGACGTGAGCCGCGAGCCGCTCTACCCGCAGGTGGACCTGACCGGCACGAAGGCAATCTTCGAGCCGCAGCGCTACCCGCAGGCCGGCGATCCGAACGCCGAGGTGCGGCTCGGTGTGGTGCCCGCGACGGGCGGCCACACCCGTTGGATGAAGCTCGGGCCCGGCGTCGACGCGCTGCTGGCGCGTTGCGAATGGCTGCCGGATTCTTCGGGCATCGCCGTCGAGCGGCTGAACCGCGCCCAGAACCGGCTCGACCTGCTGGTCGCCAACGTGCGCAGCGGCGCGGTTCGCACCGTGTTGAGCGAGACCGATCCCTACTGGGTCAACCTCCACGACGGGCTGACGTTTCTCAAAGGCGGCGGCGAGTTCCTGTGGCCCAGCGAGCGCGACGGCTTCAATCACCTCTATCGTTACTCGATCGACGGCCGCCAGCTTGCGCAGCTCACTCGCGGCGAGTGGGAAGTGACGGCAGTGGCCGGTGTGGACGCCGAAGGCCACGTCTACTACGTGTCCTCGGAGACCAGCCCGCTTGAACGTCAGCTTTACCGGGTGGACTCGGACGGAAAAGGCAAACAGCGCCTCAGCTCCGCCGCGGGTATGCACACCATCTCGATGAGCCCCGATGCGGCCACGTATGTCGATTCGTTCTCGAGCATCACCGAGCCGCCGCGCAAGACCCTGTATCGCGCCGACGGAACCGAGTGGGCCGTGCTGCGCGAGCCGAATCGCGCACCGCTCGAGGAGTACGACATACGGCCGGTGGAGATCGTCCCGGTCAAAGCCTCCGACGGAACGCTGCTCTACGCGCGGCTGATACGGCCCGCCGGCCTCGCGCCGGGGAAGGAGGGCCCCGCGGTGGTCGAGGTCTACGGAGGTCCGGGCGTGCAGACGGTGGCCGACCATTGGTACGGCGCGCTCACCGTGGAGCAGGTGCTCGCGCAGCGTGGCTTCGCGGTGTGGTCGCTCGACGGGCGCGGCTCCGCCGGCCGCGGGCACAAGTGGGAAACGGCAGTCTGGCGCAACCTCGGCGCCAAGGAGCTCGAGGATCAGAAGGAGGGCGTGCTGAAGCTGCTGTCGATGGGTTTCGTCGATAGCAGGCGGATCGGGATCGAAGGCTGGAGTTACGGCGGATTCATGACGCTCTACTCGCTGCTCCATGCGCCGGAGGTTTTCGCCTGTGGCCTGGCCGGGGCCCCGGTGACGAACTGGCGCAACTACGACTCCATCTACACCGAACGCTATATGGGCTTGCCCGCGGAGAATGTGGAGGCCTACCGGAAGGCTTCGCCGGTCAACGCGGCGGCGAACCTGAAGGGGCGGCTGCTGATCGTGCACACCTTCGAAGACGACAATGTGCTCTTCCAGAACACGGTGCAGATGGCGACGGCCCTCGAACGGGCGGCCAAGCCCTTCGAGTTGATGGCGTATCCGGAGAAGATCCACGGGGTGGGAGAGTTCCGGCAGGACCTCAACGAATTGATGGTTTCGTTTTTCGAGAAGAGTCTGAAGTGAGGCTTGGCCGGCCAGGGGGCCGGCCGCGGACCAGGGGGTCCGCCCCACTAGCCTGCCTCAGCTCTTTCCGGAGATCTTGCTCAGGATGCGGTCGTGGATCCAGTGCTCGTCCCACCACTCGACCGGGGTGATCTGGACGCCGTCCACCTGCATGCTGAAGTGCAGGTGGTCGCCTCCCGCCAGGCCCGTGGTGCCGCTGCGTCCTATCTCCTGTCCGCGCTTGACCATGTCACCGGGCTTTACCTCGAGCTGGCTCTGGTGGCCATAGATGGATTGCAGCCCG
>Ga0265314_10004784_pt1 | contig 12406 bp, 15 predicted proteins | sample 4126metaG_FD_203106 | JGI IMG/M metagenome (GOLD analysis project Ga0265314, IMG submission 203106) | Rhizosphere microbial communities from Carex aquatilis grown in University of Washington, Seatle, WA, United States - 4-1-26 metaG | ecosystem: Host-associated > Plants > Roots > Rhizosphere >... | reverse complement strand
ACAATTTGAGTCCTACGGTTCGGCGGGATCTCTCGCCTTCTTTCACTATTCCGTCCGGTTCCACATCTGCAACACTCGCGCTTCCCGCTCGTAGCCCAGCACGCTGATCGAACCGGTGGAGAGCGCGAACAGGCGGCCGTTGGTGGGATCGAGTTTGAGCCAGCGGGCGGCTAGCACACGCAGCATGTGGCCGTGGCCGAAGAGTGCGACGTCGCCTCCGGCTGCTACGGCTCTGGCGATGACGCGGTCGGCGCGGGCGGCTACTTCGTCGGCCGATTCGCCGCCGGGGGGCGTGCCGGTCCAGATGGTCCAGTTCGGATTCTCGACTTGGATCTGCGCGGTGGTGAGGCCTTCGTAGGAGCCGTAATTCCATTCGTGCAGGTCCGGCTCGATGGCGGCGTTGTATCCGGCCAGGCGGCAGGTTTCGAGGGCACGGCGCAGGGGGCTCGACAAGACTAAAGCGAACTGCTTGCCGGCCAGCATGCGGCCTACGGCGGCGGCTTTGCGCTCGCCTTCCGGCGTCAAGGCCAGGTCGGTCGAAGAAGTGTGCCGGCCGGCTGCGCTCCACTCGGTTTCTCCGTGCCGGACCAGCCATAAATCGCCGTGAGTCATGTATTCACTTTATCCCGGCTCTAAGGTTTTCTTGCCGGAACAACGATAGAGCGGGTAGCGTTCCTATATTTGAGAACCGGAGGAGGCCCCATGTCGCTGCGCGATTTCATTTCAAAGCAATATATCGATGTTATTCAGTGGACCGAGGAGGAGAACGGCATCCTGGCCACGCGTTACCCGATGCAGGATCTGGAAATCCAGAACGGGGCGCGGCTGACGGTGCGCGAGTCGCAGATGACGGCGTTTATTAATGAAGGGCAACTGGCCGATGTTTTCGGACCGGGGAGCTACACGCTGACCACGCAGAACCTGCCGATCCTGACGGACCTTTTAAATTGGGACAAGAAGTTTCAATCGCCTTTCAAGAGCGATGTGTACTTTTTCTCCACGCGCCAGCAGACGGGGCAGAAGTGGGGTACGGCGACGCCCATCACGATTCGTGACAAAGAATTTGGGGCAGTGCGGGTGCGCGGCTATGGGATCTACGCCTGGCATGTGTTCGATCCGCGCGTGTTCCACACCAAAGTGAGCGGGACGCGCGATGCCTACTTGGTTACCGATATCGAAGGGCAGCTTCGCGAGACGATTGTCAGCCATATGACCGATACGTTCGCGGGCAGCAGCGTGCCGTTCATCGATATGGCGGCGAATCAGGCGGCGCTGGCGAAACGCATCGGCGAGGGATTGAAGCCGGTGTTTGCGGATCTGGGGCTGATGCTGGATAGTTTTGTGGTCGAGAATCTGTCGCTACCCGACGAATTGCAGAAGACGCTCGACGCGCGCATTGGCATGAATATGGTGGGCGATCTGGGGCGTTACGCGCAGTTCCAGGCGGGCACTTCGCTGCCGATTGCCGCGGCCAATGAAGGCGGAGGCGGCGCGTCGGCCGGCATCGGATTGGGCGCGGGCTTGGCGATGGGGCAGCAGTTGATGAACGCGATGAAGCCCAATGAAGCGACGGTCGCGGGGGCGGTGGCGGTGGCGGATGCCAAATTCTGCATTTCCTGCGGCAAGTCCATTAACAGGACCGCGAAATTCTGTTCGGAATGCGGTGCGCCGCAACAGTAGATAACATGGTCTCTTGGGGACATCCGGACGAAATCGAGTGAGACTGGCGAGAATCCTGGGGCTTTCCGGGGGCGCGCCGAAGGCTGGCTCGCGCAATTCTTCGCGCGCGGTGCACGATCTCACGGCGCTGTGCCACGGCTTATTGTCGGAGCGCGGCGAAGTCTCCGGGGTGCTGCTCGCGACCCAAGCTCGGCAAGGTTACGAATCTTTGGACGCGCCGCAGCGGCACGCTTTCTTTGACGTGCTGGTGAAAGAGTTCTCGCCCGATCCGGAGGCGGTGGGCCGCTCGGGTGACGCGTATCGCGCGGACCCATCGGCGACGAATCTTGCGGAGTTACAGCGGGTGGTGGAACCGCCGCGGCAGGAGCTGTTCCGGCGCCTGAACATGGCTCCGGGCGGGACGCGGCTGCTGGTGAATATGCGGCGCGACCTGCTCGAGGAGACGCGCTCACATCCGGAGTGGACCGCGATCGAGGCCGATCTGGAGCACCTGCTGGCGTCCTGGTTCAATCGCGGATTTTTGTCCTTGCAGCGCATCGATTGGACGACGCCGGCGAATATTCTCGAAAAGCTGATCCAGTTTGAAGCGGTGCACGCGATTCAGGGGTGGTCCGACTTGCAGCGGCGTTTGCAGGCTGACCGGCGCTGCTACGGTTTCTTTCATCCGGCGCTGCCGGGCGAGCCGATTATCTTTATTGAAGTGGCGCTGACGCGCGGCATGAGCGCGCAGGTGCAGCCGCTGGTGGATCCGCTGTCGCCGATTTCGGATCCAGGCGAAGCGGACACGGCGATTTTTTATTCGATCACCAATTGCCAGGCGGGATTGCGCGGGGTGCCGTTTGGAAGCTTTCTGATCAAGCGTGTCGCGGAGGATTTGGCGGCTGAGTTTCCGCGGCTGCGGAAGTTTGCCACGCTGTCGCCGATTCCGGGTTTCCGTGCGTGGCTTCAGCAAGTGAGCGGTAATGCGAAGGTTGCAGGCGTTCTGGCGAAGCTCGAAGGAAACGCTTGGCGCGAGGACAAAGAACTGGCGGAAAAGCTCGGGCACGAAATCGAGCCGCTGTGCGCGTATTATCTGACGCAGGCCAAGCAAGGGCGCGAGCCGCTGGATCCGGTGGCGCGTTTTCATCTACGCAATGGCGCGCGTCTGGAGCGGATTAATTGGCTAGGCGACACATCTGCGCTGGGGATCGAGCGGTCGGCGGGGCTGATGGTGAATTACGTTTACCGCCTGGACGATGTCGAGCGAAATCACGAGTTGTACACCAAGCAATATAAAGTGATCGCTTCGCACCACATCGATTGGCTGGCGAAGCGCTGCGTGCTGGCTGCGCAAGAATAGTCCTAGGGATTCCCTATGGCCACCCTATACGTTGAAAACGTTTCCGATGATCTTTACGAGGCGCTGCGCAAGCGGGCTAAGCAGAATCATAAATCGATCGCGGGCGAAGTGATCTCCCTGCTCGAAGAACGACTGCCTACTGCGGCGGAGTTGAAAAGGCGGAAGAAGTTCATGGATTATGTGCTTCAGCTGAAGAAGAACTCGCCGCCTGGGACGGGACCATTTCCAAGCACTGAGGAGATGGTGCGAGAGGATCGCGAAGGTTGAGGCTGCTGGTGGTGGACGCGAGCGTCGCCGCTAAATGGCTGGTTTGGGCGGGCGAACCGTGGGAGGCTGAGGCACTGGATCTATTGGACCAGCGCAATCGCGGGCAACTTGAATTTGTCGTGCCCGATCTGTTCTGGTCCGAAATCGGCAACATTCTTTGGAAGGCCGCGCATCGTGGACGCTGCACGGAAGCGATGGCAAGGGATTCCATCCGGGAACTGCGGAACTACCGCATCGACACGGCGCTCTCCGAGCCCTTGCTCGAAGCCGCTTTTGCCATCGCTCATCGATACAGCCGCACTTTTTACGACAGCCTTTGCGTGGCGCTGGCGGTTTCGCGCGGAGCCACGCTGGTTACGGCGGACGAGAAGCTCGCTAACGCTACGGTTGCGTACTTACCAGTCAAGTGGATTGGTTCTCTAAGTTATTGATTTTAAGAAGACCATGAGATAGTGGCATTCTAAGGCGTCACAAGACTTGACAACAACGCACTAAACTTGCATAATGGCTTCAGGCTAAGTTTAAGGCCGAGAGTTATAACGCACAGTAACGGAAGAGAGAAGCGAACAATTTATGAGCAAAATCATTGGCATCGACTTGGGCACCACCAACTCCGTGGTTGCCGTTATGGAAGGCGGCCAGCCGGTCGTTATTCCCAATCAGGAAGGTGGGCGGACGACTCCGTCGGTAGTCGGCTTCGCCAAGAGCGGCGAGCGGCTGGTGGGGCAGGTGGCGAAGCGGCAATCCGTCACGAATCCGGAAAACACGGTTTATTCGATCAAGCGCTTCATGGGACGGCGCTTCGATGAAGTGAGCCAGGAAATGAAGCTGGTTCCTTATAAAGTAGTCGCCGGAGACATGGACGATGCCCGCGTGGACATCAACGGGAAGAAGTATTCGCCGCCGGAGATTTCGGCGATGATCCTGGGCAAGCTGAAAGAAGCGGCCGAGGCCTATCTGGGCGAGAAAGTCACGAAGGCGGTCATCACTGTTCCGGCCTATTTCAACGACGCGCAGCGGCAGGCCACGAAAGACGCCGGCAAGATTGCGGGCCTCGAAGTGATGCGCATCATCAACGAGCCGACGGCGGCGGCGCTGGCTTATGGGCTCGACCGTAAGAAGAACGAGACCATTGCGGTCTACGATTTCGGCGGCGGCACCTTCGACATTTCGATTCTCGAAGTGGGCGATGGCGTGGTGGAAGTGAAGTCCACCAATGGCGATACGCACTTGGGCGGCGACAACATAGACCAGCGCATCATTGACTGGATGATTCAGGAATTCAAGCGCGATCAAGGGATCGACGTATCGAAAGATCAGATGGCGCTGCAGCGTCTCAAAGAAGCCGCTGAGAAGGCCAAGATCGAGCTGTCGACGTTGCTGGAGACGGAGCTCAACCTGCCGTTCTTGACGGCGGATGCGAGCGGTCCGAAGCACTTGGCGATCAAGTTGACGCGCGCGCGGTTCGAGCAGATGGTGGCGGACATTCTGGAGCGGTCTGTGGAGCCTTGCAAGAAGGCGCTGACCGATGCCGGGCTGACGCCGGCGCAGATCGATGAAGTGGTTCTGGTGGGCGGATCGACGCGTATTCCGAAAGTGCAGGAGATGGTCCGCAACCTGTTCGGCAAAGACCCGAATCGCAGCGTGAATCCCGACGAAGTGGTCGCGGTGGGCGCGGCGGTGCAGGGCGGCGTGCTGGGCGGCGAAGTGAAGGACGTGCTGCTGCTGGACGTGACGCCTCTGTCGCTGGGTATTGAAACGCTGGGCGGGGTATTCACCAAGCTGATCGATCGCAATACGACGATTCCTACACGCAAGAGCGAAGTCTTCTCGACGGCGGCGGATTCGCAGACGTCGGTGGAGATCAAGGTCTACCAGGGTGAACGTGCTCTGGCTAAGGACAACCGGATGCTGGGCGTGTTCCAGTTGATCGGGATTCCTCCGGCTCCGCGCGGGATTCCGCAGGTGGAAGTGACTTTCGATATCGATGCGAACGGCATCCTGAACGTCACGGCCAAGGACAAGGCCACTAATAACGAACAGAAGATCACCATCACTTCTTCTTCCGGGCTTAGCAAGGAAGAGGTGGACAAGATGGCGAAGGACGCCGAGGCTCACGGGGCCGAGGACAGCAAGCGCAAGGACGAGATCGACGCGCGCAACCGGGCGGACTCGATGGTGTATCAGGTCGAGAAGATGCTGAAGGATCATCGCGACAAGATCAGCGACGAAGATGCCAAGAACGTGGAAGGCGCGCTCGAAGCCACGCGCAAGGCGATGTCGGGCGGGAGCGTGGAGGAAATCAGTAAAGCTACTGACACGCTGACGCAGGCTAGCCATAAGCTGGCTGAGGCGATGTACAAATCGCAGAGCGGAGCTCCTGGCGGCGGCGCGGGTCCGGGCGGTGAAGCGGGCGGCGATGGCGCGGGAGCCGGCGCTGGTGCTTCGGAAAAGCCGAAGGACAACGTGGTCGACGCGGAATTTGTCGACGTTGAAGACAAAAAATAAGTAAGGCGAGGCACGGGAGTCGGGCCTTCGGGCCCGACGTACCCTACAACTGCGTATGGCGGCGAACGATTACTATCAAACACTCGGAGTGGAGCGGGGGGCCGATGCGGAGGAGATCCGCAAGGCCTACCGCAAGCTCGCGCGCAAACATCATCCGGATCTGAATCCGGGGGATAAATCAGCCGAAGACCGCTTCAAAAAAGTTCAGGAAGCTTACGATATTCTGAGCGAGCCGAAGAAGAAGCAGATGTATGACCAGTACGGCTTCTATTCGGAAAACGGAATGCCGACGGGCGGTCCTGGTGGTGCGGGGGGTGCCGGTGCGAGTCCGAACATGGGTTTCGGCGGATTCGATTTTTCGGACTTTCAACGGGCGGCGGGGTCGGGGAGTCCGCGGCAGCGCTATACCGATCCGGGGGAATCGACTAATTTTCAGGATATTTTCAGCCAGTGGTTTGGGCGGCAGAACGAGCCGCACACGACGGCCCCGGAGAAGGGCACCGATCTCGAATACGGGCTGAGCATTGACTTCTGGCAGGCGATTCGGGGGACGCAGGTGCGTCTGAAGATCAATCGTCAGGAAGTTTGTACGACGTGCAGCGGGAACGGGGCGCGGTCGGGCGGCGTGACGGTTTGCCCGGAATGTAATGGCAGCGGCACGGTCACGCAGATGGCTGGAGCGATGCGCTTCGACCTGAAATGTCCCAAGTGCGAAGGGACGGGCCGTCTGACGAACAAATGCCCTACCTGCCACGGCGATGGGCGCATTTCTCATTCAGAGACGGTGGAGGTGCGGATTCCGCCGGGGGCGCAGCAGGGGTCGCGGCTGCGGGTTGCGGGCAAGGGCAACGCGGGGACGCACGGCGCGGCGGCGGGGGATTTGTACATCACAGTGCGCGTCGAAGAGCATCCGTTTTTCCGGCGCGATGCGGATGACATTTTGATCACGGTCCCGGTGCGTATCGATGAAGCGGGACTGGGGACGAAGATTGAAGTACCGACAATCGACGGGCGGGCGCAGCTCAAGATTCCGCAGGGGACTAAGAACGGACAAAAATTCCGCATGCGCGAAAAGGGCGTGCAGAATTCGCGGACAGGGACGCGCGGCGATGAGATCGTCGAGATTGTGATCGAAGCGCCGGAGGTGCACGACGAGCGCACCAAGGAACTGCTGCGTGAATACGCTACGCTCAACCCCGCCGATCCGCGCGCGGAGATCTGGAGCAAAGTGTAATGACGAAAGCCAAGCGAGCGGCGTTCATGATCTCGGCGGTGGCCGAACAATACCAAATTCATCCGCAGACTTTGCGCTTGTATGAGCGTGAGGGGCTGCTTAAACCTTCGCGCAGCGACGGCAACACGCGGCTGTATACCGAAGACGATGTGGAGCGGCTGGAAGTGATTTTGAAGCTGACGCGGGATTTGGGCGTGAATCTTGCCGGAGTCGAAATCATTTTGAACATGCGCGAGAAGATGGCGGAGATGCAGCGGCAGATCGAGGCGTTTGTTTCTAGTTTGAATACTGAGATCACGTCGCAGCGTACGCGGCCGAGCGCGCAGGAACCGGCTAATTCATTGATCCCGGTGATTCAGGTGCGGCGCTCGAAGAAGCCTGGGGCTTAGGTAGTGCGCTAAATCTTTGTGGCTGGCCCTGTGAGGCCATGCCTAGAAAGTCCAGCCACCTGGAGCCTGCGGGAACTTCTGGAGGCGGCTCAGCGATACACTTCTGCCATGCATCCAGAAGCGGTAGAGGTGCTTCTGACTATGGGAGAGTATGCCGGTACTCAAGAAGCTTTCCTGGGCGAAAGTGCCGCAATGGTGCAAGCCGCGTTACGGTGCTCCCCAGAGATAGCGGAACACATTCTCCAAAATCTGATACATCACGGAGGAATCAATTTCGATATCACGCCAGGAGGCGAGCTGCCGCCAACCCCAACGGCTATTCCGATGGCGCGTTGGTATTGGTACGTCCCTGCGGCGGCCTAACTGGGTCGAGTGCCGAGCTAAAATCTAAGCCACACAGATTTAGAGCACTACCGGCGCGTAACTCCACTCCTTATCCTTAGCCACAAGAGATCATCGATAATGGAGAGATCTTCTAATGCCTGCTCCTTTGCGCAGCATGACTGGGTTCGCGCGTGTGCGCCGTCCGCTGGGCGATGGCGAACTGGTGGTTAGCGCCAAGAGCGTGAATCATCGCGGGCTAGATCTGGTGATCCAGACTCCGTCGGCGCTGGAGCCGTTTGAGGGCACGATTCGCGCGATGGTGAAAGCCAGCGTGGTGCGGGGGCACGTGGAGGTGCGCGTGTCGATTCCTAAGAACCCGAACGGGGAGGCCGTGCTGGCGCTGGACCGGGAATTTCTGCACGGCTATCTGCGCATTTTCCGTGAAGAGGCGGCGGCGCACGATCTGGATTCGAAACCGGATCTCAACGCGGCGCTGCGGATTCCTGGCATGTTCACGGCTGCGGAGACTGCGGGTCCGCCGGAGGGGGCGGAGGCTGTGCTCGAAGAAGCGCTGGCGGCGGCCCTCGAAGAGCTTAACGAATTTCGGGCGCGCGAGGGTAGTGCGATTGTCGAGGAGTTGCGCGGGCACAACCAGGGCTTAAGCGCTGCGGCGGAGCGCATGGAACAACTGCGCGCGGCGTCGTCGGAATATTTTCAAAAAAGGCTGGCGGAACGGCTGCAGGAAGTGGCCAAAGGTATCCAGGTGGATCCGCAGAGGCTGGCGCAGGAAGCGGCGATTCTGGCTGACCGCAGCGACATTGGCGAAGAGCTGGCGCGTTTGAGAATTCATTCGGGGCAACTGGCGGCGCTGCTCGACGCGGGCGGGGAAGTGGGTAAGAAGCTGGACTTCCTGCTGCAGGAAATGAATCGCGAAACCAATACTATTCTCTCGAAGACTAGTGGAGCGGGGGCTCCGGCGATGCAGATCACGGATCTGGCGTTGGCGGCCAAGGCTGCGATCGAAAAGATCCGCGAGCAATCTCTCAACCTTGAATGAAGCCGGAATGACGACCGTTTTTATCATCTCAGCGCCCTCGGGATCGGGCAAAAGCACACTGGTTAGCGAACTGATGCGGCTGGTTCCCAAGCTGCGGTTTTCCGTGTCCTATACGACGCGCTATCCGCGCGGGCAGGAACGCGATGGGTTGGACTACTTCTTCATTTCGCGCGAGGAGTTTGAGGAGCGCATCGCTAAGGGCGAGTTTCTGGAGTACGCGGAGGTGTTCGGGAACTACTACGGCACGCATGTTAGCGAGCTGGAGCGGGCGGGGGCCGAGGGGTACGACCTGGTGCTCGACATCGACGTGCAGGGTGCGCGACAATTAAAAGAGAGAATTCCGGCCGGAGTGTCTATTTTTATTTTGGCGCCGAGCCGGCAGATCCTGGAAGAGCGGCTGCGAGCGCGCAGCCAGGATTCGGAAGCGGTGATTCTGCGGCGTTTGCATGATGCGGCCGGAGAGATCCGAAATTACGATTTGTACGATTATGTGCTGGTGAACCGGGAAGTAGCGGCGTCGGTGGAAACCCTGGTGGCCATCGTGAAAGCGACGCGTAGCCGGCGCGACCGGATGGAAAATGAGATCCGTCCGATACTCGAAACGTTTTTGTAAAAGGACCGAAATATCAAATGGCAGAAACCAATCTGAAGCAAGTGGCGCAGAACGTGATTCCGGACGATCCGGAAGCGAGCGCCTACCGCTTTATCATCGTGGCGGCGAAGCGGGCGCGCCAGTTGCAGGGCGGGGCGCGCAGCATGCTGCCGACGACGTCGAAGAAGCCCACGGTGGCGGCCATGGAAGAAGTGCGGCGCGGGCTGGTGCCTTACGAAGACACGGCGATTCAGAAGACGATGTTGCCGCTGCTCGCCGAAGAATAGCGGGGAATTATGAACGTCGCGCTGGGCGTGGGCGGAGGCATTGCTGCTTATAAAGCGGCGGAGCTGGCGCGCGCGCTGATGGAGCGGGGCTTCACTGTGGACGTGGTGATGACGCGAGCGGCGGAGGAGTTTATCCGGCCGCTGACGTTCGCGGCGCTCACGGGGCGCAAGGTGCACACGCATTTGTTTTCGGCGGCTAGCGCGGAGGACACGCTTTCGAGCGCTATCGAGCACATTCGCATCGGGCAGGAGAACGAGTTGCTGGTGGTGGCCCCGGCGACCGCAGATCTGCTCGCCAAATTCGCGCATGGGCTGGCGGATGATCTCTTGACCACAACTTATCTGGCGTTCACGGGAACGGTGGTGTTGGCGCCCGCGATGAACACTAACATGTGGAACCATGCGGCTACGCAGGGTAATATCGCTACGCTGCGGGCGCGGGGGCATGTCATCGTCGAACCGGACGAAGGGCTGCTGGCTTGCGGGATGATTGGGCCGGGGCGGTTGGCGGAGCCGGTGGAGATCGCGGACGCTGTTCTCGCGGCTAGCAAGAAGAGCCTGCGGCGGGATCTGGACGGCGAGACGGTTCTGATCACGGCGGGGCCTACGCAGGAACCGATCGACGGCGTGCGGTACTTGAGCAATCGGTCGAGCGGCAAGATGGGTTACGCGCTGGCCGAGGAAGCGGTCGCGCGGGGGGCTCACGTGGTGTTGGTATCGGGGCCCGTGAGTTTGGCTGCGCCGCGAGGCGTTACGCTGGTGCCGGTGCGCACGGCGCTGGAGATGCGGCAGGCGGTGATGGATCACTTGCCTGAGGCGACGATCGTGATCAAGGCGGCGGCGGTGGCGGATTATCATATTCCTAATCCGTCGAAGCTGAAAATGAAGAAGACGGCGGCGCGGTTGGCGCTCGATCTGGAGCCGACGCCGGATATTCTGGCTGAGGTCGGGACCAAGAAGGGCGACCGGCTGCTGATCGGTTTCGCTGCGGAGACGGGCAATCTGATTGAGGAAGCGCGGCGGAAGATGCAGCAGAAGAATTGCGATATGGTGGTCGGCAATTTGGTTTCGCAGGCAGGGACGGGGTTTGAAGCCGACGAGAACGAAGTGGTGCTGGTGACGCGCGCTGGTGAGACGATTCCGGTGGAGCGCGCTTCGAAACGCGCGATCGCGGGGCGGATCTTCGACGAAGCGATGCGTTTGCGGCTGGCGCTGCACGCTGCGCGATGACTTCCGAACAGCTGCGACAGTATCTCACCTTCTATCAGGATCTCGGTGTGAAAAACCTTTACAGGCGTGCTCCTGGGGCAGAACCCGTTGTGGCGGAAAAACCTGCTCCTGCGCTGATTGAATTGCCATCGCTCGCGCCGGTGGGCGATACGTTGGCGAAGATCAGCGAAGATATCGGAGACTGCAAGCGCTGCCGGTTGTGCGAGCAGCGGAACAAAATTGTTTTTGGCTCGGGCAGTGAGCAGGCGCGGCTGGTGTTTGTGGGCGAAGGGCCGGGTGCGGATGAAGACGCGCAGGGGCTGCCGTTCGTGGGGCGTGCGGGGCAGTTGTTGACGCAGATGATCGACGGGACGGCTTCGAAGGAAGGTATTCCGATCAAGCGCGCGGATGTTTATATCTGCAACGTTGTGAAGTGCCGGCCTCCCGAGAACCGCACTCCGCAGCCGGATGAAATGGAAATCTGCGGACAGTTTTTGTTCCGGCAGTTGATGACGCTGCGTCCGAAAGCGATTTGCGCCTTGGGGTCGACGGCGGCGAAGGCGCTGCTGGCGACGAAGGACGGGGTCATGCGGCTGCGCGGGAACTGGCATAAGTGGCATGACATTCCGGTGATGGTTACGTATCATCCGTCGTATTTGCTGCGGCCGTACAATCAGAATGCCAAGCGTGAGGCGTGGGACGATTTGAAGAAGGTTTTGCATTTTGTCTACGACTAGGCGCGGGGTTTTCATCACGTTTGAGGGGCCGGAGGGGAGCGGGAAGTCGACTCAACTGCGTCTGCTGGGCAAGAAGCTGCGCGGGCAGAATCGACCGATGCTGGAAACGGCGGAGCCTGGAGGGACGCCTATCGGGCTGCAGATCCGGCGGGTGCTGCTGGACGCGAAGAATCAGGAATTGTGCGCGACGGCGGAGCTGCTGTTGATGTTTGCGGCGCGGGCGCAGAATGTGGATCAGGCAATTCTGCCGGCGCTGGCGAGCGGGCAGGTGGTGCTCTGCGATCGCTTCACGGATTCGACGCTGGTGTATCAAGGGGCGGCGCGGGGGCTGGGGGCGGACGTGGTGTATGACGTCGATCGCATTGCTTGCCGCGGGCTGGTGCCGGATCTGACGCTCGTTGTCGATATCGACGTCGAGACGGGATTAGCGCGGGCGCACCGGCGAAATCAGCGGACGCAGGATGTCGAGACTAGGCTCGACGAACAGTCGCTTGAGTTTCATCGCAAGGTGCGGGCGGCGTATCATCAGCTTGCTGAAGACGAGCCGAAGCGCGTGAAGGTGATCGATGGGTCGCGCGAAGAGGACGACGTGGCGCTGGCGGTGTGGAGCGCGGTCGAGGGACTGCTAGCTAAATAGCTTGGCGCTTAGACCGACGGCGGCGGCTCCTAGCATAACCCACCAGGTTTCCACCCGCGTGAAGGTCAACACAATAAAACTGACGAGGATGATGGCGATGGCGACGGGTCCCGTGGCGGCGTCGCGGGCTAGCGGGATCGATGCGG
>Ga0265314_10004783_pt1 | contig 12407 bp, 8 predicted proteins | sample 4126metaG_FD_203106 | JGI IMG/M metagenome (GOLD analysis project Ga0265314, IMG submission 203106) | Rhizosphere microbial communities from Carex aquatilis grown in University of Washington, Seatle, WA, United States - 4-1-26 metaG | ecosystem: Host-associated > Plants > Roots > Rhizosphere >... | reverse complement strand
GCCGTCCTTGAGGGGGGCGACCGCGAAGAGGAGCGTGCCGGTGCCGTCATCCAGGCCGGCGGGGAGCTTGCCGAACGCCGAGCGGACGCCCGCGGCGGTGAGCACCTCGACGGAGCCGAGGCTGTGCCGACCGAGCTCGGCGGCGAGGTCCTTGAGCATCGGCTGCAGCTCGGCCGTCGTCCTCACGCTGGCGCCGCCCGTGGCGCGGAACGGAACTTCAGAGAGCCCGGACATCGTCCCCACGTCGCCGGACGCGAGCCCCGCGAAGAACCGCGCGGCGACTGACCGCGCGTCGGGATCGTTCGCCTGTGGAACGGAGGCCGCGGCCTGCGCTTTCTCGGCGCGCGTCGGCGCCGCCTCGGCCGCCGGCTCGCCGCCACCCGAGGCGCCGGGACGGTTCTCGGCCCGCGCGATCTCCTCGTCGAGGGCGCGCATCTTCGCGCGGTGGGCCTCGTCGTCGCCGACGTCGCGGTGCAGGCGCCGCGGCCCCTCGCGCACGGGCGCGCCGGCTTCGATGGCGCGCTGGGCGCCGTCGGCGCGCACGGCCGCGCCCTTGTCGCCGTCGGGGGGCGGGTTGTTCAGGATGAAGTAGTCGACGCCCGAGGTCGCGCACTGGCGCCCGTCGCGATAGAAGCGCCAGTGGACGTAGATCTTGCCGTTCGCCGAGCGGATCTCGCGCGGCGGATCGGGGTACGGCCCCGCCGCGAACGCCGTGTCGATCGCGGCCGTGTCGTAGGGCAGGTAGCCCGAGGCCTTGACGATCGTGACCTTGTCGATGGTGCCGTCGGAGTTGAGCACCATCTCGAGGGTCGTGAGGAGGTTCGGGTTGTTGAGCGGGCTCGACGAGCCGAGCTCGTCCCAGTCCTCGAGCGCGCCGAAGCCCCACAGCAGGTGGATGCTCCGGTGCATGCGCGCGACGAAGGCCGCGAAAGGCGCGGCGCGCGTGTTGAGCGCCGTCTGGTTGCCCGGCCGAACCTCGGGGATGAAGTTCTCGAGCGACGACTGCACGCGCGCCTGGCGCTCGCGGAACTTCCCCGCCTTCGTGGACTTGAGCTTCTTCGCGAGCCGACGATCCGCCTCGGCGTCCGCGCCGAACATGTACTCGTAGTCGCTGCCGGTGATGGCGAGCTTGATCTGCTTGCCGTTCGCCTTGTCGGCGCGGCTCGGGTTGCCGCGCGTCGTGGGCTTGCGGTCGGAGAGATCGCCGTCGGGCGCGTGCGGCAGCGACGGGTCCGCGGTCTCGGGCGTCACCTCGTGCGTGCGCGGCGCGGGGTCACGCAGCGCGAGCAGCGACTTCTTGCGCTGCTCGTCCTCCGACGAGAGCTCGGGGTTCTGGTGCGGCGTCACCGACGGCGCCTCGCGCCCCAGGGCCGACTTCTCGTCGGCCAGCTGACGGATCTGCTCTTTCTGTCCGCCGATCTTCTCGTCCTGCCGATCGGACGGCGCCGACGCGGGCTGGTCCTGGCCCTGGCGGTTCTTCTCGAGGTTCGTCTCGGTGGCGCGCGTCTCCTCGGCGACCTTGTTGTTCTTCTCGGCGAGGAACTTGGCGTTCGGCGACGCCTGGTCGTTCGTGTGGTCGAGGTCGACGCTCTTCATGTTCTCGTGCTTCTCGGGCGGCGGCGGCGGGGGCGGCTGCTCGTGAGGCATCGGAGGCATCGGAGGCGCGACGATCTCGGGCTCCGGCTTGGGCTTCGGCTCGTCCTTCTGCGCGAGCGGCGTCTCGGGCTTCTTCTTGGGCGGCGGCTTCTTGGCCTCCGGCTTGAGCTTCTCGAGCGCGCTGTCGTCCTTGGGGGGCTCGAGAGCCGGCAAGTCGGGCGGCAACTGAGAGTCGGCGACGCTCTCGAAGCCGACGTCGACCTCCTCGGCCCGCTGGGCCTCCTCGCGCGAGCCCCACACGAAGGCCAGCGCGCAGATCGGCGCGACCAGTGCGGCGTGGAGCAGTAACGAGTACAGCGCTCCGCGGCCGAGATGACCGCGGGGGCGGCTCGTCCGGGCTGGGGGCATCGAGGAGCGGCAACCCTAGCACGCGACTTCGGGTCGGGCCCGTCCCGATCGCGATTTCCCTACAAAAACGCGGGCTACATCTTGCGATAGACGCCCACGACGACGCCGATCAGGTTCACCGAGCGGAAGTCTTTCTTCTTCACGATGATGGGCTGCATGGCGGCGTTCGCGGGCTGGAAGCGGATGCTGTCGCCCTCGGGGTAGTAGCGCTTCACCGTGGCCTCGTCGCCCGACGTCCCGCTGATCATGGCGACGACGATGTCGCCGCGGCTGGCCTGGAGCTGCTTCTTCACGAAGATGTAGTCGCCGTCGAAGATGCCGTCCTCGATCATCGACTCGCCCTTCACGCGCAGCGCGAAGACCTCCTTGGTCTGGCCGATGAAGAACCTGTCGACGTGCACCGTGTCCTGCACGTTCTCGACGGCGAGCAGCGGCAGGCCGGCGGCGACGCGCCCGACGACGGGGACCTCGACGATGTCGGCGAGGCGCGGATCGCCGTGGTCGCCCAGTCGGCCGGCGGCGCCCGACGAGGACGCCGGCTGGCCCACGGGGCGCAGCGCGCGCGACTTCAGATCCTCGCGCTGCAGGTGGCCCTTCTTCTCGAGCGCGCGCAGGTGATCGTTCACCCCGTTCGTCGAGCGGATGCCGAAGTGCTCGCCGATCTCGCGCAGCGTGGGCGGGTAGCCCCGCTCCTCGATCGACTGCGTGATGAAGTCGAGGATCGCCTTCTGGCGATCCGTCAGGACACCGCGCGTGTCGTCACGAACGAGGGTGAGCGCCATGAAATCTCCTCCGAGGGTCCGCCACTGAACATACGTATGGTACGGAACGGATGTGCCGTGTCAAACATTTTGACGAGTTGGGCGTCAGTCGGGGCCTTCCGGGTCGACTGAGGGGGTGACCGCCCCCTGCGTGAAGTCGTTCCGGGCTCTCTTCCTTTTGTTCTTCGCGCTCGGGGCCGCCGGCGCCTGCAATCACCCGTTGAAGACCAGCAAGGCGCCAAGCGGGACCGGGGGAGTGGGCGGTGGGACGGCGGGAGCGGGCGGCGGGAGCGCGGGCGCAGGTGTCTCGCAAAAGGGACCGGGCCCCGACGCTGGTGCGCTCACGCCGCTCGACTCGGGGCGGCCGGTGCTCCGGCGGCTCACGAACCTCGAGTACGACCTCACGGTCCGCGATCTGCTGGGCGTGCCCGGCCCGGCCCGGGCCACGTTCCAGCCCGACGAGGTGACCGCCGGCTACGACGTCATCGGAGACGGCCAGACCTGGAACGACGCGAGGTTCGAGCAGTACGAGACCACCGCCGAGTCGCTCGCGGCGGCGGCGTTCGCCGATCCCACCCTGCGCGCGCGCATCGTCACGTGCTCGTCGGCGGACGCCGCGTGCCTGACTTCGATCGTGACGGCCTTCGGGCTGCGCGCCTGGCGGCGGCCCCTCACGGCCGACGAGGTGAGCGCGCTCGTCACCCTCGCGCAGTCCGCGATCACGGGAGGCGCGACGATCGACGACGCGCTCCAGCGGGTCGTGACGGCGCTGCTTCCTGATGCACCTCGAGCTCGACCCGATGCCGGACTCCACGGTCGCGCACGCGCTCTCGCCGTACGAGCTCGCGTCGCGCCTGTCGTACTTGCTGTGGAGCTCGATGCCCGACGACCGGCTCTTCCAGCTGGCGGACGGCCGCACGCTGCTCGCGGACGCCGTGCTCGAGGCGGAGGTCGACCGCATGATCGCCGACCCGCGCGCCGACGGCTTCGTCGCGGGCTTCGCGAGCGAGTGGCTCGACCTGGCACAGCTTCAGATCGTCGCGAAGGATCCGGTCGTCGACGCGGCCTTCGATCCGACGCTGAAGGCCGCCATGGGCCAGGAGCTGCGCCTCTACACGAACGCGTTCCTGCAGGAGGATCGCGACTTCAAGACGTTCCCCTCGGCCGACGTCAACTTCGTCGACGACGAGCTGGCGCAGCTCTACGGCATGACGGCGCCCGGCTCGCCGACCGCGCTCGTGCGCGTCACCGACACCGATGACACGCGCGCGGGCCTGCTCGGGCTCGCCGGCTTCCTGACGATGACGTCGCCGGGGAAGCGCTCGTCGCCGACCGAGCGCGGTGAGTGGATCCTCGAGCACCTGCTGTGCGAGCCGCCCGCGGAGGCGCCCGCCGGCACGCCGGACTTCGTCAATCCCGATCGGCCGGAGACGGGACGCGCGCTCGTCGACTCGATCCACGCGCAGGCGAGCTGCGCCGGCTGCCACGACGCGCTGGACGGCGCCGGCGTCGCGCTCGAGGCCTTCGACGAGCTGGGGACCCTCCGCACGGTCTATCCGAACGGCACACCGGTCGACGCGCGCGGCACGTTCGCGGGCGTGTCGGTGAACGGCGAGGCGGCGCTCGCGGCGGCCGTGGGCAGCGATCCGCGGCTGCTCTCGTGCGTCAGCCGGAGGCTGCTCAGCTTCGCGGTGAACCGCGCGCTCGTCGACAGCGACACGCCGTACGCCAATCAGATCCTGACGCAGTGGCAGGCGGGCTCGCCCACGCTGCGCGCGCTCATCAAGGCGGTCGTCACCAACGACACCTTCAAGTTCCGCCGCGGCGAGGCGCCGTGAGGGCGCTCTCGCGCAGGCACGTCCTCCGCGGCGCGGGCGTCGCGCTCGCGCTGCCTTGGCTCGAGTCGCTCGCGCCCCGGCGCGCACGCGGGCAGACGGCGAGGCCGCGCCTGCGCTTCGTGCCGATCTACTTCCCGCTCGGCATCGACTATCCGAGCGGCCCCGACTTCTGGACGCCGGCGACACCGGGCGCGGGCGACGCCTGGCAGCTCTCGCCCATCCTCGAGCCGTTCGCGCCCGTCAAGGAGCAGGTCACCGTGCTCGGGCACGTGGACCAGACGGCGTTCGGCACGTCGTATCCAACCGTAGACCCCGGCAACGGGCAGCTCACGGGTGCGTTCCTGACGTGCACGAAGGTCCCCATGGGGCCCTCGGACGCTCCGACGAACGGCGTCTCGATCGACCAGCGCATCGCCGCCGTGATGGGCGCGGCTTCGATGCAGGTCGGGCTCTCGACGCTCGACTCCTTCTGCGACGGCGCCCCGTGCGCCTACTCGCGCAGCGTCTCGTGGACGCCGGACGGACCGGTGCCGAGGCTCGTCGACCCCCAAGCGGTGTTCGACGCGATGGTGCAGCGGAACGGCGGAGCGGCGCCGTCCGACCACGGTAACCCGGGCCGTAAGAGCGTTCTCGACTTCGTGAAGGCCAACGCGGCGAGCCTCGAGCCGAAGCTCGGCCGCTCCGACCGCGCGCGCATGGACCAGTTCCTCACGTCGGTGCGCGACCTCGAGACGCGCGTCGCCGCGTTCGCGACCTGCGAGCCCGTGGCGCGGCCCACGCTGTCGGCGTCCGCCGGCAACGTCCCCCCCGGCTACGACCGCAACACGCACGCGGACGTCATGATCGATCTCATCGTCATGGCCGTGTCGTGCAACACCGTGCCGGTCATCAGCTTCATGCTCGACGATGCGCGCTCTTACTTCGTGTACGACTTCCTGCAAACGCGGCACTTCACCGCCGCCGGGTCGGCGCCCACGATGGGCGCGCCCCCGGGGGGCCTCATCGGCGAGGCCAACGCCGGCGACGGGAACGACGGCTGGACGACGATCCAATGGTGGTTCGCGTCGAAGGCCAGCTCGCTCTGCCAGAAGCTGGCGGCCCTGCCCGACGGCCTCGACGGCAATTCCGTGCTCGACAACTCGGTCGTCTGGTTCGGCAGCGGCCAGCAGGGCGAGAATGTTCGCCTCAACTTGCCCCTGCTCTACGTGGGCGGCGGGGGTGGCACGCTGCGCACGGATCAGGCTCTGAGCTTCGCGCCCGAGAGCCAGCGGCTCTCGAACGTGTACCTCACGTTCCTGCGGAACGCCTTCGGCGCGACCGACGCGGCCTTCGGGGACAGCACGGGCATCGTGCCGGAGCTGCTCGCGTGAGGGCGCTGTCGCGGCGGCACGTGCTGCGCGGCGCGGGTGTGGCGCTCGCGCTGCCGTTCCTCGAGTCGCTCGCGCCCCGGCGCGCGCACGCGCTGGCGGCGTCGCCGCGGCGGAAGTTCGTCGCGATCTATTTCCCGCTCGGCACGGCGTCGTTCTGGAAGCCGAGCGGCGTCGGCGCGGGCAACGCGTGGACGCTCTCGCCGATCCTCGAGCCGCTCACGCCGCTCAAGGACCAGGTCACGGTCCTCGGTCACGTCGACCAGACGGCGTTCGGCCCGCCGGGGTTCGTCTCCTACGGCAACGGGCTGCTCACGGGCTCGTACCTGACGTGCGTCAAGTTGACGGCGGCACCGCCGACGCCACCGGCGCAGCCGAGGAACGGCGTCTCGGTCGACCAGCGCGTCGCGCAGGCCCTCGGCGTCAAGTCGCTGCAGGCCGGGCTCTCGACGCTGGACTCGTACTGCGACAGCGCGCCGTGCGACTTCTCGCGCAGCATCTCGTGGTCCGACCCCACGACGCCGCTCTACAGGGTCATCAGCCCGCAGTCCCTCTTCGATCAGATCGTCACGGGTCTGCCCGCGACGCCAGCTCCCACTCCGTCCCCGCGCGCCAGCGCGCGCAAGAGCGTGCTCGACTTCGTGATCGGGAACGCCCAGGGCCTCGAGCCAAAGCTCAGCCACTCCGACCGCGCGCGCATGGACCAGTTCCTGACCACGGTGCGCGACCTCGAGGTGCGCGTCGGGATGGCGGCGCCGAACATGCCGGCGACGTGCTCGATGGTGGCACGGCCCACGCAGACGTTCAGCCTCGGCCATGTCCCGGCCGACTACGATCGCGACGCGCACGCGAACCTGATGATTGATCTGCTCGTCATGGCGCTCTCGTGCGACGCCGCGCACGTCGCGAGCTTCATGCTCGACGACGCGCGCTCGGACTTCATCTACAACTTCCTGCCGCAGCGGCACTTCACGCCCGCGGGGTCGACGGCGACGACCGCGAAGGTCTCGGGGAGCCCCATCGGCCTCGAGAACGCGGGCGACGCCAACGACGGCTGGGCGTCGATCAACTGGTGGTACGTCTCGAAGCTCGCGCTGCTGTGCCAGAAGATGGCGGCGGTGCCCGACGCGGACGGCGGCACGCTCCTCGACAACTCGGTGGTCTGGTTCGGCAGCGGCCAGCAGGGCGAGAACAGCTCGGTCAACCTTCCCGTCCTCTACGTCGGCAAGGGCGGCGGCACGCTCAAGACGAACCTCTCGCTCGACTTCGCGAGCGCCTCGCAGCGGCTCTCGAACGTCTATCTGACGTTCCTGCGCAACGTCTTCGGCCTGCCCGACACCCAGTTCGGCGACAGCACGGGGATCATCCCCGATATCCTCGCCTGAGATGAGGGCCCCTCACCCAACCCTCTCCCCGCTTCGCGGGGAGAGGACTTCTTCATTGCGAGGCCCAGTCGGCTTTGGAGCAGATGAGCTCGAGAGAGGCGGCCTCGGGGGAGCCAGGCTGGGGGGCGAAGCCGTACTCCCAGCCGGTGGCGGGCGGGAGCGACATGAGGATCGACTCGACGCGACCGTCGGTCTTGAGGCCGAAGACGGTGCCGCGATCGTAGAGGAGGTTGAACTCGACGTAGCGGCCGCGGCGCAGGAGCTGCCAGCGGCGCTCGCGCTCGCCGAAGGGCTCGGCGCGGCGGCGCTCGACGATGGGCAGGTACGCGGGCAGGAACGCGTCGCCCACGGCGCACGTGAAGGCGAACATCGCGTCTTCGTCGGCCTCGCGCGGTGAAGGCGGCTCGGGCGCCGGTTGGTGCGCCGTCTTCTCGGCCCCGGCGCCGAGGTAGTCGTAGAAGATGCCGCCCACGCCGCGCGGCTCGTTCCGGTGCGGAAGGAAGAAGTAGTCGTCGCACCAGCGCTTGAACCGACGGTGGAAGCTCGGGTCGTGCGCGTCGCACGCGCCGCGCAGCGTGCGGTGGAAGTGGGCCGCGTCGGCGGGCACGACGTAGTACGGCGTCAGATCCATTCCGCCGCCGAACCAGCCGACGGAGCCGCGCTGGATGTGGCGCACGTTGGCGTGCACCGTCGGCACGCGCGGATTCTTCGGGTGCAGCACGAGCGAGACGCCCGTGGCGCGGAACTTGGTGCCCTCGCCCGGCAGCGCGCCCGCCATCTCGGGGCGCAGCTCTCCGTGCACGTCGGAGAAGTTCACGCCGCCCTTCTCGAACACGCCGCCGTCGGCGATCACGCGCGTGCGGCCGCCGCCGCCGCCAGGCCGCGTCCACGAGTCCTCGCGGAAGCGCGCGCCGCCGTCGGCCGCCTCGAGCGCCGACGTGATGCGGTCCTGCAGCTCGCGGAAGAACGCCGCGGCGGGCTCGTCGAGGGCGCTCACTGCGGCACCCCCGCCGCGCCCGGCCGCAGCGCCTCGATCCGCTGCGTGACGTCGCGGAACTCGCCGCGCTTAGCGACCTTCTCGAAGAAGTAGAGCGCCTCGCTCGCGTCGCCGAGCCGCTCGAAGGCGCTGCCCAGCAGGTAGTAGAGCTGCGCCGACTCCGCGTCGGCGACGCGCTCGCTGTTGAGCGCCTCCTTGTAGCGACCCACGGCGTCGGGCAGCGCGCCCTGCGCCTCGAGGCACTCGCCGATCATCGTGAGCGCGAAAACTTTGCGCCCCGGATCGGCCACGAGGTGCTTGAACTCCGCGATCGCCGCGTCGAGGAGTCCCATTTCCTTGTAGGCGATGCCGAGATCGCCGTGCGTCGAGAGGTCTGCTTCGCCGCCTGAGGCCATCACGGCCTTGGGCAATGCAGGCGGCGGGCCACCTTCCGTCTGCACCGGACCGGTCGGGTCGCGCGGCAGCGCGCCCGGGCTCGCGTCGACGCCCGTCGCGTCGGGGGACGTGTGCGAGTCGATCTCTCGCATCTTGGCCAGCACGCGCGGGTGGTTCGGGAAGCGCTCCGCCAGCTCGGCCAGCGTCGCGCGCGCGTCCTCGAGCAACGACTGCTCGACGAAGAAGTCGACCTCGCTGAGCTCGTCGTCGAGGCCGTCGTCTGAGGCGGGCTCGGGCGTCACCGGAACCTCGAGCGGCGTGAGCGCGCCCGGACCGTTCGCGCGCGCGTCGCGGGCGGCGACCTCGTCGAGCGAGACGCGCGCCGTGAGCTCCTCCTCCTCGACCGGCTGGGGCGCGGCGTCGAGCACGTCGGCCGAGGAGACGACGACGGGCGGCGGCGTCGCGACGTCGGCGAGCGGATCGGCGGCCTCGAGCGGCGCGTGCCCGAGCTGCTTGAGCACGGCCTCGAGGCGGGTGCGCGCCTCCGCGTGGGCGGGCTCGCGCTCGAGCAGCCGCCGCAGGTGATCGGCCGCGCGCTCGAGCAGGCCGTACTTCACGAACACCTCGGCCTCCGAGAGGATGCGCGTCGCCTCCTGCGTCGGGCGCGGCGTGACGGACGAGGTCGACGCCTCGGCCTCGGCCCGCGGGGGCGGCGGCGCGGCGCTCGGCACGGGCGGCGGCGCCTCGGGCGCGAGCGTCGCGGGCACGAGGCTCATGGGCACGAGGTGCGACGACGACGCCGCGGGCAGCCCGGCGACGCGCACGCCCCAGCGCTTGGCCAGCGCGCGGGCCTCGGCGTCGTCCGGGTCGATGGCCAGCGCCGCGCGCAGCGCGCCGTCACGCTCGCCCGCGCGGCCCGCGCCGTCGTGTAGCTCGGCGAGCTCACGCCAGATCGAGAGCGCCTTCGGCGCGTCGAGCTGCTCGAGCGCGAGCGCGACGAGCTGGATGTTCTGCGGATCGCGCGGCGCCGCCTTGGCGGCCGGCTGCACCTTCGCGAGCGCGAGGCGCGGGTTCTTGCGCGCGATGTAGACGGCCGCGAGCTCGCGCGCGACGGGGAAGTTGTGCGGCTCGTGATAGATGAGGCGCTCGGCGACGCGCACGTACTCGTCGGCGCGGCCCTGCGTCTTCAAGAACTCGGCGGCGCGCTTGAACTCGCGGATGGCCTCGTCGGTCTCGCCGGCCTGCGAGGCCGACTCGGCGAGCTGGATGCGGGCCACGACCCGCTCGGGCGCGAGCGCGACGATGCGGCGCAGCGCCGGCAGCGCGTCGGCGCCCCGCCCCGCCTTCTGGAACGCCGCCGCCGCGAGCCCGAACTGCTGCAGCGCCTCGGCGAGCTGCCCGAGCTGCTCGAGGATCGCGCCGAGACGCGCGTGGCCCTCGGCGTGCCCCGGCACGAGCTTGAGCGCGTTCTTGTAGACGGCGACGGCCTTGGCGAGCGCGCTCTGCTCGACGTAGAGCTCGCCCGTGCGCAGGTAGATGTCGCGCGCGACAGCGTTCTCCCCGCGGCGCGCGTAGATCTCCGCCATCTTGAGCCACGTGCGCGTGTCGCGCGGCTCTTCCTGGACGACACGCGCGAACTCCTCGAGCGCGCGGTCCGGCTGCCCGCGCTCCAAGTACTTCTGGGCGGCTGCGAGCGCCTTCTCCTTGTTCGTCGCCACCGGCGTCGCAGTTTTACCGCGATCTTCGAACGTGTAAAGCGCAACACGCAGCCGCGCCGCAAGAAAAGCGCCGCAGCGGTCGACCGATCTACATCCGCTCGGTCAGGTGCGTATCCATCTTGCCGGCGATGTAGTCGGCGTTCGCGAGCAGGCGGCGGTGGAAGTCGAGGTTGGTCTTGCACCCTTCCACGACGAACTCGGCCAGCGCGCGGCGCAGGCGCGCCAGGCACGCGGGCCGGTTCTCCGCCTTGACGATGAGCTTGGCGAGCAGCGAGTCGTAGTGGCTCGGCACCGTGTAGCCGCTGTAGATGTGCGTGTCGATGCGGACGCCGAGGCCGCCCGGCAGGTTGAGCGCCGTGATGCGGCCGGGCGACGGCGCGAAGGTCACGGGGTCCTCGGCGTTGATGCGCAGCTCGATGGCGTGCCCACGCGGCCGGATGTCGGAGTTGAGCTTGAGCGACTCGCCGGCGGCCAGCTTCATCTGCTCGCGCACGAGATCGACGCCGAAGACCTCCTCGGTCACGGTGTGCTCGACCTGGATGCGCGTGTTCATCTCCATGAAGTAGAAGCTCTTGTCCTCGTCGAGGAGGAACTCGAGCGTGCCGACGGTCTTGTAGCCGATCGACTGCGTCGCCTTGCGCGCGATGCCGAGCAGCTTGCTTCGCCGCTCGTCGTCGAGCGCGACCGAGGGCGCCTCCTCGACGAGCTTCTGGTGCCGGCGCTGGATCGAGCACTCGCGCTCGCCGAGGGCGATGGCGCGCGAGCCGTCGCCCAGCACCTGCACCTCGACGTGACGGGGCTTGCCGATGTAGCGCTCGAGGTAGACGTTCGGGTTGTTGAAGCCGGCCTGCGCCTCGGAGCGCGCCGCCGCGAGCTGCGCCGAGAGGCGGTCGCGGCTCTCGACGATCTTCATGCCGCGGCCGCCGCCGCCCGCCGAGGCCTTGATGATGATCGGGAAGCCGATGCGCTCGACGGCCTCCTCGGCCTCGCGATCGGTCTCGATGACGCCGGTGCCGGGCAGGATCGGCACGCCCGCGGCGGTCATCGCCTGGCGCGCCGAGACCTTGTCGCCCATGAGCTTCATGACCTCGGGCTGCGGTCCGATCCATTTGAGGCCGCACTGCTGGACGACCTCGGCGAAGCCGGCGTTCTCGGCGAGGAAGCCGTAGCCGGGGTGCACGGCGTCGGCGCGCGTGACCTCGGCGGCGCTGATGATGGCCGGGATGTTGAGGTAGCTCGCGCGCGCGGAGGCCGGTCCGATGCAGACCTTCTCGTCGGCGAAGCGGACGTGGAGCGCGTCGGCGTCGGCCGTGGAGTGCACGGCCACCGACTTGATCCCGAGCTCGCGGCACGCGCGGATCACGCGCAGTGCGATCTCGCCGCGGTTCGCTATCAGAACCTTCTTGTACAACCTAGGCGACCCGGAAGAGCTTCTGTCCGTACTCGACGTGCTCGCCGTTCTTGACGAGGATCTCGGCGATCTTGCCGTCGGCCTCGGACTCGATCTCGTTCATGAGCTTCATGGCCTCGACGATGCAGACCACCTGGCCCTTGCGGACGGGCGCGCCCACGTCGACGAAGGCGGGCGCCTCGGGCGACGGCGCCCGGTAGAACGTGCCGACGAACGGCGAGGTGACGAAGGTGCCCGACTCGGCGGCCGCCTCGACCTGCGGCGCGAGCGCGATCGGCGACGGCGCGGAGGCGATCGGCCCGCCGACGGCGCCGCCGCCGAGCACGCGGCTCACGCGCACGCGGCCCGACGGATCGATCTCCACCTCCGACAGACCGTACTCGCCGATGATCTCGGCGAGCTCGCGCACGGTCTCGAGATCGACCGCGCTGCTGCCCGCGCTCCTGGCCTTCGGGGCCTTGCTCGGCGTCGCGACGGCGAGCGCCTTAACCTTGCCGCCCTTCTTCTTCCCGTTCATTCGCGGATGGTCCTTTCGAGGGCCGTTTCTAGAG
>Ga0265314_10004781_pt1 | contig 12412 bp, 9 predicted proteins | sample 4126metaG_FD_203106 | JGI IMG/M metagenome (GOLD analysis project Ga0265314, IMG submission 203106) | Rhizosphere microbial communities from Carex aquatilis grown in University of Washington, Seatle, WA, United States - 4-1-26 metaG | ecosystem: Host-associated > Plants > Roots > Rhizosphere >... | reverse complement strand
AACTCGGCCTGCCGGTCGTGGTGTGGGAGGGCCAGCCCTTCCGCTCGCGCATGGGCGGCGCGCTGTTGCGCACGCTCGATCTGTCCGAATTGATCGCGACGAACGAAGCCGACTATCAGGCGATCGCGGTGAAACTTGCCACCGATGCCGGGCATCGCGAGGGCTTCAGCGCGCGCATCCGCGAACGAATGGAGCGCACGCCCGTATTTCTCGATCCCCTCGCGGCGAGCGAAGCGTTCGGCGATTTGGTGGAGACGGCTTACGACGAACTCGTCGCGGTCGGCCGCACGGCGTTTCGCGCGAACCCGGCGCCTCTGCGCACGGCGCCCGCCACCTTGGTCGGAACGGGTGAGGCTCCCGCCGGCGTCGCGGCGTTGGCATGCGAGACGTTGCGCGTGGCGCCCGCCAATCCCGCGGCCCGCCACGCTCACGGCCGCGCCTTGCTCGATGCCGGTCGCGCGGGCCGCGCGGTCAGCTATCTGCTGGCGGCGCTGCAGGGTCAGGAAAACAAAGCCGGCCTCTGGCTCGATCTCGCCGCGGCATTGCGCGCCGAAGGCCAGGTCAACCAGGCGATCGAAGCGCTCGAAGCCGGTCTGCGCGTCGACGACAAGCAGCTCGAAGGTTGGCTGATGCTCGCCGAACTGGCCCACGCCATCGGCGCCACCGACCTCGCCCGCGACGCGGCCGTAATCGCGCAAAAACTCGCGCCCACCGACGCACGGGCGGCGGTTTATCTGCAATCGCCCGCGTGACCTCATGGTCCCTGCGACGCTGGAACGAGAACCGCTCACGCGGCGGGCCGCCGCCGGCGGGTCTTCGCGGATGAAATTCGCCCTCGTCGGCGGCGGGCTGGTCGGCCTGGGCACCGCGCTCGAGTTGAAACGGCTCGCGCCGGACGCCGTCGTGCAGGTGCTGGAAAAGGAAGCGGGCGTCGGCCGGCACCAGAGCACGCACAACAGCGGCGTGTTGCACGCGGGACTTTATTACAAACCCGGCTCGACCAAGGCGCGGCTCGCGGTCGACGGCATCCGCCGCATGGTGGCCTTCTGCCGCGAGCACGGGATCGCCCACGAGATTTGCGGCAAACTCGTCGTCGCGACCACCGCGGACGAGGTGGCCCGGCTGCGCGTGCTGCAGGCGCGGGGCACGCAGAACGGCCTGCGCGGCCTGCGCTGGCTCGGACCGGAGGAGTTGCGCGAAATCGAACCGCACGCCGCGGGCCTCGCGGCCGTGCAGGTGCCCGAGGAAGGGATCGTCGACTACGCGGGCGTGTGCGCCGCGCTCGAGCGCGAGCTGCGGGCGCAAGGCGTCGCGATCACGACGGGCGCGCGCGTCGAGCGGCTGGTCCGGGCGGGCGGGGGCTGGACGCTCGCGACGACGGCGGGGGATTTTTCCGCGGACTTCATCGTCAACTGCGCCGGCCTCCACTGCGATCGCGTGGCGGCGGCGGCGGGCGAGGCCCGCGAGGCGCGCATCGTGCCGTTTCGGGGCGAATATTTTCAACTGCGCCCCGAGGCACGGCATCTCGTCCGTCATTTGATCTACCCGGTGCCGGATCCGACGTTTCCGTTTCTCGGCGTGCATTTCACGCGGCTGATCGGCGGGGGCGTCGAGGCCGGGCCCAATGCCGTGCTCGCGCTCTCGCGCGAAGGTTACTCGAAATGGAACGTGCGCCCGGGCGATGTGTTCGACGCGATCGGCTACCGCGGGCTCTGGGCGTTTCTGCGCACGCACCGGGCGATGGCGTGGGAGGAAGTGGTCCGCTCGTTCAGCAAACGGAAATTTTGTGCGTCGCTGCAGCGGCTCGTGCCGGCGATCCAGCCCGCCGACCTCGCGCCCGGTGGCGCCGGCGTGCGCGCGCAGGCGATGCTGCCGGACGGCACGCTCGTGCAGGATTTTCATTTCGTGGAGCGCGCGGGCGCCCTCCACGTGCTCAACGCCCCCAGCCCCGCCGCCACGGCGTCGCTCGCGATCGGCGAGCACGTGGCGCGAAAAGCGCTCGCCCAAGCCGGGGTCGAGGCGCGAGGCGCGGCGGCATTTTAACGGACCCCGATTTCCCATGACAACGATGACGATGGCCAGACCTGCCCAAGCCAAACTGCGCGCCGCTTTTCCGTCCGATCCCGCGGACGTGGGCGCCCTGCTTTACTCCTCGTGCCTCCACCGGGACGCCAAATGGGAAATGAGTCATGCGGAACGGGCCGTATTGCGAGCGTTGCTCGAGCGGATTCGGCCGCGCCTGTCGATTGAGGTGGGCACGTTTCGCGGCGGCAGCCTTTCCTTGATCAGCCAGTATTCCGAATCGGTTTTTTCCCTCGATATCGATCCGACGATTCCCGAACGGCTGAAGGGAATGAAGAACACGCAGTTCATCATCGGGCCGTCCGCGCAGTCGCTGCCGGCTTTGCTCAAGGGATTGGCCGAGGCAAAAATGGAACCCGAATTCATCCTGATCGACGCCGATCACAGCGAGCAGGGCGTGCGCGGCGACATCCAGTCCGTCCTCGCCCGGCCGCCGAAGGTGCGGACGTTCGTGCTCATGCACGACAGTTTCAACCCGGGCTGCCGCCGCGGCATGCTCACCGCCGGCTGGGAAAATCACCCATTCGTGCACTCGGTGGAAATCGATTTCGTCGCCGGCAGCGTCGTCGACCAGCCCGGCCGCCCCGCCGATGGCCAGCTGTGGGGCGGACTGGCGTTCGCCGTGCTCGATCCCAAACCGCGAACCCAACCGCTGGTGATTTCGACCGGCGCGCAGCGAACCCAGCAACGCTGTGCGGCCGGCGGGTGACCGCAAATCGCGAGATTTTTTCCGATGAGTTTCCACGTCGCCATCTACACCGACGATCCCGACAAGGGCGGTGTCGCGAACTACAACCACCAGATCGCGCTCGGCCTGCGCCAGGCGGGCGTGCGCGTTTCGCTGGTGCAGTCGGCGAGCCAGAGCCCCGCGGCGCGGCAGCAGGCGGAGGCCGGCGTCGTCCACGAATGGATCGGCTACGACACCGGCGTGGATTTCATGCGCACGATCACCGACGTGGCGGACGCGGAGCGCGCGTTCGACCGGCTGAAACCCGACGTCGTGCTTTTTTCCGATTGCTGCCCGGTCTCGAACATCGCGGCGAAGCACGTCGCCCTCAGCCGGGGCCTGCCGGTTTTTATCGTGGTGCATTTCGTCGCGCCGTATCTGGCGGAGCGTTTTGCGAAATGTCTGCCGGTGCTTGGCCAACAGTATCAAAAGGCGAACGCCGTCGTGGCGGTGTCCTCCGACAATCTTTCGCTCTTGCACCGGATGTTCGGCCTGCCGGCAAACCGGGGTCGCGTCATCTTCAACGGTGTGTCGCCGGCGTTTTTTGCGCCGCGCGACGCGGCGCGCGGCGCGGCATTGCGCCGGGAGTTCGGCATCCCCGCCGACGCAGTGGTGAGCCTCACCACCGCGCGGCTGACGGAGGTCAAGGGCCACGCCTTCCAGTTGCATGCGCTGGAATTGCTCCGCGCGCAGCAGCCGAAGAGCAAACTCGTCTGCGTGTGGGCCGGCGGCGGCGAACTGCGCGCCGCGCTCGCGGCCGAGGTGGCGAAGCGAAATCTCAAGAACGCCATCTTCCTGGTCGGCCAGCAGAGCAATGTTTCGGCGTGGCTCGACGTCGCGGATATTTTCACGCTCACCTCGCTGATCGAAGGCATGCCGATCTCGATCATGGAGGCGATGGCCAAGGGGCTGCCGGTCGCCGCCACGGGCATCAGCGGCATTCCGGAGGAGCTCGGCAAGACGGGTGCGCTGCTCCCCGACCCGCAGAAACAGACCGCCGGCACGGTCACGCAGCTGGCGAAGGTGTGGGGCGAGTGGGCGCGCTCGCCAGATTTACGGCGGCGCGTGGGCGAGGCGGGCCGCCGCCGGGCCGACGAAGTTTTCCGGGCCGAGACGATGCTGGCGCAGGTGTGCCATGGCCTCGAAGCGGCGATGGCCTCGTCGGCCGCGACGACGGGGCTCGCGCCGGAGACGGCGTCCGCCGACCGGCGGCTGGCGGGTTTCCTCACTTGAAGGCAGGACTTCGCTGCCACCAGAACGACCGGCTTAGCACCGCAACTTTATGCCCGAAACCTTCACCTATACCCTCAACGTGGATTGTCTGCCGGCGGCCCGCGCGTCGGTGGATGCGAAACTGCAGGACCTCATCCGTGGCGCGCTGGCCGAACAGGGCGGCCAGAGAATTACGCTCGACTATCCGGTGCAGCCGAAACCGCACTGGACGGACAAGCCGCACGCGGCGCTCGACCAGTTGTTCGCCCGGCACCGCGATGAATTTGCCGCGCGCCTCCAGAGTTATCTGCCGCTGGCGAAAGCGCTGCGCGCGGAGACCGCGTTGCAGTGGAAGAACGGGTGGTTCGAAGGCCTCGACGCCATCATGGTTTACGCGGTGATCAGCACGCACCGGCCGAAGCGGTTCATCGAGATTGGCAGCGGTTATTCCACGACGTTTGCCGCGGCGGCCAAGCGCACGCATTCGCCCGACACCCGCATCACCTCGATCGATCCGCATCCGCGGGCGGAGATCAACGCGCTCTGCGACGACGTGATCCGCCAGCCGTTCGAAACCACGGACCTGGCGGTTTTCAGCGCACTGGAGAAAGACGACGTCCTGTTCATCGACAGCTCGCATCGCGTGTTCACCAATTCGGATGTCACTACCGTGTTTCTCGACGTCATTCCCTACCTGAAGCCGGGCGTGTTGATTCAGGTGCACGACATTTTCTTGCCGCGCGACTATCCCGCCGCCTGGAACAATCGGTTCTATTCCGAACAATACCTGCTCGCCGCCTACCTCCTCGGCGGCCACCAAGGCACGGAGTTGTTCATGCCCGTCGCCTATGTGACCGAGCATGACCTCCTGCCGCCGGGACTCGCGCAATTTGGCCGCGGCGGAGTTTCCTTCTGGTTGAGGAAAACCTAGCCGACGGATGGTGTCGTTCTTCGATCTATGAACCTATGAAATTCGCGATTTTTAGCGGTGGCTTCAGGGACCGGGGCACGGCGCCGGAGCTCCAGCAGCCGCGGCCGCCCGCCGAGGCGCAGGTGCGAGACGCATGAACACGATCCTCGACGCGCGGCTTCTTCACGCGGACCGGGAGGCGGAGGTCTTCTGCGAATTTCTGCAGGCGGGCCGGACGACCTCGATCCGCCACGGCGACTTGTGGCGGGAAGCGGCGCGCTACGCCCATTTGTTTCAACGTCACGGCGTGCCGCGCGGCAGCGTGGTTGTGATCATCTTGCGGCATTCGCCGGAGCTGCTCTATTCGTTTCTCGGCGCCATGCTGGCGGGCGCGATCCCGTCGTTCATGCCGCCGCCTTCGGCGAAGCAGGATCCGACGCACTATTGGCGCTCGCACGAAAAATTGTTCGAGCGGATCGGCTCCGGCGTCCTGCTCACCGACGGCGGAAGCCTTGCGGCCGTCGCGCAAAATCTTCCGCGGCTTTCGCTGCACTTGCTCGATGCGGCCGAGGCGGCGGAGTTGCCGGCGCAATGCGACGAGGTGGGCGCGACCTCGGACGGGATCGCGTTGTTGCAGCATAGCTCCGGGACCACCGGCCTGAAAAAAGGCGTGGCGCTTTCCCATCGCGCGGTGCTGCGGCAAATCGCGAGTTATCGCGGCGCGCTCGGGCTCCGCCCCGACGATCGCGTCGTCTCCTGGCTGCCGCTCTATCACGACATGGGCCTGATCGCGTGTTTCCTGCTGCCGCTCGTCACGGGAACGCCGGTCGTGATGCTCGATCCGTTCGAGTGGGTCGTGACCCCGCGCCGGCTCTTCGAGGCGATCCAGCGCTTCCACGGCACGCTGTGCTGGCAGCCGAATTTCGCGTTTCACCATTTGTGCCGGACGGTGCGACCGGCAGCCGATCTCGATTTGTCCTCGATGCGCGCGTGGATCGATTGCTCGGAGCCGTGCCGGGCCGAGACGTTGCAAATGTTTGCGCGGACCTTTTGCGGCGCGGGGGTGACGGTGGAGCAACTGCAGGTGTGCTACGCGATGGCGGAAACGGTTTTCGCCGTCACGCAAACTCCGCCGGGCCGCCAACCCCGAGCGCTGCACGTGGACCCGGAGGTGCTGCGCACGGAGCGGCGCATCGTGGTCGCGTCGGAGCAGGATCCGTCGCGCCAAACGTTTCTTTCCACCGGCCCGGTCGTGCCGGGATTGCAGGTTCGCATCGTCGACGACGCGGGCGCGCCGCAACCCGCCGACCGCATCGGCATCGTTGCCATCGCCGGGGATTTCTTGTTCGACGGCTATTTCAAGCTGGAGGACGAGACCCGCCGCAAACTGCGCGACGGCTGGTATCGCACGGGGGATCTCGGGTTTTTTCACGACGGCGAACTCTACGTGACCGGACGCGCCCACGATCTGATCATCGTCCACGGGCGAAATTACTACGCGCACGAGTTGGAATATCTGGTCAACCAGGTGCCCGGCGTGCATCCGGGACGCAATGTGGCGGCCGGTTGGTTCAAGCCGGAAATCGGCAGCGAAGAAATCGTAGTGATGGCCGAAATCGATTCTGGCGCGCCGGTCGACCGGGCGCGCCTGGTGCAGGAAATCAAACAGGCACTGCTCGACCACGCCGGCCTGCTGGTCTACGACGTCCATCTCGTCGGTCCGGGCTGGCTCGTGAAAACCACGAGCGGCAAAATCAGCCGGAGCGAAAATCTGGCGAAATATCTCGCCGCCATGACACGCGCCTCGGCCGCCTGACCTTCGATGACTCCCGAGGACATTCTTCCACAAGCGGCGCGGATCATCCGCGACACGCTGCAGTGCGGACCGGTGCCGATCACGCGCGAGACCCAGGCCATGCACGTGCGCGGGTGGGATTCGCTTTCGCACACGATGATCCTGATGCAGCTGGAAGACGGCTTCGGCGTCCGGCTGCCGATGGAGCGCGTGCTAGGCCTGAGCACGGTGGGCGATCTGGTCGATTTGATCGCGGAGATCAGGACCGGCACATGAGCGCGACGGACACACCTTCCTCCGCGACGGGTTCACCGGCCGGGAAACGCCGGATGCTCGTCTATGGCAACTGCCAGGCGGACTGGCTGGCCAAAGCGCTGGAGCAAAATGCCGAGATCACGAGCCGCTACGAGATCGTCTACCTTTCCGACTATCTGCACATCGCGGCGGATCATCCGATCCACCAGCCGGGCTTCCTCGCGACCTGCACCGATGCCGTCTGGCAGACGGCGTCGGGTCGCAAGCCGCCGGAGTTTGTCAGCGGGCTGTCAGCGGATTGCCGGCAGATCCGCTTTCCGACGTTGTGGTTGAAGCTGCTGTGGCCGACCTACGCGGTCGACCCGCGCAACAAACCCGAGGTGGAATTTCCCTGGGGCCGCTTTCCCTACGGCGACCGGCTCGTGATGAAATTGCGGCAGGAGGGAGTGTCGCTGGAGGATCTGCCGAAGCGTTACCTGGCGACCGATCTCAACACGATCGTCAACCTGGAGCGGTTCACGGAAATGTCCCTGGCGGAATTGCGGTTCAACGACCAGCAATCCGACATCGCGATCACGCCGTTCATCGAAAGCACGTTTCGGCGGCGCAAACTTTTCGGCACCGTCAATCACCCGACCTTCCTCATCCTGCACCGGATTTATCACGGCGTCGTGGGCGCGTTGCTCGGCCGCGCGGCGCCGGAGGAACTGCTCGCGCCGGCCAACGCGGCCGACGTGCTCGGTTCGGACGAGACGCCGCTGCACCCGCAGATCATCGCGCATTTCAAGCTCGAGTGGGCGACGCCGGACCTGCGGTGGCGCTATCATTCGGCGTTGCTCACGCTCGGCGAATATCTCCGCGCCTACGCGAACTTCACGCCCATCCCGATCGGCGATCCGCCGCAGATCTGGCTGGGCCGCGCCCACCAGGCGGCGGGCCAGCGCGATTTCACGGAGGCGCAGCGGCTGCTGCTGGAAGGGGCCACGCTGTTTCCCCAGTTCGTGCAATTTCTCCAATATCTCGGCGTGCTGCTGCTCCGGCAGGGGAAGTTCGTAGAGGCCGAAAAAACGATCCGCTATGCCCTGACGCAACATCCCGGGATCGCGGCCCTCCATTGCGACTTGGGCGTCGCGCTCTTCCGGCAGAATTTTCCGGACGAGGCGGCGCGCGTGTTCGAGGAAGCCTTGCGGCTCGATCCGCAGCACAAGGAAGCGCGCAGCAACCTGACCATGCTGGCGAACAGCCGACGGGTGAATCAACGGATCCCGGCTGGCGTCTGACCGGCGGTTGGCGGGGAACGAGATATCGGCGGTTCTAGCCAGCAATATCCTTTATTTCCACGCGCTGTATATCCTGTCGGCCCGGCCCTACGACTCGTCGGTCAAAAGTGTCTGCGGGATTGGCGGCGGCTATCCGAAGGGAACGCACAGCATCTGATTTCGTTTCCCGCGTTGTATTCCCGTTGCAGGCGGTCGAATCGGCGGATCGCCAACTCCTTGCCATCTGAAAAGATGTGCGTGCTGTTGTCCAAGCCGTCCACGCCGTCACCCAAGCAATCGTTGCCGTCATTAAACTGGTTCGACGAGTCGTCCAGGAGACTTAAGGAGTCGTCGGGCAGGTTTAAGGAGCCGTCGAGCAGACTTGAGGAGTCGTCGGGTAGACTTGAGGAGTCGTCGAGCAGGTTTGAGGAATCGTCGAGCAGACTTGAGGCGCCGTCCAGCAGACTTAAGGAGTCGTCCAGCAGACTTAAGGAGTCGTCGAGGAGACTTGAGGAGTCGTCGAGCAGACTTGAGGGGCCGTCGAGCAGAGTTGAGGAACCGTCCAGGCGGTTCGAGGAGTGTCCGGGAAGCTGCGCCGAGCCGGGTTCGAGTGTTTAGACCGTCACCCCGCTCTTGCGAATGATGTCCTTCATCCAGAAGGCGCGCCAGCGCATCCAATCGGCTTCCATGTCGGGATAGGTCAGTCCGATGGCGCGCAACCCCTTTTCGAGCTCGGCGTAGCGGCTGGCGGCTTCCCAGAGATGGAGGTTGGCGCTGTAGTTGGTCTTCGCCTCGAAGATTCGCTGGCAGGCATAGGGCGCTTTTTTGTAGTGCATGCCATAGGTGAACGCGAGGGCGTGACACACGTAGAAATCGACCTGCGGGCCCATGAGGGCGAAGAGCCGCTCGTTGTCCTTGCCCCAGTATTTGAGCAACAGTTCGCTGCGCCAGATGCAGCTCGGGCTCGTCACGACGGAGCGGCATTTGACGAACCCCTGGGCGCATTGCAGCGGGGTGTTGTAACCCTCCACTTCGGCGGTGCCGCACGACTCGACGAGTTTTTCCTTTTCGGAGAGATAGATCCCGGTGATGCCGTAAAAGCCGGCGGGCCGGGGGTCGTGTTCGAGGGCGGTGACGGCGTGGAGAAAAAAATCCTTGTTGATGACGAAGTCATCGGCCGCGCCGCTGTAGAGATATTTGCCCGTCGCGCGTTCGAAAAGGTTTGCGGTGGCGGCGGCGATGCCGCGGTTCTTGGGAAAATAATGCGGACGGATCCGCGAGTCCCGGGCGGCGTATTGCTTGATGACTTCCGGACTGCCGTCGGTGGAGCCGTCATCGGTGATGACGATCTCGAAATTGGTGAACGTCTGCCCCAAAAGACCGGCGAAGCATTTCGGGAGAAAATGCCCGTGATTATAGTTGGCCAGGGTGACGGAGAGGATGGGGGAAGCCATTGGAAAAGATCGGTGGGTTGACAGCGACAGACAGCGGGCGCGGGTTGCCGCCGCAGCTAGGCCGGCTGGTTGGTCAGCCGGTTCTTCGGCACAGCATAACACACGGTCTCAAGCCGGCCGGGCAGGTAGGTTCGTAACAAAAACCGATAGTGCGGCGAGAGGGAATTTATCAGCAGTGGAATCTTCCAGAGATGATCCTGCTGGTGATAGACGCAAATCGCCAGGACCGGCATCGTTCGCTGGATCGTTTCCCTGGCGCCCAAGAGCGCGTCGAACTCCGCTCCCTCGATATCCATTTTGATGTAGGTGGGCCCTTGACCGGCGAGCAGCGTGTCGAGCCTGGCCAGGGGAACGTCGTAACCGTGCTGGTCGGAGGAAAGCCGGGCTTCCGCGGTGCCGGTCGGAGAAAATCTCACGGTGCCGTCGGAGGCGCCGACGGCAACCGCCGCAACGGCGATCTTTTCGCGCACCGCCGCCGGCATTCGTGCGAGGCGGTCTTGCAGGGCCGAAAAGTTTTGCCGATCGGGCTCGAGGGCGAGCACCCGTGCAAAGGAACCCTGCTGCCAGCGAAGAAATGCCTCCACGGTGTCGCCATCGAACGCGCCGCAGTCGACGAACGCTTCGTCGTTTTTTTTCAAGAAGAGATCGCCGGGCTGGTATTGCGCAGCGAGCGGCAGCGCCGGCGGAGCGTCGACCGCGAGGTTCAAGCGCAGGCCGATCTGGGTCAGAAACTCGCGGCGCGAAGGCTCGTCGGAAAAAAGACTCAGCGCCCGCTTGATTTCGTCTCCCGCGAGCAGGACTTTGTGCGGAAGATCGAGGTAGAAATACGGCTGCTTCAGTGCGTGAAACAAATCGGTGCCGGAAAAGATTTGCCCGCAGCCCAATCGCTTCAGGCGATTGGCCGTCTCGACGAACTGCGCGTGCGGCAGGAGGATGGTCACGAACACCGTGGCGCCGGGATAGCGCCGGGCAATTTCCTCCGGCGGGACCACGGCGAATCCCTCCATCCTGCGGTCGCTCCGGTCATCGGCGAAGGCCAGCGGCTCGATGCCGGCGGAACGCAGCGCACCCAGCGCCTGTTTGCCCATGAAGCCGGCGCCATACAGGACGATCGCCTTCGCGTTCGGCGCGATGACGCGATCGAAAAGTTTCCCCTCCTGCGCGGCCACCGTCTCCGGGGAAGATTTCAACCAGGCATCGAGGCGATCGGCAAACGAATCGTTCATGGGACATGCCGAGGTCAGAGCAAGGCCGCGTGGCGGTGAAGAAAACCCGAGGCCACTCGGGTGACGCCGCGCGATAAGTTGCCAGGCAAGAGGGCCGAGAATTTTTCCTGGAGGCCGTCGTCACCGGCAAGAGATTGGTGCGGGCTGTTCAAGCGCCCGAGCATTTCGCACACGGCTTCATTGATCTCGTCCGGGGTGTTGTCGACGAAGTGCGCCTCGTTTTCCTCGAGCGTCGCCGCGGTGGAAGAGCGGGCGCGCCATTCGGCGGTCACCAGTTCGCGAAACGACAGCAAGCGTCGCTCGGCGGTCGAATGGATCAGCTTGGGGAGGAAAATCCCGTGGCGCGGGAACGGCGGCAGCCCGCCGGCGATGGTCCAGTTGGTCAGCACGACCGGCGTCCCAAAGGTGTAGGGAACGTGACTGAGACCGCTGTTCGTGCCGATGAAGCACCGGCCCCGGGCGCACAAAAAAACATCCATCTCCGGCGCCTTGAGCCCGGAGTGGGCATAGTCGAGCACCCGATCCATCGCGGGCAGGCGGGACATGCTGGGGTCTCCCATCCGGATGACCCAACCGCCTTGCCGGGTGATCGTCTCGATGGCCTGAAAATAACTGCTGATCGCCGCATTGCGGGGGGCGTGATCCGATTTTCCGTGAAAACCGGTCTCGCGCACGTGCAGGCAAACGAACCCGTCCTTCCGGTCGATGCCGCGAGTCGCCAGCGAGCTCCAGCCGGCGGCGTCTTGCGCCTCGCTCAGCGCCAGCAGCGGCGCCCGGCCGGCGAGGTCCCACTGTTCCTCGACGGCGCTGCCGATTTCAGCGGTGTGGAGGGGATCGCGCCCGGCGAACGGAAAGAGGGTGGAGAACCGAAACCCGCAGGCGGTGACGAGCGGTTCGAATCGATCGACGAGAAGCGGGTCCGTCACCACGGTAAGATATTTCCGCCAGCAGTTCAGATAGGCGAGATTGGCGATGCGGGGCTCGCGGGCCAGCACCACGATGCGTCGCCACGGCGCCAGGCCGAGTTCGCGCAGCTTGATCAGCTGACCAAGGAACGCGATGTGGCCGACGTTGCGGACCCAATCCATCCCGAGGAACAAGGTGTCCGCCTGATCGAGCTGGCAGGCGTCCAGGCATTCCCGCTGGCTCCGGCTGCGACGCTCGTAAACCGCGCGGGCACCGGCGAAATCGCCGTAGAAGTTGATCAGGTCTTCGGCGAGCAGGTTGTGAGCCTCGATCCGCAGCAACCGGGCGGCGATGTCGTCGGTTGCCGGTCCTGTCGCTTCGGGTGGCTGACGGAGTCGAGGCTCCGGCGGGAGAGGCTGGCTGCCATCCGTGAGACCGAGTGAAGACGATTCCTCGAGCAGGTCGGCGAGGCGCCCGATGGGCTTCCGCTGCCACAGGTAGGCGGGAAGTTCCGCGGATCCGAATGCCACGGAGAGCGCGGCCTCTCTCGCACAGGCGGCCGAGGCCTCCTCATGAAGCGACCCGG
>Ga0265314_10004780_pt1 | contig 12414 bp, 13 predicted proteins | sample 4126metaG_FD_203106 | JGI IMG/M metagenome (GOLD analysis project Ga0265314, IMG submission 203106) | Rhizosphere microbial communities from Carex aquatilis grown in University of Washington, Seatle, WA, United States - 4-1-26 metaG | ecosystem: Host-associated > Plants > Roots > Rhizosphere >... | reverse complement strand
TACTCGCCGATATCAGGTGCCGCGGTGAGCGTAACGTTGCGGACGCCGACCCGGATGGTTCCTCCGACCGGCATGGCGTCGCGCGCATTGATCACGAGATTGACCATCGCGGTCTCGAATTCGGAAATGTCGACGGTGACCGGCCAGAGATCCGCTCCAATATCGAACGCCAGCGCCACCGTGGTGCCGACGCCGGTCTCCAGCACCTCGCGCACCGCCTCGATCCGTTCGGCGATATCGATCGGCTGCGGGTTGACGCTTTGCCTCCGCGCGAAGGTCAGCAACTGGCTGGTAAGGGCCGCGCCGCGTTTCGACGCGGTCTCGATCGCGGCTATCGCGCGCAACGCTCTGGGGTCATTGCCGGCGCTTTTCTTCAGGAAATGCAGGCTGCCGCTGATTACCATCAACAGGTTGTTGAAGTCGTGGGCGACGCCGCCGGTCAACTGGCCGAGCGCATCCAGCTTTTGCGATTCCGCCAGCCGCTCTTGCATTTGCTGGAACTGGAGCTGGGATTCGCGCCGCTCGGTGATGTCCCGGGTGATCTTGGCAAAGCCGACCAGCTCGCCGTTTTCGCGGATCGGATCGATGATGACGCTGGCCCAGAAGAAGGTGCCGTCCTTGCGGACGCGCCAGCCTTCCTCCTCATAGCGTCCGTGCTGTTCGGCGGTCGCAAGCGCGCGCGCCGGCTTGCCGTTGGCGCGATCGGTGTCGGTATAGAAGCGGGAGAAATGCTGGCCGAGGATTTCCGAGGGGAGATAGCCCTTGATGCGCTGGGCGCCGATATTCCAGCTGCTCACCATGCCCGTGGGGTCGAGCATATAAAGCGCATAGTCGGCGACATTTTCGACAAGCAGGCGGAAACTGCGCTCGCTCTCGAACAGGTCGCGTTGCTCTTTGTCCGGCTGATCCATCAACCCCACCCCAACCGCGGAAAACGCTCCAAGGCCGGTTTCGTTCCGCCACACCGGGACCCGTTTTGCAGCTCGGGTCAAGGCAGGCTTTGGCCAAGGGAGGGGTCGCGGCCGGCTCCGAATATTTCGATAAACGCCTGCCGGAGCGCGCTATCGACGTCCGTCATGGCTACGGGATGGCCGAGATCGGCGAGGCTGGTGACGCCATAGCGCGGATCGACGACGCCGCAGGGCACGATGGCGTTGAAATGCGAAAGGTCCGGCTCGACATTGATCGAGATGCCGTGGAACGACACCCAGCGCCGCAACCGCACGCCGATCGCGGCGATCTTGTCTTCATGCCCCGGGCCCTTGTCCGGCCGTCTGACCCAAACCCCGACACGATCCTCCCGCCGCTCGCCTCTGACGTTGAAGGCCGCAAGCGTGCGTATGATCCAGCCTTCCAGGGCCGCCACATAGGCCCGCACGTCGGGACGCCGGCTTTTCAGGTCGAGCATCACATAGGCCACCCGCTGGCCGGGGCCGTGATAGGTCAGCTGGCCGCCACGGCCCGTCGCAAACAGGGGAAAGCGGGCCTCGAGCAGGTCGCCGGCGTTGCCGCTGGTGCCTGAGGTGTAGAGCGGAGGGTGCTCCAGCAGCCAGACCAGTTCGGCCGCAGTGCCGGCCGCGATCGCCGCCACCCGCTCCTCCATGGCCGCTACGGCCTCTGGATAGGGCACTGGCGAGTCGGAGATCCGCCATTCGACCGCATTGCCGGTTTGAGGCTGCGAAAAGGTCGTCAAATCGAGGCTTTGGCGGTCATTAACCATTGGCTAACCATAACGTGGTGATCTCGAATTACGCAATTTTGCAATGTCAGTCTGGGTCCCAGTGCCAACGCTCGATAAAGTCACCGTCGATCTCATGGTGGTCCTCGGGACCACGTCGATGCCGATCCACCAGGTCATGCGCCTGAGCCGCGGCGCCATCATCGAGCTGGACGCCACCGAGGCGGACGAGGTCAAGATCCTCGCCAACAACCTGCCGATCGCCAGCGGCGTGGTGCTGGTCGATCGCAACCGGATCGCGGTCGAAGTCAAGCAGATGCTGCCGCGGCTGCCGGGCGTCAGATAGCCCTGATTGCGCAGCTGAAAAGTCGCTGAAAACACCCCTTCGGCAGGCCTTGTCCCTCCATCTGCGATTTGTTACATCCCGCGCCGTTGGCCGGTCCGGCGTCGTTCGCCTACCGATCCAGGAAATGCGCTCGTGGCGGAATTGGTAGACGCGCTGCCTTGAGGTGGCAGTGAGTAAAATCGTGGGGGTTCGAGTCCCTCCGAGCGCACCAGAAAATCGTGGAATGACGCCGGCAAGGCTGTCAAGATTTGGCCGCCAAAGGCCTTGCGCACGCCAAACTTGCGGCGTTCTTTTGCCGCTCGGCAAGCCAGAACCGGCGTGGGGACGCTGTATCAGGCGCTTGTTGCCTTGTTGTAACAACGTTGGCGTAATCGGCGGACGCAAATCGGCGTTGTTGGGGACCGGTCCTCCGATACTGAACTTGCAAGCGGATCTGACCAGCGGATTTGGGAAGCGGATTTCTTCGAATCGGCTTCGATCAAGATGGCCGGCTGATTATCGATCGGAGCACGTGTATGAGATTCCTGAGCCTCGCGTACCGCGTCCTGTCCAACTTCTTGTTGCTGGCACTGGTTTATTACAGCCTCAATCTCATGGAGAAGTATCCGCAGCGCGCTGTGCTTGCGATTCTGGTGCTGGTCTATGCCGCCACGCGCGCGACCTCGGCGTTTCGTTCGTTTTATTTCTTCCAGCGCATCGAACGTCTCGAGATCGAGGCGCGGCGTCTGGCCGGCGTGGCCGGCGAGGGGCCTGCCTCAAGCGCCACCCGCAACAAGGTTGTCGGCGAGGTCAGTGCGCTGCGCCGCGACGGCGAGATGAAGTCCTATATCGACCTGCTGTTTCTGGCGTTGGTGATCTTGCTGTGCATCTCGAAAATCGTGACAAATTAGCTTTTTGACTGACGCGTTTTCTTCACGCCGACGGGCCCCCACCCACGGATCAAGTCCGCCGCATGCACACGGAAAAAATGCGGGTTCGTTCAATCGTTCCCCCCATATCGCAAGGGCTCATGTGGGCTACGCCTGATCGCCGCGATTAATCAGAACCGATTCGGCTACAGACTTCAGACGCTCTCAGACGTTCCTCTTCTTGACCTGGGCGAGATGTTTGGCCGGACCACGACCGGCGTGCGTCGCGTTGGAGCGGCCATGCGCCGCGACCGCCATTCCGCGATGACCGTGATCCCGGCCACGATGGGACGCGGCGAATTGCTTGCCGTGACCCGAGCGCGTTTGGCCGCGGGCCGCGTGGCGGGACTGACGGGTCTCGACCGGCGCGGCCGTACGTTCCCGTTCGCTTTCGGCCACGGCCGTTCGCGTTGGATCGGGGGCGAGCAGGGCGACGGCTTCGGCGTTCAGATGCGTCAGTTCCGGAAGCTGAAAGACAGTCTGCGCCGGTACGGCCAGAATGCTGGCCGTGTCAGCCGCCGGAAGCAGCCCATCGCGCGGCCATGGCGCCTCCGGCAGCGGAACACCGCGCGCATTGCGGCCGGCGGGCGCGTCGGCGGACAGCAACAGCTCGGCGCCCGACCGGTCGAAATAGGAGAAGGCAGGTGCCGCCAACTGATCGAGATCCTTGAAAACGAAATTGGGTATTTTGGGCCAGTGCGTGGTCGCGACGTTTTCCGAATTGGGGTGCGTTTGCCACTCCTGCGGTTCGGTTGGGGTTGCCGGCCGCTCCGGTGTCGCCGGCACCACATGGACGATGTGATAGCCGCGCGCTTTCAGCGTCGCCAGGATTCGCGGCAGCGCCGCGACGGTGCGCGCCTGGATGTCGTGCAGCAGCAGAATGCCCTTGCCTCTGGCTTCGATGCGCTGGATCGCGAGGTCGTAGACTCGCTGCGATGAAATATGCCGCCAGTCGTCGGCCGGGAAATCCGCGCTCCAGACCTGGATGCCCTGCGACGCGAGATAATCCTCGACCGGTTCGGCGCGCATTAGGCCGGGAATCCGAAAGAACGGCGCCATCGATTTGTCGGCATCAGGTCCGAGCGCCGCTTTCACCGCGGCGATGCCATCGTCGATCTCCGCCCTGGCGCGCTCGATCGGCATCTTGTTCATCGTCAGCGGGTGATCCCAGCTGTGGGCGCCGATGGTATGGCCGGCGTCGCGCAGCTTGCGGACGCCTTCCGGGAAACTTTGCGCCATCTTGCCGATCAGGAAGAAGTTCGCCTTGACGCATTGCGCGGCGAGAATGGCGAGGATCTGATCGCTGTTGCGCGGCAGCGGTCCGTCGTCGAACGTCAGCACCACCTCATGGTCCCTGAGCGGCAGGGTTTCGCCGTATTGCATGATGCCGATCCGGGGGTGCTCGCGCGGATCGACCACCAGGGTTCGCGAGGTCCCGAGCGCATCGGGATGGCCGGGGCAGTCTTCGGCGGCGGAGGCGGTGCCGATGCTGCTCAACAGGCCAAGCACAAACGCGGCGCATAAAACCGCGCGGGGCAGTGTTTTGGCCAGTATCTTCGACAGTACTTTTGCCCGTCTTTCGACCCCCAGCAATGCCTTAGCGATCATGAAGCACCGTCATTCCCATTGCCTTCATCGTCAGTATCCGCCGCGTCGTGAACGGCGCCTTAATCGTTGGACTTCCACACATGGTTTTGGGTTCAATGAACCGCTTCAGCCTTTGCGCCTTCAGCCGTTGGGCCTTCAGCCTTTACGCTTTCCCTGGCGCCCGGTATCGCCGGCACCAGATTTACCACGTGGTAGTGGTTTTCCCGGAGGTAGCGCAGGAAGGCGGGCAGCATCGCCGCGGTGTGGCCCTTGGGATCGTGCAGCAGGATGATGCCCTTGTGATTGATGTTGAGCCGGTCGGCGAGGATCTTGAGTTCCTGCTGCGGCGTCATCGCATTCCAGTCGCTGGCCCACAGGTCGGTGCCGAAGACCATGATGCCGCGCGATTGCAGCAAATCGAGCGTCGCCGGGGTGCTTTCGAAGCCGGGAAAGCGGAAGAACGGCGCGAGCGGCGTGGCGGCGCCTCCGCCATGCAGCGCCGCGTCCACCGCCGCGATGCCGCGATCGATTTGCCCGACCGCGTCGTCCGGCCTGATCCGGGCCAGGCTCGGATGGGTCCAGGTATGGGTGCCGATGGTGTGGCCCTCGGCAGCGATCCGGCGCACCAGATCCGGGTGTTCGGAGGCCGGCTTGCCGATCAGGAAAAACGTCGCGTGGACGCATTCCTCGGCCAGCGCCGCCAGCACCTTTGGCGTGGTCGGCGGCCATGGGCCGTCATCGAAGGTCAGCACGACCTCATGATCTTCGAGCGGCAGCGTCTGCGGAAAGTTCTTGATCCCGACCCGCGGTGTCGTGGCGGCATCGACGGCCAGCACGCGCGAGGTGCCGAGCGCGTCCTTGCGCGGACAGGACGCAGCCTGGGCCGCCGCGATCCACGCCATCGAAGCCAGCACAACCGAAGCCAGCAGAATGCCTGGCGCACGCATCGGCATCGGGGCCCATTTTGACCGGTTCATCTTTACCATTGCGCTTGGCGTTGCCCTTTGGGTAATGCGTGAGAAGACAACTCAGTTGAGTTCTTCATCCCTGTCAAATCGGCGAGGCGCGGCATGACCGAGGAAGTGGATATTGCCCAGCCGGCCGATGCCTCGGTATTCGACCATCTGCCCATGCGCGATGAAAATGGCGAAATTCGCCACCAATTCGTCGAAGAAATCACCCGTGCCATTCACGAAGCCAATACCGCGCTGCTGCGTTCGATTGTGGCGGAACTGCATGAGGCCGATCTCGGCGACCTGATTGAGGCGATCGAGCCCGACGACCGCGTCAAGCTGGTGGAGCTGACGGGCGCGGATTTCCACTTTTCGGCGCTGAACGAAGTCGACGATTCCGTCCGCGAGGAAATCCTCGAGGAACTGGAGCCCGAGACGGTCGCCGAGGGCGTGCGCGAACTGGAATCCGACGATGCCGTCGAATTGCTCGAGGGCATGGACGAGGAGGACCAGGAAGAGATCCTGGAGAAGCTCCCGGCCAAGGAGCGCGATGCGCTCGAACGCAGCCTGCTTTATCCGGAAAATTCCGCCGGCCGCCGGATGCAGACCGAGTTCATCACGGTGCCGCGCGACTGGACCGTGGGGCAGGCGATCGACTACATGCGCGACACGCCCGACTTGCCGGACCGGTTTTATGAAATCTATGCGGTCGACCAGGCGCAGCACTGGCAGGGCGCGGTATCGCTGGATGCACTGTTGCGCGCGCGCCGGCCGGTGGCATTGTCCGAACTGATCGATGAAGACCGCCGCCGGGTGTCGGTGCTCGACGACCAGGAAGAGGTGGCGCGGCTGTTCGGCAAGTATAACCTTGTCGCAGCCCCCGTGGTCGACACCTCCGACCGGCTGGTCGGCGTCATCACCATCGACGACGTCGTCGACGTGATCGAGGAAGAGGCCGACGAAGATTTGAAGGCATTGGGTGGCGTCACCAGCGACGAAGAATTGTCCGACAGCGTCTGGACCATTGCCAAGGGCCGCTTCAACTGGCTGCTGGTCAATCTCGCCACCGCCTTCCTGGCCTCGTCGGTGCTCGGCCTGTTCGAGGGCCAGCTCGAACAAATGGTGGCGCTGGCGGTGCTGGCGCCGATCGTCGCAAGCCAGGGCGGCAATGCCGCGACCCAGACCATGACGGTCGCGGTCCGGGCGCTCGCCACCCGCGAACTCGGCTCCAACAACGCCTATCGCGTGGTGATGCGCGAAGGGCTGGTCGGTCTCGTCAATGGGCTGGCGTTTGCGGTGATCACCGGCGTCGCCGCGGTCGCCTGGTTCAGGATTCCAGGGCTTGGCGTCGTGATCGGCCTTGCGATCATCTGCAATCTGGTGGCCGGCGCGCTCGGCGGCATCCTGATCCCGATGGTGCTGGAACGGGTGCGGGCCGACCCGGCGGTGGCCTCCGGCACCTTCGTCACCACGATCACCGACGTGGTCGGCTTCTTCTCGTTTCTGGGGATCGCCACGCTGTGGTTCGGGCTGAAATAGCCTGATTTGTCCGGGCCTTTTATCGTTAATCGAGCCTTAACGCGCATCGTCGACACTGGGCCCGAGGATTAGGGGCAGACCATGCAACGCTTGCGGCTGAAGGCGGACGGGCGGATCGTCGAATTACGGGACGGGCGCGAGTTTCCGCTTTCCCCTGCGGCCGCGTCCATCACGCCGGCGGCACCGGACGCGGCGATTTCCTCGCCGGCGGTTCGCGAACTGCGCCGCCGTGCCCGGCTGACCCAGCTTGAATTCGCCGCGCGCTTGGGGGTTCCCGTCGAGACCATCCGCAACTGGGAGCAGGGCAAACGCATGCCGCGCGGACCGGCGCGGGCGCTGCTCGCGGTGATCGCGCACGCGCCCGACACCGTTTTTGCCGCTTTGGCGACGGAACCCCAACTCAGCTGAATTCGGTAACCTGAATTGGTCGCCTGAGTTGGCAGCGCCGCTGCCGCGAGACATAATGGGCTCGAACCTTCGAGTATCGATCCATGCAACTGCTCGTCGAGGCCAACGGCGCCGTCATTCCCGCGATCGGGCTGGGCACCTGGGAGCTGCGCGGGCGTGCCTGCGCGCGTCTGGTCGAGCAGGCGCTGCGGCTTGGCTACCGCCACATCGACACCGCGCAGATCTACGAGAACGAGCGCGACGTCGGCGATGGGCTTCGCGCCTCCGGGGTCAAGCGTGACGACGTGTTCGTGACCACCAAGGTCTGGACCACCCATTTCGCGCCGCACGATCTGGAGCGCTCGACCAAGGAGAGCCTGAGCAAGCTGCACCTGTCCGCCGTAGATCTTCTACTGCTGCACTGGCCCAATCCGCGGGTGCCGTTGGCCGAGACGCTCGGCGCGCTCGCGCATGTCAAGCAACTCGGCCTGGCGCGGCACATCGGACTTTCCAATTTCACCGTCGCTCTGATCGAGGAGGCGGTCGCGGCCTGCCCGGAGCCGCTGGTCTGCGATCAGGTCGAATTCCATCCCTATCTCGACCAGACCAAGGTCAGGGAGGCCTGCGCCCGACACGGCATGGCGCTGGTCGCCTACAGCCCGGTGGCGAAGGGCCGGATCAAGAGCGACGAGACGCTGGCCGCGATCGGAAAGGCCCATGGCAAGACCGCGGCCCAGGTTTGCCTGCGCTGGCTGGTGCAACAAAATGTTTCCGCAATCCCCCGCACCTCGCGGGTCGAGCGGCTGTCGGAAAATATCGATATCTTCGATTTCGAGCTGTCCAACGACGAAATGGCCCAGATCTCCCGGATGGGAAGCGCCAAGGGCCGGCTGACCGATTTCGGTTTCGCGCCGAAATGGGATTGAGATATGGTGGAAGCGGGCAGGGACGGCTTCGAAACGTTGACCAGGTACGGTGGAACCGCGTCGGATACTACAATCGGGCATCACGGCATCGGCGCTCGCGCATTTGTCATGCCTGCTGCTGGTGATTTTCTTCGCTGAAGTTCATCCTTTCAGCGCGGTCACGGCTGAGCCGATCGCGGTCGATATCGTCACGCCGGAAGAGGTGGTGGAGAAGCCGGCGGAGCCGGAATTGCCGCCGACGCCGAAGCAAAAGGCTCCGGATTCTTTCGATATTCCGCCCAAACTGGATCTTTCCGCCAAGACCGATAGCGCCGCAAAAGCCGCGACCGCGAGTTCGCCGCCGCCGGCCTTGAAGCCGCCACAGGCCGCATCACCGCCGCCGCCGCAAAAACAGGCTGCGCTCGCGCCGCCAAGCTCCGCGCCGGCAAGTTCTGCACCGCTGAGCCAAGCGCCGCCGGCAGCTCAGCCTGCACAGGCGCCCACGTCGAATTCCGCGCCGGGTCTGGCCCAACAACCAGCTGCACAGCAGCAGGTGACGCCATCGCCGGTTTTGCCGACTTTCGTGCCCGCGCCGCCCGACGTTTCCGTCAAATATCACGTCCTGCTCGGTCTGCCCCAGGACAGGCCCGGCGACGGCTTCGATGCCCCGGCCACGCAGAAGGCCGATGTCGGGACCGACTCGATTGCGGAGTTTCGGCGCCATCTCAAAACCTGTTCGGTACTGCCCAAGGAGATCGCGCCCACCGACAAGGTCGGAATCAAGCTGCGGGTACTCATGACCCCCGAGGGCAGGCTCGCCGCGCCGCCTTCCCTGATCGAGGCGAGTGCGTCGATGAAGGGGCCGCTATTGATGCAAAGCGCCATCAGTGCGTTGGACGCCTGCCAGCCTTATGCGATGCTGCCGGCGGATCGCTACAAGGAATGGAAGATCCTTGATCTCACTTTCACGCCACAGGATTTCATCAACGCATCATGAACGCGTATGATCGCGCGGTCCGTTAGCGGAAGCATTGGGAACGTACTTGCATGACGCTGAAACTTGTCATCGGCAACAAGAACTATTCGTCGTGGTCGATGCGGCCATGGCTGGCGTTGCGCGCCAACAACATCGCCTTCGAGGAGATCTTCATTCCGCTCTATACCGGCACCGCCGACAAGCAGCGGATTCTCGACGTCACGCGATCGGGCAAGGTACCGGCGCTGGTGGATGGCGACATCACCGTCTGGGATTCGCTTTCGATCATCGAATATCTGGCGGAACGGTTTCCGCAGGCACGGCTGTGGCCGGAGGATCGTGCCGACCGCGCCCATGCTCGTTCGATCTCGGCGGAGATGCATTCGGGCTTCATGGCGCTACGCAACGAATGTCCGATGAACCTGCACCGGCTGATCAAGCCTGTCGCGCTGTCGGACGATGCGCGCGGCAACATCGCGCGGGTTCAGCAGATATGGAGCGAATGCCGTCAGCGTCATGGAAAATCCGGGCCGTTTCTGTTCGGCACCTTCGGCGGCGCGGACGCGATGTTCGCCCCGGTGGTGCATCGCTTTCACACCTATGCGATCGAGGTGACGGCTGACGTGGCCGACTACATGAAAACGATGCTGGCGCATCCCGCGGTCCAGGAATGGACCCGCGCCGGGCTTGCCGAAACGCTGGTGATCGAGCGAGCCGAAACCGCCTGAGTCGTCGGTCGGCGGATACCGCCGTCATGATGCCTTGACGGGCCGTCGCTAAAGCGGTCTGAATCCGGAACCGACCTAGAGCTTCGGTTCTGACAAATCAGAACCGAAGCTCTAGATTCCTGTTTTGACCCGTTTTCTTCACGCGAACCGGTATCCACCCCCGGATCAAGTCCGAGGGCATGCTTCGCTCGAAAACGCTCTAACGCAAAAAGGGCTTTGACCATGGGAATTCTCGATTCGTTGGAAAATTCACCCGCGTTCAAGGGTGCGCTCGGGCAGCTCGAGGGAGCGGTGCTTCCGGTGGTGCTGAGCGAGGTTCTCGGCAATGGCAGTCAGGGCGGGCTGAACGCGATCGTCGCCAAGCTGCAGCAGGCGGGTTTTGGCGATCAGGTCAAATCCTGGATCGGCAACGGCCAGAACCTGCCGATCACCGCCGAACAATTGCAGCAGGCGTTGGGCAGCGACACCGCCAAGCAACTGGCCGCGAGGTTCAACATCCCGCTCGATCAACTCGGCCCGGTGCTGGCCCAATTGTTGCCGAAGGCCGTCGACAATGCCAGCCCGAACGGCCACCTTCCGGCGTCGTCATAACGTCGGCAAAAGCCTCCGGTTCTGGAACCGCCGCGAATTGTACCGGAACCGGCAAAAAATCGATTATCGCGCTGAAAAACCTGCAAAATTTGCGTGCTTGCCATGTCCGGATGGACTGGCCAAGCGGGCGCGCGCCGTGCTAATAGTTCCCGGGGTTTTTCAGTCGGCCATCGCTAGCGGGACCATCAGCGTGGCCGGCGTTCTTGCGTGATGGAGAGGGCGTTGAAACACAAATTCACCGTTGGAGAGACTGTCTATTTCACTGCCAGCAACGTTGCGCGTCCGGCCGCCAGCGGCACCTATGAGGTGATCCGGCTGCTTCCGACCGACGGCGACGACTGCCAGTATCGCATCAAAAGCTCGACCGAAGCCTTCGAGCGGGTGGCGAAGGAAAGCCAACTCGACCTCTCCTGAGACGGTCGCGCCTGATCGGGTGAACCGGCTCCCGTCTCGGCGGTGTCAAAAGGTCCGCTTCGCGGCACCAATCTGCAAAGTGAGATCGGCATTCACTTTCGGTGAAAGCGCTTTATGCTGCGCTATAGCGTTTTCGAGCGAAGTGGATACCGGTTCGCGTGAAGAAAACGCGTCAAAACAAGAATCTAGACCTTCGGTTCTGATTCGATCAGAACCGAAAAGGCCTAGGGGACATCGCGCATGAACTGGGCCTGGGCCACTTCGCTCGATCAAGTCTGGCGTTCGCCAACCTTTCCAATGTGGTTGACATTGGCGGCTGCCGGATTCTTCGGGATCATCGTTCTGATCACGCTGCTGCGCGCGGAGAAATCGGTCGCCAACGGCGCGTTGACTGTGATCACGCTGATGGCGATCGGGATTGCGGTGGCGGCCACTCTTCGCGGGTTTGACCCGATGGGCGGGGCGGGACCCGCCGAGACGCGATCGCCGCTGCAGGTGAATGCCTCCTTGCCTGCGCTGTCGTGCATTGACGACATGGCGGGCGAAACGGTTTTGACGGCCTGTGAGAAGGTGTTGTTCGGCTCGTCCGAATCGGTCGCAGCAGCCGTGTCCTATACGTCCGCCCGGATCGGCCGGCTGACCGCGCTTGGCGACGTTGCCAGCGCCAACCGCAACATCACCCCCGAATTGCAGGCATTGCGTCGCTCGATCGAACGCGATCGCTACGGGTTGGTGGCTTACGTGTTGCTGGCGCGCGATCATTGCACGCCGTCGGACTGCGCTGCGTTCCGTTCACTGACCGACCGCAACCAGGTCGTGGCGAACATGGACGAACGCGTCTATGACGGCCTGATCACGCGCTACGCGCCGTCCTGGAACGCGCCCGCGCCGGCGACCGCCGCGATCGCAGGGCCGCTCGCGGGTTTCCCGGCGACGATGGCCACCGGCAGGCCGACCAATGCCGAGTTCCCCAGCGCGGCCTCGACGCCGCCAGTCAGCATTATGAACCCGGAGCCGACGACGCCGGGTGCCGCGGCGCGTGCCCCTGCAGCGGTGGCGAACGCGCCAGTGCCGTCACCAAAGCCCGCTTCGCCGGCATTGGCGGCGGCCAAGAAACCGCCGCCCAAACCGCCGCCGAAACCGCGCACCGCGGCTGCGCCGGTTCAGATCGCGCCGGCCGCGGCGCCTGCGCCCGCGGCGTCCAACGATTGATCCTTCCAAACGCCGTGGCCGGCCGCTAACGTCGCAGGCCCGCGCCTTCGAAAACCTGCGATCTCGAAAGAGCCTTAGAGATAATGCCGCTTCATCTCATCAAGCTTGCCGTCGGTTGCGAGTCCGTCAAGGAACTGAAGAGTTGGGTCGCTGAACGGATGCGGGCGGCCAAGAGCAAGGGCCTGCCGCG
>Ga0265314_10004778_pt1 | contig 12417 bp, 19 predicted proteins | sample 4126metaG_FD_203106 | JGI IMG/M metagenome (GOLD analysis project Ga0265314, IMG submission 203106) | Rhizosphere microbial communities from Carex aquatilis grown in University of Washington, Seatle, WA, United States - 4-1-26 metaG | ecosystem: Host-associated > Plants > Roots > Rhizosphere >... | reverse complement strand
TGTCGAGCGGGATCTATTTGACCCAGTTCAAGCAAAGCTAACCGAGCAGAACAAAAACCACACGACGACTCGAATGCAATCGGAGGCGTTACTTATGGGACGCATCTTCGATGACCGGGGCAACTTGATGAGCCCGACCTACGCCATCAAGAAAAGCATTAAATACAGATACTATCTCTCTTCGGCTTTAGGTGACGGGCGATCACAAGAGGCCGGCACAGTGAGTCGCGTTCCAGCAACCGAGGTCGAGACCCTCGTCGCTAATTCGGTACGCGAGGAGCTGAAGCTACCGCAAACGATGGAGAATAAGCTCGTCATTGGTATGCACCTTGAGAGGGTGGAAGTTCATTCTCTGCACCTATCAATCAAGTTTTATAGAGATACGGTATCCGCCAGTGAGGGAGGAAAGGGCGCCGAAGAGATTCGATTGCTTGGCAAAAACAGCCGTTCAAGCGACGCCGCGAAATACTCCTTTCCGTATCTCAGGCAGATCCGCGCCCTATACGCTCTGAGACAAGAGCAACACTAGTTGCAGCGGTGGCGCGCGGGCGCCAATGGCTCAATGAGATTGTTACAAATCCAGCGATGACAGCCGACGTTATCGCTCAGCGCGAAAGCTGCAGCCCGCGCAAAGTGAATATGACGATTTCACTGGCTTTTCTTTCGCCGACGCTCGTTAAAGCCGCCCTTGAAGGCAGGCTCTCACGGGGAATCGGTGTAGCACGGCTCTGCGACATGTCTGCCGAATGGTCGCGTCAACACCTGGCCCTCGGCCTAAAACTCTAAAGAATCTATCAGTCGAACCGGTCTCTGAGCTCACCGTCTCCGTTTCCGGGAAACGGGAAGTTGGGGACAGAGACTGGTGGGCGCAGGACCTAGTCCGATTCAATAGGGCCCACGGCAGAGACGAATCCACCGGGCTAAGGGCGCCAACTGTGGGCCATCTGGCCCTATCGGGGAAATCTCTGGGGTTGAGGGAATGCGTGGTGGGCCCGGGAGGACTCGAACCTCCAACCAGACCGTTATGAGCGGTCGGCTCTAACCATTGAGCTACGGGCCCGGCACGAACCTTCTATCAACGCGCGAGGGCCTTGCGCAACTTCCTCCCTTTTTGCCCCCTCCTGCCCGCCTGCCGAATGCGCTAGCCTGCCGCGGATACGCCCGCCGGAGGACCATGGCCAATGCACGTTTTCAGTCTCGAACGCGAACAAGAGTGGGATCCCAAGCACCACGTCGAGAAGATTCTCGGCAAGATCGCCGATGGCGACGTCACGATCGCCTGCTGGGAGCCGGGCCAGATCAGCCCCTATCATTGCCACCCCGAGGCCACCGAAATCTATTTCTGCTTTTCCGGCGGCGGCACTATGCACACGCCGGATAAAACCGTGCCGGTGACGCCCGGCTCGTTCATCGTGCACCCGCCCGGCGAAGTGCACGAATACGAGAACGGCCCAGGCCGCACCATGCTGTTCCGCGTGCGCTATGGCGCCGACATGGTGTCGCGGCATTGGGCCTGGCGCAACAACGCGGCGTGGAAGCAATCGGCCGACGATGCCGAATATTACCGGCAGCATCCGGTGCGTTGAACCAAGTTACATCTTCAACAGGCGCTTGCTGTTGCCGCTCAATATCTTCGCCTTGTCCTCGTCGCACAGCGGGATGTCTTTCATCCACTCGGTCGCCGGCGGATTATCGACGAAGGGCCAATCGACCGCGAAAAGGATGTGGTCGACGCCCATTTCCATCACGCAGCAGAGCAGCGCCGGATTCGAGAAAAAGCCGCTGGTCGTGACGTAGAAGTTCTTGCAGAAAATGTCGCGGAAGCTCATCGCCTTCTGCCCCGGCCGCTTGAGCGCCGCATCGATGCGCCACATCAGGAACGGCAGCGTTTCGCCGAGATGGCCGAGGATGACTTTCAGGTTCGGATGCTTTTCGAACACGCCCGACAGCACCAAGCGGATGGCCTGGGTCGCGGTCTCGACCGTGTAGCCCCAGCCTGGCCGCACCACGAGCGGGAAATCCTTGGCGTAGTCCTTAAGATAGATGTCGGTCACGGTCTGGTGCGGCTGTGACGGGTGAAAGTAGATCGGCACGTCGAGCTTTTCGGCGCGCTCGTAGATCGGCCAGTATTTCTTGAGGTCGAGGAATTCATTGTTGGTCATGCCGTGCAGCATGGCGCCCTTGAAGCCGTGTTTGGTGACGCAGCGCTCGAGTTCGTCGGCCGCGGCCTGCGGGTCGATGGTGGGGAGGGCTGCGAAGGCGGCGAAGCGCTTGGGGTTGGCGGCACAGGCCTGGGCCAGCCGGTCATTGACTTCTGTGGCCAGTTTCGCCGCGGTCTCGATCGGCAGCTTCTGCGTGGACGGCGCGCCGTGCGAGAGCACGATTGTATCGATGCCGGCCTCGTCCATTTCCTTTAGCCGGAGGGCGCCGAGATCGAACAGTTTCTTCTCCATATCGCCGCCGCGGCTGGCTTCGGCGCCGACATAGGTCTTGATCAGCTCCGGATCCCAATAGTGTTCTTCGATGGCAATGACAGGACAATTCGGCTTTTTGAACATGGCGCTTCCCGCGACGTTTGTGATGGGGTGTCCTAGCAATCGCGGTCTCGCCTGTCACGGGGCCCGGCGACTTGTCGGCCGTAGACTCGGATGAGCCGCAGCACGCCCGTCAGACTCGCTTAACGTGCGGAGTGACGCCCGTTTTGCCGCGTAAGATGTATTTGGCGAACGGACCGACTCAGTTATTGATCGGCCATGCTGCCGATTTTTCGAACGATCTCAGTAGGCGGCGTATTCCTCGCCATTATGATCCTGGGTCTGTCGCTGGGCGCGCCCGGCGGCTCACGATCCGGCCAATCGCCCGCCATGTGGGCGGCGCGCGGTCCCTTGTTGAGCATCGACGAGCACCCGGAATGGCGGCAAATGCTCGTCCGCGCGGCATTGCAGCGCGCCGACGAACTCAGCCGCTTGCGCGATCTGCCATCCGAGCCCGTCCTGGGAAAAGTGCAGGACGCACCCAAGGTCGCCGGCCTGCCGATCGAGCGCGGCGACGCCGATCCGGAAGACGTCACCGGCACGATCAAGGATCCGCCGGCCTCGACGATCCCGATCGATATCGGCGAAACCTCGTCCACCGAAATGCCAGCCATCTCGCCGTCCGACGACAAGCCGCCGGTCGTGACGCCCAGCCGAGTGAAATCGCAGAATGTGACACGGCGCAAGACTGCGCAGCGTGTTCCGCGCCGCGCTAAGCCGGTCAAACCGCAGCCGCCGCCACAATTGGGATTCTTTGAAACGATCTTCGGCCGTACGCCGGTGCGCCCAGCCGCGACGCCTGCGGCCAACCAGAAGACCGCAGTCCAGACCGAGCCCTCGCAACGCTGAGGCCGGAATTTCCGGCCTCACCCTCGCTATTTGAAATTAGGACTTCCAGGTCCGAAAAAGTCGCCCGCCGATTGCGTCGGCGTTGTCGAGGCCGTGCGCGTTTCGGCCTTGGCGACCGAATTGGCGAAAGCATCGAGCGGGTTGTCGTTGCTCTTGTCGAGCAGCCCTTTGCGCTTGGCGGCATAATAATAGCCGGCGGCGTAATAATGCACGGTCGTACTCGGATTGCCGCCCGCGGCCCGGTAAGCGCCGGCGAGATATTTCACCGCGTAGGTCATGTTGGTGTCGGCGTCGAGCAGGCCGGCGGGGGTGCCGCGATAACCCATGGCGCGCGCCGTGCCGTAGCGAATCTGCATGATGCCGTAGTTGCCCTTGCTGATGACGTGCGACCGGCCGCCGCTTTCGCGCTTGATGATACGCCGAACGATTTCCTCGGGCAGGTTGTTGGCAGCGGCATGCCGCGAAATCAGCGAGTCCAGATTGCCGTTGGGGTCCAGCCCGGCAACGCGCTGGTCGTCTGCGGAGGCGGCCGACGCCGAAAGCAGCGTGACCAAAATCGAGGCGAGGCAATAATTGCGAATCATAGCGGCTCCAGATTTTGGGGGGATGCCGGTTTGTCGCGGCCAACTGGGGCGACTTTGTGACAGGGCCCGATGGAACCATCGTCCGTTTGCACCCACGTGCTCGCCGCCCGGAAACAACGCGACGGCGGGAAAGTTCCGATCCCCACCTTTTCTTTGATTCACGTCAAAAAGCCCGCTCGACGCGCCGATTACCTTTCTCGACGTTAAAACTCGGGGGGTTAATCGTGCCGACAGAGACCGCTATCGTTGTGACCATCGTCGTATGTGTATTCGTTGCTTTCGGCATCGCATTGGCATGGGCCGATCGCTATTGCCGGGACGTCCGCGTGCCGGGCGCCAAATATTTCGATTAAGGCGATATTTTCATCCTCTGAAATGGCTTGAAAAGGCGGGCTTCCGGGGCTGGAAACGTCGCCGCTCGACCCCGCGCCGTATAGTGTTCTTCGGGACACGCAACGGCCGGAGCCCATCGATGAGCGCGAACGACACTTCGCTGGAAAGCCGGCTACGCGCGGTCGAGGACAAACTCGCGATCTACCATTTGATCGCCAGCCACCCACCGGCCGCCGACACCGGCACCGAGCGCTATTATCGCGACGCCTTCGCCGAAAACGGCGTCATCGATCTCGGCACCAAGACCGCGACCGGCAACGACAAGATCGGCGCGGTGGTGAAAACACCCGAGCATCAAGCTGCCATCGCCGGCGGCCTGTGCCATTTCGCTGGTCTACCCCGCGTCACGCTCCACGGCGACACCGCGGTGGCGATTTCCTATCTCCAAGTCATCGCGCCGAACCGCGAGGCCGAGCCCGTCGAACTGTCCGGCCACGGCGTTTCCAGCGGCTATCGCATCCACCGTCTTGGCGTGAACCGCTGGGATCTCAAACGCACCGACGCCGGCTGGAAGGTGACGCGGCGCGCCTACCGCATGCTCGACGGCAGCGAGGACGCCCGCGCGCTGCTGCGCGAGGCGATCGAATCCTAACGCCCGCGCTTTATCGACGGTTTGCGCTTCATCAGAAAATAAATCAGGGAGAGAATCATGCCGAAAGCCTATTGGGTGGTGACGTATCGTTCGGTGAAAAATCCGGAAGCGTGGCAGGCTTACGCCAAGCTCGCCGGACCCGCGCTGACCGCCGCCGGCGGCCGTTTCCTGGTGCGCAACAAGCCGGCCAAGATTTACGAGGCCGGCTTGAACGAACGCGTCGTGCTCATCGAGTTCGATAGCGTGGATCGGGCTATCGCCGCGCACGATACGCCGGCCTACAAGGAAGCGCTCAAGGCGCTCGGCACCGGCAATATCGAACGCGACATGCGCATCGTCGAGGGCAGCTAGCTCACAATTCGCAGGCGAACGGATAACGCTTGCGCGCCGCCGCAGCCATGGTCTGCGCGTCGACGAAGACGTCGATGACCGAGCTCAAGAAAGCGCCGAAGTGGGCGAATTTCGGCAGCACCCAAGCTTCCGGAATGTGCGAGACGCGAAGCGGTAACGTGTTCATCTGTTTTGTTCTCCTGGTCGTAAATTCAATGGCGGTGGGTGCCGGTGAGGTTCGATCTCACCAATGCGACTGGTTCGACAGGAAGCGGCGCTCGATCTCGCGCTCCGCTTCGTCGGTGAATTTGCCGCCGGTTTCGGCGAGATAGCGCGCCACTTCGCGTTCGGCCTGGCGCATCCGCGCCGCGGTCACGCTCGCGAACAGACGGCTGAAGAAGCCGGGACCCGCTTTCGGCGCGGTCTTGGTCTGGATGACGGGGGTGTCGCTGTAGCGCAGAGCCAGAGGAAACGCGGTGTTCGTTGTGGCAGACATGGATCAGTTCCTTTTCTCAAAGGCCCGACCCTTGCGACGTTCCCGCGAAAGTTTGTTCTTGTTGTTGCAGTGCAATATACGCGGATTCGCCTGAGGCAGTAGGCCGAACTCGGCATGTGATCCATGCGCGAGACTCATGCGGAATGTTGCGCAACCGTCGCAATTGACCGCATTTGATTCCAATTTGAGCGGCCGCCGCACAACATCGCGTCAAACTGGCGTGCCGCCACTTTTCGGACACGATGCGGTAAAGCTTCGTTAACCCTTTACCGCGCTTCGCAGCGCACAAACGGCACGCAACGACTGCGATTGCCAAAGCGGCAGCACACTCCTATATGAGGTCCATTCGAGATTTAGCCGGCCTTGCCGTTTTCGGTCTTTACAGACCTTATCCCCAAGAACTCGCAAAAATCCGGATATGAGGCCCACGCGAATGGTTTGTGTGGGGCATAGACGCACACATTGCGTTTTCCAAAGGAGGCCATCATGGCCACAGGTACCGTTAAGTTTTTCAACAGCCAAAAAGGCTTCGGCTTCATCGTGCAGGACGGCGGCGGGCCGGATGTGTTCGTTCACATCTCGGCAGTCGAGCGCGCCGGCATGAGCAACCTCAACGAAGGCCAAAAGCTTTCGTTCGACGTGCAGGCCGATCCGCGCAGCGGCAAGTCCGCTGCCGCGAACCTTCAGGCCGTTTGAGCTAACACGACCGGAGAAACCCCGCGCTTGCGCGGGGTTTTTTCTTTTTGTAAGTGGCGGTGAATTCACGACAGGACGAGTGTCATGGCGAAAAAACCAGGAACCAACCCGAAGGGCGAATTCGTGTTCTTCGACGTCATCTATGAAGATGGCTCGCAGCGCTCCAACCGCCGCGTGCCGGCCGAGCTGCTCGGCGGCCTCGACAAGGACGAACCGGCCCGCGGCTTCATCATCGAGCAGGACCGCGAGATCGCGGAGAAATCCGGCCGTGCGCCGCTCGAAATTCAAAGCATCACCCGCGTCGGCGCCAAGCCGGAAAAAGCGATGAAGGTGCGGTAGCCGGCCCGGTTGGCAGGCTGAAATAATCAATCCATAATCGCGCGCGTGAGACGGGGCCCCCGCGGAAAGGCCAGATCCATGCGACGTTTCTTGCAGCGAATTTCGCGGCCATCGACTGTTATTTCCGTAGGCTTTCTGCTCGCGCTGGCGTCCTCTGCGCTGGCGCAACAACGCGACGTCGCGAGCGCCCGCGACTATCCCGGCATCGGCCGCTTCGGCGGCAGCGTCATCACCGGCTATGTGGTCAAGAATTTCGACGCGACGCGGCTGCAGGCGGCGCCGTTCAAGGACGGCAAGGCGGCCGACGAGCGCAAGCCGGAAGGCCGGATCACCCGCATTGCCTATCGCACGTCTCCGGGGCCCTCGATCGTCGAGGTGTCGCGCAACTTCGAGACCCAGCTCGCCAGCGCCGGCTTCGAGACGCTCACCGCCTGCGACACCGACGCCTGCGGCGGCATTCCCTTCACCGAGGCGATCGACACGCTGCCGGCGCCGCAGATGTGGGTCGACGGCTTCAACTACCATTATTACGCCGGCCGCAAGGCCGAAGGCTCGCGCGAGACTTACGTCACCGTGATCGTTTCCAAGAACAATGACGACGTCACCGCGCAACTCATCGTGGCGCAAGTCGGCGCCATTGAGAACAAGATGGTCGACGCCGCCGCCATGGCCAAGGGTCTCGGCGAAAAGGGGCACATTGCGCTCTACGGCATCTACTTCGACACCGACAAGGCGACCATCAAACCGGAGAGCGCGCCGACGCTCGCCGAAATGGCAAAGCTGTTGAGCGGCCAGCCGCAGCTCAACGTGTTCATCGTCGGCCACACCGACAGTCAGGGCTCCTACGAGCACAACATGACGCTGTCGCGCCAGCGCGCCGAGGCGGTGGCCGCGGCGTTGGTCGCGTCGTACAAGATCGCCAAGGCGCGGCTCAACACCGCCGGCGTCGGATTTTTGTCCCCGGTCGGCTCCAATGCCAGCGACGACGGCCGCGCGCTGAACCGCCGCGTCGAGCTGGTGGCGCCCTACACGCCCCGCTAGTGGCCGTGCGCGCCGGAGACCGCCGCATAGAACAGCGTCGGATCGAGCATGCCGAAGATCATGGCGATATGGCCGACGATGAGAAACAGCGCGACGAAGCCGGCGTGAATCGCCATCGTGCCGTGCGCATCGCGGCCGCGGCCGATGATATTGAGATCGACCAGCGTCAGGCCCAAGAGCGGCACAATGCCGAGCAGGTAGAACCCGACCGCGATGACGTCGGCGATGCCGCGCCAGGCGCCGGCGGCGGTGATCGGAATAACCGCCGTCGTCATCAGATAAACAAACACGCCGGTGAAATAGAGGCCGACGACCACGCTGCAGGCGCGGTTGAGCGCGCGCACCGGGCCCGAATAGCTGCGCGTGTAGAGAATATAAAGCTCGGTGACGGCGATGGTCTCGGCCAGCACGATCGGCACCGCCATGAAGATCAGCAGATGCCACGGCTGCTGGGTCGCAAGCAGCTCCATATAATGCGTCATGTTCATGGCCGAGGCCCCCTGGTTGGCCACGACCCTAGGAGGCGTTTGCGCTGCGTCTTTGATCTGACGCAAGCGGGGTGTGCGGCATACTGGCCGCGGCGTCAGTCCGATCTCACGCAATCGTGCATCTTCGTGTAATGCAGCCGCCCGAGTTCGTCTCTATACAGGCGCCGAACCTGGGAGAGCCACGCCATGCACCGCCGCTTTGTCTTGCTCGCCGCCGTCGCCTTGACCCTCGCGCCTATATCCGGGCAAGCCGAGACCGCCGTCGCGATTCCCACGCCAACCGCTGAAGCGCCCGCCAGCGCCGGCCTCGAGACCGCGGTGCTCGCCGGCGGCTGCTTCTGGGGCATCCAGGCCGTCTATCAGCACACCAAGGGCGTCACCAACGCCGTCTCCGGCTATGCCGGCGGCACGCAGGCCGACGCCGACTACCAGACCGTGAGCGGCGGCTCCACCGGCCACGCCGAAAGCGTCAAGGTGACTTTCGACCCGCGCCAGATCAGCTACGGGCAGATTTTGCAGATCTACTTCGCCGTGGCGCACGACCCGACGCAGCTCAACCGCCAGGGCCCGGATTCCGGCACGCAATATCGCTCGGAGATTTTCCCGCAAAGCGAAGCGCAGCAGAAAACCGCGACAGCCTACATCGCGCAGCTCAACGCCGCGCATTTCTTCAAGAAGCCAATCGCGACCAAGACCGGCACGATGAAGGCCGCGTTCTTCCCGGCGGAGGACTATCACCAGGACTACGCCACGCGGCATCCCTATCAGCCCTACATCGTCATCAACGATGCGCCCAAGGTCGCCAGCCTAAAGACGACGTTCCCCGCGCTGTACCGCGAGGCGCCGGTGCTGGTGGCGCAGGCGGCGAAGGGGAATTGAGGCGGGCTCCTAAAATCCGCTCATTCCCGCGAAAGCGGGAATCCAGAGCGTTACGCACGGAAACCGTTGCCATGGGTCCCCGCTTTTTGCCCACGACGCGCTTCGCGCTTTTGCGCGGGGACGAACGGCGGTGATGGCTGTTGCCCTCGCCGCATCCATCGCTAGGATGCGCGTCCAACCGACTTGAACCCGCAAACCGCCGGAGCGACCATGCCCAAGGCCTATTGGATCACTTTCTATCGCGAAGTCCGCGACCCCGAGAAACTCGCGGCCTACGCCAAGCTGGCCTCGCCGGCGACGACGCCGTTCGGCGCCAAATATCTCGCCCGCGGCACCGCCGCCGCGGCCTATGAATCCGGCGTGCAGCAGCGCGTCGTCATCACCGAATTCGAGAGCCTGGAGAAAGCCAAGGCCGCGCACGACTCGCCGGCCTATCAGGCCGCGGTGAAAGTGCTCGGCGACGGCGCCGTGCGCGACGTGCGCATTGTCGAAGGCCTGGAGTAGCTACTGCCCGGCGATGCGCTGCGACATCAGCACGATGGTCTTGCGGTAGATTTCGGAGCGGTTCCACTCTCGCATCGCGACGTTGAAGTTCTGCGTGCCCTCGCCATACGGTGCGCCGGCGATCCAGCCGGCGCTGTGCAGCAAATTGGCGGTCGAAGCCAGAACGTCCGGCACCGAATGGCGCAGGTCGACGTGGCCGTTGCCGTCGAAATCGACGCCGTATTTCACATAAGACGACGGCAGAAACTGCGTCTGGCCGATCTCGCCGGCAAAAGCGCCTACGAGATCACGCAACGGCAGGTCGCCGCGCTGCACGATCTGCAAGGCGGCGATCAATTCGCCCTGGAACAGTTCGGTGCGGCGGCAATCCCAGGCCAGCGTCGCCAGCGTGCGCACCACCGGCAGCTTGCCCATGTCGCCGCCGCCATTGTCGGTCTCCAGCGTCCAGATCGCCATGACGACCGACGCGGGCACGCCAAACTGCCGCTCGATGCGCGACAAGAGTTGCGCGTGCTTCTGCATCAGGGCCTGCGCGCGCTTGATGCGCGCCGGAATGACGCGGGTGGCGGCGTATTCCTCGAAACTTTTCGAATGAAACATGCCGCGCTGGCGGCGGTCGAAAGCAAGCACGGTTTGATCGGGGCTGAGGCCGGAAAGTGCTTGCGCGATAACGGCTTGCGAGACGCCGGCGGCGGCCGCCTCGCGCGACATGGCCGCGACGAAGGCGTTGAAATCGCCGCCGCATTTGGCGGCGGACGCGGGGGCGGAAAGACCGACAACCACGGCAAGGCCGGCAAGAATTCGGGGAACAAGGCCGGCGAGAATTGCGAGAAGACTGCGTTTCATCATCATGAGGCGCACACCACCACACCCCGTCGCCGCCGCGCAAGCGCCCCGCCGGAGCGTTGTGGTTTTGGTTGCACTCGCCCAAAAGTTGCGCCATTCTAGGCGACCAACAGGGGGAACGTCATGCACCGGAACCGTCTCCGCGGGCTCTTCGCCGTCGCCGCCCTCGCCTTCCTCGCCGCCGCGCCCGCGACGGCGCAACAGCCGCCCGACTACGCCGCCGTCTTGTTCGTGCCGGCCAACAGCAATCCGCCGCTGCCGCCGGGCATGAAGGTCACCTGCCTGCGCACGCCGGACAACGGCGCGCCGAGCCAGACCTGCCCGGTCGTGGTCTACCAGGGCATCACGACCTGGGCCTTCAGCTTCCTCGACAACCGCGTGGCGATGGCGATGGTGTCCTACGACGCCAGCAACAAGATCGTGCGCAGCGTCAACCACGACGGCGCGCGCTATGTCTGGAACATGATCTCCAGCCTGCACACCAAGACCGTGCTGGTCGAAGGCCAGTCCAACGCCAACTTCACGGTGAACTGGTCCGACCTCGGCAAGCCGTAGCCGCCAGGCCTGACGCCATAACCCGCTCGTCCCCGCCAAAGCGGGGACCCAGGCCTTCAACGCATACAGAGCTGGATTCCCGCTGACGCGGGAAGGAGCGGAAACAATACTAAGCCGCCTGGCGCTGGTGGCGGCCTTCGCGCACTTCCTCGATGATCTTGTTGGAGAAGGCCTCGAGATCGCCGGGATTGCGCGAGGTGATGATGCCGTTGTCGGCGACGACCGCCGAATCCTCCCACAGGCCGCCGGCATTGATGACGTCGGTCTTGATGGTCTTGTAGGAGGTCATCTTGCGCCCCTTGGCGATGCCGGTTTCGACCAGAAGCCAGGGCGCGTGGCACACGGCGGCCACCGTCTTGCCGGCGTCGTAGAAGGCCTTGATCAGCGCCAATGCATCCTTGTTGACGCGCAGCGTGTCGGGATTCATGACGCCGCCGGGCAGCACGATGGCGTCGTAGTCGTCGGCCTTGGCCTCGCTCAGCGTCTTGTCGACCTTGACGGCGCGGCCCCAGTCTTTCTTCTCCCAGCCTTCGATCTCGCCGGCCTCCGGCGCGACGATATCGACCTGCGCGCCCGCGGCCTTGAGCCGGTCGCGCGGTACCTCAAGTTCCGACTGCTCGAAACCGTTGGTGGCGAGAATGAGAATGCGCTTGTTGGCGAGTTCATTGGGCATCGGGTTTTCTCCGGGAAATGAGGATGCCCCCCGGAGGGGATAACGTTCGACCCGGCGAGAGGTTGCGGCCTAGCCGGGCGGAATCGGCCTCGGCTTGCCGTCCGCATCGATGGCGACGAAGGTAAAATTGGCGTCGGTGACCTTGACGTGATCGCGCGTCTCAAAACGCCGCGCCCAAGCCTCGACGTGGATTTTCATCGACGTGCGGCCAACGTGCTCCACCTCGGTATAGACCTCGAGCGTGTCGCCGACCTTGACCGGGCGGATGAACTTCATGGCGTCGAGCGCGACGGTGACGACGCGGCCGTGCGCCCGCTCGACGCCGGCGATGCCGCCGGCCTGGTCCATGCGCGAGAGCACCCAGCCGCCGAAAATGTCGCCGTTGGTGTCCGCCGGCATGGCGCTGATGCGTGCCGTGAGGGTGCCGCGCGGGGCGAGATCGGGGGTCACGTTGGGGGCCTCCCTGTTCGGATAAGCACCCGATTACGAAAACTTATTGAAAACGTTCAGCAACAGAATTTCCAAGTGATGGGCCACAGTGTTCGGGCCAATCTTCAGAGAATTAGGATGGCCACATCCGTTGCGTCGATCTAAACACTGCTTCAATTCGGCCTTCAC
>Ga0265314_10004776_pt1 | contig 12418 bp, 9 predicted proteins | sample 4126metaG_FD_203106 | JGI IMG/M metagenome (GOLD analysis project Ga0265314, IMG submission 203106) | Rhizosphere microbial communities from Carex aquatilis grown in University of Washington, Seatle, WA, United States - 4-1-26 metaG | ecosystem: Host-associated > Plants > Roots > Rhizosphere >... | reverse complement strand
TGCATATATAATTGAAGGAAAGCCTTGCCATGCAAGGGTTTCCGCCATTGGTGCCTCCGTGGACCCGTTCAACGGCCATGCACCGGGCTTACCGCATATTCCTTCCGCCGGAGGATTCAAAGCAGTGCTTAGGGTCTCCTCCGGGGTGCCATTCCGGAGACCCTCCCGGCACGGACTTCAAGCGCTGAAAGGGGGATAACAGACTAAATATTATACCTTACAGGCCTGTCAATTTAATTAACCTAAATGCTCCGGATATGGACAGGGTATATCAATTGGTGAACAGTCTCACCAAAACGGAAAAACGTTATTTCAGGCTGTTTTCTTCAATGAGTGAAGGAACCAAAAATTACATGAAGATTTTTGAGGAGATGGTGGGGAAAAAGGAATACGATGAAAAGAAACTAAAGGAAAAATTCAGGAAGGAGCGTTTCATCCATAATCTGAATTACGAAAAGAACTATCTCTTTCAGATGATCCTTAAATCGATGCGGAATTTTTACAGTTCGCAGCCTCCCCATAATTTGTTTGAGTTGGCCGATATAGATTTTTTACTCCGCAAAGGCCTCACCGAAAGCGCCCTGCCGTTGCTCGAAAGGAACAAACGGAAAACGCTGGAACAGGAGGAATATGCCGAACACCTGCTGTTCCGCCGGTACGAAGGGCTGCTCATCACGGCAACCCAGGACATGGACCTGTTTTACGATTATATGGAAACCGGGTATGCCGAAGAGCAGCAGGCCATGCTGTATTGGCAGAATTACCTTTTCATTATGCACAAGCGGAATGAGCTGAATTACCTGTACATGAAATTTTATTTTGTGAACCGGGTGGAATATGAGAAGCGCCTGAAGCTGGTTTTGAAGGATGCGCGTTTTAAAAATCTGTATGAACATCTCTCCCCGAAAGGGCGCATCCTGTATAAAAACTTTTTTTCCCTGTATCATTTTATGTCGCTCAATTTTGCGGAGGCCTACCGGTTCAGCAAAAACCTGATCGAATACATCAGCGATTCCAGCCTGCATGAAGAAGAAGCCGGGGTGGAAAATTATGTGGTGACCCTGGCACAGCACATGACCAACTGCATCTATGCCGGCAAGTTTGAAGAAGGGATGGAGTGGCTCGGGAAAACGCGATCCATGCACGACTCCGGCAAATTCTCCCGCAAGCCGCAGGTTCAGAACCTGCTGGCCAAAATATACTGGGAGGGCATTACCTCGGTACTAACCCTTACCGGGCAATTTAAAGAGTGCGTAGCGCTTTTTGAAAAACACCAGGATCAGATACAGCAACAGCTGGCCGAGTTGGGCATTGAATTCATTTCTATTGTGGAATACTATCAGGGGCTGAGCTATTTCGGTTTGGGTAATTATGACAAGGCCAGTGATATCGCAGCGGTGCTGATGGAGCGCAGAAACCTCAAAGGCTTTTCCTTTCAGATTCACCTGGCCCAGGTGCTCTATGTAATGTGCCATATAGAGTTGGGTAACGCGGAGTACGTGCTCAATTACCTTCGGTCGTTTCACCGGTATTTTGATAAGCAGGAGCTGCGAACCACCACCGTGAAGGAACTTGAAAAAATTTTCCGGAACCTGGTGAAGCACCCCGGCGAGAAGGGATACCTGCGGCAAACCATCCGCGAGAGCCTGACCCTGTTGCGGGAGCTGGAGAAAAATAAGTACGAGAGCTATTTCATCCGGAATACCATGATGCGGCAATGGCTGGAAAGAAAGCTGGCTGCCTGTTAACCGGTGGTTTGGCGTTCCGCAAGGGATTGGAGCCCGGCCAGGATGGATGGGAATTCGCAGAAGCTGGTATCTTTGAACCCCCGAATCCTTTTTTATGAAAACCATTTTCACGCTGTTCGTTTGTACTCTTTTTGCGCCGCTGCTGCAGGCGCAAACGCTCAACACCGATTCCTTGCTGAAGGTGGCGTCGGCCCTGGAAGAGGGCGCACAGGAGGAGGCCTCGCTTACCGATTATCTCGCCGTGCTAAAGGCAAGTCCGTTAAATTATGAGGCAAACTGGCACACCAGTTTTTTATATTCTAAAATCGGTAACCGGCAAACCAACCCGGATACGAAAAAGCAGGATTTTGTAACGGCGAAACTATATGCGGTGAAAGCCCTCAAGCTGAACCCGTCGGATGCAGAAGCGAATTATGTGATGGCGGTGGCCATGGGTAGAATGGCGCTCCTGCTCGGGGGACAGGATAAAGTGGATGCAGCCAATGATATTAAACGATATGTAGATCTGGCATTGAAAAGCAATCCCAACCACGCCGGTGCCTGGCATGTGTTGGGCAAATGGCACTATGAAATTGCCACGCTCAGCTGGGTGGAGAAACAGGCAGCCAATATGTTTTTGGGGGGCATAGACGGCACGGGTAGCCTGGCCGAATCGGTAAATTGTTACAAAAAGGCCATAGCCCTGAGTCCCGCCTACATCCTTTATTATCTGGATCTCGCCATCACCTATGTGCAGCAGGGAGATAAACCCAATGCCATCAGCACCCTTCAGAAAGCGCTCAGCCTGCCCGTGAAAACGGAGGATGATCCCATGTATCTGAAGCAGTGCCAGTTGCTGCTCAACAATATTCAACATTAAAAACCAACTCAAACACTACCCAATATGAAGATCACCCTGCAACAGGCGGTGAAGTTGCTCGCCGCCGGGGGCGTAGTGGCGGTGCCAACCGAAACGGTGTACGGACTCGCTGCTCGGGCCGACAACCCGGAAGCCATAAGCCGGATATATGCCATCAAAAATCGACCGGCCGACAATCCGCTGATCTGCCATTTCCATTCGGTGGCGCAGATCCGGAAATATGCTGCCGCGCTTTCTCCGCTCACCTTGCTTCTGCTGCATAAATTTTCACCCGGCCCCATCAGTTTTTTGATAGAGCTGAAGCCGGGGAGTCCGTTGCGCAGGGCCTCGGCCGGCCGCAAATACATGGTGGCGCGCATCCCGTTGCATCCTATGTTGCTGAAGCTCCTCCGCGAACTCGACGCTCCGCTGGCTGCACCAAGCGCCAATACCAGCGGTAGGGTGAGCACCACCACGGCCATGATGGTGCAGAAGGACCTGGGCAGCCGTATTGATGGGGTGCTCGACGGAGGCCCTTCCGTGATCGGCCTCGAATCGACCATAGTGGATGCCCGGAAGGACGGGGCGGTAAAGATCCTGCGTCCGGGTGTGGTAGGTATTTATGAAATACAGCATCTCCTGAAAGGGAAGAAGGCAGCAGTGTCTTACCAGGTTTCGGGAAGTAACACCCCCGGAACACGCTACCGGCATTATGCGCCGGAAACACCGCTTTACCGGATCAGCAAGGAGCGGCAACTGAAGGATGAAAGCCATTGTGTGCTGCTTTGCACGAGCGAAGACCTGGATGCCATGAGCCCTGCAACTAAATCGGCCTTTGCCGGCAAAGGGGTGATAGTGCTTAGCCTCGGAAGTGTTCATCAGCTTTCCCGGGTGGCCAGAAATCTCTTCTTTACGCTCACCCGGATCGACGAAATGAAGGTGCGGAAAGCCTATTACCTGGAAAATGATTGGGGCAGCAGCTCCCTGGGAGTAGCCATCCGGAACCGGCTGGAAAAGGCATGCGGTTGAGCGCATTTCCTAGCATCTGAAACTTTACTTTTGCAACCATGCCGGAAACCACTGTTGCTTTTCATACCCTGGGCTGCAAGCTCAACTACTCGGAGAGCAGCACCCTGCAGCGGATGCTGCAGGCGGATGGGATGCAGGTGGTGGGTTTTGGGCATGCCGCCGATATCTATGTGATCAACACCTGCAGCGTTACGGAAAATGCCGATAAGGAATGCAGGTCGGTGATCCGAAAGGTTCAGCGCCTGAATCCCGATGCGCGCATTGCCGTGGTGGGATGCTATGCGCAGCTGAAGCCGGAAGCCATTGCCGCTTTACCGGGCGTGGACCTGGTGCTGGGAGCCCGGGAGAAATTTGAGCTCGGGAAATACTTACGATCGCTGCCTGAAAAGAAGCAAGCCGGAGTAGCTTTCAGTTGCGAGGTTAGTGAAGCCGTGGAGTTTCACAGCAGCTATTCGATAGGGGAACGGACCCGGGCCTTTCTGAAAGTGCAGGACGGATGCAATTATACCTGCTCCTATTGCACCATTCCGATGGCCCGTGGAGCAAGTCGGAGCGATAAGATAGACCAGGTGGTACATCAGGCCAGGCTCCTGGGAAACGAGGGAATACAGGAGGTGGTGCTCACCGGAATCAACCTCGGGGATTTCGGCATTCAAAAGGCAGGCAGCCTGCATCATGAAGAATCCTTCACGGAGCTGGCCCTGGCCCTGGAGCAGGTGGACGCCATTCACCGGTTCCGGATCAGCAGCATAGAGCCCAACCTGCTGAGTTCCGACCTCATTGCTTTTGTAGCCGGGTCGCGGCGGTTTATGCCACACTTTCATATACCCCTCCAAAGCGGATCCAATAAGATATTGAAACTGATGAGGCGACGGTACCAGCGCGAGTTATATGCCGACCGGGTTGGCGAAATCCGACGGCAGATTCCGCATGCCGCCATCGGAGCCGATGTGATTGTGGGCTTTCCGGGGGAAACCCAGCAAGATTTTCTGGAAACCTATCGCTTTTTGCAGGAGCTCGACTTGAACTACCTTCATGTGTTTACCTATTCCGAGCGGCCCGGAACCGATGCGTTGTTGCTCCCCGGTGCAGTACCCCTTCCGGTGCGGCAGGAGCGGAACCGTATGCTCCGGATTCTGTCTGAAAAGAAGCGGGTAGACTTTTACAGCCGGCAGGTGGGTACCGAACGGGCGGTATTACTGGAAACCGCCTCCCAGTCGGGTTTCCTGGAGGGATACACCGACAATTATATTAAGGTTCGGGTGCCCTATGAGGTGAAGCTGGAAAGATCTTTGCAATGGGTAAGGCTGATGCCGGATCCGGGGGAAACGATGATAGGCCAATTGCTTCCGGCTCCTGCAGCAATACGGACGCCGGTGCTTTCCTGAAATGAGATATATACTGCTTTGTTTAGCGCTTCTTGGGGTCCTGCCAACGCAGGCCCAATCCGTATTTGTAAAGCAGGACTATCAGGCAATAGACGCCCACGCGCTTACCATACCGGCCAATCTTCCGCTCCACGAGCTCGCCAGGCAACTGACGGCTACCACCACCGATGACGAGTTGAAAGTCCGGGCCATCTATCGCTGGATAACCGCTCATATCCGCTACGATGAGGTGGCCTTTCACCATACGGATACCCTATATAAAACGCTCTGGAAGCATAGTTTCGATCCGGATACCAATGTGATGAAACAAAAGTATCTGATGGGCAAGGCCCTGTACGCCCTGCACAGCGGGAAAGGGGTGTGCGATGGGTATGCCAGCCTTTTCAAAGCCTTATGCGACGAGGCGTCGGTACCCTGTGAAGTGGTGGGCGGGTATGCCAAGATGGGGGCTCAGGTCATTGGTCAGCCATTTCCCGTGAACCATTCCTGGAATGCCGTAAAACTGAAGGGGGAGTGGCATCTGGTAGACGCTACCTGGGGGGCGGGTTATAGTGATGCCCCGGTGACGAAATTCTTTCCAAGCTTTGAAGAAAGCTATTTTTTGTCGGACCCGGCGGTATTCATATACAATCACTTTCCCGTTCAGGAGGCCTGGCAGTTGCTTCCGCATCCGGTTTCCCTTTCGGGCTGGTGGGGATGGCCCATGACCCTGCTCCAGTTTGTGCCGGCTTCTATCAACCGGATGGAACCGGCAAACGGGTTGATACAGGCCAGCCTCGGCGACACGGTATGGATCACGGTGCACAGCACCCGGAGCGACCTGCAGCCCTCGGCAAAAGACGATCTGTTTCTGAAAGACCCCAAATCGACGCTGAACCTGAGCGCCCTGCAGTATAGCCGGGTGCCTGATGCGGATGGAACCGTCTATCGCTTTTACTACCTGCTAACCAACCCGTCGGTCAGGCAGATCTATTTGCTGAACGGGCTCCAGTTCATCGGTTATTACAACCTGAAAATTCGCCCCCATGGGCAAATCGATCTTAAAATTATTCCCCATTAATGGCAGGATTCTCCGGAAAATATTATTTTTGAGATATTAAATTATGAGTATGAGACTTTGGAACAAAACCAAGCAATGGCTTCCCGCATTCTTATTGGTTGGCTGTCTGGCTTGCAACGGCTGCAGCCGGGGTAGCGGCTGTCCGGATAAGATCACCCTTCAAACTCCTCAGACCCATGGACATTCCTTCCCAGCCATGCAAAACGGAAGGTTGTTTCATCTTTCGGAGCAACGGTAAGGGTTGTTTTCCCGTTTTATGACCTGCCCGGGTCCAAAACACAGAAAATCAGGGCTAAAAGGGGCTAAATATTTTGGCTCCTGATTTGTTACTCTGAAATTTAATATTACATTTGCGCCCCGCCTGCCGAATGCAGGTGATGATTTTTTTCAAAAATCCGATACCCAATTCCGTATTATACAGATGGCGCAGATAACCAAAACCAGAAAGAAAGCAGAGTCGAAATTGAAACCGAATGCAGTATACAGCATGACTGATGCTGCGGCTTTGGTGAAGGAAGTAAATACCACGAAGTTCAATGCTTCCGTGGATATTCACATTCGCCTTGGTATAGACCCCCGCAAGGCCGACCAGGCTATCCGGGGTACTGCTGCATTGCCGCATGGCACCGGAAAGGAAAAGAAGGTATTGGTGCTTTGCCCGCCTGAAAAGGAAGAGGAAGCCAAGAAGGCAGGAGCAGATTTTGCCGGGCTCGCCGAGTATGTAACTAAGATCGAAGGTGGCTGGGCCGATATTGATGTGGTGATTGCCACCCCGAGTGTGATGCCTAAAATTGCGAAACTCGGTAAGATATTGGGCCCCCGTAACCTGATGCCGAACCCTAAATCCGGTACGGTAACCGAGAATGTGGCGGACGCAGTAAAGGAAGTAAAGAGTGGAAAAATTGCCTTCCGGGTGGATAAGCAGGGCATCATTCATGCCTCCATCGGCCGCGTGAACTTCAGTAAAGACCAGATTGCCACCAATGCCAACGAATTGCTCCAAACGGTGATCCGTATGAAGCCCTCCACCGCCAAAGGTACCTATGTAAAAAGCGTTACCCTCGCTTCTTCTATGAGTCCCGGCATTGCCATCGATACCAAAGGCATGCACGCTTAATCCATAACAACCCTTTTACGATTACAGATATGAATACAGCAGAAAAGAAAGTAGTGATTGACGAACTGGGAGAAAAGTTTGCCAAGTACGATAATTTCTATATCACCGATGCATCGAGCCTCACGGTAAAGGATATCAACGCGCTTCGCCGCATCTGCCATAAGGAAGGCATTGAACTGCGGGTAGCCAAAAACACCCTCATCCGTAAGGCGCTGGAAGCCAAGGATGCCGAAGCCTACAAAGGCATCTTCGATGCCCTGCACGGTCCTACCTATCTGATGTTCAGCGAAGTGGGCAACAAACCCGCCAAGGTGATCACCGAGTTCCGCAAGACCAGCGAAAAACCAGTGCTGAAGGCCGCCTGGATTGATTCGGCCATCTTCATGGGCGACAACACGCTTGCCCAGCTTACCGCCCTCAAGTCGAAATACGAAATTATCGGCGACATCATCGGGCTGCTCCAATCGCCTGCCAAGAATGTTATCAGCGGCCTGAAAGGCAGCGGAAACAAACTGGCCGGCCTCCTCAAAACCCTCAGCGAGCGGGGGAACTAAAACTGGTTACGCACTTCCAAATCCATATAAGTTAACACTAACAATTTTAAAATTTAAAGAATAACATGGCAGATTTAAAAGCGTTTGCAGAACAGTTGGTGAACCTCACTGTAAAAGAGGTAAATGAACTGGCAGACATACTGAAAAGCGATTACGGCATTGAACCCGCAGCGGCGGCTCCTGTAATGATGGCCGGCGGCGGCGGCGGTGCTGCAGCTGTAGCAGAAGAAAAGACTGCTTTCGATGTGATCCTGAAAAACGGAGGTGCCAGCAAACTGAATGTGGTAAAAATCGTGAAAGACCTGACCGGCCTCGGCTTGAAAGAAGCCAAGGACCTGGTAGATCAGGCTCCAAAGCCGGTGAAGGAAGGCGTTGACAAGGCTACTGCCGAAGACATCGCCAACAAGCTGAAGGAAGCTGGTGCTGACGTGGAAATCAAATAAGGTTTCCCAACCCTGTTCTTTTCATAGATAAATGATCCTATGTAGGTGTTCTCCGGAACACCTGCATTTTTTCGTTTTAAAGATTTACCCACATCTCAAGCATTGTTTCCACCAGATACTGAAAAATAAAACCTTTGAAAAGAGCCGGAATCCGGCTCTGAGTAAAAGGTTTTTTTCTTTTTTTATTACCTCCCGCATCCCACCGGCACACCAACCACTAAAAACACGAACTATTGAATATGGCGAACGAAAGAATAAATTTCAGCAAACGGAAAATCTCCCTTGATTACCCTGATTTTCTGGATATCCAGCTCATGTCCTTCCAGGACTTCTTCCAGCTGGAAACAACCCCGGAGAACCGGGCTCATGAGGGCCTGTACCGGGTGTTCATGGAAAACTTCCCGATCTCGGATGCACGCAACATTTTCGTGCTCGAGTTTCTCGATTATTTCGTAGATCCGCCCCGCTATAGCATCGACGAATGCCTCGAGCGCGGACTCACCTATTCCGTTCCCCTCAAGGCCAAGCTGAAACTGAGCTGTAACGACCCTGAGCACATCGACTTTCAAACCATTGTGCAGGATGTATTCCTGGGCAATATCCCTTATATGACACCGAAGGGCACCTTTGTCATCAACGGTGCCGAACGGGTGGTGGTTTCTCAACTGCACCGCTCTCCCGGCGTATTCTTCGGACAATCTACCCACCCCAATGGCACCCTGATCTACAGTGCCCGGGTTATTCCTTTCAAAGGAGCCTGGATGGAATTTGCTACCGACATCAATAATGTGATGTTTGCCTATATCGACCGGAAAAAGAAGTTCCCGGTTACCACGCTGCTTCGCGCCATCGGCTTCGCCTCCGATAAATCCATCCTGGAATTATTCGAGCTGGCCGACGAAATTGAAGTAACCAAAGATACCCTCAAGAAGGCCGTTGGCCGCAAGCTGGCTGCCCGGGTGCTGCGCAGCTGGGTGGAAGATTTTGTAGATGAAGATACCGGTGAAGTGGTGACCATCGAACGGAATGAAATCATCCTGGAACGCGACACCGTGCTCAGTGAAAAAGACATCGAAAAGATTCTTGCCACCGGAGTGAAGAATGTGATCCTTCAGCGGGAAACCGCCGGAGCCGATTACTCCATTATCTACAACACCCTCCAAAAGGATACCTCCAACACCGAGTTGGAAGCCGTTCAATATATCTATCGCCAGTTGCGTGGTACCGATGCCCCGGATGACGATACCGCCCGCGGCATCATCGATAAGCTTTTCTTCTCCGACAAACGATACGATCTTGGGGAAGTGGGCCGCTATAAAATCAACCAGAAACTGGGGGCTAATGCCACCATGGAAACCAAGGTGCTTACCCGCGAAGACATCATCGCCATTGTAAAGTACCTGGTGCAACTGGTCAACAACAAAGCTGAAATCGACGACATCGATCACCTCAGCAACCGCCGGGTACGGACCGTGGGAGAGCAGCTCTATTCCCAGTTCGGGGTAGGCCTCGCCCGTATGGCCCGCACGATCCGGGAACGGATGAATGTGCGCGACAATGAAGTATTTACCCCGATCGATCTGATCAACGCCAGAACGCTGTCGTCTGTAATCAATTCTTTTTTTGGCACCAGCCAACTATCCCAGTTCTGCGACCAGACCAACCCCCTGTCGGAAATCACCCACAAACGCCGTGTTTCCGCCCTCGGGCCAGGTGGCCTGAGCCGCGAACGTGCCGGCTTCGAAGTGCGCGACGTCCATTATTCGCACTACGGCCGTCTCTGTACCATTGAAACGCCGGAAGGCCCCAATATCGGGCTGATCTCTACCCTTTGCTGCCATGCCAAGATCAATGACATGGGCTTCATCGAGACTCCTTATATGAAAGTGAAAGAAGGGGTAGTGGACAAGAAAAAAGTAGAATACCTGTCTGCAGAAGCAGAAGATGATAAAGTAATTGCCCAGCACAATGTTCCTATTGATGCCAAGGGCGCCTTCCTTACCGATCGCGTGAAGAGCCGTCACCATGGCGACTTCCCGATTGTTGCCCCTTCCATGGTAGAATTTATGGACGTGGCCCCGAATCAGATTGTCGGAGTTTCTGCTTCCATGATCCCCTTCCTGGAGCATGATGATGCGAACCGGGCCCTCATGGGATCGAATATGCAACGTCAGGCCGTTCCCCTGCTCAAACCGCAGTCGCCTATTGTAGGCACCGGACTCGAAAAGCAGGTAGCCCTCGATTCCCGCCTGCTCATTAATGCGGAAGGTGACGGCGTGGTGGAATATGTGGATGCGGAAGAAATTGTGGTTCGGTACGACCGGGGCTCCAACGATGAACTCGTAAGCTTCGACAGTGCCCAGAAAGTATACAAACTGCAGAAATTTAAAAAGACCAATCAAAGCACCTGTATCAACCTGACGCCGATTGTAAAAAGAGGCGACAAGGTGAAGAAAGGCACGGTGCTTTGCGAAGGTTTTGGTACCCAGGGTGGAGAGTTGGCCCTCGGCCAGAACCTGAAAGTGGCCTTCATGCCATGGAAAGGATTCAACTTTGAGGATGCCATCGTGATCAATGAACGCGTGATCCGCGAAGATGTATTCACCTCCCTCCATATCGATGAATACGAGATGGAAGTGCGGGATACGAAACTGGGAGAGGAAGAACTCACGCCCGACATCCCGAATGTGAGTGAAGAAGCCACCAAAAACCTGGACGACCAGGGCATTATCCGTATCGGCGCCCATGTAAGTGAAGGCGATATCCTCATCGGTAAGATCACTCCCAAAGGAGAGACCGACCCGACTCCGGAAGAAAAACTCCTCCGGGCCATCTTCGGCGATAAGGCCGGTGATGTGAAGGATGCTTCCATGAAAGCACCTCCTTCTACCCAGGGTGTGGTGATTGATAAGAAACTGTTTGGCCGTGCGAAAAAGGACAAGAACAGCAAAGTGCGCGAAAAGACCCTGCTCGAAAAACTGGAGAAGGATCATGCCAAAGCAGTGAAGGAACTGACCGACATCCTCGTAGAAAAACTCATGAAACTGCTGAAGGATAAAACCTCCCAGGGTGTGATGAATTACTACAAGGAAACGGTGATGGCCAAAGGAACCAAGTTTACCGCGAAGAACCTTGGAGACATCGACTATCAAACGGTTGACCCTTCCGGCTGGACCAGCAACGAGGAAACCAACTCCCTGCTGAAACGCCTGCTGCATAATTTCAATATTAAATACAATGAAGAACTCGGAAAATACAAACGCGAGAAATTCAATATCAGCATCGGCGACGAATTGCCCAGTGGCGTAATCAAGGTGGCCAAAGTGTATATTGCTCAAAAGCGTAAGCTGAAGGTGGGCGATAAGATGGCCGGCCGCCACGGAAACAAGGGTATTGTAGCCCGTATCGTTCGCGATGAAGACATGCCCTTCCTCGAGAACGGGGAGCCGGTAGACATCGTGCTCAACCCGCTGGGGGTGCCTTCCCGTATGAACCTGGGTCAGATTTATGAAACCGTGCTCGGTTGGGCCGGTCAGCAAATGGGTGTAAAGTTTGCCACCCCCATCTTCGATGGTGCTACCCTCGCGGAAATTGAAGCGAATATTGAAAAGGCCAAGTTGCCTGAATACGGTCAAACGTACCTTTATGATGGAGGTACCGGGGAGCGTTTCCATCAAACGGCCACCGTCGGCATCATCTACATGATGAAACTGAGCCACATGGTGGATGATAAGATGCACGCCCGTTCCATCGGGCCGTACTCCCTCATCACACAGCAACCGCTGGGTGGTAAGGCGCAATTCGGAGGTCAGCGTTTCGGGGAAATGGAAGTTTGGGCGCTCGAAGCTTACGGCGCTGCCAATATCCTGCAGGAACTGCTTACCGTGAAGTCGGATGATATCATGGGCCGTGCCAAGGCGTACGAAAACATCGTGAAGGGCGACAATATTACCCGCCCCGGTGTGCCGGAGTCGTTCAACGTATTGGTGAATGAATTGCGTGGTCTTGCCCTCGATCTGAAGTTTGATTAATTTTTTGTTTGCATAAAATGGAAATCCCGCCGGTTGAAGAACGGCGGGATTTTTTTTTGGCAAATGGTGAATGCTGAACCGGAATATTATGGCGCTGCCCCTTAATCAGCGATTCGTTTCCGAAACGCTTTGTACCTGATACGCTGTACCTGGTTCTTTCCTTAATGCAACGCCGTCACATTCACCTTTTCTATGCCGGGCAGGTGCACC
>Ga0265314_10004774_pt1 | contig 12420 bp, 9 predicted proteins | sample 4126metaG_FD_203106 | JGI IMG/M metagenome (GOLD analysis project Ga0265314, IMG submission 203106) | Rhizosphere microbial communities from Carex aquatilis grown in University of Washington, Seatle, WA, United States - 4-1-26 metaG | ecosystem: Host-associated > Plants > Roots > Rhizosphere >... | reverse complement strand
CGTCCTGACCTCCGCCGGCCTCGACGGCCGGCAGGCTCGGGTCGTCGCCCGCCGCCTCGGCTGGGACGGGCACGGCCCGACGACCCTCGCTGCCGCGGGTGGCGCCGAGGGATACACCCGTGAGCGCGTTCGTCAGCTCGAGGACCGCCTCAGGCGGCACCTTGCAGACGGCGCGACACCGCTCCCGTCCACCGCGGCGGCGCTCGACATCCTCAGGGCGGCGGCGCCGTCGCCTCGGCCGGACCTAGCGCGCACCTTGATGGAGCGCGGCATCTCGGCGCGGCCCTTCGATCCTGCGGGCGTGATCACCGCGGCCGAGCTCGGCGGTTTTCCGGTCGACGTGCTGGCCCTCGGCGGTCTTGTCGTCAGCAAGGCCGGAGCGGCGATACCGGAGCGGGCGCTGTCGCTCGCGCGCGCGCTCGTCGCGCGCCACGGCGCAACGAGCGTGACCGAGCTGACCCGACGGCTCGAGGGCAGCAACCTGACGGCGGCAGCTCTCCGGCGGCTGCTCGAGCATCGCGGCGAGGTGACGTGGCTCGACGAGGAGCGCGAATGGCTCGTCGTGCCCGCGAAGAGCAGCCGGGCCGGAACCGGGCTGCGCAAGATGCTCTCCGTCGCCCGCTCGCTCTCCCTCGCCGACATCGACGAGGGCCTGCGCCGGAGCGCCCGACCCGTCACGCTGCCACGCGCGATCCTCCGCTCGATGTGCGAGACGCTCGACTGGATCGCCGTCGACCGTCGCTCCGACGCCGTGACCGCCACCGTTCCGCTCGACCCGGCACGGACGCTGTCGCCGCTCGAGCGCGAGCTCATCCGCATCTTCCGTACCGCCGGTCCCGTGCTTGCGTTCACCCGCGCGGTGCAACTCGCCGCCGAGGCTGGGATCAACCCGACGAGCGCAGGGCTCTATCTCACGCGGACACCGGTCCTGCAGACGGTGTCGCGCGGTCGCTACGCCGTGCGAGGCGCGCTGGCATAACGCGCTACGAAAGAACGCTGCGCAGCCCGCGCACGGCCTGGGCGATTCGCTGCTCGTTCTCGACGAGGGCGAACCGTACGTAGCCCTCGCCGTCCGCGCCGAACCCGCTGCCGGGACTGACGGCGACGTGCGCCTCGCGCAGCAGGCGCACGGCGAAGTCCTGCGAGTTGTCGGCGGTCGGGATGCGCGCCCACACGAACATCGTCGCGGGCGGAGGCGGCACGTCCCACCCGATGCGCTGCAGGCCGCTGCACAGAGCGTCGCGACGACCCTGGTAGATCAGCGCGACCTCCGCAGGTCGCTCGCGTGCCTCGCGCAGCGCGACTGTCGCGCCGATCTGCAGCGGCTGGAACGTTCCGTAGTCGAGGTACGACTTCAACCGTGCGAGTGCGCCGACGACGTCGGGGCGGCCGAGCACGAATGCGATCCGCCAGCCGGCGAGCGAGAAGCCTTTCGTCATCGAGTACAGCTCGACGGCCACCGCGCGTGCGCCCTCGGCCTCGAAGATCGACGGCGGGCGGTAGCCGTCGAAGCCGAGATCGGCGTACGCGAAGTCGTGCACGAGCACCATCTCCTTCTCGCGCGCGAAGTCGACGAGCTCCTGCATCTGCTCGCGGGCGGCGATCGCCGTCGTCGGGTTATGCGGGAACGAGCACAGGAGCACGCGCGGCCGCGGCTGTGAGAGCTCCCACGCTTCCTTCACGCCCTCCACGAAGTCGACCTCGGGCCCGACGGGAACGCGTTGCACCGCCGCACCGGCGAACCCCGGCGCGAAGAGATGGATCGGGTAGCTCGGGCTCGGCACGAGCGCGACGTCGCCCGGACCGAGGAGCACCCAGAGGAGATGCACGAGCCCCTCCTTCGCGCCGAGCGACATCGTGGCTTCGGTCTCCGGATCGAGCCGGACACCGAACCGCTCCTCGTACAGCTCGCATACGGCGGCACGCAGGTTCGGCAGCCCTCGGCTACTCGAATAGCGGTGGTTGCGCGACAGCAGCGACGCCTCGCGCAGCTTCTCGACGGCGATCTCGGGCGGCGGGACGTCGGGATTGCCGAAGCCGAAGTCGATCACGTCCTCGCCGGCCCGCCGCAGCTCGAGCTTCAGGCGCTCGACTTCGGCAAAGGCGTAGGGAGGGAGCGCGTCTACGCGGCGAAATTGCGTCACGCGGCAGATCGTCGCAGAGCGCCGAGCATCTCGCGCACCCTGACCACCTCGCCGATCACGACGAGGGCAGGTGTCGGCAGCGCTTCCGACGCCGCGCCGATCGCACCGAGCGGCGCCGTGACCACCTGCTCGTGCTCCGTCGTGCCGGACGAGATCACCGCAGCGGGCGTTCCGGCCGGGAGACCGTGCTCGATCAGGCGCTCGGCGAGCCGGCCGACAACAGCGCCGCCCATGAAGGCGACGAGGGTACCCGGCACGCGGGCGAGCGCAGCCACGTCGAGCTGCTCGACGTCGTTCGCCGCGAAGGCGGTGACCATCGCGGAGACGCCCCGATGCGTGACCGGGATGCCGACCGACTCGGGCACCGCGGCGATCGACGACACTCCGGGCACGAGCTCGAACGGGACGCCCGCGTCGGCAAGCGCGAGGGCTTCCTCGCCGCCGCGTCCGAAGACGAACGGATCGCCGCCCTTGAGGCGGACGACGCGGCGCCCATTGCGGCCGTGCATGACGAGCAGCTTGTTCACGTCCTCCTGCTCGAGGTCGTCGCGCGCGATCCGCAGCGCGTCGGCAGGAGCTTCGTCGATGAGCTCGTCCGCGACGAGGCGGTCGTAGACGAGCACCTCGCATTCGCGAAGGCGCTTCAGCCCGCGGACGGTGATCAGCTCCGGATCACCGGGACCGGCACCGACGAGCGCGACGCTCATCCGAGCGCCTGCGTGACGAGATCGCGGAAATAGTCGCGGCGCTCCTCGTACGTGCCGAGGTTCTCCTTCGCCCATGGCCGCCGGCTGCGCAGCTCGTGCGCGAGCGTCTCGTGCTCCTCGCCGATCTGCGACCCAAAGCTGTCGCGCAGCCACTGTGCGAGGGCTGGCGATGCGCCACCTGTGGAGATGGCGACGACGACCGGGCCCCGCCGGTGAACGGCGGGAAGGATGAACGAGCACAGCTCCGGGACGTCCGCAACGTTGCAGAAGAGATTGCGCTCTTCGGCGTCGGCGAACACGCGGCGGTTGACCTCCTCGACGGAGGTCGCGGCGATCACGAGCCTGCGGCCGTCCAGATCCGAGGTGCGGTACTCGCGGTGCAGCAGCTCGACCGGAAGCGCGGCGACCTCCTCGGAGATCTCCGGCGCGACAACGGTGACGCGCGCGCCCGAGGCGAGCAGGCCCGACACCTTGTCGTGGCCGACTGTCCCACCGCCGACGACGAGGCAGTCGCGGCCGTTCAGGTCGAGGCAGGCGAAGTAGTGGTCGTCCATCAGATCTCTACACGCCGACGGAATGGATGCGCGCGCCCGCGCGATCGAGCTTGACGCTCAGCTCGAGCCCTTCGACCGCGACCGAGACGAGGTATGCGCCGGGGCCCGCCGACTGCACCTTGACGCGCTCGAGCACACGGCCCTCGAGCGCGGCGAGCGCCGCGCTGACCTCCTGTGCGCTGTCGGAGAGCGCGCGCCCGCCGGGCAGCCTGCGAAACGTCTTCAGCGCCGCCTGCTCGCCTTCGGGCCCGTAGACGCTGCGAATCCGGCCGGTCGAGAGGCCGAGCTCGATCAGCTCCTCGAGCGCCTGCGCCTCGTCGTCGCCGAGCTCGCCCTCCTGCACGGCTGCGATCAGATCCGCCAGCCGTCCGCGCCGCGCAGCATCCTGGACCATCGTCAATACGGCCTGCGCCTCGCCGAGGGCGACCTCCGCGGCGTCGCCGTGCACCGCGATCACGCGGAGTGCTCCTTCAGTGTCTCCTTGCCGATGATCGCCTTCAGCTCGTGCTCGAAGCCGCCGTGCTCGATCGAGCAGTGCATGCCGCACTCCTTCGGCGCGTTCGACTCCCACCACCAGCGACCCGCGCGGTCGTCCTCGTCGGGCCCGATCGCGCGCGTGCATGGAGCGCAGCCGATCGACGTGTAGCCCTGCGCGTAGAGGCCGTGCACGGGAACGTCGTTCTCTCCGAGATACGCCCACACCTCGCGCTTCGTCCACTCCGCGAGCGGGTTGAGCTTGACGATCGCGCCATGGTCGTGGTCGATCTCGACCTTGCGGATGTTCGTCCGCGTGGCCCACTGGTCGCGGCGCAGGCCTGTCACCCAGGCGTCGAGGCCGTCGAGGTGCTTCGTCAGCGGCTGCACCTTGCGCACGTTGCAGCAGAGCAGCCGGTTCTCGACCGACTCCTTCATCAGCTCGAGGCCCTTGATCGTAATGAGCCGCTCGACCTGCGCGGGATCGGGCTGGAGCACATGGAGATTGAGCCCGTCGTACTTGCTCCGCAGCTCGTCGATCAGCTGGTGCGTCTCCAGCGGCAAACGGCCCGTGTCGACGGTGAAGATGCGCACGTGCGGATCGATCTTGTACGCCATGTCGATGAGCGCGACGTCGTCGGCCTGGAACGCCGCAGAGATCGCGATGCGCGGGCTGAACTCCTCGATCGCCCATGCGAGCAGCGCCTGCGGCTCTTCACCCTCGTATTGCACCGACAGCTCGCCGGCCTCCAACTCGTCCAGCAGCTCGTAGGTGCTCACGCTTCCACTTCCTCTCGTGTTCGCTTCTTCGCCGGCTCCAGGCCTGCAAGGACTCCAAGCGCGTCATCCGTCAACCGGCGCTGAAACGCCGTGAACGTCTCACCGTCTTCGCGCTGTGCGAGCCAGCCGCGGACGATGCCCTCGACGGCAGGCTCGAGCTGCTCGCTCGCGACGCGGCGGAACAGCGAGCGGCCGACCTCCGGCGCCGGCCCGAGCGAGCCGCGCACGAAGATGTCGTAGGCCGAGATGCGCCGGCCCTCGGCGTCCTTGCCGGTGGTCGCCTGGAAGCCGAGGTCGCCGACCCAGTGCTGTGCGCACGCATGCGGGCAGCCGTCGAGGTGGAGGCGCAGCTCGCTCACGTCCTGGCCGAACGTCGTCTCGAGGTGGTCGACGAGATCGCGCAACCGGTCTTTGGTCTGACCGACGGAGAAGTTGCAGTGCGGCTCGCCGGTGCAGGCAATCGAGTTCGCCCAGATCTCGTTCTTCGTCAGCGGCAGCCCGAGCTCGTCCAGCTGCTCGAGGACGCCGTCGACCTGCGCGTTCGGTACGCCCGTGACGATCAGGTTCTGCTGGCGCGTCAAGCGGATATCTCCGCCGAACGCATCGACGACGTCGGCGATAGCGATCAGCTGCTCGCCCGAGCTGAGACCGAGCTGGACCGGAACGCCGATGTACGAGAGACCTGCTTGCTTCTGGGCGTGCACACCGATGTGCGCCGACGGCTGCGCGTCGATCGGCGGCAGCTCGAAGCGCTCGAGCGCGCGGCCGAGCTTCTCCTCGACGCGCTCGCGCATTCCGTCGGCGCCGATGTCGTCGACCATGAACTTCATGCGCGCCTTCACGCGCGACATGCGGTACTTGAGGTCTTCGCTCCAGACGAGCGTCGTCGCACCGAGGATTTCGACGGCCTCTTCCTTCTCAACGAACACGCCCATGTCCCGAGCCATGCGCGGCACCGACGAGAGCCCACCGCCGACCTGGACTGCGTAGCCCTCACGTCCGTCGTTCAGCACGCCGACAAGCGAGATGCAGTTGATCTCGGGGGCGTTGCACCGGTCGGGGCAGCTCGCGATCGAGTACTTGTGCTTCCGCGGCAGGTTCGCCCACTCGGGGTTGCCGTAATACGTATCCGTCGTCGCATCGACGATCGGCGTCGAGTCGAAAAGCTCGTCGGCCGCGATGCCGGACACGGGGCAGCCGGTGATGTTGCGCACCGTGTCGCCGCAGCCGCCCGCGCTCGTGATGCCGGACGCCTCGAGGTCGGCGAACACGTCGGGCAGCGACGCGAGCTCGAGCCAGTGGAGCTGGATGCACTGCCGCGTCGTGAGCTCCGCGTCGCCCCGGCCGTAGCGGTTCGAGACCTCGCCGATCGTCCGCAGCTTCGCCGGCGACAGCACGCCGTTCGGGATCTTCACGCGCAGCATGAAGGTGCCGATCTTCGGCTTGTCGTGGTAGAGGCCCCACCACTGGAGACGGACGATGTCCTCCTCCGGGAGCGCCTCGTACCCGCCGGCGATCAGCGCGGGCAGCTCGTCGCGGATCCCGAGCGGCGCCTTGTCGAGCTTGATCCGCTCGACCGTGTTCCGCTCGAGGACGGTCTCCCAGGTGGGGGTCGGCGCCATTCCCGGACGCTACGGGAAGTCACTATACTTTGGGAAGTGGGATGTTCGGTCTAGTCGATTCGGTCCAGCCGAACGGCCTACGCGACGAGCACGAGCCGGTCGCGGTGCACGGCCTCGACGTTGACCGGCTTGCCCGTGAGCTCCGACGCGTCGACGGACGCGATGCCTCGCGCGAACGGCGCGCCGTCGGGCCCGACGAGCTCGACGCCGTCGCCCGCGCGGAAGTCGGCGTCCCAACCGGTGACGCCGACGGCGAGCAGGCTCCCCCCTTTGCCGACGACCGCGCGCTGCGCGCCGGCGTCGACCGTGATCCGCGCGGTCACGCGCTTGCCGTGGCGTAGCCAGAGCTTGAACGCGGGCGCGGACTCGGCGGCGGCGAAGTGCGTTCCGGTAGCGCTGCCGGCGAGGATGCCGGCGAGCACTCCTTCTCCCTCACCGGCTGCGATCACTGTCGCGATGCCGGCGCCCGCGGCGACCTCCGCAGCCGAGACCTTGCTCTCCATGCCGCCGCGCCCGAGCGCGTTGCCGGGTCCGAACACGGCGGAACGCGCGGCGGCGCCGTCCTCGATCAGCACGCCTTCGTTGAGCACGCCCGGCACCGTCGTGAGCAGAACGAGCAGACGCGCCTGGACGAGCACCGCGACCTGCGCCGCCAGCGCGTCGTTGTCGCCGAAGCTGATCTCGTCGGTCGCCGTCGCGTCGTTCTCGTTCACGACGGGAACCGCGCCGAGTGAGAAGAGCGCGGTCAACGCGCTGCGCGCGTTCACATACGCGCGCCGCTCGGCGATCTCGGTGCCGGTGAGCAGGATCTGCGCCGCCTCGAGCCCGTGCGGCCGGAGCGCGTCCTGCCACGCGCGCTGGAGCAGCACCTGGCCGAGCGCCGACGCCGCCTGCAGCTTCGGCAGGCTCGTCGGGCGCCGCGCAAGGCCGACGCGGCGCATGCCGAGCGCGATCGCTCCCGAGGAGACGACGCACACCGGCGTACCCGACGCGACGATCTCCGCGATCTCCGCCGCACGCGCGCGCAGCAGCGACCGGCGCGGACGGCCCTGTGCGTCGACGACGAGGCTGGAGCCGAGCTTGACGACGAGGGCCGGCTTCACCGCTTCTGTGTCCCGTCGCCGACGACGCGGTACTGCTTCAGCCACAGGTCCCGGTACGTGACGGGGCCGCGCGGCCCCGGGACCCGGTCGACGTTGATCCCCGTCTCGGGCGCACCGGTGAGCGCGAAGCCGTCGATGAAGCGCGTCGGAGCGTTCCAGAGCGCGCCGGTGCCTCGGTACGACGTGAGAAACCGCTCGGCCTCGGCGGCGTCCTCGGTCGCGATCGTCGCCGCCAGCGCCGAGGTCTCGTAGTTCGCAAGCGCCACAGCCTCGTCGAGCGACTCGACGACGCGCACGGTGACCGAGGCGATGTGGTCGGCGTCGTTCGCCCACTCGTACCCGATCCGCTCCGGCTCGCGCACCGTGATGCCGACCCTGTCGAGCACCGCGAGCAGCGCGGGCAACTGCGCCTCCGCCGCGCGGTCGACGAGCAGCAGGTTCAAACGGTTGCAGACGCCGAGCCGGTCGAGGCTCGCCTCGACGAGCCGCTCCGCCGTCGCCGGGTCGGCGGCCGCGCCGATATAGAGGACACCGCCGCCCTCGCTGTGCGCAAGCGTGCGAACGCCGTGCTGCGCGGCCTCGCGCTCGAGGGCTGCCGTCGTCTCGCCGCTGCCCCGGAGAATCACGAGCGGCAGCACATCCGGCAGCGAGACGAGGACTCGTGCGCCCTCGCGGTCCGGCGAGCGAACGAGACCGACCGCCGCGGGTGGCAGGCCGGCGCCTGCGAGCGCGGGGCGCAAGACCTCGTCGACGAGAACGGTGACCGTACGCAGCGCGGCGCCGCCGGTGCGCAGCACCGCTGCGTTCAGGCTCTTCAGCAACTGCCCGGCGACATCGACGGCGACGTTCGGGCGAGCCTCGAAGTTCGCGCCGACCGCGCCGATCGGGATGCGCCGGAGCGAGACCTGCAATCCGTTGTCGAGCTCCCAGCTCTCGTCCTCACGCTCGAGCGGCGGCAGCGCCGCCAGCTGCGCGAGCTGCTCGGCAAGCGCCGCGATGCGCGCGTCGTCGAGCCGAAGGCGGTCGAGCGCGCCCTCGTCGAGATCGGCAGCTGCGACGTCCGCCGCGTTCGCCTGCGCGATCGCATCGTGACGCTCGCCGACGAGCGCCGCCGCCAGCTCGAGCGCGTGCGCGACGCCGTCGTCGGTCAGCGCATCGACCGCCTTCCGGGCCGCTGCCGCCTCGTGGGCCACCTGCTCTCTCAGATCCGGCATGCCCTCATCCTGTATTACGCAGCGCGGCCGAGATGCCTGCGATCGAGCGAAGCAGCGGCGGCTCGGCGGCCGCGTCGCCGGCGCGGTAGCGGCGGAGCAGCGCCACCTGGATGGCGTTCATCGGATCGACGTACGGGTTTCTCAACCTGACCGACCGTTGGACGACAGGCTGCCGGTCGAGCAGCCCGTCGGTCTCGACGATCTCGAGCACGGCCGCGACCGTGCGCGCGTGCTCGGCGGCGATCGGCTCCCACAAGCGCCGGTCGGGAACGAGCGTGAGGTACTCGTGCGCGATCTCCATGCTCGACTTCGCGAGGGTCATCTCGAGATTGTTGACGAGCGTCCGGAAGAACGCCCAGTCGCGGTAGATGCGGCGCAGGTCGGTCGGGTCTGCGCCGGCGAATGCCGTGCCGCAGCCGTACCACGCCGGCAGCAGGCAGCGGTTCTGCGTCCAGGCGAACACCCACGGGATCGCACGCAATGACGCAAGGTATTCAGCTCCCTCCGGGCCGAAAGCCTCGGCATCAGGCACCCCGGGGGACAGACCCGGCACGATGCCTCCCATTCGGGCCTGTCCCCCGGGACGCCTCGAAGGGCGCGAGCCGATGTTCAGCAGCGCAAGCTCGTCGACCGGCGTGAACGCGCGGAAGAAGTCGACGAACCCCGCGTCGTCGACGAGAGCCCGGAACGCGGCATAGGACCCCTCGGCGAGCGCGGCCACGATTGCCTCCGCCCCGTCCGGCGGATCGACGTCGGTGCGCTCCGGCACCGACGCGAGCAGCGTCGCAGCGAGCGAGGCCTCGAGGTTGCGGTACGCGAGTCCCGGAAGCCCGTACTTGAACGCGATCGTCTCGCCCTGCTCCGTCAGCTTCAACCGTCCCGGCGGCTCGCCCTGCGGCTGCGCGAGGATCGCGTCGTACGTCGGGCCGCCGCCGCGGCCCGCACTGCCGCCGCGGCCGTGGAAGACGGTCAGCTCGACGCCACGCGAGCGCGCGACCTCCGCGAGCGCGACGAGCGCGCGGCGGATCTCCCACTGGGCGCTGAGATAACCGGCGTCCTTCGCCGAGTCGGAGTAACCGACCATCACCTCGCGACAGCCGACGGTGTCGAGCAGCTCGCCGTAGATGCGCGGCGCGGCGCGGAGGGCGTCGACGGACTCGAAGAGCGGCACGACCGAGAGCGGCTCGTCCGTCAGCTCGTGCACGCGGCGCACGTCGTCCGCGGAATCCGTTCCCGAGACGATCCACGTGTCGAGCGCCTGCGTCCCGTGCCGCCGGCGCACGTCGGCAACCGCCTCCGCGATCTCGCGGATGCGTTCGTCGGGCTCGACGAGGTCGCGTGCGTGCGTGCGCACGTCGAGCTTCGCGAGGTGCAGGCCGAAGAGCTCGACCCGGCGTCGCAACGAGGCAAGCGCGCCGTCGGCGATGCGCGCACCGCGGTTTGCACGCAGGCTGCGGTCGATGACGGCGAGATCGTCGGCGAGATCGTCCGCGGTTGCATACGCGTCGGCGTCGAGCCGGCGCCACATGAAGGACAGCTTGCGTCGGTACGGCTCGTCGCGATTCTGGTCGCCGATCGCGTCGGCGTACGCGGTCAGCTCCTGCTCGTCGCGCTCGATCGAAGCCAGGAGCTCGTCGTCGACGGGTGTGAGTCGCGACGAGACGCCGATCTCCGCGGCAAGCGTGCGCACCTCGTCCCGGTAGCGGAGCCTGAGCAAGCGGCGCGCCCGCTCGAGCGCCTCCGTGATCGTGTCGGCGCCTGCGTTCGGGTTCCCGTCGGCGTCGCCGCCGATCCAGGTTCCGAAGCGCAGCGGCGCAGGCGCATCCGGAAGGTGGCGGCGGTAGTCGGCGAGCAGGCGCTCCGACGCGTCGATCAGGCTCTGCTCGAAGAACCAGTGCCCGTTCCGGATCTCGTCGACGACGCGCGGCCGCCGCGAGCGCACCTCGTCTGCCTGCCAGTGCGCGGTGATCTCGCCCGCGAGCGACGCCTCGATCTCGGCGCGGCGCCCAGCCGCGAGCAACGGGTCGTCGAGCTCGGCGAGCAAGGCGGCAATGCGCAGGTGCGAGGCAAGCACGGTGCGCCGCGTCGCTTCGGTCGGATGGGCGGTCAGCACGAGCTGGAGCGACACGCGGCGCTCGAGCTCGGCCGGCGGAACGCCGTCGAGCCGTGCGAACGAGTCCTCGAGCGACTCGGCCGGCACGCGCTCCTCGAGCTTGTACGCGCGGAGCCGGCGGACGCGGTGATGCTGCTCGGCGACGTTCGCGAGCTGGAAGTAGAGCGCGAACGCCCGCAACACGCTCGCCTGCCGGTCGAGCGGGAGCGCCTCGACCGCCGCCTGCAGCTCCTCGTGCGGCGACCCGGCGCGGGATGCCCGGGCGAGCGAGCGCACCCGCTCGACGTCCTCGAGCAGCGACTCGCCCTCCTGCTCCACGAGAACGCGCCCGAGCAGGTCGCCGAGCAGGCGAACGTCTCGCCGCAGCGGCGCGTCGCGGGCTTCCATCGCTTCCATGGGTCTAGCGTAGGCTGAAGGGCACCGCGAAACCGCACAATCACTTGCCTTTTCCGGCAGGCCCGCGGTAGCTTCGACACATGGGTCGCACACTCTTCGACAAGGTCTGGGAGAGCCACCTCGTGCCGCGCGAGGAGGGCCAACCGAAGCTGCTCTACGTCGACCTGCACCTCGTCCACGAGGTCACGTCGCCGCAGGCGTTCGAGGGGCTGCGAATCGCGGGCCGCCGGGTTCGCCGGCCCGACCTCACGCTCGCGACGATGGACCACAACGTCGTCACCGGCGACGACACGCCGATGGACGAGCTCTCGGCGAAGCAGCTCGAGGCGCTGCGCCAGAACTGCGAGGAGTTCGGCGTCCCGCTCTACGCGACCGGGAGCGGGCGCGAGGGCATCGTGCACGTGATCGGGCCGGAGCTCGGGATCACGCAGCCCGGCATGACCATCGTCTGCGGCGACTCGCACACCTCGACGCACGGGGCGTTCGGGGCCCTCGCGTTCGGGATCGGCACCTCCGAGGTCGAGCACGTGCTCGCCACGCAGACGTTGCAGCAGAACAAGCCGCGCTCGATGCGGATCCGCTTCGAGGGTGAGCTGCTGCCCGACTCCACGGCGAAGGACGTCGTGCTCGCCGCGATCGGCCGGCTCGGCGTCGACGGCGGGGTCGGCTACGTGATCGAGTACGCAGGCCCGGTGATCGAGCGGCTCTCGATGGAGGGCCGGCTCACGATCTGCAACATGTCGATCGAAGCCGGCGCACGCGCAGGAATGATCGCGCCCGACGAGACGACGTTCGGGTATCTCGAGGGTCGCCCGGGCGCGCCGAAGGGCGACGCGTGGGAGCAGGCGCTCGAGCGCTGGCGCGCGCTGCCCACCGACGACGATGCCGTGTTCGACGAGGAGCTCGTGATCGACGTCTCGGAGCTCGGCTCGCAGGTCACATGGGGCACGAATCCCGGCATGGTCGTCGCGATCGACGGCGTCGTGCCGGACCCGGCGGCAATGGAAGACGCCGACGAACGTGCGGCGGCAGAGCGCGCGCTCGTCTACATGGCGCTGGAGGCGGGCACCCCGATTCGCGAGATCGAGGTCGGGCGCGTGTTCATCGGCTCGTGCACGAACTCGCGGATCGAGGACCTGCGCGCCGCTGCAGCGGTGGCACGCGGCCACCACGTGCATCCATCGGTGCGCGCGATGGTCGTCCCCGGCTCCGCCAAGGTGAAGCAGCAGGCGGAGGCGGAGGGGCTCGACCAGATCTTCGTCGACGCCGGCTTCGAGTGGCGGCGCGCCGGCTGCTCGATGTGCCTCGGCATG
>Ga0265314_10004773_pt1 | contig 12423 bp, 7 predicted proteins | sample 4126metaG_FD_203106 | JGI IMG/M metagenome (GOLD analysis project Ga0265314, IMG submission 203106) | Rhizosphere microbial communities from Carex aquatilis grown in University of Washington, Seatle, WA, United States - 4-1-26 metaG | ecosystem: Host-associated > Plants > Roots > Rhizosphere >... | reverse complement strand
GTCCTGGCGTCCCACAAGCGGATCGTTTGATCCCGGGAGCGCGTGAATATCCGGCTTCCGTCGGAACTGAATTCTGCGTGCAGCACCCAGTCTGCATGCCCTGACAGCACGAAGAGAGTAGCTCCCGTGCTGACGTCCCAGACCCGCGCGGTCTTGTCCTGTGATGCGGTGACGATGCGATTGCCATCCGGGCTGAACGCGGCGGTGTTCACGCTGTCGTCATGCCCTGACAGCTCCAGCAGCTCGGCTCCGGTTTCGGTATCCCAGACTCGTGCGGTCTTGTCTTTGGATGCGGTAACAATGCGACGGCCGTCCGGGCTGAAGGAAGCGGCGTTTACCTCTCCGGCATGCGAGGCCATCTTCGCCAGTTCGGCGCCGGTCTCGGCGTTCCATACGCGCGCTGTCTTGTCCACGGATGCCGTAACGACCCGGCGGCCGTCCGCGCTGAACGATGCGCTCAGAACAGCGTCGGTGTGCCCTTTCAAAACGAGCCACCTCCCGGAATCGATGTCCCAGATCGCCGCGTGGCGATCCATGGATGCGGTGACGATCCGTGCACCGTCCGGACTGAATGCTGCGCTACGAACCCAGCCGACGTGACCTGTCAGCAGCCTCGTAGCGGCATCGCCAGCCACGTCCCACAGGCGCACGGTGTGATCCTGGGATGCGGTGACGACGCTGCGACCATCCGGACTGAACGAAGCCGTCACCCGAGTCCGGTCGAATAAGGTCAGCGCGCCTGGCTCATGCCCCGACAGAGTAAGCTGCAACGTGCCCGTCTTCGCATCCCAAACCTCGGCGGTCTGATCGTCCGATGCCGTGACCACGCGACTGCCGTCTGGGCTGAAAGCCGCTGTCCGCAGGCCCGTGTGAGCCGACATCTTGCCCAACTCGCTGCCTGTCGCGGCGTCCCACAGCCGCGCGATGTCGTCTTCGGACGCAGTCAGGATCGAGTGCCCGTCTGGACTGAATGCCGCGTTCCAGATGTATCGGCCCTGCCCGTCCAGCGTAACCAGATGGGCGCCGGTTTTGCCATCCCACACCTGTGCCGTTCCGTCGTCGGAAGCGGTAACGAAACGGCCGCCATCGGGGCTAAAGGCCGCGGTACGAACCTGCTGAGTGTGCGCCGAAATCTTGATCAGTTCGGTGCCCGTCGTTGCATCCCACACGCGCGCGGTCTTGTCGTAAGATGCAGTGACGATGCGGCTGCCGTCCGGGCTGAAAGCCGCGGTGTTGATGTATGCGGTGTGCCCCGACAGCTTGGCCAGTTCCGCTCCGGTCGCGGCGTCCCATACCCGCGCGGTGTTGTCACTGGAGGCAGTCAGCGCGCGAGTGCCGTCCGGGCTGAATGCTGCGGCCGTCACGCCACCGGTGTGTCCCGACAGTTTGACCAGTTCGGCTCCGGTCTTGGCCTCCCAAACGTGCGCGGCGTTGTCGAGCATGGCGGCGGTGACCACGCGGCTTCCGTCCGGGCTGAATGCCACGATGTCCGCCCCCGGCATCGTTGCGAGTATGCCGCCGGTTTTGGCATCCCATATGCGTACGGGACCGTGGGATGCCGTTGCGATGCGGCTGCCGTCCGGGCTGAATGCCGCGTAGTGGCCGGTGACGCCGAGCCTGTAGGGGCAGTTGAGCGGCGAGCCATAGATTGCCAGATCGCCCTGCAACTCCTTCGACAGATATGAAAGCGGGGAAGCGCCTCGCAGCGGCGGCAAGCCGGCAACGGCCAGCCGCACCGCGCGATCGCAAAAGCCCTGGTCGTAAGCGGTCTTGCTCAGGCTCGCGAAAGCCGCGGCTTCGCTTTTTGAACCGCTGTAATATTGCCAGCACGACAGGGCAGCCGTGATGAGCGCAGCGACGAAAACAGCCGACAACGCAAGGCTCACCCGCTTTTGCAGCTTTTTCGTTCTTGCAATCTGTGTCTGCTCACGAACGAGCGCGGCCTCCTTTGCCCTGTTCTCCTCGGCCTCCCGCGCAGCACAGGCCGCCAGATAATCCCGGGCCGGAAGGATTTCGCGTTCCCAATCCGGCCCCCGCGCGCCAAGCGCCTGCGCATCATGCAATCGCGACCCGCGATGGGCCAGAAAGTCCGGCTTACGAGCGGCCTCGCTTCTCGCCCAATCGGCCGCAGCGGACAAAACGCCGTCGAGCAGAAGGAGTGCGTCGCGGTCCTCGGCCAGCAATTCCGCCAAGGTCGGCCAGCGCCGCAATAGCGCTTCGTGGGCGACTTCGAACGTCGAGCTATCGGTCGCTCCGCTATCCAGACTTGCCGCGGCTTTCACGACCAGCAGGCGGCGCCGGGTCAGCGCTTCGGCAAGCGAGCCGAGATCGGCGGGCAGTTCGCCCTGACGCGCGACGCGGCGTTGCGGCGCCTTGCTGTCGCGATCGATCCGCGCCAGCCGCGGAATGAACAGGCGCCGCAGCACGTCGCGTTCCCGCGAACGATCGCGCAGAATATTGGCATCATCGAGCGCCGCTTCGGCGGCCGATTCGATCGCGGCCGAGACGCCGCCGGTGCGCTCGAGTTCGGCAACGCCGATCACGGGCAGACCCTGGTATTCGCGCATCAGCCGTTGCAGGACGAAGGCCAGTAGCGGTAACGCATCGGCCTCGCCGTGGACCTCCTGTTGCAACCGCTCGATCACTGCGACGTCGAACAGCGGCGCGACCGGGCCGGCCTTTCGGCGCAGAATCTCCGCCGGTTCGCGAATGACGCGCGCGATCTCGCCGGGCGGCACGGGGCCGAGCGTCAGCGCCGCCTGATCAATTCCGGCAAGTGCGTTGGCGCCCTGCATCGCGCCGTAGGAATCCGATCGGATGCTGACGACAAACAGTGCGGCGTCGGCTGCCATGGCGGCACGGGCCAGCCCGAGAAACCGTTCGTTCTCGGTCGCCGGGCCCCCGACGAAGACTTCCTCGCCCTGATCGAGGCACAGCACGGGTAACGGATAGGGCGGGTTCGTCAGTAGCGCACGTTTCGCCGCAACCTGGCGAAGTTCGAGCAGCAGCGAGACAAAGGTCTCGGGAGTTGACAGCCGATCTCGCAGATCGGCGCGAGTTGCTCGGATGGCGAAGCGATTGTGGATATCCTCAAGTGCAGCGAGCAGGCCTTCCGAGCCTTCGATAGCGCCGCCGCGTCCGGCCCTGACGACGCGTAGCGGCAGCCATTGGGCATCGTCCCGGAGCAGCCGGGGCCAAAGCCCGGCGCGCAGGAAGGACGATTTGCCGGCGCCGGACGCACCAAGTATCGCCAGCAGCCGCGGCGCCTTTTGCGTGGCAAGCCCGCGCAGCATATCGATTCCGCGGACGATATCCGCATCGCGTCCGAGAAACACCGCCGCATCTTCCGGCTCCAGTGCCTCGAGGCCGCGATAGGGCGCTCGCCACCCCGTCGGTTCGTTCTGGTCAGGCTGAAGCTCGAAACTGGCGGTGCCGATTCCCGCTTTCTCCAGCCCGCGCCTGAGGCTTTTCAATCCCGCTTCCGCGATATGGATCGGAGACTGGATGCCGGTGATGGGATGGACGGTGAGAAAACGCTCGGCAGGCTCGCCCCTCAGCCGCACGATCTGCCATTGGGTCGTCAATCCGGAGGGCAGGCGATCGAGTTCGACATTGTCGATCGTGAGCGCAAAGAGCTTTTTGTTCAGCTTGTGGCCCAGCTGATATTCGTCGAAGCACCATTTCGACGATATCCATTGCTCCGATACGAGAAACAACACCGCTTCGCAGCGGGTCGCGGCATCCCTGAACGCATTCTCCCAACGCTGGCCGGCCGCGATGCCCCGGTCGGGGTCGAGGTCGAGGAAAAGGTCGTCCGGGCTGCTCCAGCCTTCGCGAACCAGCCAGTCCTTCAGCGCGATTGCCCAATCATCATTCTGGCTGGAATGACTGATGAATATTCGCGGCAAAGACCGGCTCCAGGGGTTGACGGAACAGCATTATTGTCCGGGCGCAATCAATTGCAAACGGTTACAACGGCGTTGTACGATACTCCCGGTTGGCAAGGCTAGCTTCCTCGAGATCGAGGTCGCGTTCGATCCGCCGCCGCGTTTCGTCGGTGATCTTGCCGTCGCGCAGCAGGATGTGGATGAATTTGCGCTCCTTGGCAATCAATTCGCGGGTCAGGTCGATGCCGGCCGCCGAGACGTCGTCGGCTTCGGGATCGAGCGAATCCGGCAGCTGGTTGGCGCGGGTCTCGTGGCGCGCGCGCAGCAGTTTTATCACTTCGTCGGACAGTTCACGGTCGTCGGTGATGGCATCGAGCGATTGCAGCGCCGCACCAAGCGCTTCGCGCCGGGCCGCGATCTCGGCTTGCAGCTCCTCGACATGTTCGGCGCGCCCGGCCTGGGCAATGCCGAGCCAGCGCGTCACCGGCGCCAGGCCGAGTCCGAGGCCGATCAGAGTGATGAAGATGACGCCGAACGCGACGAATAGGATCAGGTCGCGATAGGGAAAGGCTTCACCGCCCGGCAATGAAAGCGGCAGCGCCAATGCCGCCGCCAGCGAAACCGCGCCGCGGACGCCGGTAAACGAGATCACGAATACCGTCTGCCATCGCGGCGACGGGTCGCGCTCGCGCAGCCGCTTGCTCAATCTCGGCAAGTAGGTCGCGGGAAACACCCAGGCGAAGCGCGCGACAATCACGATCACGGCGACAAGCGCGGTCGCAAACAGGATGTCATGAAGCGGAAACGCCTTGGAGTTTTCGTACAGCGACCGCATCTGGAAGCCGGTCAACAGGAACAGCAGGCCTTCGATCAGATAGATCACCAAATCCCAGAAAAAGATTCCCTGCAGCCGCGTTGCGGCCGAGATCAGCAGCGGGCCGTTCCAGCTCATGTAGAGACCGCAGGCCACGGTTGCGATCACGCCGGAGCCGCCGAAATGTTCCGGCAACCAATAGGCGACATAGGGCGTGATCAGCGACAACGTGATCTCGACCTGCGGATCGCGCGCCCAGTGCCGTGCCCGAAGGCTGAGCCAGCCGATCGCCGCGCCGAACAGCACTTCGAGCGCGACGATGGCGGCGAACGTGCCGCTCGCCTTTGACAGCGAAAACGTCCCGGTGGTGATCGCCACAACCGCGAAGCGATAGAGGATCAGCGCGGTGGCATCGTTGGCGAGGCCCTCGCCTTCGAGCACGATCAGGATGCGCCGCGGCAGTCCGAGCCGTCGGGCGATCGCCAGTGGTGCCACCACGTCGGGCGGCGCCACGATGGCGCCGAGCACGAAGCCGACAGTCCACGGCAGCCCGATCAGATAATGCGTCGCGGCCGCGACTGCGAAGGCCGAGAAGATCACGCAGCCGACCGCGAGCAGGATAATCGGCCGCAGATTGGATCTGAATTCGCGCCAGCTCATGGCGACGCTGGCCGAATAGATCAGCGGCGGCAGCACGACAAGCAGCACCAGTTCCGGCGGCAATTCCAGCGATGGAACGCCGGGCACGAACGCCATCGCGATGCCGGCGAGCAGCAGCAGGATCGCGGGCGCGACATTGATCCGCTTGGCCAATAGCGCGGTGCCCGCCAGCACCGCGAGCAAAATCAGAAAAATCTGGAACCTGGCTTCCACGCAACGCCCTTGAAGAGACTATCCGGAAAAATCCTTGGTCCCTTCAATTCGCCCGGAAGACGCGCGCGGTCAATGGCATGAAGGAGGCAAATCCCGACCATACCGAGCGAAGGCGAACCTGATAGGTATAGGCGCCAGTGGCTTCCCTCTCCCCTTGTGGGAGAGGGTGCCGAAGCGAAGCGCAGGCGGGTGAGGGGTCGCCGCAGGCACTGAGTTTGCGGCTACCCCTCATCCGGCGCTTCGCGCCTCCTTCCACCACAAGGGGAGAAGGGAAGCAAGATCGTTCCGTGCGATGAATCGCCGGCAAAAATCACCCCAGCCGCTGCGCTACCACCCGGCCGATTTCGGAAAACAGCGTCTCCAATTGCGCTGGCGACGGCGAGCCGCCCTGGGTGTAGGCGCAGATCAATATGGCCACGTCCGGCTTCGGCCATACTAGGGCGATGTCGCCGCAGGCGTCCTTGCCGTTGTTGCCGGTCTTGTCGCCGATCTTCCAGTCTTTCGGCAGGCCGGCGCGCAGCCGGTTGCCGCCGGTCTTGCAGCCCAGCATCCAATCCGTCAATTGCCGGCGCGACGCCGGCGACAACACATTGCCCAGCACCAGACGTTGCAGATTGCCCGCCATCGCAGCCGGCGTGGTGGTGTCGTGGGGATCGCCGGGCGGCGAAAAGTTCAGTTCGGGCTCGTTGTGATCGAGCTGCGACACGGTGTCGCCGGCCGCGCGCCAGAACGCCGTCAACGCGGCCGGGCCGCCGCTCCGCGCCAGCAACAGATTGGCGCAGGTGTTGTCGCTGAGTTCCACGGCGCCTTCGCACATCTCGGCCACCGACATCTCCGCCTTGGCGAGATGCTGCCTGGCCACGGGGGCGTAGGATTGCAGGTCCTTTTCCCCGAACGGCACCATGGTCTCGAGATGTTCCTCGCCGCGATCGACGCGGGCGAGCACGAAGGCGGCGAGCGAGGCCTTGAAGGTGCTGCACATGACGAAGCGCTCGTCGGCGCGCCAGGCGATTTTTTGGCCGGTCGCGAGATTTTCGGCGTGCAGGCCGACCCGGCCGCCGGTCTCGCGTTCATATTCCGTCAGCGCGGGAAGGGCTTCCTGCGCAAGGCCGGGCCGCATCGCAAGGCCAGCGGCTGCCGCCGCCAGCAGCGTTCGTCGGTTCAAGATCATCGGGGTTCCATTGCGGAGGGATGCCGCGACGCCAGCTTCGCCATGCTTCCTTGCCGGGATTATGGCGGCGCGGCGTGAAAGATCAGGCGGATCGCCGGCTCATTCGCGCATGTCGTAACGATAGGATTTCGAGACGATCTGCCAGCCATCGGCAAGCTTCATCGCCACCAGATAGTCGGTGAAGTAGCGCGGCGGCAACTGGCAGCGCGCCTTGATAAAGGCGGTGTTGTCGTCCGAGCGGTCGATGGTGACGATGAAATCCTCGCGCGGCTTGCCTTCGGCTTTCGCCGACGCACGCTTTCTGATCCAGCCCAGCCAGTCCGGAACCGTCAGCACCTTCAATTCACCCTTCTCGACCCAGCGCAGGTCCGCGGAAGGGTGAAAGACCACGCCCATCTTGTCGGCGTCGCCCTCGTAAAGCGCGTCGAAATAGTTCTGCACCACGGCTTCGACGCTGGAACGGTCCGCACTCATTGAAATGTGCTCCTGCTCTAAGAGTTGAAATCGTCATGCCCGGGCTCGTCCCGGGCATCCACGTCTTTACGGCATATCAGCAAGCAAGACGTGGATGGCCGGGGACAAGCCCGGCCATGACGGGGAAACGCATCCCTACATCAAAAACACGCCTTTGCCATCGACCTGCTTGTCGAACAATTTATAGGCTTCGTCGGCCTGGTCGATGCTCCAGCGATGGGTGAACAGCCGGTCGACATCGACGCCGCGCTCGACCGAAAACCGCGCGCAATCGGCCTGGATGATATTGGAAAACGTCCACGACGCCACCAGCGTCAATTGCCGGCGCAGCAGCTGTGGGCTGACATCGATATGGACGTCACCGCCTTCGCCGACAAAGCACATCGTGCCCCACACCTTGGTGCTGCGGATCGCGTTGACCCGCGCATCCGGGTTGCTCGAAGTGTCCAATGTCAAATCGGCGTAGCGCCCGTGCGTGAGTTCCTTGATCGCGGCCACCGGATCGTTGGAGCCGGGATTGACGGTCTCGTCGGCGCCGAAGGCCTTGGCGCGCTCCAGCCGCTGCTGGCTGATATCGAGCGCGATCACCTTGGCGCCCATCGCCTTGGCGTATTGCGTGGCCGCGAGCCCCACCGGGCCCTGGCCGAAGATCGCGATGGTATCGTTGCCCGACAGGTTCATGCGGCGCAGCGCACTGTAGGCGGTGCCCGAGCCGCAGGCGATCGCAGCACCGGCGCTGAACGACAATTCGTCAGGCAGTGCCACCAGCGTGTCGGCCGGGACTTTCAGATATTGCGCGTGGCCGCCATGGGCGTTGTTGCCGTAAACCTTGACCGGCACCTCCTGGCACAACTGCTGCCAGCCGGACCGGCAATGGTTGCACTGGGTGCAGCCGGTATAGTGATGCACCATCACGCGCTGGCCGACCTTCGCCTCCCGGGCGTCGACCGCGGTCCCGACCGCGACCACCACGCCGCAGGGTTCGTGTCCGGCGATGGTCGGGCCGTCCTTCATCGGAATGCCGCTAGCCTGGGTCTGGCCCTTGGGGCGGCGGTATTGGTGCAAATCGCTGCCGCACATCCCCGACGCCTTCATCTCGATCACCACGTCATGGGGACCGGGGGTCGGATCGGGGAACTGCATCAGGTCCAGCCCGCGATCACCGGTAAAAACAACGCCGCGCATCGCTTCCTCCGTTTGTTCTTGTTTTGTGGAACCGATCTTGGACGCAAAAGGCCCTGAAGGCAAAGCGCGAACGTGATCGCGGTCACCAATCGGCGGTTGCCCCGCCGGGTATGCCTGCGGCGTTGTGAACCATCCGGGCCGCCGTCGTGACTTATCTCACAGCAGGGGGCCACAGGCTTCTGATAGCCTGCCCACCGTGCTACAGTTTTATTTTTGCGGAACGCGTCATGATCAATTTGTCTGCACTGCCGGGATTTTATCGCGCCTTGCTCGCCGCCGCTTTGCTGCTGCTGTGCCAGCCGGCCTGGGCCGGCAAGCGCGTGGCGCTGGTGATCGGCAATGCCGCCTATCAGAACGCACCGACGCTGCCCAACCCCGTCAATGACGGCGCGGTGATCGCGGCGACGCTGAAAGACGCCGGTTTCGACGTGGTGGATTCCCGGCACGACCTCTCGGCGGTCGAGATGCGCCGCGCGCTGCGCGACTTTTCCGATCGCGCCCGCGACGCCGACATCGCGCTGATCTACTACGCCGGCCATGGCCTCGAGGTCGACGGCAACAACTATCTGATCCCGGTGGACGCCAAGCTCGAGCGCGATGCCGACGTTTATGACGAGGGCCTTTCGCTCGACCGCGTGCTGGTGGCGATCGAACCCGCCAAGCAATTGCGGCTGGTGATCCTCGATGCCTGCCGCGACAATCCGTTCGCCAAGAGCATGAAACGGACGCTGGTGTCGCGTTCGATCGAGCGCGGCCTCGCCAAGGTCGAACCGACCAGCCCCAACACCCTGATCGCCTATTCCGCCAAGGCCGGTTCGACCGCGCTGGACGGCGACAGCAAGAACAGCCCGTTCACCGTCGCGCTGTCGAAACATCTGACGACGCCGGGCCTCGATGTGCGCCGCGCGTTCGGATTCGTCCGCGACGACGTGTTGAAAACCACCGGCAACCGGCAGGAGCCGTTCGTCTATGGTTCGCTCGGCGGGGAAGACGTGCCGCTGGTGCCGGCCAAGCCCGTGGCCGCGGCGCCTGCCGCGGAGCCGGCGCCTAACCCGCAGGTCGAGGCGCGCCGCGACTATGAGCTGGCGGTTCAGATCGGCAACAAGGACGCATTAAATGCTTTCCTGACGCAACACCCCGATGGCTACTACGCCAATCTCGCGCGGATCCAGTTGGCCAAGGTCGAGGCCGAGGAAGCGCGCGTGGTCGCGACCGAAAAGGCACGGCTCGCCGAACAGGAGCGCGCGCGGCTGGCCGCCGGCAGCGCGCAGAACGCGCCGCAATTGAAAGCCGCCGAAGCGGAAGCAAAGTCGGCGGAACAGGCCCGGATCGCCGCCGAGAAGGCAAAACAGGTGGCGCTCGATCAGGCCGCCGATGCCGAACGCAAGCGGGTCGCCGCGGAGGCTTCGTCCGCGCCGACGTCATCGGGCGGCAGGACCGCCGCAAACAATGAAACCGTTGTCGCCGCGGCCCCGGCCGCCAATTCACCGGCGCCCGTGCCGCCGAAACGGACTCCGCCCAATCAGACGGATGTCGCCGCGCTGACGCCGGGACCCGCGCCGCAGGCCGACCTCGGCAAATCGGTCCAGCTCGAACTGCAGCGCGTCGGCTGCCTGAGCGGTCCCGTCGACGGCGATTGGAACGCGGCGACGAAACGCTCGCTGAGTTCGTTCAACCGCAACGCCGGAACCAAGCTCGACGTCAAGACCGCGAGCCTCGACACGCTCGATGCCATCAAGCGCAAGGACGGCCGGGTCTGCCCGCCGGCCTGCGACCATGGCTTCAAGGCCGATGGCGACCACTGCAGCAAGATCGTCTGCGCGGAGGGATCGTTTATCAACGGCGACAATGAGTGCGAGAAACGCCACGGCAAGACCCCGACGGCCAGGAAAGATCGTGAGCGCGATCGCGAGGCCGATCATGCCGGCGACCGGAACCGGGATCGCCGCGACTATCGTGACCAGCCGCGCAATGAGCGCGCCATGCAGGAGCCGCCGTCATCCGATTACGGCGTACCGTCGCCCCGGGTGAGCCGCCGGCCGGAATCCGGTTCAGGGCAGATCGTCTGCGGCGTCAGCGGTTGTCATGCCGTCGCCCGCGGCTGCCACATCGAGTACAAAACCACCGCGCAAGGCGGCCCGATCGAAGGCGGCGGCGGCAACGTGCAGGTTTGTAACTAAGATTTCGTCCCCGCGAACGCGGGTACCCATCACCCCTGGCGCCGATTGTGGCCGAGACCCTCGTTCCGTCATTGCGAGCGAAGCGAAGCAATCCAGAGCCACAAGCAAGACTGGATTGCTTCGTCGCTACGCTCCTCGCAATGACGAGTTGAAGCCTCCCCGCTTTCGCCGGCAGATTTCAAATCGCACTTGCCGCGATGTTGACCATCAGTGCGACCAGCGCGGTGTTGTAGATGAACGAGACGATGCCGTGTGCGGTCGCGGTGCGGCGGATGGTCTTGTCGGTGATGCCGACGTCGGAGACCTGCGCGGTCATGCCGATCACGAACGAGAAATACACGAAATCCCAATAGTCGGCGTTTTCACGGGTGTCGCCGCTCGGAAACTGCAGCCCGCCCGGCTTGGCGCCGCGATAAAATTCATGCGCGTAATGCAGCGCGAAGGTGGTGTGCACGGCGGCCCATGACAGCGCGATGGTCACGGTCGCCAAGGTCAGCGCCGGCGCGCTGTGCTGCGCGGCGCCGAGCTCGAACACGATCGCGGCGATGCTGGCAAAGGCCCCCACCGCCGTCACCATCAGGATCAGGAAGCGGCCGTCGTCTTGCCGGATTGCGTTGCGTTTGATGTGCGCCAGCCCGCTGCGCACCACCATGGTGTAGACCAGCAAGAGATACGCCGCGATGCAGATGTCCCAGCCGAGCAGCGCGCGCGTCACCAGCCGCAGCGATGGCGGCAGCAGCACGAAAGCGACGATGCCGATCACGATCGAGGCAAACGTGCGAGGCCGCGCATAAACCACGCGAAGCGGCTTGGACAGTTTCCGGAAGCGAAGCAGGCTCTCGTCGGCATCCCGGTTCGCCATCGGCCGTGTCAGTTCTTGCGTTCGGCGACGAAGCGCGCGGCGGCGCGCAGCACATCGCCCTTGGGCCCGAAGATCGATAACGCGGCGTCGGCGCGGGCGAGCAGGTCGCTCACGCGTTTTTTTGCGCCGGCGATGCCGAGCTGGGTGACGAAGGTGGTCTTGCCGAGCGCCGCATCGGCACCGGCCGGCTTGCCGAGCGCCGCGGCGTCGCCCTCGACGTCGAGCAGATCGTCGGCGATCTGGAACGCCTCGCCGAGCGCGCGGCCGTAATCGTCGAGCGCCTGATATTCCTTCGGCGAGGACTGGCCGAGGATCGCGCCCGCGATGCAGCCATAGCGCAACAGCGCGCCGGTCTTCATCTGCTGCAGTCGCGCCACGTCGACCGGCTCGCGATCGCCGAACCGGCCTTCCCCCGCGAGGTCGAGCATCTGGCCACCGACCATACCGCCGATGCCGGAGGCGCGCGCCAGCGCGCGGGTCAGGAGCAGCCGAACCGTGGCGTCCTTGTGCAGTTCGTCGCGGGTGATGATGTCGAACGCCAGCGTCAACAGCCCGTCGCCGGCCAGGATCGCGGTGGCGTCGTCGGTCTTCTTGTGCAGCGTCGGCCGGCCGCGGCGCAGATCGCTGTTGTCCATCGCCGGCAGATCGTCATGGATCAGCGAATAGCAATGGATGCATTCGAGCGCGGCGCCCGCCAGCAGCGCCGCCTCGCGCGGCACGCCGAACACGGCAGAACTCTCGACCACCAAAAACGGCCGCAGGCGCTTGCCGCCGCCGAGGCTCGAATAGCGCATCGCGTCCATCAGCCGCTTCGGGCGCGCGATCTCGTCGGGCAATAGTGTGTCGGACAAAACGCGGGCCAGAACAGCCTCGGTATCCTCGGCGCATTGGTCGAGGCGCTTGGTAAAGTCGGTAGCGGTGGTCATCTAGAACGGCTCCAGCTCGATTTGGCCGGACAATCCTTTATGCCACCGCCT
>Ga0265314_10004771_pt1 | contig 12424 bp, 10 predicted proteins | sample 4126metaG_FD_203106 | JGI IMG/M metagenome (GOLD analysis project Ga0265314, IMG submission 203106) | Rhizosphere microbial communities from Carex aquatilis grown in University of Washington, Seatle, WA, United States - 4-1-26 metaG | ecosystem: Host-associated > Plants > Roots > Rhizosphere >... | reverse complement strand
CGCCGAACAATAAGCAGTTCTACGACGCGCTGAAGCCGGGCCTGCGCGTGAACTGCCGCGTCGATTTCGATTCGCACGAGAATGTGCTGGTGGTGCCCAAGAGCTTCCTGCGCGTCGAAGACGGCGAGCCGGTGGTCTACAAGGCCGAAAGCCGCAACGGGTCCAAGGCTGGCGGGCGCACGCGCGTGCCGGTGCAGGTGGGGTTCTCCGACGGCCTGAATGTGGAAATTCTCGCGGGGTTGCAGGAAGGCGACGTGCTGGTCAAGCCGGCGGATTCGCCGGACAAGCCCGCCGCGGCGGCTCCGGCGCCCGCGCCTTCGGGAAATTAAAAGTAGTACTTTAAAATAAGGCCGGACCTTCCCGTTGGAAAGGCGTAGCGCCCGCATGCGGCTTGCCGTGGTCGTCGATACCTTCCCGCGCTGGAGTGAGCGCTTTATCGCGCGGGAATTGGGCGAGTTGCACCGGCTCGGCATCCCCTTCACCATTTTTCCACTTAGGCTCGGCGAAGCGTTGCCTGGCGCCGATGCGGAATTCGACCAACTGGCGGAGCACGTCCGCGCGCTGCCCAAAATCCGCTCGCTTAAAAATATCGCCAACGCTTTTTCCGCCGTTCCGCGCCTGCGCGAAGCCGTCGCGAGACAGCGCCTGCGCGCGGTCATGAAAAACCTCAGCCCCGCGGGCGTGCTGCGCTGTTCGCGCGCGCACGTGCTCTCCGAGTGGCTGAAAAAGGACGGATACACGCACGTCTATGCGCACTTTGCCAACCTGCCGTCGACGATTGCCTGGATCGCCGCGGGCGAAGCGCATTTGCCCCTTCTTGTCAGCGTGCACGCGCGGGATTTATTCGTCGAGCCACAGCTCCTGAACGAGAAGGTCCGCGATGCGCAGGCCCTGTTCACGTGCCATGCGCGCGGCCAGGCGCGGCTATGCGAAATTCCGCAAGCGCGCGGCAAAGCAACGCTGATGCATCACGGCCTGCCGCTCGAACTCTTCCCGTTCAAAGCGCGGACCACGGCCACGAAGGGCGCCAGACGTCTGCTTGCCGCGGGGCGGTTCGTCACCAAAAAAGGCTTTGGCGATCTTCTGGAGGCGCTCGCCACGTCCACGCTCGCGCGTACCAAAGTAAACGTGACGATTGTGGGCGACGGCCCGCAGCGCGAAACGCTTTCGAAAAGCATCGCCAAACTGGGCCTCACGGGCCGCGTGCAGTTGCACCCACCCGAGCCGGCCGCGCGGTTGACGGCCATGCTGGCGGCCGCGGACCTGCTCGTCGCGCCTTTCAGGCGTTCGGAAGAAGGCGATGAAGATGGCATACCGAATTTAATTTTGGAAGCGTTTGCGCTGGGCGTGCCGGTGGTGGGCACCGATGTGGGCGGACTGCCGGAAGCGCTCAGCAGCGCGACCGGCTTTGTGGCTCCCGCGGCGCAGCCGGCGAAGCTGGCCGAGGTGATCGCGGCCGCCCTGAGCGACCCCGCGGCCTGCGCTTCTCGCGCGCTGGAAGCTCGCGCGCTTGTGGAAGCGCGCCACGATGTCCGGCGTTCGTTAAAGCCGCTGCTCGATGCGTTAAAGTAGGTTAGGGCGCGCGCGGCGCCTGGCGTCCCGGCAATTTGGCCGCAATCAGTTTCTCATAGCACGCGGCCACGCGCTTGAAGACCATCTGCTGATCGAATTCCTTTTCGGCTTTCAGCCGCGCGGCGCGGCCAAAGCGTTCGCGCAAGCCCGGATCGGTCATCAGCGCATCCAGGCGCGCGGCGAGCGCCGCAACGTCGCCGACCTCGACGAAAAATCCGGTCACGCCTTCTTCGAGGCACTGCCGGCAGCCGCGGATATTCGTGGCGATCTGCGCCAGGCCGCTGGCCGCGCCTTCCATCAGCGCGCGCGGAAAACCTTCTCGATGCGAAGGTAAAACGTGGATGTCCATGCATGCGTAAAGTTCGGCCATGTCGTCGCGGTCAAAGAGCAGCGTCATGCGTTCCTTCGGTACGCCCGCATCGCGCGGATCGAAGCGGCCGCGCACGCGCTCGCTCTCCAGCTTGTGACCGACGACGAGCAGATGCAGCGTGGGGAAGCGCGCGAGGAGCTGGCCTGCGGCTTTGAAGAACTCCGGATAGCCCTTTTCCGCGACGAAACGCCCACACATGCCCACGACTTCGGCTTCTTCGGGGATGCCGAGTTTTTTGCGGTACTCGTCGCGGTGCATGTCCGAGAGCAGGCGCGGCTTGAAGCGCGCAAGGTCGATGCCGTTGCCCAGCAAGCTGATGAGCTCGGGCCCGGCGATGTGCTCCTTCTTTGCGGTCTCGACGTCCTCGGGATTCTGGCAGAGCACGTGGTCCGAATGCTGTGCCGAAAAACGCTCGATCGCGACCCACAAGCGCCGCAGCGGGGCGCGCATGCGCTCGTGAAAATAAAAGCCGTGCAGCGTTTGCAGCACAATCGGCACGCCCGCGCGGCGCGCGGCCCATTGTCCGATGAGGTTGCCCTTGGGCGTGTGCGTGTGCACGATCTCGAATTTGCCGTCGCGGCAGAACTTTTCGACGTAGCGCAGGCTTTTCCAGTCGCGCCAGGGGGCGACCTCGCGGGTCAGCGGGAGCGGCGACCACGGAAATTTATCTTCATCGCGCAGGCGCCGCGCCAGAGGACCATCGATGCTTGCGGTGTGGATGTCGTAGCCCAGGTTCCGCAGGAACACGAGTTGGTCGCGCAGGATCGGGTAGAGCATGCTGTCCGCGGCGCTCAAATGCAGCACGCGGATGGGCGCGGAAGCTGACATGCAAAACAGTCTAGCCGCCCGTGTGAAAAAGCTCCAGGCAGGCGCGCTCCGCGCGATTTGCGCTTCGCCGCGCGCGGACTACGCTGGATGAAATCTTCCAAGGAGCGCGCAATGCCCTACGTACCGAATGCGAAGCGTTACGACACGATGCAGTACAGGCGCTGCGGGCGCTCGGGGCTGATGCTGCCGGTGATCTCCCTCGGCGCGTGGCAGACCTTCGGCGGCTACCGCGACGGAAGCACGGCCCAGGACTGCCTCTTCCGCGCGTTCGATCTGGGCATCACGCACTTCGATCTCGCGAACAACTACGGCACGCCGCCGGGCAACGCGGAAACCGTCTGCGGCACGGTCTTCAAGGAGATGCCGCGCGACGAGCTGATTATTGCCACGAAGGCCGGCTACACAATGTGGAACGGGCCGTACGGCGATTGGGGCAGCAAGAAGTATCTGGTCGCAAGCCTGGATCAGTCGCTCAAACGCATGCAGCTCGACTATGTCGATATTTTTTATCACCACCGCCCCGACCCGAACACGCCGCTCGAAGAGACGCTGCACGCGCTGGATCTGATCGTGCGCCAGGGCAAGGCGCTGTATGTCGGCGTCTCGAATTACAGCGGTGCGCAATACTGCGATGCGGTGCGGATCATCGAGCGCGACAAGCTCACGCCGATCACGATCCACCAGCCAGTCTACAATATGCTCAACCGGCACATTGAAGCGAATCTGCTCGACCATACCGAACGCCACGGCACGGGCACGATCCCGTTCTGCCCGCTCGCGCAAGGGCTGCTCTCGGACAAGTATCTCAAGGGCGTGCCGGAAGGTTCACGCGCCGCCAAGGTCTGGGAAGGCAAGAGCCGGCTCGATGCGGGGCAGCTCGAGAAGATCCGCGCGCTCAACGAACTGGCCAAGCAGCGCGAGCAGAGCCTGGCGCAGATGGCGCTGGCCTGGATTCTGCGCGACCCGCGCGTGACCTCGTGCCTGACCGGCGCGAGCGAAGTCTGGCAGGTTGAAGACAACGTGAAGACGGTGAACAAGCTCAAGTTCAGCGAAGAAGAGTTGAAGCAGATCGAAGATATCTTGAAGAAATAGCGGACGGCTCAGGCGAGTTCCGCGGCGGCGGCGTCCCAGTCGGTGGCGTTGCCCAGAATCCACGAGAGCGCGCCGAAGCGTTCCCGCGCGAGGGCCGAGAGCTTCTCGAATTCCTCGGGCGTGATCTCGCGGTACGGCTTGCCGAACGCGGGGAAGTCGCCGTCGGTGGCTTTTTGCAGCGTGCCCGCCTGCAGCGCCTGCTCCGTGGTGATCTGAATAACCTGCGCGTAAGTATATTCCTGCGGCGGGCGCACGCCGCGCGCTTCCATGACCATGACATGCGCGCGCCAATTCCAAAGTTCCGCGCGGTCGCGTTCCATTTTTAGAATGCCTTCGGTTCGCAGCTCGGTCCCGTAGATGAAGTCGTCCACCGGCCGCATCAGGCCGAGCAGATCGAAGGTTTCCTGACGGTCGAACGGCTGGTCGTACTCCGGCAGCGGGTCGATGCACGATAAGGCCCAGAGCAGCGTGCCGAGGGCTTCGGTGTGCCAGCCGGCGCTGTGCAGATCCTGCGGGCCCCACTTGCCCGCATCGTGGGCCAGCAGGCGCAGCTCTTCGTTCGACATGCTGGGGATCAGGTTTTGCCCGTTCAGCCAGTCGAGCAGGCCAAAGATCAGTTTTTCCTGCGGCTCGAAAACGCTGGGGATCGGATTGTTCTGGATGACTTTGTCGAACTCGGAACGCAGGAGCACCGCGCCCAGGCAGAGCGCACGGCGGGCGACTGTTTCACGATCCGGAATACCCGCAGGCATGCAGACACCCTTATGGATAGTGAATGGTATCGGCATTCACTTGGGGAAAATTAAGGTGAAATTTGGGTCAGCGCCTTACACGCGGCAGCGATGCTGCAGATACGCCAGCAGCGCCTTGTCGAAACTCATGGCGGTGTTCACCGGCACAAAGTCGACGCGCCGCTTCACGCACTCGTCCTTGTAGCGCGCGAGGAAGGCCTGGACTTCGGCGACGTACGCGGTGCGCAGCGATTTGGGTTCGGCGGTCAGGGGCTGCTCCTGGTCTTCGATGTCTTCGAAACGCGTCAGGTCTTCGAACGGGAAATTGACTTCGGCCGCATCGAAGATCTGAAACACGATCACGTCATGCCCGCGGAAGCGCAAGTGCGCAAGCGCGTCGAGGACCTTGGTCTCGTCGTCGAGCAGGTCGCTGAAGATCATTACGATGCCGCGGTGCGGAATCATCTCGGCGATCTGATGCAGCGAAGCCGCGATGCCGGTGGGGCCGGCGGGCTTGGCGTCGGAGAGCACGCGCAAAAGCGAGAGCAGGTGCGACGGCTTGCTCTTGGGCTTGAGGTAGTCGCGGACCTGCTGCGCCATCGTGATCAGGCCCACGGGGTCCTGCTGGTGCACCATCAAGTAGGCCATCGCGCCGGCGAGATGCGTCGCGTACTCGAGCTTGCTCATGGGACTCTTGGGCCCGCGGTAGCCCATCGACGCGGAGAGGTCCACGAGCAGGTGCCCGGTCAGATTCGTTTCGGCTTCGTACTGCTTCACGTAATAGCGGTTGGTGCGCGACCAGACTTTCCAGTCCACGCTGCGCACGTCGTCGCCGGGCACGTATTTGCGGTGTTCGGAGAACTCGACGGAGAAACCCTTGTACGGCGACGCGTGCAGACCCGCGAGGAAGCCTTCCATCACGAACTTGGCCTTGAGGTCGAAGCGCTCGACCTGCCGGATGACCTCCGGTCTTAAATATGATTCGGGTGCGAGGGTGCCCATATTGAAAAGACGCTCGGCAGTCTGCGCGCGGGACGGCAAATCCAGCACGTATTGTCCGCGCAAATGAGGCAAGGCGCAACGTTAGGTGACGATCAGGATGACCGCGCCGGCCAGCACGACGAGCTGCAGAATCCAGGCGAGGGCCGGCCACCAGGAGACTTTTTCGTGGGGTTCGCCCCAGACTTCGCGCAGCAATTTGGCCATGATCCAAAGCTGCATCACGCCGAAAGCCAGGGCCGCGCTGCCGCGCACCATGAAATTATGGGCGACTTCCGGGAAGGGGAACTTGCCGGAGAGCAGGTACGTCAGGAAGAGCCCCGGAATCAGGCTGACGGCGAGAATCAGGATCGAGTCGCCGCGCCAGTTCTTCTTGCCGAGCAGAAAATGAATCGCGGCGGCGCCGACCAACCCACCGGGGAGCAGCGCGATTAACACGAGGACGACGGCCTTAAGCCCGAAGCGGTTCTTCCGCGGCGTGAGGATTACGGTGCCGGGCAGCGGCGGGTAGCGTTCGCGCAGCAGGCTGCCCATCGCCGCGCTGCCGATCATCACGATTGAAAAAGCCAGCGGACCCAGCGCGATCCACGCGCTCATCGGCAGATGCCAGAGCCTTTGCCAGTCGAGGTCGAGAATCCAATCCATGGGGGGCGAATATCCGCGGCGCGGGGCGGCGTAAAGCGCGAAACGCCCAGCAGGGGGAAATAAAACGGGCCGCCCGAAGGCGGCCCGCTTTTAATGCGTGGAGCGCGGGCCCGGCTTACTTGAGGACCTGTTCCCATTCCTTTTCCCAGCCCTTGGCCGGGTCGACGCGCTGGCGGTACGAGCGCGAGACACGGTACGTGCCGCTGGAGATGCCCGCGAAGCAGTTGAAGAACGCCACAACCTGCTTGGCCTTCTTCTGTGCGGCGAGCGCGTCCGGGATCTTCTTGAGGACCTGCTCCTTGACCTTGGAGAACTCGCCCAGTTCGACGGACTTCACTTCGGTCTTCTTGTCGAACTCGAGCTTGCCTTCGGTCGGCGAGTTGAGGCCCACGACCAAGTCGCTGTCGTACACCACATCGCCGGTGAAGACGCGGCCGTCGTTCAACGTGACCGTGTCCGGCGTGAGCGTGCGGTGCGCTTCGTACAACGGAACCTTTTCATTGTCCTTGGCGTCCTTGTTGATCTCACTCCACTTCTTGTCGCTGCTGGCCTTCTTGTCCAGGTTTTCGAACAGCGCGATTTCGCACTGGTCGCGAACCATGTTCCAGTCCACGTCGTTGACGTCGAAGACCGCCGGGCGGGGCGCGATCTTCTTGTCGATTTCGATCTTGTAGGTCAGGCCTTCGATCTTGGCCTTTTCGGCGTCCGGCGCGAAGCGGTTGGTGTCCTTCGGCGGAACCGACTGGCTGATCTCGCGCAGGAGCTGCGCCTTGTAGATGGTGGACTTGCCGTCGTCGACGACATGCACTTCCAGGTTGACCTTCTGGCCGGCGACTTCGATTTCGATGTTGCGCAGGACGAAGCGCACTTCCTTCACGGTGATCGTCTGTTCGGTGCCGCTGGAATTGGAGATCGTGTACGGGAAGGACCAGACCAGGCGCTTGCCACCGGCGGGCGTGGCGAGTTCGATGTCCTTGATCTGGTTGTCCTTGGCGTCGGCCGGGGCGGGGACTTCGATTTCCTGGTCCCACATCCAGGTGTATTCCCAGCTCTTGCCCTTGTAGGTCAGCTCGCTGCGCTGGACGTCGAATTCATCGTCGTTGCGGTAGTAATTGAGCACCAGCACGCGGCGCAGGCGCTTGTCGAACTTGTGCGCGTTGCCCAGGCCGTGCACGACGATCTTGAGTTCATTGAAGCGATCGTCGAAATTGCGCCAGATCGCCGCGCCCTGGCGCATCTGTCCTGCTTCGAAATTCAGCACCGGATCCTTCGCCTGGAATTCCTTGTAGGCGCCGTCCTTCAGGCTGTACGCGCTCATGCTGGGCACGTCTTCGAGCGGAGTCAGCTTGTCGGCCAGGCCCAGTTTGTCGGCGGCATTGTCGACGCCCACGCGCGGGCTGAACGAACTGCGCGCGAGCACTTCGAGCGGCTGGAAACCCGTCGATACCGGCGAGAACGAGTTGTGATCCGTAATCGCGATAAAGACCGGACCGATGCGGCGGGCCTTGGCCGTCGAGTTGGAAACCTTGTACGTGAAGGCGAAATACTTGACCGGGTGGCTGTAGCGGTCGGGCAGCGCCATATAAACCGGCGCGTCCTGAATGAAGTCCGACTCGTTCAGCGACCAGCGTTCATACTGATAGATGTCGAAGTCCTGCGGGTTCACGTCCCACGGGCGCTTCTCATCGACGACAGTCTTGCGACCGATGGCTTCGGCCTGCGAGAGCGGCTCGGTGAACTTGAGGGTGTCTTCGTCGACCTTCACTTCGCCCGTGGCCTGGGTCTTGACCGTGGTGTCGATCTTCTTCTTGGAGTCTTCGCCATCCTGCTTGGCCTTGGCGAGGTTGCTCTGCGCGGTCGCTTCGTTCTGCTTGCGATCGTTATAGCGCTTGAGCATCTTCTCTTTTAGATCATCGTCCATGGGCGCGTTGACGTCGGAAGGCATCTTTTCGATGGCCTCCGGCACCGGGCCCAAAAGATGGGGCGGTTCGGCGGGCTCTTCCGCACGCGCTGCGGTGCAGCACAAAGCGGTGGCCAAAAGCGCTGTCATGGTGGATCGGACCACGAACATGTGTCGCCCTCCACGGGCTGCATGGCAGCCCTATCGAAACCTGAAAACGGTAATTCAAGAATCCTATTAAGCGCCCATTAGGATAGCGCATTACCAAGACTGTCAACCATTTTTCACGTATTGAGTTACGAGAACGAATCAGACCGATGGGTATGGTTGGCCAATCAAATTAGTCCTCCCCTAATTAGGGTCCTGCCTGCCCGGTCTTACCCACATTGTGCGTGACAAACCAACCTCTACCCGGTAATTTCCCGAAGAAAGTTCGTCAAACCAACGCAGCCTGGCAGTCCTTATATTACTCGATGCTACTGCAACTGGGGGCGGCTATGTTCTTTGTACGGACAATTTTTTGCGTCGCGCTGCTTGCCACAGGCGCAGTTCAAGGCGGTGAATCGCTGCCCGCGCCAGTGACTTCACCCAAAGACCTGCTGGCCCGGCCCCCATTACCAGCGCTGCGCCCCGCGAGTTCCTCCGACCAGTGGCTGCGCCTCGATGCCTACAATTTCTGCAATCCATTAAAAGGCGTGGTGCTGCGTTTTCACGAAGATGAACGCAGCGGCGACGAACGGACGTGGAGCGCTTACCGCCTGGACCTGAAGACACAGACCTGCGCAGCGCTGGGACCTATCGGCGCTCCTTTTATAGAGGAACTTGGCAAGGGTCCGACGACGAGCGTGTTTCGCGCGGCCTTTGCGCAACTGCTCGACGATGGTGAGACCATCGTACTCGACTGCAACACGCCTCCGGTGCGCAACGAGACCCGCGATGCGCGCGCGCCGCAGGAATTCACCTGGACTTGGGCGCTCTACCGCCTCAATCCGCGTGCGGGAAAAAAGGAAGAGCTGGCGCGGCATGCGGTGACGTATTCGGCGTCGGCGCGGCTGACCCAGCGCGTGCCGTGGTCGTATGACGCCCGGCGCGAGACGCTCTGGTATGCCGCGCAGGATGCGACCGGGACCGCGAACATTTATTGCCAGGATCTGGCCAAACACACGCGCCGCGACGCGCACCCGCTGGGCCGGCAGAGTTGGGCCGGGCCGCAGTCGTTTCCGGTGCTCGATGACGGCGCGCCGGTGCTCGGCGTGGGCGGCGAACTGCGCCGCGTGCAAGCCGAAGGCGCGCCGCAGGCCGTGAAGCTGCCCGAAGACGAAGCGAGCGCTCCTTATTTGTATGCGTTCACGCGCACGCCGAACGGGCACGGGCTGTTGGGTTTCGCGCATACGCTGGGCGGCAAAACATTGGGCGCGGCGCTGTACGAGTTGGATTCCATCACCGAACCGAATGCGGCCTGGCGCAAGCGCTGCGACATCCCGGATCTCGTCGGCGTGGATGCCGGCGGCTATTATGCCAGCGGATTGCAGTTGGTGGCTTCGGCGGACGGCGCACAGATCTATTTCGCGCGCCCGCAGTCGCAGGCGGCCGCCGCGGCGCTGGAAAACGGCGAAGCGCGCGCCGCGGGCTTTGACGGGAAGTACGAACTCTGCGCGCTCGACACGCAGAAAGGCGAAGTGCGGGTGGTTTGGACGAGCGACGATGTGAACGGGCTCTTTTATGCGCATCGCGCCGAAGCGCGCCGCAAGGCGCTGGTGCCGGAAAAGCCGGAACTGCAGCCCACACCGGTTGCGCTGCCGCCTGCGGTTGAACTTCCTTCGGTCAAAGCGCCCTCGGCGCAAGCTCCTGTAGTCCCCGCGCCTGAAGCGCCGCCGGAAAAGCCTGTTCCGCCGCTGGTGCCGGAAGAACTGGAAAACCTCGAGATCCGCCCAGCACACTAGCGCCCCATTTAATTACACGCTTAAGCGCAGGGCCGGCCTGGCGAAGGACACGCGCAGCGTCTCGCCGTCCTTCTGGCGCGTGCCGGGCGCCATATAGTGGATCGCAAACGCGCGGCGCTGGCGGTCGGTCGTGTTCGGCGCGGTGTAGTGCAGCGTCTGGCAGTGGTGGAACATGATCCCGCCCGCGGGCAGGTCCACGACCACGGCCTTCTTCTCGTCGACGCCACTGATTTCCTTCAACGCATCCGTATTCGATTCGCCGTGATGCACCGGCGTCAGGTGGCTGCCGGGGATCACCTGCATCGCACCGTTGTCGACCTTCACGTCGTCCAGCGTCATCCAGCAGCTCACCAGGTTTGCCGGCAGGCAGCGCCAATACGCGTTGTCCTGATGCCAGAAGACCGGGCCGCCGTGGCGCGCGGGCTTAAAGAGCGCCTGATCGTGGAATAGCATGATGTTGGGCCCAAGCAGGTCCTGCACCAGGTCCAGGAGGCGCGTGTCGTAAAGCAGTTTGCGGAAGTGCATGTTGCGCTCGCACATGTTGATGATCTGAAACATGCGCTGCTCGGTTTTGCCGGTGCCTTTTTCTTCCTTCTTTTCGGCCAGGTTTCGCGCGCCGCCGGCTTCCGCGGCTTTGCGGAACTCGTTGTCGTACTCGGTGCGCAAGACCTCGATCTCGGCGGGCTCCAGGAGCTTCCCGATGCTCAGGTAACCTTCTTTGTGGAAGAAATCGAGTTGCGCTTGCGAGAGGCCCATGCGAGTTGTCTCCGGTTGACTGCGGTTAACTATATATACCCCACGATTAACAGCTAAAGAATGACTGGACAGGCCTAAAACATGCCTGAAAATGACATTTATTCGGCGACCGGAGCGCACTTCAAATGAAACACCTGGAGCGCCTGAAGTTCAAATTCCACGGCGCGGGCTGGGCCACGCTGCCGCCGGGCTCGACGTTCGGCCCGCGCGTGCTCAACGATTACGAATTTCTGTGGATGGTAGAAGGCGAATCGATCGCTGAATGGGACGGCGTGCGTTACGCGCTGCCGCCGGGCACGCTTGCGCTGATCCCGCCGGGCACGCGCGATTACTACGAGTGGGACCGCAGCGTCAACACGCAGGGCGTGTATCTGCATTTCATCATGGAGACCCGCGGCGTGGAGTTGCCCCCCAAGAAAGAATGGCCGCCGCTGCGCGTGTTGCCCGACGGCGACATTCTGCGCCCGCTCATGCGCCACGCCATGTGGCTGGTGGACCACCACTCGCCCGCGCGTGAGGAGCTTTTGCAACTGACCATGCGCCAGATGCTTGGTGCGTACTTAAGCGGCGATTTTCACACCGGCGCGGCGGTGACGACGAACTTTCCCGCGCCGGTCACGCGGGCGCTGCGTTTTGCGCATGAACGCCTGGAAGCCGGGATCGCGCGCGCGCCGACGCTGGTGGAACTCGCGCGCGCGGCGCATGTCTCGGAAGGGCATCTGTGCCGGCTTTTCCGCACGTCGGTCGGCTGCGGTCCGTTGCAGGCGTTAAAGCAGGTGCGCCTGGACCGCGCGGCTTCGCTGTTGGCCGAGACCAATCTGCCCGCGAAGGAGATCGCCGGCCTGTTCGGCTTCGCGAGCCCCTTTCATTTTTCGCGCAGCTTCCGCGAATCGTTCGGCCTGAGCCCGCGCGCGTACCGCCGGCGCGCTTCGCTGGGCGAAGTGGTCCCGAACACGCGCCTGCGTGCGGTCCGAATTCTCTCGCGGCCGGGGTAGGTGGGCCGGAATTGGCGGCGAACGTATGTTGTTTGGGGTGGCCCGGGCCGGAGCGATAGCGAGGCCCGGGTTCGCGAAGCGAACAAGAAGCAACATCACACGCATTGCCAAGCTATGGCGGGAATGAAATCAGAAGACCTATAGACCTGTCTGATGTCCAAAACGAAGCTAAACTTCAAGGCCAATCTGTCGATATAATGGTCAAGCCTGCGCGAGCGAGATTATTGTGAACGTATTTAACCTTTTTTGCGGAATTTATTTTTTGAACATATTGAATCCATAATATCCCGACTGCGGGTTTGGCTTGTGAGTTTTTCGGGATCCGCTAACGCCTGAGACAGCAAGAATTACGCGCTCTGAATCGAGATTTATTGGCGTTTAGCGGTTTATGGACGGGCTAATTAGAATGTCGTAGCTTGTAGAATTCGCGAGAAATCATTGAGCCCTCAAACACAAGCAAGGTTGACTCCGGATTTTCAGAGCTTTCGATGGCAGCAAAACGACACTCCGTTATCGTTTGCTCAAGTTCTTCGATTACAATGGTTTCACCGCAAATCTTATGAGGAACGTTCTTAAATACCATTTTCATTGGA
>Ga0265314_10004768_pt1 | contig 12428 bp, 13 predicted proteins | sample 4126metaG_FD_203106 | JGI IMG/M metagenome (GOLD analysis project Ga0265314, IMG submission 203106) | Rhizosphere microbial communities from Carex aquatilis grown in University of Washington, Seatle, WA, United States - 4-1-26 metaG | ecosystem: Host-associated > Plants > Roots > Rhizosphere >... | reverse complement strand
ACCTTCCTGCGGAAGGTGGCGCTGCCTGCCACCGGCCTGTACCCGGTCGCGGTGCTCGCGCTCATCGTCGCCGGCTACGGCGCCGCGTCCCTGGCCCGGGCGAGCGGGTTCCTCGCCGTGTACGCCGCGGCCGTCCTCCTCGGCAACGCCAGGCTGCCGCACGGCGCGGCGACCAGGGGCTTCGCGGAAGGCGTCGGCTGGCTCGCGCAGATCGGCCTGTTCGTCATGCTCGGACTGCTCGCGTCGCCGTCCCGGCTGCCCGGGCAGGTGCTGCCCGCGCTGGCGGCCGGGCTGATCCTCATGCTGCTCGCGAGACCCGCGGCGGTCCTGGCTAGCACGCTCCCGTTCCGGCTGCCACTACGACAGCAAGCGTTCCTCTCCTGGGCCGGACTGCGCGGCGCGGTGCCGATCGTCTTGACCACGATCCCGCTCAGCGCGGCCGTGCCGGGCGCGGCCCGGCTGTTCGATCAGGTCTTCGTGATCGTCGTCGCGTTCACCCTGCTCCAGGGGCCGACCCTGCCCTGGGTGGCCAGGCGGCTCGACGTCACCGCGCCCGCCGAGCCGCTCGAGATCATCGTGGACGCCGCGCCGCTCGACGACCTGCACGCCGACCTGCTCCAGGCACAGGTGCCCGACGGCTCGAAGCTGCAGGGCGTGGAGATCTTCGAGCTCCGGCTACCCGCCGAGGCCAGCATCGCGCTGATCGTCCGCGACGGCCACGGCCTGGTGCCCGGCCCGACCACGGTGCTGCGCACCGGGGACCGCCTGCTCATCGTCGTGCCCGTGGCGGCCCGGGAGGCGACCGAGCGCCGCCTGCGGGCGGTCAGCCGGGCGGGCAAGCTGGCCGGCTGGCTCGGCGAGCACGGGCGCTAGAAGTTTGCTGAGCTAGGACGACCAGGATTTCTCCCCGTCCCATTCCAGCAAAGGCTGCGGTGGCCGCCGGTTTCCCGTGACCCCCGCAGCCCGCCATGCGCCGCTGCCGGTCCTCGCTTCAGCCCCAGGCGATGACTCGCACGGGGCTAATCGCCACGACCACCCGGGTCTCGCCCGGATGGTCCCGCTCACGCAGGTCGGCGCCGCCGTACTTGGCGCCGAGCTGGCCGGCGAACGAGTAGTCGTCGTCCGGGGCGATCTCCGCGTCGCCGCGCAGCTCAAGGTACTTGTACGGGTTCTCCGGGTCAAAGATGAGGAAGCTCGCCTTGGGGTTCGCCTGCAGGTTCTTCACCTTCTGCCTGGTGGTATTCAGCGAGATCTTCACGGTGTCGCCCTCGGCGAGGAACCAGGTGGCGGACAGCTGCGGCCGCCCGCTCGCGCCAACGGTGCCGAGCACGCCGACCTGCGCGCCGAGCAGGCCCTTGTGCGATTCAGGAATCTCAGGAGTGGTCATGGCACGAACTTTAGCCCTCCCGGGGCGAGAACCCCCGGCACCCCGCTACTAGCCGCTGCCTCCCCGCCCCGGCGGAGCGCTCCGCCGGGGCCGTTGTATGGTCACGTCACCGGCTCGTTCCAGCTTGCCTGCCAGGTCTTGCTGCCGACGGACCCGTCGACCGACAGGCCCTTCTCCTGCTGGAACTGGCGGCAGACCGACTGCGACTGGCTGCCGAACTGGCCGTCCGCGGTGATGGTCCAGCCCCGCGCGGCCATCTGCCGTTGCCAGGTCTTGACGTGGTCCGAATCAGGCGCTCCGTGCTGGCCGGAATGGCAGTGCGGGTCGGAGGACGGCATGCCGAGGTAATCGGTAGCGGGGTATGGGAAGCCGGGCGCGATGGCGGTGGGAGGGTGCGCGGGCGGAGCCGCCGAACCGGAGAAGCCGAACATGTTCTCCAGGTCCTGCTGGCCCATGCCGTCGGCCGAGTTCAAGTCACAGGTGCCGAAGGGAACGCAGGTACCCGTCTCGGTGAACTGGTGGGCGAACTTCCCCGGGTAGCTCGGGTCGGACCCGTACGCGGCGATGACCAGCCGGAGACCGGAGGGCTTGGCCGGCCACAGGCTGCCGAGGTCGGAGGTGTTGCCGTAGCCCACCACCCGCCTTGGATCGCCGAGCCAGGAGGCGAGCTCGCTGAACTGGGCGTTGATCGCAGCGCTCTGGTTGCCGCTGACCTGGCCGCCGGCGCCCTCGACGTCGATCATGGCCACCATGCGGGGGTCGGGAGTGCCGACCTGGGCCATGAGGATCTTGGCGCCGTCCACCCCGGGCCGGTAGAAGTAGTAGACCATGAAGCCCCACAGCTTCCCGCTCGACCGGCGGGACTTGCACCACGACAGGTTGGCCGCAATGTTCTTGTCGATGTGGTTCCCGTCGTTGGAACGGATGCAGATGAAGCCGTGGGGATAGCTGTCGTTGACGGGTGCCTGCCACTCCGAGATGTCGGCCCACTGGGTGTCGGTCATCTGCGGCCCCTCCTTTGTAGGCCCTGGCCACGCCAGGGATTTGTAAGATATGTCCCCTATTGCTTCTCCTTAGCAATCGTCCCAGATAAAACGATACGCCGCGCGAATCGATGACGTTCGATATTTCAGGAAAGAACTCCGAGCTTGCGCGAATAATGAGTGTCAAGGCAGGAAAATGTAATCCAGGACTGAATTATAGCGATATAGGCTAGCTAAAGCATGAAGGCGGGAATTCGGGATTCCCGGTGGACGCGGCCGGCGGGCTGGCCGGCCCGGGCGCCGGGCCAGGGTCGCGACGACCGCGCCCCACTCCTCCCTGAAGGCCCGTTCCAGCCGGGTCGCCCCGGCTAGTCCGTCAGGGCCCGCTGCCACGGCAGCCCCGACAGCGCCGCGCGCACCTCGACCGTTTGCCCCGGGTGGGCCGGCATCCGCTGGGCCCAGTCGAGCGCCGCGTCCAGGTCGTCCACGTCGACCAGGTAGAACCCGAGCAGGTGCTCCTTGGTCTCCATGAACGGCCCGTCGGTGATCACCCGGTCGCCGTTGCTCACCCGGACGCTGATGGCCGTCTCACTGTGCGTGAGCTGCTCGGCCCCGGCGAGCACGCCAGCCTCACGCGCCGCCTTGGTGTAGTCGACCCACGGCCCGTCGGCGGGCCCGTCGGCGGTGGCGGCCGCCACCTGCCGCGTGGCCGCGAGGATGCTCGCGTACTCTTCTGCCGTGCTCTGTGAGTAGATCAGCAGTGCGTACTTCATGATTTTGCGCCTCCCACGGTCATGGTTCCCCATAACCACGGCGCCAGCGGCCGCTAATCGACAGGCCGCGACGAGATTTCCCGAGATCTTTATCCGGAACGGGGGCGTGTTCCCTTCCAGAACACAGAGGGTTACCTTTCTTCGTTGCTGAGCGGAAGCTTGAGTTCCCCGATGATGTACTCGGCGATCGCCATGGAGGCCGTGGCCGCGGGCGACGGGGCGTTGCGTACCGAGGTGACCGGGCCGACGCGGCTGATCCGGAAGTCGTCAACCAGCGCCCCGTCGGAGTCGACGGCCTGGGCGCGTACCCCGGCGGGCGCGCTTGTCACGTCGGCGAGCGTGATCCACGGCAGGTAGGTCCTTGCCTCGGCCAGGTAGGCACGCCTGACGAGCGACCCGCGGTACTCCCGCACGCCGGTCATCCAGTGCTTGCGGGCGAGCCGCCAGAACGCCCCTGACCGGCCGAGCCTGGCCAGGTCGGCCAGGTTGACGTCGGTGCGCCGGTAGCCCTCGCGGGCCAGCGCCAGTACCGCGTTCGGCCCGAGGTCCGCGGTCCCGTCCACGCGCGGCGTCAGGTGCACGCCGAGGAACGGGTACCTGGGGTCGGGCACGGGATAGATCATCCGCTTGACCCGCGTGGCGGCCTGCGGGGTCAGCCGGAGGTACTCGCCGCGGAACGGGACGATCTCCGGCGCGCGGGTGTCCCCGATGACGGCGGCGAGCAGGTCGGCCTGCAGGCCGGCGCAGATGACGAGCCTGCCGAAGGCGAAGGACCGGCCGGGCGTGTCCGCCTCGACCGAGTCGCCCCGCACCCGCAGCCCGGTCACCGGGGTGCCGAGCAGCACCTGCCCGCCGGCGGCGGTGACGTCCGCGGCGAAGGACCGGGCGATCGCCGGGTAGTCGACGATCGCGGTGGACGGCGACAGCAGCGCGGCGACGCCGGCCACGTCCGGCTCGAACTCGCGCAGCTCCGCGGTGTCCAGCCAGGTGAGGCCGGGCACCTGGTTGATCTTGGAGCGCCGCTCGAGCTCGCGGAGCTTGACCACCTCTCCCGCGTCGCGGGCCACGACGAGCTTGCCGAGCTCGGAGTAGGGCAGGCCCTTGTCTGTGCAGTAGGCCTTGAGCAGGCCCACGCCGCGCCGGGTCAGCCGTGCCTTGGCGGACCCTGGCGCGTAGTAGATGCCCGCGTGCACGACCCCGGAGTTGTGCCCCGTCTGGTGCCTGGCGACCTCGGTCTCCTTCTCGAAGACCGTCACCGCCACCCCCGACGCCGCGAGCTGGCGCGCGACCGCGAGTCCGACGATGCCGGCCCCGATAATGCCGACCGGGCCGGTCCCGGCGGCGTCCCTGGCTACCACGCGAACCGCACGGCGGCGTCATGGCCGCGCCTTGCCGCAAGCAGCGCCTCGGGCCGTAGCAGGCTCCCGACCTGGTCGGCGCGGAACTTCTCTGTCATCGTGGGCTCCTCCTCCGCGCCCAGGCTAGCCAGCCGCGGCCGGCCAGCCCAGCAGGCCCGCCCGCACGGGCAAATGCAGCGGCGGACCGCCTCTGTGCGCGGGTTAGGGTTGAAGCATGAAACTGGGTCTGCACATCTCGGACTTCACCTGGGACGGCGGCGCGCCCGAGTTGCGCGGCAAGCTCGGCGAGATCGCGCGGCGCGCCGAGGAAGCCGGCGTCGACCGGATCAGCGTCATGGACCACGTCTGGCAGATCGGCCCGCTCGGCCCGCCCGAGCACGAGATGCTCGAGGCCTACACCGCGCTCGGCTGGCTGGCAGCTAAGACCGAGCGGGTCAAGCTTCTCGCCATGGTGACCGCCGTCGTCTACCGGGAGCCCGGCCTGCTGGCCAAGGCGGTGACCACGCTGGACGTGCTGTCCGGCGGGCGCGCGATCCTCGGCATCGGCGCCGCGTGGAACGAGGACGAGTCCAAGGGCCTCGGCCTGCTCTTCCCGCCGGTGTCCGAGCGGTTCGAGCGCCTCGAGGAAGCGATCCTGATCATGAAGCAGATGTGGAGCGGCGATCAGGGACCGTTCGACGGCAAGCACTATCACCTGGCCCGCACGCTCAACTCACCGCAGGTGCTGTCCCGGCCGCACCCGCCGATTCTCATCGGCGGCGCGGGCGAGAAGAAGACGCTCAAGCTGGTCGCCAGGTACGCCGACGCCTGCAACATCGCGGCCTACTCGCTCGACGAGACCGCGCGCAAGCTCGACGTGCTCCGCCAGCACTGCGTTAATGAGGGCCGCGATTACGACGACATCGAGAAGACGGCGCAGACCAGGTACGACCTCGGCGAGAACGGCGAGAACGTCAACCGGGTCATCGAGCACCTGCACCGGGTGGCGGAGCTCGGCTTCAGCCAGGTGCACGGCTCGCTGCTGCGCGTCAGCCGGCCGGGCCAGCTCGACCTGCTCGCCGAGCGGGTCATCCCGGCGGTCGAGAAGTTCTAGCCAGGCCGGCTTAACGAGAGGATTGTGCGTGACCACTCCAGCAGCACCAGCAGTTCCCGGCGGACCGCGGCGGCGCAAGCCGCCCAGGCGCGCCGAGGTAGTGTCGGTGTCCAGGATCTCGCCCCGGCTGGTGTCGGTGCTCGTCACCGGCGATGACCTCGACGGTTTCACCGATGCCGCCCCTACCGCGCACCTCAAGGTGTTCCTGCCCGCCGACGGCCAGGACGAGCCGAACCTGCCGGAGTTCGCACCGGAAGGTGCCGAGTTCGACGAGGACGCCCCGCGGCCCACAGTCCGCACCTACACCCCGCGCCGCTACGACCCGGCGAGCAAGACACTGGAGATCCAGTTCCTGCTGCATGGCGAGGGCCCGGCGTCGGCGTGGGCGGAGCGGGCCAAGCCCGGCGACAAGCTCGCGGTCGCCGGCCCCGGCGGCCGCTTCTCCCTCGAGCCGGCGGCCGATCACTGGTGGCTGGCCGCCGACGAGTCCGCCATTCCGGCCGTCGGCACCCTGCTCGACTCCCTGCCGGAGTCCGTCACCGTCGAGGCGCACATCGAGGTCGACGGTCCCGACGACGAGATCGACTTCGGCGGGCCCGCGAAGGCCAGCGTCACCTGGCACCACCGGCGCGACCCCGCGGCGTTCGGCGCCGAGCTGGCCGCGGCCGCCCGCGAGGCGGACGTCCCCGACGGCACCCGGATCTGGGTGGCCTGTGAGGCTGGCGCGATGCGCGACATCCGCCGCTACTTCACCCGCGAGCGGGGCGTCCCGGTCGGCCAGCTGGTCACCCGCGGCTACTGGCGCGCCGGCGAGCAGAACCACCCCGACCACGACTACGGCGAGGACTAGCCCGCCGCGCCGGGCACCGAGGTCACGGTGACCTTGGGGGAGCACCCAGGCTCGGGCACCGCCACGGATGCCGGCCTCGGCTTCCCGCTGATCCGGGCGACGGTCGCGCCCGCGCCCGACGACGCGTACGCAGCGACGCAATACCGGCGCCACTAACCGGCGCGTTAACGCTTGTGGTGTGGCCCAGTCAATGCTCCACGGGATTAAGTTTCCGCACGTGAACCCATACCATGAAGGCACAAGGGACATATCGGATCGGGATGGGCATCACGTGAGCACTGTGCTAGACGACTTCTCCATGGAGATGACCGGCAAGGACGTGTCGAAGGTGGAAGCCGCCGCGAACGTGATCCCGCCCGGTACCAGGATCAACGTCACGTTCCTTGAGAACGAGGACCTGGCCATGCGGGTCGGTGCCGCGGCGGCCGTCAAGCGGCTTGGCTTCACCCCGGTCCCGCACATTTCCTCCCGGCGGATCAAGTCGCAGGAGATGCTCGAGGAGTACCTGGAGGCGCTGCGCGACGTCGGGGCGGCGGAGAACGTCCTCGTCATCGGCGGCGACCCGACCGTGGCGATGGGCCCGTACGAGGAATCCCTCGCCGTGATCGAGTCCGGCGTGCTCCAGCCGTACGGCGTCCGGCACATCTCCACTGGCGGCCACCCGTCTGGCGACCCGAACATCCCGGGCGACGTGCTCTGGTCGGCGATGCAGCGGAAGGCCGCGGCGCTGTCCCGGCTGGGCATCCCCGGCACGATCATCACCCAGGTCGACTTCGACGTCGACCGCGTGCTGCAGTGGCTCGGCGAGGTCCGCGAGCACGGCGTCGAGTTGCCGGTGCGCGTGGGCGTCCCCGGCCCCGCCAGCGTCAAGCTGCTGCTCGGCTTCGCCTCCCGGCTTGGCCTGTCCACGTCAACCACGATCGCGAAGAAATACGGCCTGTCGGTCACCAACCTGCTCGGCAAGGCGGGTCCCGACCGGTTCATCCGCGACCTGCAGGCCGGCCTCGACCCGGCCAAGCACGGCGAGGTCAAGCTGCACTTCTATACCTTCGGCGGCTTCAAGACGACGGCGGAGTGGATCGCGAACTTCCAGCAGGAGTTCTGACCTCTCACCGTGCGGACCGCGCGGGACCGGGCTGGCCCTCGGCGCCCTCGAGAGCCAGCCGCCGGGATGGCTTCAGGTTTTGCTGAGGCCGAAGGTGATCCGGTAGTCGCAGACTCCCGAGCAGGTGAAGACGCTGGTGGCGTCGTCGTCCACGTAGGAGTACGCGTACGGTTCGGCGCTTTTGAAGACCGCGGCGTAGTCGACGGGCCACTTCGCCGGGTCGCAGGCGGACCGGGACGACCACTGGCCGCGGCAGCAGAGCTGGTCGCCGCCGAGCCGGGCGCACGCGGAGATGCAGCCGACCACCGCGCCGCCCGCCGTGACGTCGAGCGCGCTCGGGCAGGCGACGGGTTTGGTGCAGCCGGCCGGCACGCACCCGTTCGGGCTGATCTTGTCTTTCGTCCCGCCGGAAGACTTGGTGATGTTGATGTACATCGGGAGGTTCGACCCGTCGACCATGCTCACGTCGTAGAAGTCGAGGCCCTTCCAGGCGTCGAAGTTGACCTCGGCGAGCGTGGCGGGGATCGTGCCCCAGCCCTTGCACTGGAACAGGCCGCCGCAGTCGCCCGTCTGGCAGTGCCCGGTCCCGGCGCTATTGAAGACGCAGCCGGTGCGGCCCCAGAAGCGCGTGTTCAGGTTGTTCGGCGTGGTGATCGTGACGCTCTGCCCGGCGGGCAGCACCCAGCCGGTGGCCGCGAGCGGCGTGCTCGCGTTGGGCGCGGCGGCGACCCAGATCGTCTGTGACATCTGGTTGACGAACGTCACCAGGCGCCGGTCGCCGGACGGCTGGCCTGTGGACGGCTGGCCTGTGGACGGCTGGCCGGCGGCCCCCGAGGGGGGTGGCCCGGAGGCCGCCGGGGCTGACTGGGAGGCGCCGCCGCTTGCGGCGGACCCCGTGGGCGCCGGCGTGGCCGGGCCGGGACGCCGTGACGGCGGCATCGTCGCGGCCGTCGCGGCGGCCGTCAGGCCCGGTGACGCACCGACCGCGGCCGTCGCCCTGGCCGAGGCGGCGGCCGAGGCTGACGCGGCACCGCCCGAGGCGGCGGTCGCGGCGGTCGCGCCCGTGCCCTGACTGCCCGCCGCGGCGGTTCCCGGCCCGCTCGCCGCGCCGCCGCCCAGGCCCGCGCAGCCCGCTGTGAAGGCGACCGCGGCCAGCGCGGCCGTCGCCGCGAACGCCCGCGCTCGCCAGGGCCGCCGCCTGCCACGGCCGGGTTTGCCCGCCTCGTTATGACCGCCGGTTGTCACCCGCGTCCTCCCTGTGCTTGTCTGCTTCCGTTCCGGAGACGGGGCGGAAGGCGGTCGGATAACAGAAAACCATCCGGATTTTCCGTTATCCAGGGTGCCGCGTGGTGTCTCCTAGTCGTGATGCGAACTCCGCCTGGTGCCGACGAGGAACTCGCCACCGTCGTCGCCGCGGGCCACGGTGACCGCGGCGCGATTGCCGCCCTGGCCGCCGGCTACCTGCCGCTCGTCTACAACGTCGTCGGCCGGGCCATGAACGGCCACCCGGACGTGGACGACGTGGTGCAGGAGACCATGCTGCGCGCGGTCCGCGGCATCGGCGAGCTGCGTGACCCGGCGGCGTTCCGTGCGTGGCTGGTGGCGATCGCGATCAGGCAGGTGCGCGACTCCTACCGGGACCGCCTGGCCCGGCCGCCCGCGGTCGACTGCGATGTGCCAGCACCCGACTTCGCCGACCAGGCCATCGAGCGGCTCGGCCTGTCCGGCCAGCGCCTGGCGGCGGCGGAGGCCATCCGCTGGCTGGATGACGATGACCGGCCGGTGCTTGCCCTGTGGTGGCAGGAAGCGGCGGGCCGGATCACGCGGGCCGAGCTGGCCGCGGGGCTCGGCCTGACGCCGGCGCACGCCGCCGTCCGGGTGGCGAGGATGAAGGAGCGCCTGGTCACGTCCCGCATGGTGGTGCACGCGCTGCGGCGGCGGCCGCGGTGCGAGACCCTCGCCGCCATCACGGGCGCGGGGGACGAAGCGCCGAGCCCGCTCTGGCGCAAGCGGCTCGCCCGGCACGTCAGGGACTGCCCGTGGTGCCTGGCCGGCGCCGGCCAGATGATCCCGGCGGAGCAACTGCTCGGCGGGCTGCCGCTGCTGACGGTGCCGGCCGCGCTGGCGGGCCGGACGCTCGCGCGCGTGTCCGGCCACCTGTCCGGCCAGGCGGCGATGACCGGGCCGCCGGCGGCGCCCGGGCACCTGGGGGCGCACGGCCAGCTGGAGGTCAGCCGCGGCGCGAGGGGGCTGAGCGCCGCCCGGCACGCCCGGCACGCCCGGCTGCTGTCGCATGGCGCTGCCCTTTCCGCGCCGCCCAAGCTGATCGCGGTGTCGCTCACGGTGGTGGCCTGCGCGGCCGGGGGGACGTTCGCGGTTGTTCATGCGGGCCGGCCGGCCCCGCCGCGCCCGACGAGCAGCGTGACGGCGTCACCGCTCGCGGCGCGCCCCGTGCCGCTGGTCACGCAGTCGGCCCGCGCGCGGCACCCGGCGGCCAAGCCCCCGCCCCCGCCGCCCGCGACCGCGACCGCGACCAGCCAGCGTAAGGGCGTGAGCACATGGAACTTCAGCGGCGTGCAACAGGCGCTCGCCGATTCCGGCGCGTCCTGGTACTACAACTGGGGCGCGACACCGAACGGCATCACCGGGCCGGCTGGCGTCAGCTACGTCCCGATGATCTGGGGCGCGGCCAGCGTCACCGACGCGAACCTGGCCCAGGTCAGCGATGAGGGCCACGTCCTGCTCGGTTTCAACGAGCCCGACCTGGCCAGCCAGTCGAACATGAGCGTGGCGCAGGCGCTCGCGCTATGGCCCAGGCTCATGGCCACCGGCATGTCCCTGGGCAGCCCCGCGGTCGCGTCCGGCGCGGCCACACCGGGCGGCTGGCTCGACCAGTTCATGGCGGGCGCCAAAGCGCGCGGCTACCGGGTGGACTTCATCACCGTGCACTGGTACGGCGGCGACTTCCGCACCGGCCTGGCCGTCCAGGAACTCGAGTCGTACCTGCAGGCGATCTACGGCCGGTACCATCTGCCGGTCTGGGTTACCGAGTTCGCCCTCACCAGCTACAGCGGCGCGGCGGCGACGTTCCCGAGCGAGGCGCAGCAGGCCGCGTTCCTCTCCGCGGCCACGACGATGCTCGACGGGCTGTCCTACGTGCAGCGCTACGCCTGGTTCGCACTGCCTACCTCGGCGGGCAGCGGGACGACCGGCCTGTTCGGCCCAGGCCCGTCAGTCACCCAGGTCGGCCGCGCCTTCGAGTCGGCCAGGTAGCCGCAAATTCGGGACGTTCGTCCTGGTCAGCAGGGCTGTCGTCCCTGGTTGAGTTACCCGTCGCCGGGCCATCGTGTGAAGGCGGGAACTACCGGGCGGACCTGGCAGGCGGGGCCGTCGGCCGGAGCGACGAGGCGCGGAGGATGACGATGACTGAGAGCAGCGGGCGGATCGTGGTGGGCGTCGACGGGTCGGAGTCGTCCAAGGCCGCCCTGGCCTGGGCGGTGCGGCAGGCGGCGCTGACCGGGGCGAAGGTCGACGCGGTGCACGCGTGGCGCAATCCGGTCTCCTACAGCTACGGGTACGGCTACGCGATGGTCCTGCCGGTAACCGACCTTCAGAAGTTCGCCCGGGAGGCCCTTGACGAGGCCATCGCCGCGGTGGCGGACCTGGCGCCGGGCGTCGACATCCGGCCGGTGGTCGTGGAGGACAACCCGGCGCAGGCGCTGCTCGACGCCGCCAAGGGCGCGGACCTGCTGGTAGTCGGCAGCCGTGGGCACGGCGGGTTCACCGAGGCGCTGCTCGGCTCGGTCGGCCAGCACTGCGTGCACCACGCGGAGTGCCCGGTCGTCGTCCTGCGCGGCGCGCGGCCCGACGCCGCCTGAACGCGGCGGGTGCCTTCCAGGGTGGGCCGGGAGGGCGCCCGCCGTCCGGCCGCTTGCCGTGCGTCCGGGCTAGCCGGGCTAGCCGGGCTGGCTCACCTTTGCCTCTGCGTACTGCTTGAGTGCGGCCATGGTGCGCAGGTTCTCCTTGTCGAAGCTCGCGGTCGCGAGCCGCCGCAGCGGCCGGAACACGAACGGCATCGTGAAATCGAGTACCAGCCACCGGCTGACCGCGGTCGCGCCGTCCTGCTGCTCAATGGAGTAGTGGATGTGCACGTCGATGGCCGCCGCGAGCTGCCTGACGTGGATCGTGTGCTGGAAGTCCACGGAGCCGGGCGGCTGGAACCCGGTCACCGTGCCCCACCAGTCCTTGCCGGCCTCGCCCGGCTTCCCGTCGTGGTACCGGCTACCGCGCTGCACCGGGTACGGCTCGACATCGGTCGTCTGGCCGTACGCCGCGGATCCCGGCAGCCACTCACCGTAGTTCGGCAGGTCGGATAGCAGCCGGAACAGCAGGTCGGCCGGCGCTTGAATCGAGGATGTATAGAACTTGTGCCACTGAGACCGGGCCATGACCCAACATTAGGTGGGCCGAACCGCTTTTTGGTGAACGAGGCGGCGTTGAACCTGCCCGCTGTCACGTGAGGCCGCACCACCGGTGGCCGCCGGGCGGGGTGCATGGGCATTCCCCGCCCGGCAGCGGTGCTCGAAGGAGCGGCGGCGTCGGGCGCAGCGCTCAGGAGGACTTGGGCATCAGCACCGAGCTGATGATGTAGACCGTCGCGTTGGCGGTCTGGACATTGCCGCACACCACGTCGGCGCCGTTGACGGTGTAGGTGCCGGCGCTCATGGCGGTGGTGACCGTGCCGCCTTCCAGCGTCTTGAGCGTCTTGCCCGACGCCAGCTGAGCGGGCGTGTACCGGCCGGACACGACGTGATACGTGAGGATCTTGGTGAGCTCGGGCTTGCTGGCCAGCACGCTGTCCAGGGTCGAGGCCGGGATC
>Ga0265314_10004767_pt1 | contig 12428 bp, 12 predicted proteins | sample 4126metaG_FD_203106 | JGI IMG/M metagenome (GOLD analysis project Ga0265314, IMG submission 203106) | Rhizosphere microbial communities from Carex aquatilis grown in University of Washington, Seatle, WA, United States - 4-1-26 metaG | ecosystem: Host-associated > Plants > Roots > Rhizosphere >... | reverse complement strand
GTATGCACTCGCGCACGACGCGCCGCACCGCCATGATGCCGCCGTGCCCGGTGTCGGCGTCCATCATCACGGGGAATTTGACGCTTTGCGCGATCCAGCCCGCGACCTGCACGCACTCCGTCAATGTGATCGCGCCGACGTCAGCGTACCCGGTGTAACCACCGACCACGCCACCGGTGCCGACGAATCCGGCTTCGCAGCCCGCCGCCTCCATGATGCGCGCGAGCGCCGCGGTCGGCGGGTGCATGATCGCCAGCACCTTGTCCTTGCGATGGATCAGCTTCTGCAATTGCGCGGATCTGGATTCTGGCTTGGTCACTTTACTTCCCGGTTTTTGCTGATTTGAGCGTCGCGCCGACTTCACGCATGTCGGTGACGCTTTCGACGCTGCCAACTTGCTTGAACAATTTGTCGACCGCGCTTGCTGCGAGCGCCGCACCCGCGGTGCGCTGGAATTTCTGCTCGATTTCGGCGCGCGCGAGCGGATGCTGCGGACTGCCGCGCCGCTGCTCGACGTATTGGTCCCACGTGCGGCCGTCGGTCGCGCGCGCGTGCGCCTTCACCGCGTGGCGCTTGGGCGCGCCACCGATGTCGAGTTCGGGATCGTGCACGATCTCGACTTTCTTGATGATGTTCATGATCGCCGGATCGGCAATGCGCTCTTCGCGGTACTGGTCGATGAACGACTGGCCGTCGACGAGCTTCATGCCGGCGGTGAAAAATCCGTTCATCTGCGCCGCGACGATGGTTGACGGCCGGTATTCCCAGCCGACGTTGTTCACGCCGATGCGGCTCATCTTGATCGTCAGATGCTCGAGATTGGCGGCGGTCAGCCCGCGCTTCATCATCGCGTCGAGCGAATCGATGATCGTATGCGCGCTCGCGCACGCTGCGTAAGCCTTGAAGCCGACCTGCGGCGTTTCCCACTCCTTGCCCAGCGATTGCACGAACGGCGTGAGGTCCGCACTTTCTGCGAGCGTGCTCATGTACCCCGAATCGGGCGCTTCGAGCGCATCGGGACTGCCGGTGAACCCGCGCGCGGCGAGCATCGCCGCCAATACGCCCGCCTGCGCCGCGCGGCCCGCGTGCAGGCGCTTGGTCATCGCGCCGGTGCGCACCGCGCAATAAAGGCCGGCCGCCTGCGTCGCGCCGATCGCGAGCGCATTCGTCGTCTGTTCCGCGGAAAGTCCGAGGATGTGCGCCGCGGCAGCTGCCGAACCGAGGCAACCCGCGGTGCCACTCGGATGGTAGCCCTTCATTTGATGCGGAACACCCGCGCACGTGCCGACGCGCAGGCCGATCTCGTAGCCCGCGATCATTGCCGTCAGAAAATCGCGGCCGCTTTTGCCGTGGACTTCCGCAAGCGCAAGCGCCGCGGGTATCGTCACGGCACCCGGATGCATCAGCGAGCGTGTGTGGATGTCGTCGATCTCGAAGCCGTGGATCGCGGTGCCGTTGGCGAGCGCCGTATCCGTCGGACTCGCGCTGCCGTTGCGTCCCCATAACGACGCCGGCCCGCCGCCGCTCAAGTCCTGCGCGAGGTCGGCCGCGATCACGCCCCACTTCTGCGTGGCGCCGAAGAGCCCGCACCCGAGACCGTCGAGCAGGCACAGCTTCGCGTAGTCGACGACTTCACGCGGAATCGCTTCGAACCTGAGCGCCGACACCCACGCGCCGAATTGCGCGGTGGCGCCGGTTTCGCCTTCGGGCCTCAGTACGACTTGATGGATGCGTTGTTGCATGGGAAGGGTTCCAGAGGGCATTGAGATATGAGCTTACTACGAGAGCGCCTTGATGATCTCGCCGGCATCGGCGACATTTTCCAGGTCGCGGATCATTTCGATCGCACGCTCGATCTGCGCAGCCTCAATCGGGCGCGCGGCGAACGACACGCAATCGCGGAACTTCGCTTCCAGCCTTTGCAGCGAAACGGGGTTGCGCGGATCGCCGGGCATGCCGTCGGGACGGCATTGGAGCAGGCGCCCGTCGGTCGTGCAGATCTCGACCGTGGGCCGCGACGTCGCCGAATCGCCGCCGAATTGCACGGTTTGATCTTTTTCATCCCGGTAACTCACGCGATCGGCCATCGCCAGCACGGCGGGATCGGCAAGCGCCGCGTCGGTAAAATGCCGCAACGCGACGTCGCCGTGCACCATCGCGACCGCGCTCGTGAACGGGATGCTGAATTTCGCGTCGATGCTGAGTTGCGGCCGGCGCTTCAAGTCGAGCGGCTCGGATAGCAATTTCGTCGCACCGGTGCCGCCGACGACCGTCAATGTCGCGACGTCCGCGGGCTTCAACTTGTGTTCTTCGCGCAGGCGCAATATCGCGGTATTGGTCGCGCGCGTATATCCGCATGCAGGCCACACCTTGAAGCCGTGCCGGTCGAGCAGCGGGAAGCGCGTGCCGAGTTCGCCGACGATGGCGTCCCAGTCCGGCGTCTTCGTTCGTATATAGGTGTTGAATATTCCGTAGCGGCCTTCGAGAAAATCCTGCGTGCCGATGATGCCGCGCCGCGCGAGCTCGGCCGCGACGATCGCGCCCTGCCCCGCAAAGCCCGCCTGCATCGAACGCATGTGCGTCGCCGCACCTACGGCCATTTGCCGGCTGCCGCTCATCTGGTTGAAGCCCGCGCCCAGCGCATTCGCCATTTGCACGGCGTCGAGGCGCATCAATTTGCCGGCGGTTGCGGCGCCCGATATAAAACCGAACATCTGCGTCGGAAACCAGCCTTCGGTGATCGTCCAGTCGGGCAGCGTGACGCCGAGGCTCAGGCGCGTATGAATATCGGTCCCCGCTGCGATCGCAGCGATCAGATCGCGGCCTCCGATGCCGCAAAGTTTTTCCGCGATCGCGAACGCGGCCGGTATGGTCGCGATGCTGACGTGCCCCCCCGCGCCGACGTCGTCGTAGTCGAGCATGTGGCCGAGACTACCGTTTACAAATGCGGCCCATGCCGCCGGCGCCTTGTCACCATAGCCCCACAGCGTGCTCTCGGGTTTGCCGCCCATGTCGCGAACGTAGCCGGTCACGAGCTGCGCTTCAGGCGCCAGCCCGCTTGCGCCGATCGCGACGCCGAGCGTGTCGAGCACGCATTGCTTGATGAGTTCGACGAGCGCGGCGGGCAGCGCATCGTACGAGAGGTTGACCGCGTGGCCCGCCAGCGCGCGCGTTGCGCCTTCGCCGCTGACGGGCGGGCTGGCGACGCTGGCAGCCGTGGTGGTTTTTTTCATCTAAAGGTCGTTTCAAGAGGACGGCGGGGCCGTGCGAATTCCCATGTATACACTAGTATACTTTAATGACGACGGACAGGCGAAAAGCGACGGGCGAATTGCGGCTTCCCCCCCTCGCCCCTCTCACCTGTCCCCTCTCGCTTAATTAATCTTGATGCCGGCGCGCTGCACCACGCCGCGCCACTGCTCGATCTCTTTTCTGATGTGCTCGTGAAGCTGCTCGGGCGTGCCGCCGGCCGGCGCGATGCCGTCCGTCTGCATGCGTTCCTCCATGTCTTTCACCTTGAGTATCTTCGCCGTCTCCGCATTCAGGCGGTCGACCACCGCGCGCGGCAGCCCTTTCGGGCCGATCAGCGCATGCCAGTTGGTGACTTCGTAGCCCGGCACGCCGGACTCCGCGATGGTCGGCAGATTGGGCTCGGCCGGAATGCGTTCGGGCGTGGTCACCGCCAGCGCGCGCACGCGGCCGGCTTTCGCCTGCGGCAAACCGGTCTGCGAAGTCGCGAACACGACCTGGATCTGGCCCGCGATGACGTCCGTGAGAGCGACGCCGCCGCCCTTGTACGGCACGTGCGTCATTTTCACGCCCGCCATGTAGAGGAACAACTCGGTAGTCAGGTGCACGATCGCGCCCTGCCCGCTGCTGCCGTAGACAATCTGGCCCGGCCGCGCCTTCGCCAGCGCGATCAGCTCGCGGATGTTCTTCGCCGGCAGCGACGGATGCACGACCACGACATAAGGCCCGCTCGCGAGCTTGATGATGGGCGTGTAGTCGGTGGCCGCGTCGAACTTGAGCGGATAGAGACTGGGGTTGATCGCGTAGCTGGGCGTTATCACCGTCAGCGTATAACCGTCGGGAGCGGCGCGCATGCCAAGATCGTAACCGAGCGTGCTGCCGGCGCCTGCGCGGTTGTCGACGATCACCTGCTGGCCGAGCGGCTCGGTCAGCTTGCCGGCTAGCAGGCGTCCGACGAAATCCGAGCCGCCGCCCGCCGTCGTCGCGACGATGAGACGGATGGGCTTGGATGGATAAGACTGCGCCGCCGCCATGCACGCAAGACCGCCGGCAACCGGGAGCACGATCAATTGCGAAATCGCAAGCCGCATGCCGATTACTCCAGCCTAATGCCCGCGTCCTTCGCGAGCTTCGCCTTCTTGTCGAACTCAGCCTTGATATACGCAGTGAACTCTTCGGGCGACGCGCTGGCTTTCAACTCCACGCCGCGCTCGATGAAGCGGTCGTGCACCGCGGGAATGCGCACGACCTTCGCGACCTCGTCCCTCACCCGCACGAGAATGTCGCGCGGGGTGCCGGCCGGCGCGACCAGCCCGTTAAACGTAATGTCTTCGAAACCTTTCGCGCCTGCCTCGTCTATTGTCGGCAGATCGGGAAACATCGGCGAGCGCGTAAGGCTGGAAACCGCGAGCGGCCGCAGCTTGCCGGCCTTGATATAGGCCTCCGACGTGCTCACCTGGTCGAACATCAGCATGACCTGGCCGCCGATGACGTCGATAAGCGCCTGCGAGTTGCCTTTGTACGGCACGTGCAGCATTTTCACGCCGACCTGGCGGCTGAAGAGTTCCGTCGCCATGTGGCCCGTACCGCCCGGCCCCGACGTCGCATAGGTGAGCTGGCCCGGCCGCGCCTTCGCGAGCGCGATCAGCTCCCTGACCGTTTTAACCGGCAGCGCGGGATTGACCACCAGCACCTGCGGCACGAGGCACGTCAGGGTGATCGCGGAGAAGTCCTTGAGCGGATCGTAACCGGGATTGGTCACGATCGACGGCACCATCGCGAACGTGTTGGCAATGGCAAGCAGCGTGTAACCGTCGGCGGGCGCTTTCGCCACGAGCTGGGTGCCGACCAGGCTGCTGGCGCCCGGCCGGTTCTCGACGATGATCTGCTGGCCCATGTTGTCGGTCAGTTGCTGCGCGATCGAGCGCGCGACGATGTCCACATTGCCGCCGGGCGCCAGCGGCACGATGATGCGCACGGGCTTCGATGGATAACTCTGGGCATGTGCACCGCACGCGAACATCGCCGCGATCACCGTCCCCAGGCTTGAATTAAAACGCGCCGCACTCATGATTTGCCGTCTCCTCGCTACGTGATCGGAAAGCCGGCCGCGGCCGTCCACCTGACGTGCCGGGTTTCCAATTTTTGCCCGCTCGTCTATTATCGCAGCCTTGTCGAATGTCGTCGCGCCCGCGCAGGGGGTCGCGCGAGCCCGTACGAAAGTTCCCACTTGACCACCGACCGCAGTCCGTCGCACGGCCCTTCCGAAAAATCGTTCGCGGCGCTGCGCCACCCGGCATTCCGCGCCTATTTCCTCACCTCCGCGCTCGCGATGATGGCCGACAACATCGAGCACGTGATCAGCTACTGGATGATGTGGGAGAAATTTCATTCGCAGTCGCTCGGCGGCTTTGCGGTCGTCTCGCACTGGCTGCCGTACCTGCTGTTCTCCGTATATACCGGCGCGCTTGCCGACCGCTTCGACCCGCGCCGCATCATCCAGCTCGGCATGCTGCTGTTCATGGCGGTGTCGCTGGTCTGGGGTTACCTGTTCGTCACCGACACGCTCGAAATGTGGCACGCGATGGTGCTGCTCGTGATCCACGGTCTCGCCGGCGTGTTGTGGGGTCCGGCAAGCCAGCTTTTCATCCACGACATCGTCGGTCCCGCGCAACTTCAAAGCGCGGTGCGCCTTGCCGCGACCGCGCGCATTCTGGGCCAGTTGATGGGGCCGGCGGTCGGCGGCGGGCTCATGCTCGCTTTCGGCCCCGCGCACGGCATCCTCCTCAACGTGCTGATTTATCTTCCGCTGCTGTGGTGGTTATGGAAAGCGCCATTCAAGCCGCGCGCGCCGCACGCGAGCGCGGTGCGCGGCCTCGCGGACATCGTGGCGGCGATCCGCGGCATCGCCCACAACCGAACCATCGTGTCGATGACTCTGCTCGCCGGCGGCGCATCGCTGTTCATCGGCAATGCATACCAGGCGCAGATGCCCGAATTCGCGCACGACCTCGGCCACGGCCGCGCCGACTTTGCCTACAGCATGCTGCTCGCCGCCGATGCCGCGGGCGCATTCATCGCGGGCGTGGTGCTCGAAAGCCGCGGCCTGCTGAAGGCGAAACCGAAAACCGCGTTTATACTGGCGATGTTGTGGTGCTGCGCGATCGGCGGTTTCGCCGCGGCAACTTACTATCCGCTCGCGTTCAGCCTCTTGTTCATCGCGGGATTCATGCAGTTGTCTTTCAGTTCGATGGCGCAGGCGCTGGTGCAGATCAATGCGCCCGCCGATATCCGCGGCCGCGTGATCGGGCTCTTCAGCATGGCGGGGCTCGGCATGCGCGCATTCGCCGGCATCACCGTCGGCGTGTTGGGCGGCGTGATCGGCGTGCACTGGTCGCTCGCCCTGAGCGCGCTCGGGCTGTTCGCGATCGTGAGCGGACTTGCGCTGTTCACGCTGCGCGGCGCGCATCGCGCTAATTAGCACATTCCTCATCCTCCCTTCGCCCCGAAGGAAGTCCCCTTGGGGGACAAGGGGAGGACTGAGGTGGGGATGGGTTTAATTTAAACGGTCGCGGCATTCACCCATCCCCATCCCGGCCTTCCCCTTGAAGGGGAGGGCGAGATCAGCGCTGACGCGGTGAATCTATCGCACGCTCTTGTCGACCCACTTCTCGATGAAATCGGCGATCTCGAGGTTGTTCTTCTCGATCATCAGCATGTGGCCGTTGCCGTGGATGCCCACGTCGCCCAGCCGCACGAAAGTATTCGCAACGCCCGCCTGCGCGAGATATTTCGACGTGCAGTGATCGTACACTGCGTGATACGACGATTCGGTCGCGATGATCAGGATCGGAATCCCTGCCAGATTCGGCAGGCGGCGCACGGGCTCCGCCTGCATGCGGCAGCGCTCGAGGTCGGGCCCGTCGGCCACCGCCTGCTGCGCGACCGATAGCTGCTTCGCCTCGGTGATCGGCGGATCGTACGTCATGGGAATATCCGATACGCCCCACAGCCGCGACGGATTATTGGTGAACACCGCGTCCGCAAACGGCGGGCCGCTTGGCTCGGCCGCGATGATGCCTTTCACGAGCTTGGGCCGCGCGTCCGCGATCGGCCAGCCGATGGCGCCCGACTGCGAGTGCGTCATCACGATCGCGGGGCCGATCTTGTCGAGCAGTGCGGCGCCCGCGTCGCGGTTGAGTTCCTGCGTGACGGCGTTGCTGCCGATGTACTGCACCTGCGACGCGTAGAACTGGTCGAACACCGGATCGCCGCGCTGGCCCGTGCCCGGCCATTGCGTGTGCAGCTTCGCTTGCGGCCACAGGTTGAATTTTTCATGCGCGGTGAAGCGCTGCTCGAGCTGCGCGGCGGAGAAGCGGATGTTGGGGCCGAGCGATTCGAGGTAGGCCGAGCGGCCGCGCGCGGGCTGGTCGATCACGTAGACCGCGTAACCGCGCTCGACAAAGAACTGCGCCCAGCCCTTGCGGCCGTCGGGGGTGCCGGTGAAATTGGTGCCGGTTTGCGCGGCGCCGTGGATCATGACTATCGGGTACGGATGCGTCTGCACCTCGGGCAGCCGGTACTCCACGTACATCTGGCGCGCCATCATCGGGCCCTTGTCGGTCTCGACGTAGCGCCCGCCGACGAAGAAATAACCCTGGCGCGGCTTGTCGCCGCTGTCGGGCGTGCTTGCGCATGCGGCTATGAGTGCGAGAACGCCTAACAACGCCGCTTTGAGTGTGTTTGCCATGCCGATCTCCCCCTTCGTTAATATTTGTAGAACTATCCTCTCCTTCCCCTTCAAGGGGAAGGCCGGGATGGGGATGGGTCAATTCAATTACGCAGATTGCTAACCCGTCCCCACCTCAGTCCTCCCCTTGTCCCCCAAGGGGACTTCCTTCGGGGACAAGGGCGGATGAGAAATGCGCTAACGCGGATAAATTAATCCGCGCGCATGCCCGCCGCTTTCGCGACCTTCACCCACTTCGTCGTCTGCGCAATGAGAAATGCGCCGAACTGTTCCGGAGTCTCGCTCTCGAGGCCGGTGCCCTGCGCGAGCGCTTTTTCCCTGACCTCGGGATTGTCCGTGATGCGGTTGAATTCGCGGTTGAGCTTCAACACCAGCGGCCGCGGCAGTCCGCGCGGCGCGAGAATGCCGTTCCACGCCGACACGTCGAAACCCGGCAGGCCGGATTCGGCGACGGTCGGCAGATCGGGCACCGCCTGCGAGCGCTTCGCGCTGCCGATCGCGATCCCGCGCAGGCGCCCGCTCTGGATCAGCGGCACGCACGGCGGCAGCGACAGGAAAGCCATTTGCGCCTCGCCGCTGATCACCGCGGTGATCGCCGCGGCGGTGCCCTTGTACGGGACGTGCGTGATCTGCACGCCGGTCATCATCTTGAACAACTCGCCGGACAGGTGCGCGGTGGCACCCGTCGTGCCGCCCGCGTAGTTGAGGCCGCCGGCACGCGCCTTCGCGTACGCGACGAGTTCCGGCACGGTCTTGACCGGCACGTTCACGTTCGTCACGAGCACGCTGTATGTGAGCCCCATGAAAGCGACCGGCGTAAAATCCTTGAGCGGATCGAACGAGAGATTCGCGTGCAGCGTCTTCATCAGCGAATGGCTCAGGTTCGCGAGCAGCAGCGTGTAGCCGTCAGGCGCCGCGTGCGCGACCGTCTCCGCCGCGATCACGCCGCCGCCGCCGGGCTTGTTGTCGACGACCACCGCCTGCCTCATGCTGTCGCTCAGGCGCTGGCTGTAGGCGCGCGCGAGCGCATCGGTCGTGCCGCCCGGCGCGGACACGACGACGAGCCGGATCGGCTTCACCGGATAATTTTGCGCATGCGCCGCGCCGGCCGTCAGCAACGCGACCGCGAGCACGCAGCTGCGTGCCGCCGCAATCATTCCCAGATGCGCTCCGGCAGCGGCAGGCCTTTCAGGTCTTCCGCGGCAAGCCTGCCGTCGGGTTCGATGCCGAAGCGCTCGAGCACCGCGCCCAGCTGCCGCACGTGCTGGGCCGAATGCCACGTCGAGCGCTCGAACACTTCGTGCAGCTCCTGCTCGCCGTACGACGTCGGCACGCGTTGCGCGAACGAAATATTTTTCGCGCCTTCCCACCACGCATCGAGCCGCGCGATCACGCCTTCGCCGTACTGCGCGATCGCGTCGCCGGTCTGGAATTTCTTTTCATCCGCGGCCGGCACGTTGGTGTTGGAAGGCGAATATTCGATCTTCTCCGTCACCGCCTTGATATAGGCTTCCGCGATGTAGAACACGTGCTGGCCGAGGATGCGGATCGGCCGGTCGCGGTTCTCGACAGCGGACTCGTTGATGCGCGCCGTCGGAAACTGGCGCATGTAGCGCTGCGCCGCGCGCAACGCGACGATCCATTTTTTGACGATCTCGGCGGGTGGCAGGCGCGTGTGGCCGGTCTTGACCCCGACGAACTTCGCGACGTCTTCGAGGCTCTGCCCCATCACGTAGTCGGCGCCCTTCGCGACGACCGGCAGGTTGCGCACGCCGAGCTTCAGCAGCCGCTCGCGTCCGCCCGGCGTGTTGATGACGTCGACCGCCTCGAAATCGATACCTTCGCGCGAAAGAAACTCTTTCGCCCTCAAGCAGCTGCTTCAGCCGGGCTGGGTAAACAGAACGTAGCGCTGATCGCGGTTCGTATCCATGGGGGGTCCTTGATGTGATGCGGAAAAATTGCTTGCCTGAGAATTATCGCATGCGCATGAAAATCAGCCGCCGGCTTCGAGCCAGCGCGGCAGCTCGTGTGCGGCCTCAGTGCCTTTCACCATTTCGCCCGCCTCGTAATCGCCGGCCTTGTGCTGCGGATAAACGTAGATCTTGAGCTCGGGCAGGCCCAGCGCCTTCGCCTGCGCGCGCGCCGCCTTCTCGAAAAAATCGTGCACAAACACGACCGTCGGGTGTCCCGACTTGGTGAGAAAAATTCCGTCGCGCACGGCGCCGGAGGTACAGGACCCTCAGGCGCCTACGCCGACGAGCGCGTAATCGGTTTCCGCGAGCAGGCGCAGCGAGTCCGCGCGCGGCGCGGGCGCCCACGTATTGGTTTTGTAAACCCGCATGAAACTCGCGGGCTGCAACGTCCTGTCGATTTCCGCTTCGAGCGCTTTCCAGAATGCGATCGCCGACACGTGCTGGTTGAATATGCAGCCCACGCGTTTGCCCTTCAGTGTCGGCAGCGCGCGCCGCACCTGCTGCGCGACGACCTCCACTTCACCGACGGGATCGAATAGTTCGATAGTCATTGCGCCTCCTGTTTTTGCCGTCATCGCAGTCCTTTGAAGTGACCGAGCGGCGTTCGCCGCCCGTCAGCCGATTTCGATATCCATCAGCGGAGCGTACTGCTGCCCCCCGTGACCGTCAGTGTCGCCGATATCGCCCTGAATGATCGGGCGCGGAATCGAGGCTTTGATCGCCAGCGCGCTGTCCGACTCGAAGAACCGCACGGCGTCGACGGCCACGCCGTACGACCGCGCGATGACTTCGCGCGACAGCGCGCCGGACCGCTTGACGCGCTCGTACACACGCGCGTCGTCGAACATGATGTCGATCGTAAGTTCGAACGGCCCCGCGTTCTTGCTGCGGATCAGGCTTGCGAGTTCGGCGAGTTTGGTCATTGTCGGGTTCCGGCGGTTCAGGCGCCGATCTTTACCATTTCCATCGGGAACATCTCGTAAGGGTCGTCCGGCTCGACGACGTGGTTCACGTTGAAGCGGTAAATCGGCCCCCGCTTCAGATACGCAGGATTGTACGGGCACGCCATCGTCGTCATCATCCCGCTCCATTGCTCGATCGGCAGGTGCAGCGCCTGGTGGCGCGTCATCGACGCAATCGAGTTGGCGAGCTCCTGCGTCGGCGCGGTGATCTCGATGACGAGGCAGATCTCGTGGGAGCTTATTTCTTTCACCGGCTCCAGCGCGCCCATGACGCCGTTCTTGCCGTAGATGCGGATGCCGATCGCATAGTCGGCGGGCTTGAGCTTGTCGGCATGCACGTTGCTTACGCGCGTCCGGATTTTTTCGCGCAGCCGGGCGATCCAGTCGTCGATCTGCCCGATGATGTACGGGTCGCGCACGCCGCCGATGATCACGTTCTGATAGCCGGCGAACTCGGCGCCTTCGAGCTTGACCGTGTAGTTCTTCGCGTGAATGAAGGCGCTGCGCGTGATGCGCACCGAGCGGTCGCCCTCGACCTCGTATTTCGCGTTGGTGATGTCGAGTGTGCCCGCGCATTCCGTCAGCTTGAAAGGGTCTCCATTCTCGTACAGCGCATGCGCGGCAACGCTTTGCGGCGTGCATTCCAGCGTCGGATCGAGCGGTTCGACAATGCAGTGGTCGCGGCGGATCGTCGCCATCATGCAGTCGGGCGTCTTGCGCGAAACGACCGCGCCGGTGCCGCACTCGAGTATCTTCGCCGCATGCCACGCCAGTCCTTCGGGAAATCCGCAATGGACCGGAATCGCCGCGTAGATGGCGGTGTCGCTTGCGCGTCCCGCCAGCACCACGTCGGCGCCGGCGTCCAACGCGCGCACAAACGGCTCGGCGCCCATCATGCCGACGATGCGCTCGCTGCGGTCTATGGTGCCGGCATCGAAATGCGGCGCATTGAGCAACGGCTTGATGCGGCCTTCGGCGAGCCGCCGCTTGAGATAGTCCTTCTTCTGTTCCGCGTGGATCAGCGCGAGACTGAATTGCAACGACTCTTCCGCGGCAATCTCCTTGAGGATTCCATAAGCCCAGTCGAGATGCACGTCGCCGCCCGAGGTTCCCGCCGAGCCGATGAGCAAGGGAATCTTCAGGCGCCGCGCGCCGAGCAGCAGCAACCGCATGTCGCGCTTCACGGCGTCGCGCGAAAACGCCGCTTCGCCCGCGCCGAGATAGTGCGGGCCGGGATCGGTGGAACCCGCATCGCAGCCGATGAAATGCGGTTCTCTGCGCAAGCCCTCGTTAAACGAGCTTTCCAGGAACCCGGACCCCATCACCGCGGTGCCCGCGAGCACGCGAACTTCCTTGTCTTTGAACGGTAGCATGCTCGCCGATTATTTCATGTAGCCGGCTTCCTTCATGAAAAAGACCGCCCGCTGCGAACTTTCTTTGGCAATCTTTTCCATCACCGCGCCTTTGACTTCGAATTTTTCCGCCTTGGTGTCG
>Ga0265314_10004766_pt1 | contig 12429 bp, 9 predicted proteins | sample 4126metaG_FD_203106 | JGI IMG/M metagenome (GOLD analysis project Ga0265314, IMG submission 203106) | Rhizosphere microbial communities from Carex aquatilis grown in University of Washington, Seatle, WA, United States - 4-1-26 metaG | ecosystem: Host-associated > Plants > Roots > Rhizosphere >... | reverse complement strand
CTACGTTCCAGCAAACGGAACGAGAATGCCGCAGACGGTAAACTACACCTTCTCGATTCAGCGTCAGTTGGCTCGCGACACATCCGTGGAGATCGTTTACCTGGGCAGCCGAACCACGCACCTGGGTTACACCGCCAACGACAACTACTTGAATATCTCTAATCTTCAGTATGGGTCGACGCTGTTGCAGCCGATCACTTCCGCAGCGGCCGCCGCCGCCGGGTTTACCTCTCCGTTTCCGAGCTTTGCGAATCAACTTGGAGCGAATGCGGTGTACCAGGCCCTGAAGCCCTATCCGCAGTACACTTCGGTCACAACCGGCCCGAACGAAAGCTCCGGTTCGCAGAAGTTCAACTCCTTGCAGATCAAGGGGAACAAGCGCTTCTCCAGCGGATTGACGTTCTCCGGATTTTTCACCTGGTCGAAGAGCTTCTCGCTGGCCAACACGCAATACCCCGGCGTGAGGTACATGCAGTTGGATCCCAATCCGGCCGTTTCCTTGGGTCTCAATTGGGCTTACGAGCTTCCCTTCGGGAAAGGCAAGCAATTGCTAGGCTCTAGCTCGCGAGTGGTAAATGCTCTGGTTTCCGGCTGGAAGATCAATGGATTCGTCAAGTACAATTCGGGCGTGCCATTGACGATCACTGGCGGCGTAGGCAGTTTGGGCACGATCGGTTACAGTCAGTGGGCTAACTCGGTTCCGGGTGTCTCGCCGTACCTGGTAACGAGTCCGGGCGATGTCACCCTCAACTCCACCAAGTTCTTGAATGCTGCGGCATTTACCACCACCACCGGTTTCAATTTCGGCAACCTGAATAACAACCTGAGCTGGGTTCGCGGCTTCTGGTACAAGGAAGAAGATCTGTCCGCTGGCCGGGACTTCCGGGTCACGGAACGGGTGAAATTCGATCTGAGCGTAGATGCGTCCAACCCGTTCAACTTCCATCGTTGGAATAACCCGAATACCAGTCTCACGTCAGGTCAGTTTGGAATTGTAAGCAGCGTTGTAAATTCGCGCACCATGCAGGTGAACGCCGCGATCAAGTTCTAAGTCGCTTTCGAGGGGACGCGATTGCGTCCCCTTCGGAAAACACTATGACTTCATATTCAAGAAGAGACTTTGGGAAGTTCGCGCTCGCTGGGATCCCGCTGGCACGTTCTCTCGGAGCTATCAATTCAACTATAAGCGGCGTCCGCATGGGTGTCCAATCGGCCAGTTTCACGTTCAGCGGGATTGACGTAGACGGAATCATCAAGACTCTAAACGATGTGGGACTTGCTGAGATCGATGTCATGTCCGAACACATCGAAAATTACCTGGGCGGGCCCGTGCAGTTGCCGGGAACGGGACGGCCTGGGCCGTGGGCACGTGTCCCGGGGTCTGGGCGTGCAACGGGAGGCGCTACTCAAACGCCTGCTGCCGGGGGCGCGGGCCGCGGTCCGGACCCGGCCGCTAGAGATGCCCTTCGCAAATGGCGTCTCGGCATCGGACTCGATAAGTATCGCGAGGTCGGGAAGAAATTCGCCGATGGCGGAGTCAAGTTTTACTCCTACAATTTGAGCTTCAACGATACCTTCACGGACGAAGAAATCGACAAGGGCTTTCAGATGACGCAAGCTTTGGGGACGAGCATTATCACGGCATCTTCCCCGTTGAGCGTTTTCCCTCGTTTGAAACCGTTTGCCGAAAAGTATAACGTCGTGGTCGCCTTGCACAATCACACGTCCGGGCCGGACGATTTCAAGGCTGCGATGTCGCTCTCGGAAAAGTTCTGGGTCAACCTGGATGTTGGCCACTATTTCGCGTCGGGTTACGATCCATTAGCTTACTTGAAGGAACATCACTCAAGAATCACCAATATTCACATCAAGGATCGGAAAAAGAACCAGGGAGCTGAAATGCCCTTCGGAGAGGGCGAGACCCCGCTGCGGGAGGTGTTGTTGCTGCTCAAGAAGGAAAAGTACGACTTCCCGGCCTGTATCGAGTATGTTGGCCCGGCGGGTCCGGCGATCGAGCTTTCCAAGTGTCTGCAGTATTGCAAGGACGTCTTGACATTCGCCTAGTCCAGACTGCCCGCACTCGCGAACTTAGCGTGATTTATGAAGATGATATTAGACGGGCAAAGAGTTGACGCGACGACGGGACAAATGTTCCCCGTTCACAACCCGGCCACGGGCGAAGTCATAGACTGCGTCCCCCGAGCCGACGCGAAGGATGTCGCCAGGGCCATCGAGGTTGCGCAAAAAGGCAGAGCTATTATGGCGGCGCTGCCCGCTCATCGGAGAAGCGAGATTCTCGGCAAGGCAGCGGAGGGAATCGGCCGCCGGCATGAGGAGCTTAGCCAGCTGCTGGTCCGTGAGAACGGTAAAACCATCCGGCAGTGCCGGTTCGAAATGACCGCGACTCAGCGGCTGTTCGTGGATTTCGCCGAAGAAGCCAAGCGCATTCGCGGAAGCTACCTTCCGATGGACGCGGTACCGGGTCTCGAGCATATGGTGGCCTACACTATTCGGCAGCCAATCGGGATTGTAGTAGGCATTATCCCGTTCAATTACCCGGCCGAATTGTTCGCTCACAAGATCCCCGGCGCGATCGCCGCGGGCAACTCAGTAATCGTCAAGTTGCCGGAACAGTGTCCTCTCACCGTCCTGGAAATTGGTGGCATCATGCTCGAAGCCGGATTACCCCCGGAAGGCATGCAGATGCTCACCGGATTCCCATCGGATCTCGGTGACGAATTGCTCACCCATCCCGAGATTCGCATGATCAGCTTCACGGGCAGCATCGGCGCGGCCAGGATGATCGCCGGCAAAGCGGCCAAGACGCTGAAGCGGACTGCGTTCGAATTGGGCGGCACCGATGCCCTGATCGTCCTGGAGGATGCCGATCTCGGCGCCGCCGCGGAGGCCGTGGTGCAGGGAAGACTGACCAACGGCGCGGGTCAGATTTGTTGCGCCGTGAAGCGCGTGCTGGTACAGGAAAGCGTGTATTCCCAGTTCTTGGATTTATTGCTCGAACGCTCTCGTCTCATCAGCATGGGAGATCCGTTACTGGAGGCAACCGATCTCGGTCCCTTGATTACTCCCGAAGCGGCCGAAAAGGTCCATGGAGAAGTCCAGCAATCGATTGGGATGGGAGCCCGGTGCATGCTCGGCGGCGAGCGGGCAGGGACTTCGTTTTATCAGCCGACAGTCTTAGTCGACGTTACGCCGGAAATGCCGGTGATGAAGGATGAAGTCTTTGGCCCAGTGGCGCCCATCTATCCATTCAAGGACGCGGCAGACGCTGTCAGGATTGCCAACGATTCCCCGTACGGGCTTCAGGCTAGCGTTTTCTCCGAGAACATCCACAACGCTTTAGCGGTTGCCCACAAATTAGAGGTCGGCGGAGTTGTTATCAACGGTGCCGGGGCGTTCCGGCCGGGCAATGTGCCCTTCGGCGGCTTTAAGCAGAGCGGAATTGGACGGGAGAGCATCACGGATACGATCCTCGACATGACCGAGGGGAAAGCGATTGTCATCAGCCATGCGCTTTCGTAAAGGCTCTTCTGCGGGGAACGACGTCAACGCCGGAGCTGCTGGGATGCGATCACACTGTTTCTTGCCGATCCTGATCCTGATTGCAGCGCAGATGGCGGGACAGGCGTCGGCCCAAGCACAGACGCGGGCAAGAGGAAATGCGACGGCAGTCGATCCGCCGCCGAGCGACCCGGCTCAGGTGGAACGAGGGAAGGCGCTCTACGGTGTTCGCTGCACCTTTTGCCACGGCGCGGATGCCCGGGGCGGGGAAGGCGGACCGAATCTAGTCCGCTCGGGCCTGGTCCTCAACGACCTCAAAGGTGAGCTAATTGCCCCGGTGCTTCAGAATGGCCGCCCGGAGATGGGGATGCCAAAATTCGATCTCACCTCCACGCAGGTATCGGATATTGCCTCATTTCTACACACCTTCAGGGCGGCTGGACGAGACCCTGCGCGAAATGCTCCTCCCAACGTTTTGGTCGGCGATGCGAGGGCCGGACAGGCTTACTTCAACGCCAAGTGCGGGTCTTGCCATTCGGTAACGGGCGATCTCAAAGGGTTAGGATCGAAAATTGCCGATCCCAAAACGTTGCAGCAAACCTGGCTGATGCCTGGGGCAGGACGTGGTGGTTCTGCGGTAACCAATGTTCCTCCGAAAACCGTCACTGTTACCGTCGCTCCAGCTCAAAAGTTCGAGGGACGGTTGGATCGCATTGATGATTTTACGGTCGCTCTGGTTGACGCCGGAGGGGTCTTGCGGACGTTTATCCGGAACGGTTCGACCCCGGCGGTAGAAGTCCACGATCCCTTGAAGCCACATAAGGATTTGCTGCCGGTGTATACCGACAAAGACATTCATGACGTGACCGCGTATCTGGCGAGCATCAAGTGAACAACCTAAAAAAACTCTTATTCGCGGCGACCCTGGCCTTGACGCCGGGAATCGGGTCGGGGCAGGCCCTGGATCCTGCGGAACTCCTCAAGCCGCTGTCTTACTCATGGCCCACATATTCCGGTGACTATTCCGGCAAGCGCTACAGCGCCCTGACGCAAATCAATCCATCGAATATCAAGAATTTGGGACTGGTGTGGACCTCCCGGATCACCGCAGGCTTGAATAACGCGGGCGGCGGAGGAAGAGGGGGATTTGCGAACGCTGCGGCGCCCACGATTGTCGGAGGGGAAGGCACGGGCGAGCTGAACGAGAGTGGTCCAACTTCAAGGTCAAGCCGGATCGTGAGCTCGATTCTCGAAGTAAACGGGAAGCTGTATTTCTCGACTCCCGATAACGCATGGGCCGCCGATGCCCGCGACGGGCATATCCTGTGGCATTTCGTTTGGAAAACGAAAGGCGGCACCCACACTGGAAATCGAGGCCTGGGGATGTGGGGAAACCGGTTGTTTCTGGAGACGCCCGATAATTTCCTGGTGTGTCTCGATGCTACCACTGGCAAGGAACTCTGGCATAAGATGTTGGCTCCTTTATCCCAGCAGTATTTTTCCACGAACTCGCCGATTGTCATCGGAAATCACGTCATGGTGGGCTTGGGTAACGATCTGGATTCGCCCGCCTTCCTGACCGCGTATGATCCCGAGACGGGAGAAATCCAATGGCGATGGTACGCAACCCCGCAGGATGCCAACGATCCGGCTCTCAAGACGTGGGCAAATTTGACTGCAGCTAAATTCGGCGGCGGGCACATGTGGATTCCGGGTTCTTACGATCCTGAAACGCATCTCTACATCGTCGGAACAGGGAATCCAACCCCGGCATATACGTCGAAATCCCGCGGTGAGGGGGATAACCTCTATACCTGCTCGCTGGTTGCGATAAACGTAGACACCGGTAAACTCGCCTGGCACTTCCAGACATCGCCGCATGACACGCATGACTGGGATTCAACGCAGACGCCGGTTCTTGTAGACGCTCCTTTCAACGGAAGGCAGCGCAAGTTAGTGATTACGGCTACCCGCAATGGCTTTTTCTATACTCTCGACCGGGTTACCGGCGAGCATCTGGTGACTGGCAAGTTCTCCCCTACGGCGAATTGGGACAAGGGTGTGGACAGCCGAGGTCAACCCGTTCGGAATCCTGCCAAAGACTTCGATATCGGAGGAGCGCTGGTTTCTCCAACCAACGCCGGTGCGACTAATTGGATGCCGCCCACATTTAGTCCCGACACGGGATTGTTTTATGTCACAACCCAAGACAGCTACGCCATGTACTACCTGATGGACACGGATCCTCGTGGATCCATGGGGCTCGGTGGTAAAGACGAGCAGGGCGCGGGATCGCTAGGGACGTTTTTGACTGCCATGGACTACAAGACCGGCAAGATCGCGTGGCGGCATCAATATCCGGAAGCGGGTGCATGGGGAGGCACAAACGTAGGCCATGCGCTCCTCTCCACGGCCGGCAAACTTCTCTTGGGAGGCGATCCGGGGGGCAATCTGGTCGCCTATGATCCGGCCACGGGCGCGATATTGTGGCATGTCCATTTAGGCGAGGTCTCGGGTCCCGCCCAGACGTACATGCTGGATGGCAAACAGTACATCTTAGTCTCAGCGGTCGATTCGTTGTACGCATTTGCACTGAACTAAAGCGCAGGGAGCCCAGAAAAGGAGCAGGTGACCATGTACAACCGAAGAAGGTTTGCTAAAGTTTTCGCCAGCCTGCCGGTGACCGCTGGTCTAGCGTCGTTGACGCAACGTGCCGCCGGCCAACAACCCCCTCCGGAGAGTCCGGCCAAGCCACCGGCGGGAAAAGGCCAGATGGACGGCAGCCCGCTGGGCGATCCACTGCCGGGACAGAAGTGGAGGGTGCACGATCGCAACCGGCCTCAGCCTCGTAAGGTCACTCCTGGGTTGCCCATGGCCATTGAGCTTCCCCCCTCCGACGCGATCGTCCTGTTTGACGGCAAGAATCTTTCGCAATGGAACAGCACGGGAAGAGGCGGCGCAATTGGCGAGCCTCGATGGAAGGTTGAACGTGGATACGTGGAAATGGTGCCCGGTTCCGGCGGGCTGGTAACCAAGGAAAAATTTGGCGATATCCAATTGCACGTCGAATGGATAACTCCGACCGGAGCGGATCCTTCTCGCGTGGGACAACAGCGCGGCAACAGCGGCATCGTCCTGATGGGACGCTACGAAATTCAAGTTCTTTCTTCCTTTGACAATCCCACTTATCCTGACGGCGCCGCGGGCTCGATTTATGGAATGTGTCCGCCCATGGTGAATCCCTGCCGTCCGGAGGGTGAATGGAATAGTTACGACATCATTTTTGAGAGCCCGCGCTTTGATGGCGAAAAGGTCGTCAAACCCGCCTGCGTGACGCTGATCTTCAATGGCGTTCTGGTTCACCACAGGGTCGAGCTGCTCGGCAGCACGGCGGTTGAGCCGATCGCCAAATATCAGCCTCATCCTCCGGAAGAGCCGTTTTCGCTTCAGGCTCATGCGGGTCCGGTCCGTTATCGAAACATTTGGGTGAGAAGGTTGCTGGGGTACGACGCTTGAAAAGTACGGATCAAGTGAGGTTGAGGAGAACAACCATGAAGATTGCATACGAGTTCGGAAAGCGTTCGATGTTCGCCTTGGTTGCCGGGGCTTGCCTCCTGGCGCTAGGAACAACCGCAATTTCAGCTCAGAGCCCGGTAGGCGCCGTGGTGGCCAAGCCCGCGGAGGGCGGCAAGAGTTCCAAGGGCATCACCAGAGCACCCCAGAAGGAGATCGATCAACACATCGACCAAACCTGGATGAAGAAGGCGATGTTTGACCTGCTGGATCACTGGCGGGACGCATCGGTGATGCCGAACGGATTCATTCAAGAGAATCTGGACCGGCAATGGAAGCCCTGGGGAACCCAGCGAGAGGCCAGTCTCAACGGTCAGGGTCGCCAACTCTACACCATGGTCGAGGGTTACGAGTACAGTCACGACAAGAAGTATTTGGACGCGATGACACGCGGCGCCGATTTTCTGCTGAAGATGCACGACGATAAATTCGGGGGATACTTCAATCGCACAAACCCCGATCTGACTGTCATCGACGACACCAAGACCGGTTTTCAGACTTTCGTCATTTTCCCCTTGGCCCATGCGTATCAAGTGACGAAAGATCCACGATACGAGAAAGCCGCGATGGATCAGTGGCACGTAATGCGCGACAAAATGCGAGACGGGCAATTCTTTACAGGCACGATGAAGCGTGATTTCAGCGGTCCTGCCACATCCCCGCTGGGCGGGCGGGAATCGCGCGCGGGTGTTGCTCCGGCCCCGGGTGTTCCGGCCGGAGCTCCTGGCGGTGGAAAGGGAGGCTTCAATCCCGGAAGGCACAGCTTGAACGTGCACATGTTTGAAGCACTGCTGGCGCTTTACGATGCCACGAAGTCGAAAGAAGTGTGGGAAGAAATTACGGCTGAAATGGCGGAGATGGAAAAGCTATACGATTACAAACTAGGCTATCTGCCTGAGGGCTTCGACGCGGATTGGAAAAGCACGGGCGGCACGAATTTTAATGTCGGACACTTGTTTGAATGGGCGTCGCTGTTCAGCCGCGCTGTCGAATTGGGCGCGGATCCGAAATTCGTCGCTCTGGGTGGCCGGAGCATCGATCTGGCGTTAAAGATCAGCTATAACAAGCCGGACGGCGGCGTCTGGATGAACGCAGGCGTGAATGGCGAGATCGCCAGGAAGTACATGATCTGGTGGACGGAGTGCGAGACGCTGAAGGCAACGGCACGCTATGCGATCCTCCATGGGCGAAGCGATCTTTGGCCTTACTTCGATCAGACCCTGGCGTTTGTGAAGAAGAATTTTCTCGATACCGAATACGGCGGCTGGTTTGAGGGCGTTATACCCGGGTCGCCGCGCGAGGCTTTAGGCGATCGCGCATACATCAAAGGCGCAGTGGATGGTCCGGAGTGGGGTTCCTACCACCAGACCACGATGTTCACCGATCTATTGCACCTCGCCGCTCGATAGCGCGGAGGAATGAAGCTATGCTGATTTTCGCCGCCTGCGTCGCAATTTTTGTCTACGGGATGGTTGCCTCGATGTTGGGAACCATCAATCCCGGCTTAGCCACCAAGTTCCAACTGGATAATGTTCAGACGGGTTACATCGCCCTGGCCCAGGGCGTGGGCTTCGTGATTGCGTCGGTTTCTGGCGGCGCCCTCATGGACAAGAAGGGCAAGAAGATCGGCCTCCTGCTTGGCCTCGGTCTTGAGTCCGGATCTTTGTTCTTGTTGGCGAACGCTCCAGGGTACACGGCGATCATCGTCGCGATGGTAGGCATGGGCATCGGAGCCGGAACCATTCTCACGGGCGCCAATGCTCTGGGCAGCGATGTCAGCGAATCCAAGCGGGCTACTGTTCTCAACTTTCTGAATGTCTTTGTGGGTTTGGGAGGATTGGCCACCCCGTTCGTGGCGGGAAATCTCCTGTCGGGCGACGCCATACGCGTTGCCTACACGGGAGCCATCATTACCTCGGCGACGTTCGTCTTGCATCTGCTGACCAAGATGCCGACGCCCATTCATGCCGCGAGCGGAGTTCCATCCCCCGGGTCGAGCGGGGTATTCAAGCGGCCGGTGCTTTATGTGTTCGCGCTTATCATCTTTTTGTATACCGCCTGCGAATTCGGCATCTGGAACTGGTTGGTCAAATATCTGATAAGCCGGGGCATTCCAGAATCTAGTGCTTTGAATATCCTCTCGCTTGGTTTCGCGCTGGGTTTGCTGCTGGGCCGTGTCGCCATCGCACCTGTCCTGATCAAGATTCGTCCGCTCAACGTGGTGTTGAGTGCTGCGGTCTTGATGGCGATCACCACCTATTCTGTGTTGCAGGTTTCCGATCCCACAATGGCGGCTGTCGCTGTATTCTGCACGGGTTTGGCGATGGCTCCGGTGTTCCCGACAACGCTCGCCGTGCTCGCCAACATTTTTCAGCAGGGGACGGCGACTGCCATCGGATTTACAATTACATGCGGATTCACCGGACTGACCGTAAGCTCTCCCATCATCGGATGGCTGTCCGGACCGGATCCCAAGGGCCTGGAAACCGGTTTGATGGTACTGCCAATTTTGTCGATCGTAATTGTCGGAATCACCTTGTTGCTACTCCGTTCAAAAGCATTGCCCGACGGAAGTGCTATTGGTTCACGGGTTACGGCTGGAGCAGCGGCGAAGGCAACGTGAAACTGCTCGAGCCGTCTGAGAAGATTACTTAAAGAGGATCGGAAACCATGAAACAATCTCTTGTCATCGCCTGGATCGCCGTCGCCGCCGGAATGTCTGTCGCGGCCTACGCCCAGAGCACAGCCCTTCGCGTGGGGGCAGCAAAAGTGGACGTTACTCCCGCCGAGAACGCGCTACCGCAGAACTACCCGGGCATCCTGGATCACATTTATTCACGCGCCATCGTAATCGACAATGGAAGTGTCACAGCTGCGTTGATCACGGTGGATGCAGGGGGCGTACCCGACGCGATCTGGCAGGCCGTTTCCAAGCAACTCGAAAGCGAGCTTGGGATTCCTGCCAAGAATGTGTTGCTGACTGCGACGCACAGCCACAGTGTGCCGGGCCAGCCGGCAGGGCCGTACACGCAAAAGATCGTGGAGTCCGTCCGCGTGGCCAAGCAGCGGCTCGCGCCCGCTCGCATAGGTTATGGAACCGGTGTTTCTTACATCAACGTCAATCGCAACATTATCGACTCTAAGACAAAGCGCTGGTGGGAGGGGCCAAATTACGAAGGGCCGTCGGACAAGACCGTTGCCGTGATCAAGTTTGAAAGCCTAAGCGGCGAGCCGCTGGCAGTTTACTACAACTACGCCATGCACGGCGTTGCCGCGGGCCAACTAGACCTGGTGAGCGGAGACGCTCCGGGGACTACGTCGAAGTACATTGAAGATTCGTTCGACGACAAAATTGTCGCTTTGTGGTCCAGTGGCGCTGCCGGCGATCAGAATCCGATCTATTTCCAGCAGACCTACGACTTGCGCGAGATCCGGATCAAAGATTACGCGAAGCGCGGACAGGACATCAGCAACTCGATGCCTCCTGGCGGCCAGGGTCTGGACCGGAAAGACCCCACGGTGATCAAACTGATGAACCAGCAAAAGCAAATGATCCTGTCTATGGGGCAGTTTCTGGGCGAAGAGGTGATGCACGTGATGCGGGGCATGGACCGGATGGAGCCGAGTGTCCGGATTGACGGGCGGTACAAAATTGTCAGTTGCCCGGGTCGGGAGCGCACGAACGCCGGCAGGGCGGGTTTCCCGGGGGAGTACAAAGAAGCTGGCCCCGTGGACATCCGGCTAGGACTGCTTCAGGTAGGAGACATAATGATTGGCGCCGTGAACGCGGAGGTATTCAATCCGATTGCCCAACGTCTGAAGAAGGAATCGCCTTATGCACGGACCATGATGGCGACGCTGACCAATGGCTCGGCGCGCTCGGGTTACATCCCACATGATGCCGGTTACGGTATGTATACATTTGAAGTCCTGTCTTCGCGATTGCAGCCGGGATGTGCGGAGTCTGCGATCGTCAACGGAATCCTGGACTTGATGGCAGAACCCGGGAAGTAGGCGTGGCTCTCATACGGAATATCTCTCGCCTGATCCCCGCGAGCAGGTTCGAACCCGCGAGACTGACAAGCCAGCGAAGTGCGCCGCTAGCAAAGTTTTGCTCAAGAGCATTAAGCGCGTTTGTTCGGAAAGGAAGACCCGCATCGATATGCGCTCGAAGAGAAATCATTAACTCCAAAAGCTGAAAACACAACACCGCGTTCCGGCGCCACAACATGCCGATACAAGGGCGTACCGTCCAAAAACTCATCAGCGAGAGAATTCAGTCTGATAGCATGGACCGAACATGCATCGAGTTTTGGATCCGTTTCGATTTCTTGCAGGACTAACGAATCGCCCACACTCACTTGATTCTGTTGGTCGGGGCGGCGAGATTCGAACTCACGACCCCCTGCGCCCAAGGCATCGGAACATGGAGCCTCTCGAAGGCCGCAATTCATTAATGTCTAAGGGTTTATGCCGCCGGTATCTACAAGGCTAAGTTGCCAATGTAGCGAGAATTGTAGCTGTTCTATGCTTCAGAGCTCAGTAGTCTACAACCGCCTGCAACTCCGACAAATAGTATTCATCTTTTCCCTCCTTGCCAGATTTGGTGCTTCTGCTAGTGTGCTCGTACGAACTTAATCGGCTCCTGGTTCCAGTGCGTAATTGGGCGCATTCCGCACGGAGGCCAGCATCTTTCCGATCCACATCGGAATCTGGGCTGGGTCAGAACAAATTAGAGGAGGATCACATGTACGCCTTGAAAAGAAATGGCACGCAACGAACCTTGCGGGGCGTTGCTCCTTTGTCACTCTCGTCCAAAGAAAACTATGGACCGGCGCGACGTGAACTCGGAACACCGTTAGACATCGGTCAAGTAGCTCAAATCATCGGCTGCTCCGCGTGGACGGTGCGTCAGACCCTCATCCCGAGCGGTCTTCCGCACTTCAGGTTCAAGCCTCGGGGCCGACTGATCTTCTATGAAGATCAAATCATCCGATGGTTTGAAAAGAAGCAGGGTGAATAGCGGCCAGGCACGAGACCAAGCGGTTACGCTTGGTCTCTTCTTTGTTGAGAGGTAGCTCGCCTTGTCTTGAGTGCTCCTCTCGAAGAGTTAGGCCACTCTCACCTTGCTGTCGGGACGGACGGTACATAAGCCGGACCGCACCGCGAATATAGAGCGGAAGAGGAGGCCGCATGATGCCGGATTGAATTATTGCGGAACACAGCTCAAAAAGCCTGGGAATTGGCGCGAGTGGTTGACGTTAGCTGCGTTTTCGTGTCACTTTGGGTTCGAATGTTGGCTTGAGGAAAAAGCTAGTCAACCGCTCAATTCTCCTG
>Ga0265314_10004765_pt1 | contig 12429 bp, 15 predicted proteins | sample 4126metaG_FD_203106 | JGI IMG/M metagenome (GOLD analysis project Ga0265314, IMG submission 203106) | Rhizosphere microbial communities from Carex aquatilis grown in University of Washington, Seatle, WA, United States - 4-1-26 metaG | ecosystem: Host-associated > Plants > Roots > Rhizosphere >... | reverse complement strand
GGGATAGTCGCGGGCCATTTTAAGTCAAATTTCCTGCCGCTGACGCCGCGCGCGGTATTCAACGAATTCAAGCGCGCATTGCGCGGAAAAATCTCCCACGAAATCGGCGTCTACAACGCGGTGCAGCGTGCCGCCTACGTCGGCGTCATAGGCGTGATCGTCGTGCTCGTGTTGTCGGGACTGGTGATCTGGAAACCGGTGCAATTTCGGGAATTGGGCGCTGCGATGGGCGGATTTGAAGGTGCGCGCATCCTGCATTTTTTCGCAATGTCTCTGACGGTGCTTTTCATACTGGTTCACGTCGTAATGGTCGCGCTCGTGCCGCGGACTTTCCTGCCGATGCTGACCGGACATGCCAAAGCGCAATTTCCCGGGCACGGAGGCTGATATGAACTATTCAACGAAGAAGCCCGATCGTAACCTTGTGGCGCCGACGCGTGACATCGTCAAGCTGGAGCGGCGCCTGTTTCTCAAGCAGGGTTTAAGCCTCGGCGCGCTCAGCTTGCTGTCAGGCTGCGACGTTACCGATTCGGACGCGGTGCAGCAAGTGTTGTGGCAGATGTCGCGCTGGAACGACGGCGTACAGGCGGCGATTTTCAGTCCAAACAAGCTCGCGCAGGAATATCCGGAGAGCGCGATCACGAAGCCGTTTCCGTTCAACGCGTTTTATTCGGAATCCGAAGCGCCGCGCGTCGATCCGGTGACCTACAAACTGGAATTGAGCGGATTGATCCGCGACAAGACGCCGTGGACGCTGGATAAACTCTATGCGCTGCCGCAGACCAGCCAGATCACTCGCCATATCTGCGTCGAGGGCTGGAGCGCGATCGGCAAATGGGGAGGGGTCACCTTCAGGACCTTTCTCGAACGCATCGGGGCGGACTTGACCGCAAAATACATCGGCTTCAAATGCGCGGATGATTATTACACCAGCATCGACATGCCGACCGCGCTCCATTCGCAGACCTTGCTGACTTTCAGATTCGCCGATGAATTGCTGCCGGCCGCGTACGGTTTTCCGATGAAGCTGCGCATCCCGACTAAGCTCGGCTTCAAGAACCCGAAACACATCGCGGCGATTTTTGTCACCAACGATTATCCGGGTGGCTACTGGGAAGACCAGGGTTACAACTGGTTCAGCGGGTCGTAGAAACGTGCCGCGCGGGGCGTTACGACTTCTTCGCCATGCCTCCGAGCAATGCCGCAGTCGGACGCTTGGCGCGAGCGCCCGCATGGCTCGCACGGCTTGCGCTGGCGTCAACAGTGGTGGTTTCGGCCGGTTTGACCTCATAGGGCTTGCTGAAATCGAAGCCGCCGGGCAGGGGCGCCGCCGCGGGGCGCGGATGCGGTTTGCCGTGGACGGGCTTATGCGCCGGCTTGTGACTCGTCGAATGACTTGATGCATGGCGCGGCGCCGCGTGCCGACCTTCGCCGTGGCCGGATTTTTTCGCGCCTGCGACGAGTTCCGGCAGCGGGAGCCGTTCCAGTTTGCGTTTCAATTCGCGCTCGATGTCGTCGAGCATGCGGTGCTCGTCGGCGCACACGAGTGAAATCGCTTCGCCGGTGCTGCCGGCGCGGCCGGTGCGGCCAATGCGATGAATGTAATCCTCGGCGGCGTACGGCAGTTCGTAATTGATGACGAACGGCAGCAACTCGATATCGAGGCCGCGCGCCGCAATGTCGGTGGCGACCAATACGCTGACCGTGCCTTGCTTGAAGTCTTCCAGCGCCTGCGTGCGCTCACCCTGCGTGCGGTCGCTGTGGATCGCCGAGGCCGCGACGCCGTCGCGCACGAGTTCGCGCATCAGCCGGTTGGCGTCGCGCTTGGTGCGCACGAATACGAGGACCTGCTTCATGTCGCGGGTCTTGATCAGATGCGTGAGCAGCGCACGCTTGCGGTCCGCATCGACTTCGTACATTTGATGCGTTACGAGATCCGCCGGTGCATTGCGGCGGGCGACCTCGACCGAAATGGGGGAGCGCAGTATCTGGTTGGCGAGCCGCTTGATTTCTTCCGAAAACGTCGCGGAGAACATCAGGTTCTGCCGCTCGGCCGGAAGCAGCGCGATGATGCGCTTGATGTCGGGCATGAAGCCCATATCGAGCATGCGGTCGGCCTCGTCGAGAACCAGGATTTCAACGCGCGTCAGGTTGACGGTCTTTTGTTGCACGTGATCGAGCAGGCGGCCCGGGGTTGCAACCAGAATCTCGACGCCTTCGCGCAACGCCTTGATCTGCGGATTGATGTCGACGCCGCCGTAGACGACGGTCGAGCGCAGCGCGAGATACTTTCCATAAGTGCGGACACTTTCTTCGACCTGCGCCGCGAGCTCGCGCGTCGGCGTAAGTATGAGGGCACGGATCGAATGGCGCGCTGGCGACGGACTGGTATTTTGATGCGGTGCCAGCATGTGCAGAATCGGCAGCGCGAAGCCGGCGGTTTTGCCGGTGCCCGTTTGCGCGCAGCCCATGATGTCGTGGCGCGCGAGGACGGGAGGAATAGCTTTTAACTGGATTGGGGACGGCTCCGTATAGCCTTCATCTGCAATTGCGCGCAGCAACTCCGGCAATAAGCCGAGGGACTCAAACGACATCAGCAAGAACTCCTGGAATCTACCAGCCACAGCGCGAAACTGATATTGAGATGCCGCTGGCAGAGGCGTCCGGGCTGGTAATAATGTTGCGGGTTACGCAACTAAAATACACGCCTAAGGTGTTACTAAGCGCTTGTTTTGAAATTATAACCTTGTTGGCACCAAACCGCCAGCCCAGAGCACCGCGGGCGGCCATCCCTACGCGGCGCCGGCGCTATCCGCCGTCACTTTTGCTCCGGCATCACGAGCACACGCGGTGATCATTCATGCGCAGAAGAAGGGCGGGAATGGTGAAATCAACGCAGGTTCAAGCGGTTGGGCATTGAAAAATCACGAAAAAATCAACAAAATCTGGTAGATTATGAAGGCTGGCCGATTAATCACGCTGGATTTGGATCGATAAATCACGCTCAGGCATGATTCACTCAGACCCCACCACGCTTACGCCAAAACCGGGCGCTTTCCCGCTGATACTGACGCTGGATACGAACGGTATCCCGCATCGCTGGATTACGTGGCAGCACGCGTGTTTTTATTACGCCAAGGATCAGATCGCGTGGACCGCCGGCGAACAAGCATTCACCGTGCTGGGTGGCTATAACCGCATTTCCGGAGAGCGCTCGCATATAGTCGCGAGCAGCATCATCGCAATCCGGGGCAAGGCGATGGCGATGCGCGCGTTCAGTCAGGTGCCGCCGCTGAATAATCGCGAGTTGTTTCACCGCGACCGTTACCTGTGCGCGTATTGCGGAAGTATCCTCCAGGCGTCGAAACTCACGCGTGATCACGTAATTCCATTTTCGCGCGGCGGCAGAGACACGTGGATGAATGTGGTGACGGCCTGCCGTTCCTGCAACGAGAGAAAGAGCGACCGCACGCCGGAACTGGCGCACATGGAACTTCTATACCTGCCCTACGTGCCAAACCGCGCCGAATACCTGATTCTGACCAACCGGCGCATACTCGCCGATCAGATGGAATTTCTCGCCCAGCACGTGCCGGCCCAAAGCCGCCTGCATCAGTCCGTCTAGCAGCGGCGCGGTCAGCCGCCGCGTTTACGCATCTCCATCATCAGTTTCATCGCCTGTTCAGGCGTCGGCGCCGCATTGCTGCGGTCGCGGAATATGAGCCAGAAAATTGCGCCATTGATCAGCACGAAAAATACTTCGAGATACAGCACCGCGGTAACGATGACGTGGTGTTGCTGTCGCGCGAATACGAAATAAAAACCTTCAAACGTCGGAATCGCGGCTTTCGACATGGCGAACACCGATTCAAACGGCGGAAACATCAGGATCACGATCAGGTTGACGGCGACGACGATAAGCGTCGCGTTCTGCAGACTCAGGCCGCGTCGCGTGACTCGCGGTTTATTTGCGCGTAACAAAAGTACGGCGATTGCGGCGTTGATCAATACCACGAAAAGTTCGAGATACAAGAGGCTCGAATTGACCACCATGGACTCGTTGCGGCCGGGGTAAAAGTAAAACCCGCCGAATATCGGAAGCTGGTTTTTGCCCAGGGAATACGTGTCGAACGGCGGAAACAGCAGGATCAACACGACATTTGCCGCGGCAACAGCCAGTGCGATCGCTTGATTTCGATTCATCCCCGCGCGCCTCGAGTCTATGTGTCCGGATGTGTGCAGGTCGGCCGGACATCAGACGGAATTATAGGCGATACCGTTCGCGTAATCACCATTGCGGTGCGGGTTGCGGGGCGCGGGCAGATTAATTGCAGCGGGCGGACAGAGCCTGCAAAACGTCGCCGCTTTGCGGGTGTTGCACAAAGACCGCCAAATTAACGTCTTGCGGTTTCCAGCGCGGGTCGATGTCGAAGCGTTGCACACGGCTCAAGTTGCCGTTGTCATCCAATCCCAGCGGGCCGATCAGACTGCGGACGACAAAATCATGCCGGAGGGTTTTTCCCTTGTTCTCGCCGGCACCGACCGCAGTAACGAGATTCATTTCATAGAGAGCCAGATAAACGTGTGCACGGCGCCGGGCGGGGTCGCCGGCGACACTGACTTCAACAGTGCCCACGAGCGCGGAGCCGCTGCGGTTGATCTTGAGCCGGATATCGGCCTGCGCCCGGGAATCGTTGATCGTCCTGATCCTGCTGTCTAAATGGTCGAACAAAGCACCGCGGCGATAGTCTTGACCGTTGAGCAGCAGTTGCGGCGTCACCACGAAGCTCACGCCGCGTCGCTTGCTTTGTTCGTGCTGGCGCGCGCTGAACGAGGCTTGCGAGAAGGCATCTATCCAGCCGAGCTGATTCCAGTAGTCGACATGAAAAGCGAGGGGTAGTACGCGGTCGCCTGAAAATTTCCTCGCCGGCAGTTCGCTGACCCACCTATCCGCCGACGGGCAGCTGTCGCAGCCTTCAGACGTATAGAGCTCGAGCACGGCGACGCGGTGGGGGCTGCTCGTTGCGATGCATTCAGCAGCATTGGCTGGACGCGGAGCCAGGATGGACATGCAGATTGTCGCTACTGTTGCGGCGAGCCGCGGGTAAATGGATTTCATGGTGCGCGTTAGTCGCATATGGCGGCTCAGAATTACAGCGGCGGCTTCGCCGGAACCTCAGTGTGGTAAAATTTCTTTTTTATTACAAACCCTTGCCGTCCGTTCGCGATGTCGGCGGGTGACTTATCCCTTGCCTAGCCCAGACTTGCACAGCCATTCGACGTATTCCGACGGAACTTTGACTCCTGAAGAACTGGTTGCGCGCGCAAGCGAACGCGGTCTCGCCGTGCTGGCGTTGACCGACCACGACGAAACCGGCGGACTCGCTGCCGCGCGCAAGGCGGCCGAACGCGTGGGGATCACGCTGATCCATGGCGTGGAAATCTCCGTGACCTGGCGCGGACATACCATCCATGTCGTCGGACTGGGGATCGATCCGGCCAGTGCCGAATTGGAGGCGGGACTCGCGGCGACGCGCGGTGGCCGTCACCGCCGCGCGGACAAAATCGTCGCCGCATTTGATGAACTGGGAATTACCGGTAGCGGTGAAGGCGTGCGCGAGTTCGCCGCCAACGCCGACATGATCAGCCGCACCCATTTCGCGCGCTTCCTGGTCACGCGTGGCCATGTGAAGGACATGCAAGGCGCGTTCAAGCGTTACCTCGGCGCCGGTCAACCTTGTTTCGTGCCGCACCAATGGGCCAGCCTGGGCGATGCGATCAAATGGATAACCGGCAGCGGTGGCGTCGCGGTAATTGCGCATCCCGGACGCTATCCGCTCGATACCGCGCAAATGCGCGAGCTGCTCGGCGAATTTTGCGAGCATGGCGGCGCCGCGATCGAAGTCGTCACCAGCAGCCACAAGCCCCAGCAATATGCGGTGTTTGCCGCGCACGCCGCGAAGTTCGGGCTGGCGGCGTCCGCCGGTTCGGATTTTCATTCGCCGGCCGAAAGCTACCACGATCTGGGCAGCCTGCCCGCATTGCCGCCGGGACTGGTTCCCGTGTGGCATATGCTGGGGATCTAAGCGGTACCGCAGTTCCGCGAACAACGCCCGACGACGACAAATTGAGTCAATTTTTCAGCATCCATCCGGATAACCCGCAGTTGCGCCTGATACGCCAGGCGGTTGCGATCATTCGCGATGGCGGCGTCGTCGTGATGCCGACCGATTCCTGTTACGCGCTGGGCTGCCATGTCGGCGACAAGGCGGCGATGGAGCGCATCCGCGCGATACGCGGCGTGGACGCACGCCACCATTTCGGTTTATTGTGCCGCGACCTCGCCGAAGCGGCGACTTATGCGCGGATCGACAATCAGCAATTCACGCTGATCAAGGCCGCCACGCCGGGCAGCTACACTTTCATTTTGCACGCCACACGCGAGGTGCCGCGCCGCCTGCTGCATCCGCGGCGCAGAACCATCGGCGTGCGGATTCCCGCGCATCGCGTCGTGCAGTCGTTGCTGGCTGAATTGGGCGAACCGTTGCTGTCGTCAACGCTGATATTGCCGGGGAGCCCGGATCCGTTGAACGATGCGGCGGATATCCGCGACCGGCTCGAACGACGCGTCGACCTGATACTCGACAGCGGTTCGTGCGGTATCGTGCCGACTACCGTGGTCGATCTGACCGAAGCGGTGCCGGTGATAACGCGCCAGGGCAAAGGCGCCCCCGGCGTATTTGGAGAACTCGTTGGAGCTTAGCGTCATACAAAAAATCGCGGTGTTCGCGTTGCCGGTTCTGTTTGCAATCACCTTGCACGAAGCGGCGCACGGTTACGTTGCGAAATATTTCGGCGACCTGACTGCTTATGCGGCGGGGCGGGTCACTCTGAACCCGCTGCGGCATATCGATCTCGTCGGCACCATCATCGTTCCGTTGGTGATCTTGTTGATATCCAAATTGAGTGGCGGCGCAATTTTGTTCGGATGGGCGAAGCCGGTGCCCGTCAATTTCTCGAATCTGCGCCGGCCCAAGCAGGACATGCTGTGGGTGGCGGCGGCGGGACCGCTGAGCAATTTCGTGATGGCTCTGGGCTGGGCGTGCGCCTTCAAGCTCGGCATGGCGTTGACGCCGGGCAATCCGGCGCTGGCGTGGCTGGTATTTGTCGGCGCGTGCGGGATATTGGTTAATGTGATTTTAATGGTACTGAACCTGTTGCCATTGCCGCCGCTCGACGGGGGGCGCATCGCGGTAAGTCTGTTGCCGCACCGCCTGTCGTGGCGGTTCGCGAAGATCGAACCTTATGGTTTCGTCATACTCATCGTATTGTTGTTAACCAACGTGTTGGGCTATATCCTGTGGCCGATGGTTACCTGGTCGATAGCGGGTATCGGCGCGGTGTTCAATATCGCGCCGGAACTTTTTTATCTGCTGCAGGCCTTGTAGGCTTTAAGAAAGCAAATTATGTTCGTTGACCGCGTTTTATCCGGCATGCGCCCGACCGGCGCATTGCATCTCGGCCACTATCACGGCGTGTTGAAGAACTGGGTCCGGCTGCAGCACGAATTCGAGTGCCTGTTTTTCGTCGCTGACTGGCATGCGCTGACCACGCATTACGACACGCCGGACATTATCGAGAAAAACACCTGGGACATGGCCATCGATTGGCTCGCCGCTGGCGTCGATCCGTCGCAGGCGACGATTTTCATCCAGTCGCGCGTGCCGCAGCATGCCGAACTGCATCTGCTGTTGTCGATGATCACGCCGCTCGGCTGGCTGGAGCGCGTGCCGACCTATAAAGACCAGCAGGAGAAGTTGAGCGACAAGGACCTGTCGACTTACGGGTTCCTCGGTTATCCGTTGCTGCAAAGCGCCGATATTCTGATTTACCGTGCCAATCGGGTGCCGGTCGGCGAAGATCAGGTGCCGCATATCGAGTTCACTCGCGAAATCGCGCGACGGTTCAATCACGTCTACGGGCGCGAGCCCGGCTTCGAGCAGAAAGCCGAGGCGGCGATCAAGAAACTCGGCGCCAAGCGCGCCAGGCTATATCGCGAACTGCGCACCAAATTTCTCGAACAGGGGGATGCGCAAGCGCTCGAAGCGGCGCGCGCGCTGCTGGACAAGGCGCAAAACCTCGCGCTGGGCGACCGCGAGCGCCTGTTCGGCTATGTCGAGGGCGGAGGCAAGATGATCCTGACCGAACCGCAGGCTTTGCTGACGGAAGCATCGAAAATGCCGGGCACGGACGGGCGGAAAATGTCCAAGTCTTACGACAACACGATCGGGCTGCGCGACGAGCCGGACGCCATCACGAAAAAAATCCGCACCATGCCGACCGATCCGGCGCGCGTGAAGCGCACGGACCCGGGCGACCCGGAGAAGTGTCCGGTGTGGCAATTGCATCTCGTGTATTCCGACGAGCCGCGCAAACAGTGGGTGCAGGAGGGTTGCCGCAGCGCCGGCATCGGCTGTCTCGAATGCAAGCAGCCGGTCATCGACGGGGTGCTCGCTGAATTGAAGCCGATGCGCGAGCGCGCGCAGCGCTACGTGGATGACCCGACGCTGGTCAAAAGCATCATTGCCGACGGCTGCGAAAAAGCACAAAAACTGGCCGAGGAAACCATGCGCGACGTGCGTGGCGTCATGGGGCTCGATTACGGCTGATCTGCGCCCCGGGCACGCGGCCGGCCGCGCATTGCGGCGTCAGGCAACGGGCTCGCCCCCGTGGGCGCCGAAGCCATAGGTTTCATGCGCAAATCGCGCTAAAATGCCGCATGCCGAGATTCCTCAATGAAGTGTGCCGCAAATCCAGCCCGGAAGACGGGCGGCGCGGCGCAGTCTCTCCCCAGTTGCCCGCATGATCGAAGCCGCAGAAACCCCGCCGGCGGCACCCGTTGCCACCTACCGCGGCGAGCCGCTGCTCGAACTCCCGCAGGATTTATATATCCCGCCGGACGCGCTCGAGATATTCCTCGACATGTTCGAAGGCCCGCTGGACCTCCTGCTGTACCTGATCCGCAAGCACAATCTCGACGTGCTGGACATTCCGATGGCGCGGCTGACCGCGCAATATCTCGAATACGTCGAGATCATGCGGCAGAAAAGCCTCGAACTTGCCGGTGATTATCTCGTCATGGCGGCAACGTTGATTGAGATCAAGTCGCGCATGCTGCTGCCGCGGCCGGCGGCCGGCCCGCAGGAAGAACTCGACCCGCGCGCGGAACTCGTGCGCCGCCTGCTCGCGTACGAACAGATGAAACGGGCGGCGCACAAGCTCGACGAGCTGCCGCAGGCCGGCCGCGATTTTCAACTCGTGCAGGTATGGATCGACAAGGCGGTCGCACAGGCGCTGCCGGGCGTGAATCCCGAGGATTTGCGCCAGGCGTGGATGTGGCTCTTGCAGCGCGCGACCGTCAACCAGCATCACCGCGTGACGCGTGACCAGCTGTCGGTGCGCGAACACATGAGTGCGATACTGCGGCGCCTGCAGGACGTGAAGCTGATCGAATTCACGCAATTGTTCAGCACCGGCGAAGGCGTGCCCAAACTGGTCGTGACTTTCCTCGCCATCCTCGAGCTCGCACGCGAGACCCTGATCGAGATCGCCCAACAAGAACCTTACTCACCGATTTACGTAAAATCCGCCCATGGACTCACCGTCGTTTGACCTGCAGGAAGTAAAGCGCGTGCTCGAAGCCGCGCTGCTCACGAGCGCCGAACCGTTGCAGCTGACGGACCTGAAGAAGCTGTTCGACGAGGAACTGGGCAGCGACGTGCTGCGCAATATCCTGACCGAGCTCGCGTCGGATTGGGGCGGGCGCAGCGTCGAACTCATCAATGTTGCCAGCGGCTGGCGGTTTCGCGCGCGCCCCGAATACACGAAATTCCTCGATCGCCTCAACCCGCAGCGGCCGCCGCGTTACTCGCGCGCGGTGATGGAGACGCTCGCGATCATCGCCTACAAGCAGCCGGTCACGCGCGGCGATATCGAAGACATCCGCGGCGTCATCGTATCGGCTAACATCATCAAGGCATTGCAGGCGCGCGGCTGGATCGACGCCGTAGGTAACCGCGAGGTGCCGGGGCGTCCGGAGCTTTTTGCGACGACGCGCCAGTTTCTTGACGATTTGGGCCTGCGCTCTTTGACCGAGTTGCCGCCGCTCGATGATCTGGGGCAACTCGTCGATACGGTTACCGACGGCGCGCAAATCGGCGGCGAACTTGTCGCGCAAGATGCGGAGGACTTGGATGAGTCCGTTGAATCTGCAGAGGCGCCGGACGAACCGGTGGACGAGGCCGCGCGCCCGACGCTCAACTAGCGCGCGAGGCGCCGCATCATGCGCACGGTCCTGGTGGCCAATCCCAAAGGCGGTTGCGGCAAAACGACGTTATCGACGAATCTGGCCGGTGCATTGGCCCACCGCGGGGATGCCGTCGTCCTGTGGGATCTCGATCGCCAGAAATCGTCGCTGGAATGGCTCGCTCTGCGTTCGCCGGAACTGCCGGCAATCCACAGCCTCGATCCGAAGGACGAGCCGTCGGACAAGCATAAGCGCAAGCACGACTGGCTCATCATGGATACGCCGGCCGCGCTGCACGGCAAGAACCTTGAACGCGCGATCAAGCCTGTCGATAAAGTGCTGATGCCCGTGCAGCCTTCATTGTTCGACATGGCGGCGACGCGCAATTTCATCGCGGCGCTGCACGAAGAGCATCTGCTGCGCAAGGGTAAAAGCTTTCTGGGGATCGTCGGCATGCGTGTCGATGCGCGCACCAAAGCGGCCGCCACGCTCGAGGCATTTCTCAAGCAATTCGATCTGCCCGTGCTGACTTATCTGCGCGATGCGCAGGTCTATCCGAACGCCGCCTTCCAGGGCAAGTCGCTATTCGACCTGCCGTACTACCTGAACGAAAAAGACCTCGATGACTGGAAGCCGCTGCTGAAGTGGCTGGACAAGTAGTCCGCCGTCGCCGGTCGTCGTCTCAAAGTTTGCCGATATTTTCCGCGCAGGCTTTCGACACCTGGCCGTCCTGTGCGGACGTGCCGCCGCTCGAGCCGACCGCGCCGATGATTTTGCCGTCGACCACCAGCGGCAGTCCGCCTTCGCTCGTGATCGCGCCGGGTAGTCCCAGCACCGCAACATCGGTCGCCGCGCGGTCCTGGAAAACCTTGGTCGGACGCTTGAAATTATTGGCGGCGCGCGCCTTCATGATCGAGATGCGCACGCTCGCGATCTGCGTGTCATCCATGCGCGCGAACGCCATCAGGTGCCCGCCGTCATCGACGATAGAAATGGCCATTGCCCAGCTGTTTTTCTTCGCCTCCGCTTCCGCCGCGGCGATGCATTTGCGGGCGAGTTCCAGATTCAATCCGCTGCCGTAGCCCTGCTGCGCATGGGCGGCGCCGGCGGGGATGAGCAACGACACGGCGCTCAGCGCGAGAACTGCGGTATGGCGTTTCATGTTTCCTCCCTTGGATTCGGTTTGCCTTATGTGCGGCAGCGAAAGCATAAATGCGTGCTGCCGGAACCGCAATGTTGCGCCCCGGCGCTCGCTTAGTGCGAGCCCGGTGCGATGATCTGAATATGGTCCCGGTTCACGTTGACGAACGGCGCGGTGAAAACCTGGCGGCCGACGACTTCCCAAACTTCGGCTTCCGTGACGGCAATAAAACCGCGGGCTTCGGCCATGTAGTCGGTGACGCGCGCGCCGGGCAGCAAATCGATATAGCCCTTGATCCGGTAGGTGCCGGTCAGGATGGTCACGCGGGTCTTGTTTTCGTCGACTGCCATGTTCTGTGCTCCTCGTGGTGGTTGCGCGATCAATACTAAACATCGGGATCAGCCGCGACACGTCGGCCACCGCGCCCTCCGTATTTGCGCAGCGTCATTTTGCACCCGTTGTGCGCGTGCTTCAACACGGATGGCGCCGGCACGCTGCCCGCGCCGCGGATTTAATTCAGGTCGATCGCGTATTTCTTGAGTTCCGCGAGCGGTGCGTATTCGAGCATCGCTTCATGCGTCGCCGCCAGCACGAGTTGCGGCGCGACACCCGCCTGCAGGGCTTCGGCCCAGCGCAGGGCGCAGAGGCACCAGCGGTCGCCCGGTCGCAGGCCGGCAAAACCGAACTCGGGGTGCGGCGTGGTCAGGTCGTTGCCGCGCGCGGCGCTGAATTCGAGAAACTCGCGGGTCACGCGCACGCACACGACGTGCGCGCCGACGTCTTCGTCGTTGGTGTTGCAGCAACCGTCGCGGAAGAAGCCGGTAAGCGGACGCTCGCTGCAGGTCTGCAGCAGGCCGCCCAGTACGTTTTTCGGAATGCGGTCGGAGTCTCTTTGCATGGTTTTCGTCTCCTGCGCGAGTTACGTTGTCAGCCGACGGTAGACGTCGGCGACTTTAAGGGGCAGGCGCGCGACGTCCTCGAT
>Ga0265314_10004764_pt1 | contig 12433 bp, 9 predicted proteins | sample 4126metaG_FD_203106 | JGI IMG/M metagenome (GOLD analysis project Ga0265314, IMG submission 203106) | Rhizosphere microbial communities from Carex aquatilis grown in University of Washington, Seatle, WA, United States - 4-1-26 metaG | ecosystem: Host-associated > Plants > Roots > Rhizosphere >... | reverse complement strand
GTGGCCAGCAAACACGCAACCGGCCGGCTGGCACCCGCGCGCAGGCACAGGGCCGCCACAAGAAGCGTGCACGCCAGGTGAAGCAAGAGGTTGGTCAGATGGTATCCACCCGCCCAGTTGTGCCAAAGCCGATGATCCCAGGCGTAGCTCAGCGTCACCAAGGGCCGGTAGAATGAGCGTGCGGACTGGAGAACGTTGCTCCAAAAAGGCTGGCTGAAGTGCTCGACCAGCGTGGCGTGGCCCGTGACCAGCGGAGAGCCAACGATGAGAGCGTAGTCATCCCACACAAATCCGGCCGTGGGCGCCGCCGCATAGCTGCCAAGAAGCGCCACGATCGGCACCGCCCACCACGCGAACTCCGCACCTTTGCCGCCAGCACTTACCGCGGGCCTGGAAGTCTCGACCATGCCGAAGCGATGCTAGCCAAGGCCCACCCGATGGGCAATGGCGAAGCATGAAGAAGTCATTGCGCACGCCGGACGATCCCGATCGGCGCGGGCATGTCGAGTTCTGGTGGGGTGAAGTACGGGAGGTTCTCGGGGTTGTCGAGCAGCGCGAGTGCCTCGGGCGGAAAATGGCGCACGAGGCGGCAGCGAGCGTCGGTCGCAAGCAGACGGTGCGGCCCTGGCACGAGCACGCTCGTTCCCCGCCGTGGCGCCAGCATCCCATCGAGCGCACAAGTGCCTTCGCCCAGGGTTTCGAGAAGGTAGCGACCGCCCGCGAGTAGTTCGAACGAATGCTCTCCCACCACCCCGAAGGTATCGAAGCCGGGTGCCAGCACGAGGGGGCTAAGCGCCGCGAAGTGGGTATCAAGGTAGTGGCGATCCTGCGGCAAGAGCCAACCCGGCAGCCGGTAGCTCAGGACGACGAGTTCCGGCCGGGTCTCGCGCAGTTCGCGCGCGAAGTCCATTTCGCCTCTGGCGTAGCGTGAGGTCAGGATCCAAGAGAGACGCCAGTGGTAGGTCGATGGCCGGTATAGCCCGACGCCTTCCAAGGCGAAGACGGCCGCGTCGGGAGCGGTGTGGTGCTGGATGAACTCGGCGAGCGCGAGCTGGTGCGTATTCGAGGGCCGCGTTGCGAGCGTCAGGAGAAGTCCGGCCTGGGCCAGGACGGGCGCGGCCACGGCAGCCACCGCGCCGAAGATGGTTAGGGCCGGTCGACCGAAGCGTATCAGGCGGCCCAAGCCAAGCGCGACAGGGTACGCCGCGAAGGGCGCGACCAGCGGCTGCAGCGTGACCAGGTTGTAGACGTAGTAGGCGGGATTCGTCATCACCGAGACCGTCCCGAGCAGTAACACCGAGGCGGCGAGCACGTTGTCCCGAAGCGTGTACCGGCGAGCATGTGCGGCGCGCATCGCCACGCCCATCGCACAGAGCGACCAGAAGAGCGGATCCGCGTGCAGCGAGGCGAGCACGGTGCGGCCGCGGGTGCCCTCGGCGGAGCGCGCGAACTGGCCCATCTCGCGCATGAGCCTGCCGGTGGTGTCGAGGAAACGCAGCAGGTTGCCCGAGAGTGCAAGATAGGCTGCGTACGCGCCCAGCACCAGCGCTGCCCCGAGCGCAGCCTGGATCGCGAGGCGCGCGACTGTGCGGGCGGAGGTGCGCAGGCGCCCGTCCCAGCAGGCAACCAGGTACGCGGGCGCGAGGAGCGGCCCCGCGATCGCCGCCTTGAACCGGTTGAGAAAGCAGAGCGCGAGAAGCGCGCCCGCGAGCATGGCGACGCGCGGCCGTGTGGGCTGCGGCGACAGCAGGCAAACCACGATCCCGAGCCAGAGCGCAGTGGTGATGAGATCCGGCCGCAAATCGAGCCCGCGATGCAACATGCTCGCGGTTGCGAGCGCGAGCACGGGCGCAAGCCACCCCGTCGCGCCATCGAACGGCCGCGTGCCAACACGCCAAAGCAGCCACGCCACCAGCACGAGCAGCGCCGTGAATCCGAGGCGTGAGGCGAAGAGCGGTAGCCAGGTACCGGGCGCGATGTGGTACAGCGGCGCCACCAGATCGACGAGGAGGTAGAAGCTCGTCAGGAAGTAGTCTCGCCCGGGAACCTTGCCCTCGGATTGGAGCCACGCAGTGTACAGGGTCTGGTAGTCGTCGTTCACGAGGTAGCGCGTGAAGCTCGACAGCGCAAAGACCGCGAGGAGGAGCAGCAGCGCGACAAGGCAGGCCCGCACGAGCAGACGGTCGAGAGACGCACGCAATGCCTTGCGTGCGGAAGACTCGTCCGTGCGCGAGTCCTTCCCGCGCCAGTTCGCGCTCCACGCCCGCACGCGGAGCGCGACACGCTCGAACAGCTCCTTCATCGGCCGCATTCCCGGCTACACTTTCTCGGTGCGGCCGGCGCCGCAAGCTGCCTTCGCTGCGGGATCGCTTCTCGTCACCAAATCTGCATAGAGTTGCTCCAACTCTGCAAGGCGTGTGTCTTCGTCGGGCAAGAGCAGCAAGGGATCTCGGGCTCGACCGACGCGCTTTTCGGTTCGTTCTAGGCACGCGGCCAGGCCAGCCACGCTCTCTGGCAAGAAGGTCGACAGCGCCCGCGAGGCCCAGTTGAGGACAGGCCTCAACTCGGGAAGATCCGCCACGATGGTCGGGCAACCGGCCAGGTCGGCTTCGAGCAGCAGGCTCGGCAGCAGTGTTGTGGTGGTTGCGGCACGATACGGAAGAACCAGAGCGTCGGTGGCCTTGAGTAGCCGCCCCACGGGAAGGAGTCCGTAAATCGAGATGCGCGCCTTCAGACCGGGGTGGTCGCGCTCCAGCCGGGCCACGGCGGTCAGAGTCCTTCGACTGTCCCCGTCGCCACTCAGGGCGAGCACCAAGCGGAGATCCCGACGGCGCGACCCGACCTCGGCGAATGCCGCAAGAAGATCGTCGAGTCCTTTAACCGGGTGAGCGTGGCCAACGTAGGCCAAGGAGACCCGATGGGGATCGGCAAGCTGGGACGCGAGATCCGCCGGGAGATCGCTAGGCTCGTCGTCGAGCGAGGCAAAGTTGGCGACCCGTCTCACCCGGGCGTAACCCGCGCGCTCAAGTTCATCTGCCAGCGCCGGACACGTCGCCAGGTGGGTGCATGCCAGGGATCGCCCCAGCGGCATCCAGGCGCGGCTGTTGAGAATCAAACGCGGTAGCAACAATCCGGGATCCTCGCGCAACCGGCGCAGTTCGTCGCCGCCCAGCGCAAGCGACTTCCCCTCGTACTGCAACACCATGCGCTCGGAGGGAAAGGGCAAGAGAGCAGCCAGGCCCGACCAAGAGGGCGCCGGCAGCGTGAGATGCAGGACCACCTGCGGATCCGCGGCCAAGGCGCGCAGTTGCCCGAGCAACCGCAAGGCCAGCCCAAGTCGCGTGGTGGCCGGCAAGCGCGTGAAGGCGTCGAGGCTGGTCTTTCCTGCATCGGCCAGCCCGGGCGGCAGGAGCAACTCGGCGTCGCGGCCGCGCGCGCGTAGCCGACTGCACAGGGCGAGCGCTCCAGCCACCTGCCCGCCCATGCGCAGGTTGAGCACCAGAGCGCGCACGCGAAATGGTGCCGTCGCCCCAGGTTGAACGACCGCCGCACGCTTGCGTCCAACGATCAGGACGTGCGGAATCGGATGCCCCGCCCGGTAGTGCAACAGATCCGTCTTCACGTCGAGCCCGAGTGCAGCGAGCTTGGCCGCATAGCTGTGGTGGCTCCGATAGAACACGCGCTGCTCATGGCTTAGCGAGGCGCGCGCGACCCGGTAGATGAGCACGAACATGGCCCGCGCGAGCGCCGCTTTGCGGGGCGGCTCGGTGTCCACGATCTTGAGCACAAGGCACCCCCCTGGCTTGAGGCAACGCACGCTCGATGCCAGGACCTCGTCCTGGATCGCAAAGGGCAGCGACGACAGGGTATCCGAAAGCACGACTGCGTCGACGGATTGCCCGGGCAGCCCAGTCAGGTAGTTTGCGATGTCGGCCTCGACGATCTCCGCCTGCGGTCGGCCTGCGAGCACCTCGCGGGCCATCCGACACTTGCGTGGATCGAAGTCGACGCCGGTCACGCGCTCGGCTCGTTCGCAAAGCAGCGCGACCAGCAACCCTTGGCCACAGCCGAGATCGAGGACGTGACCGCCCGCGGGTACTTGCGCCGCGACCTCGCGCAGAGGCGCGAGCGCATGGCGTGCCCAGTTGTGGATCCGGTCGAAACTTCTGGCAAGCGGCACTAGCGAGGGCTCCGACTCTCTGCACACGGTCCCGAAGCCAGGCCAAGCCGACGGGGAGCCACCTCGTCGAGCGGGTGACTCTCGCGCTGCCGCTCGATGATGTAGATGGGACGTCCCTTGGCTTCGTCGTAGATCTTCGCGACGTAGATCCCGAGCACGCCAATGAGATTGATCTGCAATCCGCCAAGAAACAAAGTCGCCACGATCAGCGACGACCATCCGTGCATCGCTCGGTTGGTGAAGAAGAAGGCAAACACGACCCAGGCCAGGTAGGCGCCCGAGGCCAGCGAGAGGCTGCTGCCGATGACCAGCGCCAATTTGAGCGGCAGAGAGCTCATCGATGCGACGCCGTCCAGGGCCAGCTTCAGCATCTGCCGCAACCCGTACTTCGATCGTCCCCGGCGCCTGGCCCCGACCTGGAACTCGACATAGCCCTGGCGAAATCCGATCCACACGGTCAGGCCGCGGATGAAGCGTGCCCGCTCGGGAAGCTGATTGAGCACGTCGAGAGCTCGGCGATCGAGCAAGCGAAAATCTGCGGCGTGCGGGATGACCCGCGTCTCGGAGACCAGGTTCAGCAATCGGTAGAATCCGGCAGAGGTGGCCCGCTTCACCACGCCTGCGCCCCGCGCCTCGGAAACGCGGATGGTGTGAACGACGTCGCAGCCCTGCTCCCATGCCTCGAGAAGCCGAGGGATCGCAGCGACGGGGTGTTGCAGATCCGCGTCCATGCAGATCACGGCGTCGCCACGCGCGGCTTCGAGCCCGGCGGTGAGAGCGGCCTGGTGCCCAAAGTTGCGCGACAGCCGGATGAGCCCCGCCTGCGGATACGTCGCGCACAGGCCATCGAGGATGGTGGTCGTGTTGTCGTCGGACCCGTCGTCGACGAGCACCACCTCCAGCTCGTAGGGCAGCCCGGCGAACAGCTCGGTAAGCTGCCGCATCAGCTCCCGGACGTTGTCTTCCTCGTTGAACACGGGAAGCACGACCGAAACCCGGCGCCTGCCGCTCATCGAGGCCTCCCGAACTCGCGCGAAAATCCAAGATGCGCGAGCGTTTCGTCGAACGTCGGTTGTCGCAGCATGTTCAGCTCTTCCTCCCAGTGGTACCGCCAGTGACGATATGCCTGCCGGGTGCGATCGTCACTCATCCCGGGATGGGTGACAAGTTCCGCGTCGACTCGGCCGGCCAGCGCGCTTGCGCGAAACCTGCGCAGGACCGCGGCCACGCGCGCCGTCGTGAGCGCTCCGGCGTGAGAGATACCAAGTGGAAATACCTGCCGGTGCGCTGGCAGGCGCGGCCCACGCAGCACGCTCAGATCGGAGGCCAAGTGCAGGGCACCTTGAGCCGAGAGCGATGCCCACCCGCCCGCGGCCAGCCGGACCTGACTGGCGGGCCATGCGGACCAGAGATCCCGAAGGGCGTGCCACACGGGCGGGAACATGTGCGTGTGCTGGTGGCTGTTGATGAAGTCCAGCCGCAGACCGAGGGTGCCAAACCGTTCGATCTGACGCCGGGCCTCGCGGGCCAATGCAACCGCCAGGCTCGGACGCAGCACCAGGCGCGCGAAGAGATCGCGATAACTCCGCGGCAGCGTGCCCGATGGGGTCAGCAGCCCAACCAGCTCGAACGGCGCCGACAGGGGACGCTCCTCGACGAAGACGAGGTGCAGGCCGGTGCGCACCGCTAGGTGCCCGAGCCGATGGGCAGTTTCGAGGGCGGCCCCGTCATGCACCATCACGCTTACCGCCGAGATCGCACCCTGCGCGGCCAATTCCTCGATGCCCGCATTCACGCCGGAGCAAAGCCCGTAGTCGTCGGCGGTGATGCGCAAACAGGGCATGGTGCTTTTCGGCGACGGCGCGCGCGGCGCCGCTATCGCTTGCGCGCCTTCCAGATGCATTTGGTACGCCAGCGCGACGGCAGCACACGTTCGAGGCTGGCCACAGGTCGAAGCAGCGCCCCTGGCAGAAAGCGATAGGCCAAGCTGGGCAGCAGGAACACCTCCTCGACTTCCTCGATATCTAGACCGGCGCGCGCGCTCTGCTCACGTACCTGCGCAGGCGCCATCGGGTAGACGAGCCCCCCTAGCCTGTTCTGCACTCGCGGGAGCACAGCGCGTGGCGACCAGGTCAAGGTGTCGAAGACCACCAGTCCACCGGGGCGAACGATGCGTCCGATCTCGCGCAGCAGGGTCGCGGCGTCCGCATAGTGAAACAGGAAGCGCATCGAGACCACGGCGTCGAAGCTGGCGTCCGCAAAACCGGTGTGCGCGGCGTCCTGTCGGGACAACATGAGCCCCTCCCCGCAGTTGCTGCGCGCCGCCCGCAGCATCTCGTCGGACAGATCGGCACCCTCGACGGAGGAAAAGCCCGCGGCCAGCAGCATGCGGGCCACACGTCCGGTGCCAACGGGCATGTCCAGGATGCGCGCCGCACGGGATGCTTGACTGAGGAAGCGCAGAACCACTGCCCGCTCGCGCTCCTCGACGTGGCGACCGCCTCGGGAGCCGAAGCGCCACGATTCATAGCCTGCCACGACCCGTGGATCCTGGTAGTAGCTTCGCTTGTCGGTCGCGACCATCTCAGTCCATGAATGAAAACGAAACCAAGCCAGCGGCAATTGTACTACCAACTGGCTCCCTGGGTATGGATCTCGGGCTCCGCGCGCGCCTTTCTATCCCGACCACAACCGCCTGAGAAGTGGCGCGAGAATCCTGGGGCGGGGAGGCAGCGGCACGTCTTGCAGGTCGGCCAAGGCCGCGGGCATCAGGCGATCGCGCTGCCAATGCGCCACGCCGATGGCGAACCCAGCCACGACGAAACTCCCGACACAGTCGAGAAAGTAGTGCCACCCAAGCACCACCACCGACAGGATCGTCATGGCGGAGAAAAGCGCGGACGCGGCGAAAGCGAGTCGTGAGCGCCGCGCGTACCACAACATGACGAGCTCATGGGCAACGTGAAGACTCGGCATGCAGGCGATGTAACCCCACGTCCTGAGCTCGGTGGCAGTGCCGTTCATGACTCCCGTCGTGTTGCCCAGAAGCCAGAGCCTGATCTCGTTCGTGGTCAGCGCACCTCGGGCGAGAAACGCATAGTACGGAGGCTCGGAGTAGCCGGGGCCCACGGCGGGAAACACGTGGTAGAGCGGACCGCCGATCAAGTAGCACAAGGCGAGCGCTCCGAGGTACTCGATCCGCTGTTTGCCCTGGCGCAGACCAAGCAGCAATACGGCCGTCAGCACCATATGGTGAAAGAAGCGGAAGTAGACCCAGTCGCACACCGCCACGACCGTCGGCCGATCTGCTGCCCAGGTTGCGACGGCTCGATGGGGGTAGAGCCCGACGAGTGCATGCTCGACCGCCGCGATGGAGGCATCCACTTGACGGTGTCCCGCGAAGGTCAAGGCCTTGAGAACCGTGTAGCAATAGCAGATGGCCATGAGCGCGGCCGTAGCGACGACGGCATGAGCCGCGAGCCGGAGCAGCTTTCCCCGGTCGAACGGTTGAAGTGAGATTCCGAACCCGATCGCGACCACAGACACGCCGTCGAGGACCGAGTGGTCGGGAAACACAAACGCATCGACGCACGCAAGCGCCAAGCCGAGCCCGAGTGCGGGAGCAATCCTGCGCAGAAACGGCGCAACTTCCGTCCGGGTCCGCAGGCGCCCAAGCACATGGCCAAGGTTCCACTCGCCACGCTTGCGGAGCATCGCCGCCGCGAGTGTGACGAGGATGGCAGTCGGGAAATACTCGATCCCGAGCACCAGCCTCATCGTCCGCAGCGGCTCGAACCAGGTGTAGGCCTGCGGCAGAGAGGAGCACCGGTGCACGACCCTGGCGAACACGAACGCAAGGGCGCTCGCCCACAGGAGAAGCCCTATGCGGCGATGTAGAGACCCCAAAATAGATGCAAAGGATCGCAGCACGGGTGACTCGGTCTTTCAGATGCGCCTGCGCATGACCACACGTTCGTCGACCGATTCACTATATCGGCGCAGTTTGCGGAAAGGAACCACCATCGACCGAAGTCCGACGGGGAAGCGTCGGGGCCGCCGCCGCAAAATCTACGCCTTCTGAGTCTTCACGGCTGGCCAAGGGCCTGCAGTAGTTTGGCGCGGGCGGTGGCCAGGTTGAAGACCGCTTGGATCTCCTGCGCAGAAGCTGCGGTGAGCGCGACCTGCGAATCGCCGAGTTCGATCATGCTGCCGATGCCGGCCCCGTAGCGGCCTTCGGCCAGGCCAAGGCGCACCCGCGCGTTGACGGCGGCTTCGTGCGTGGCCTCGATGGTCGCCTTGGCGGCGCGGACGCCCAGGCGCGCTTGCTCGACGTCGGCCCGCACCTGCTGCCGCTGCAGATCGTACTGGGCACGCAGCACGGCCGTGTTCGCACGGGCCTCGCGCAGCTGCGCGTCGGTGATGCCGCCGCCGAAGATTTGCCAATTGAGAAAAAGCCCGGCACTCCAGTTCCAGGCAAGGTTTCCAAGGTCAGGTCCGCCGTCGGTGAGCGAGGTGCTGACTCCGAGCGAGGGAGCATAGCCGCCCTTGATGCTCTTTGTGGTCAGTTCCTGCGCCTCGATCTGGCGCGCGAGCTGTAGCAAGTCCGGGCGTGCCTTGAGGGCAACCGGCAAGATGACGTCGGTGCCGTCATCTTCTCCAGGCACGACATCGGCAGGAGCATCCGCCACCTCATACTCGGTGCCGTGCTCGATGCCCATGGCCTGGTTGAGCAGCGCCTTGTCGGTATCGTAAGCGACCTGTGCGTTGATGAGCTGCACCTTAGCGTTTGCGCGGTCGGTGCGTGCCTGGGCCAAGTCGATCTCCGGATGCGTTCCAGCCTCAACGAAGCCTTGTGTCTGCTTGAGATGCGCCTCCTGATTTCGGAGCGTATCTTCCGCGACCTTCACGAGAGCCCGCGCAGCCGCAGCGGTGAAGTAGGCGGAACGCAGGTTGAACGCGACCTGAACGGCAGAATTTTGCTCGTTTTCTTCCTGCGCCCGAAGTATCGCTTTCGCCGCATCCCACTTTCCCGTGGTCTGACCGAAGTCGTAGATCAGCTCGCTGGCAGTGATGCCCGCTCTGTAGGATGGGACCGTACTGAAGCTCGATGAGGATGAAGAAGAGGAAGAAGGTAACGTTGTCGTCGAGGTGGAGGTAGCGGTTGTGGTCGACGTGGAAGTTGAGGTTGACGTGGAAGTTGGAATGTTCTTGGGAAGCGCTCCGGGTTGTGGGACGTAGTTGGAGGTGGAGCGCTGGTAGGACGCACTGCCAGTCACCTGCGGCAGAAGCGGCGCCTTTGCCTCTGCGACCCTCGCGGTCGAAGCCTCGGTCTGCGCCCGGGATGCGTGCAACTGAGGGTGGTTGGCGCGCGCCAGGCGCAGGGCCTCGTCCAAGGTAAGCACGTCGGATTCGGCGGCGCGCACGCGGCCCGCGAACGCGCAACTCACGAGAAGCGGCAGTATCAGTCGTTTCATTCGAACCTCAGGGCGTCGATGGGGTCGAGGCGCGAGGCCTTGAGGGCCGGATAGAGCCCGAAGACCACGCCCACGAGCCCCGAAAAACTGACCGCGATGACGATGATGTCGGCGCGAATCAGCACGGGCCAGCTGAGGTGATTGGCCAACCAACTGGCGGCGAAGATTCCCAAAAGCACACCGATGATCCCGCCGAAGCACGAAAGGGCGAGCGCCTCGACCAGAAACTGGGCGAGGACATCGCGCGGACGCGCGCCCACGGCCATGCGGATGCCGATCTCCCGTGTCCGCTCGGTCACGCTGACCAGCATGATGTTCATGATACCGATGCCGCCCACCAGCAGCGACACCGCGGCGATGCTGGCCAAAAGCGAGGTGATGGTGTTCAGGCCCTCTTGTTGCGCGGTCATCATCTCGGTCAGATTGCGAATGGAGAAATCATCGTCGCCGCTGATGGCGATGTGGTGCCGGTCGCGCAGCAAGTTCGTGATTTGCTTTTCCGCGCGCTCGACGTCCCCGCTGCTGGCCGCGCTGACCATGATGATGCCGGGGATGAACTTCTGCAGCCCGCCCTGGATCTTGGCCTGAAAGGTGGAATAGGGCATGAAAACCACGTCGTCTTGGTCCTGGCCCATCGCCGTTTGCCCCTTGGCTGCCGCCACGCCGATCACCTGGAAGGGGAAGTTCTTGATGCGAACGGTTTGCCCGACGGGATCGGCGCTGGGGCCGTAAAGCTTCTCGACCACGGTCTGACCCAATACCACCACCTTGGTGCCACCCTCGATATCCGACTGGGTGATGGGGCTGCCGCTCGCCACCGGCCAGTCCTTGATCGAGAAAAACTCGGGCGAGACGCCGTTGATGCTGGTACCCCAATTCTGATCCTCGCTGATCACCGAGGCACTCGATCGCAATTGTGGGGCCGCATAGCGAACCGCGCTGGACTCGGCCCTGATGGCCTTGAGATCGTCCCAGGTCAGGGTCGGCATGCTGCCGAAGCCGCCGCGCGTGCCACCCGAGGTGGTGCTGCCGGAAAGCACGATGAGGATGTTGGATCCCATCGAGGCGAAGGACTCGGCGACGCGCGCCTTAGCGCCCTCGCCGATGGCCACCATCGCGATGACGGCCGACACGCCGATGATCACGCCGAGGGTCGTGAGGAACGAGCGCATCTTGTTGCGCAGAAGCGCCCGGATGGCGACGCGCAAGACTTGGATGGGATTCATGGGATCCCCGCAGCCGCGGCCTCGGCGGCGGCCGCCGCCACGTCGGCCACCAGGACTGTTTGCTGCCGGTCGGTTTGCACGAGCCCGTCGCGCATGACCACCACGCGCGAGGCATAGCGTGCAATGTCGGGCTCGTGGGTCACGAGCAAAAGCGTGATACCGCTACGCCCGAGCTCTTGGAACAAGGCCATGATCTCGACGCTGGTGCGCGAGTCGAGATTGCCGGTGGGCTCGTCGGCGACCATGAGACGCGGGTGGGTGACGAGAGCCCGCGCGATGGCGACCCGCTGTTGCTGGCCGCCCGACATCTGGTTGGGATGGTGGTGAATGCGGTCGCCCAGGCCCACGCGTTCCAGTGCCTCGCGCGCGCGCTTGTGGCGTTCGCGCCCGGATAGTCCGGCGTAGAGCAGCGGCAGCTCCACGTTCTCGAGCGCACTCGTGCGTGCAAGCAGATTGAAACTTTGAAACACGAATCCGAGCGTGCGGTTGCGCAGGCGGGCCAAGGCGTTGCGATCGAGCGTCGAGACTTCTTCGCCTACCAAGTGATACGAACCCGAGGTTGGCCTGTCCAGGCAGCCGAGGATGTTCATGAGTGTCGATTTGCCCGAGCCCGACGGCCCCATCACCGCGACCGATTCTCCCTCGCTGATGGTTAGCGTTACGTCGCGCAAGGCGTGCACCTCGACATCACCCATCCTGTACACCTTGGCGATGTGCTTGACCTCGATGAGTGCGGTTGCCATGGGAGATCTCTAGAAGGGCCGACGCCCGGGACCGCCCGCCGGCGCCCCTGGCAAGGCCGGGGTGGACGACTTGGCGGCCTCGGTGAGCGTGGCATCAGTGATGACCTGATCGCCCTCTGCCAGCTCGCCCTCGACGATCTCGGTCCTGCTGCCGTCCGTGGTGCCGATCTTGATGCGCGTAGAGCGCGGTACCGCTCCGCCCAGCACCCAGACCACTTTGCGATCCGGCGTCTCGTCGGTGCTAGCGGCACCGCCGCCCATGCCCGAGTGTTGGCGCGCCCCCGTGCCTCCCGGCGCCTTTGCAGCCCAGCCCGTCGGAGGCTTGCCGCCAGCCGCATCGTCGCCCGTGCGCGCGCGCTTGGGATCGAGCTTGAGCGCGCTGAACACCTCCGGACTCGGGCGAAAACGCAGGGCCGCATTGGGCACGCGCAGGACGCTGTCTCGATTGGCGAAGACGAAGTTCACGTTGGCGGTCATGCCCGGCCGCAACTTCAATTCCGAGTTGTTGACGTCGATCACGGCATCGTAGGTGACCACGTTTTGCAGGGTCTGGGCCGCGTTGCGAATCTGCCGAACCTTGCCCTTGAAGCGTTCGCCGGGGTAGGCGTCCACGACGAAGGTTGCGTCCATGCCCGCGGTCAATTTGCCCACGTCGGCCTCGGCCACGCTGGTGTCGACCTGCATCTTGCGCAAGTCCTCGGCGATAACGAAAATGATGGGCGCGGAAAGCGAGGCCGCCACGGTCTGGCCCACATCCACGTTGCGCGAAATGACGACACCATCGGTGGGCGACACGATGTTCGTGAGCTC
>Ga0265314_10004763_pt1 | contig 12434 bp, 9 predicted proteins | sample 4126metaG_FD_203106 | JGI IMG/M metagenome (GOLD analysis project Ga0265314, IMG submission 203106) | Rhizosphere microbial communities from Carex aquatilis grown in University of Washington, Seatle, WA, United States - 4-1-26 metaG | ecosystem: Host-associated > Plants > Roots > Rhizosphere >... | reverse complement strand
GGGCACCAGCCGTCCGGCAATGGGTTGAACATAAGATACGCCAAGAGACAGGAGAAAAATAAGCGGCAATACAAGGCTACGGTAAAAGCCCAGGCGGATGCGTGCACTGGAGATCCGGCGGGTGAGCAGGTCTTTATCGGGATTGGAGACATATAACCAAAGGAGGCAGTTGGCGATACCGGCCAGGCAGAGATTGGCCACGTAAATGGTATAAGGCACATTCATCTCCAGGTGATTGCTGTATTCTCCGAGCATGCCGGAGCTGAAGGGCATGAGTACCACCGCAAACAGATAGATCAGGTTGATCCAGAAAAGCGTGGAGGTATTTTTTTTGATATACCCGAAGATGCGGTGATGCACCGACCAGTAATGACCGATGATGGTGAAGCTGATGCCGAAGCCCAGGAACTTGAACGTCATATGCGACAAGGCATCCAGCAGGGCCTGGTCGCTGAACTGACGGAGGTCCGGCACTTTGATTTCTATAACGAGCAGGGTAATGGCAATGGCAAAGACGCCATCGGAAAAGAAGGCAATGCGTTCTACCTGAAAGCCGGTTTTGGAACTGTCGTGTTTTGCTTCATCCATGAGAAATCTGTTTAGGTAAGCGCTGCGTATCGTTTTTTCAATTCGGCCAGCTTTGCATCCTTGCTCGCCTGGCGCAGGCTTATGGCCGAGGGAGTAAAATACTGATGCTTTTCGAGGAAACCAATCTGCAGCTTCAACCAGCTTTTTTCATCCAGCATACTATACAGGTTCATTTCTTTAAACAGGTTATTGCTGATGAAGTCGTAGTCTTCCCGCCCCAGGTAATCGAGGTCGGCATCGCACAGGATCTGCTCGAGATGGGTATGGGGGAGCTGGGGTATCCGGGTGGCCATGATCATGCCACAGACGGTGGCTATCTGCGCGGGGGTAAATCCGAATGCAGGGAGGCTTTCCCGGGCTATGCCACAGCCGATCTCTTCATGATTTTTCGTGTCTATTATAAATCCGGAATCATGGTAAAGCACGGCGATCTGCAGGAGCGGAAGATCTGCAGCCGGGATATTTTCCTGTTTGGCCAACCGGAGGGCCGCGTCCATCACATCTTCTACGTGATAGATGCTGTGGTAAAAAAGATGCCGGGGAAGCTCACGAGTGAGCTTGTCGTGAATAAATTTTTCCGCTTTTTCAAAATTCATGCAACTCAAAATTAAAAGACAGGCCGGCCCTCTTGCAGCGCCGGTCAATATTCTGCAAAATACATATCGATTTCACCTTTGCTCTTCGCCGATATTTTACCGCGATGGGTGCAGTGAAAAAAATCCTTCACCAGGGCATAGGTGCTTCCGGAGATGTTCACCTTGCCGGGATCGCTGCTGCTTTCCATGCGCGAAGCAAGGTTCACCGTATCCCCCCAGATATCGTAGGCAAACTTCTTTACCCCCACGATGCCCGCCACAACTGTTCCGGAATTGATACCGAGACGGATCTCGAAGGAGGTGCCGCCTTCTGCGATTCGGTGATTTCGGTATTCCAGCATAAAGTCTCTGATTTCCAGTGCGGCCCTCACCATGTCGGTGGCATGGTTGGGGTTGCCGGAGGGTAATCCGGACACGCACATATAGGAATCGCCGATCGTCTTTATTTTTTCAATCCGGTATGGCTGTATGATTTTATCGAAGGTGGAGAAGCAGTAATCTATTTCTTTCACGAGTTGCTCCGGGGTCATTTGTTCGCTGATGCGGGTAAAGTCTTTGAAGTCGGTAAACAGTACGGTCACTTCATGAAAGATTCGGGCCTCACTGCGACCCTTTTCAATCAGCTCGAGCGCCACCTCCCGGGGAAGCACGTTCAGGAGCAGGGCTTCGTTCTGTTCCTTTTCTTTGGTAATGAGTATGTTTTCCTTTTCTTTTAACTCCAGCTTCAGTTGAATTTCCGCTTGTTTGGAAGCTTCTTCCGCCTGGGTGAGGGCTTTGGTCTTTTCTTCTATGATATTCTGGGAACGGTTGATGGCCTGGGTGAGGTAAAGGGCCCACAGGGCAAAACAGCCAAACGACAGGGTGATATTGGAGATCTTGAAATAGTTCAGCACATGGGGGCTGAGGTGATAAACCGGGAGCGTGTTCTTCAGAAAGAAATCGATATACAGGTACCCGAGCAGGCAAAAAACGAGGATCCCCCACTGCCATATCTTATTACCCTTGGGGATCAGCAGCGGGAAGATGGCGATCACCGGAATGAAATATTGAAAGCCACACTCCCAGCCCAGAAAGTGCACGGCCAATCCCTGGTGAACCACAATCTCTGCCAGGGAAATCGTCATGCTGATCAGGTGCAGCCCCCGGCGGTTGAGGCTTATGGCGATGACATAGCAAAGTATGCTGAATATCTGTATGACGGCCATGACGGGAAAGCCCATGGCCCAAAACATAAACAACCAAAGGAGATGAGAAGACCAGGCGATGGTCTGGCCGATATTGGAAACAATGTAAAACCGGTAGTTGATCAGCTCAATATTCTCCGGAGTCGTATCGAAGTGGAGAAAGATCCGCCTCCCGAGCTGCCGGAAATTTTGGAGAAGAGAACTCATAAGGCGTTTTGCAATATACAGAGCAGTTTGGGTTTTCGGCACCGGCAAGCGGGGGCCTGCGAAAATAGCAAAGGAAAAATGACCCTAAAGAAGGAGTGGTGAGGGTGGGTTGTCACTCATCCTTCCTGGACTGGGATTGGTGGGATTTTTGAGATTTGTGGGAGTTGTTTTTTGCTGATAATGGAGTGGTGAGGGTGTGTTGTTACTCATCCTTCCTGGACTGGGATTGGTGGGATTTTTGAGATTAGTGGGAGTTGTTTTTTGCTGATAATGGAGTGGTGAGGGTGGGATGTCAATCATCCTTCCTGGACTGGGATTGGTGGGATTTTTGAGATTAGTGGGATTTGTTTTTTGCTGAATATGGAGTGGTGAGGGTGTGTTGTTACTCATCTTTCCTGGACTGGGATTGGTGGGATTTTTGAGATTTGTGGGATTTGTTTTTTGCTGAATATGGAGTGGTGAGGGTGTGTTGTTACTCATCCTTCCTGGACTGGGATTGGTGAGATTTTTGGGATTTTTGGGATTTGTTTTTTGCTGAATATGGAGTGGTGAGGGTGTGTTGTTACTCATCCTTCCTGGACTGGGATTAGTGGGATCTTTGAGATTAGTGGGATTTGTTTTTGGCTGAATATGGAGTGGTAAGTGGAAGTTTCACAGTTCATCACCCTAATCCCACCAATCCCAGTCCAGGAAACGTAATTAACTTCCAACATACTTAGAAAGCCCACCTACCTTTTATACTCCCGGCCCGGCTTAAATTTTTTGTTTTTGAACCGATGGACTTTCAAACTGGCTTCCCCGAAATTGATGAGGAGTCCGATCTCCAGATTATATGCTTCCAAATAATTAATTGCCTGGTTAAAATGTATCATCTCCAGCCGGGAAGTAGCCTTCAATTCAACCGAGATGATTCCTTCCACCAGAAAATCAACCCGACGGGTTCCGATTTGTTCCTCATGGTAGAATATCGGCATCTTATGTTCCCTGGAGAAAGACATGCCTGCCAGATTCATCTCGATTTCAAGGGCCCGCTGATAGATCAACTCCTGGAATCCACTTTTCAGCGTGCTGTGTACCAGAAGGCAACAACGAATAATGTTCCCGGTGATTTCTGTGTGCGAATGGCCTTGTGAATCGAAGGATGACATGGTGCAAATCAAATGCAAGATCAGGCAAAACACCTCCGGCATTGCTGTATTTTTCTATTCCCCGGGAGGCGATGCACAGGCAAAACCGGAACGGGCTAGCGGTTAATCTCTACCAGCAGCACCCAGGCATCCAGCATCGACTTGCAGTAAGAAAACAATATGCCCGGCGCCAGCAGATAGAGGCCTTTCCCGCCGATGGTAAGCACCAGAATACCAGCCACCGGAAACGGCAGGATTGCGATCAGGGTAAGCCACAGGTTAAGGTACGCGTTTGACCGGTATGCCACTGGAGTCTTTCGGATAACGGAAACAGACAGCAACAGAAGCACCGTGCAGAAGAAGGCCCCCACACCAATTATTTCCCAGCCGGTCAGGGCCTCATATTGGCAGGGCACCAGCAGAATGGAAGCAAGAAACAAGATGTTCAGCAGCAATAGCAGCGACTGCATGGCCCGCGCCGGCAAGTGCGGCAACGCGAGGATACGGGTAAGGTTGATGGATACCGCCACAAAAATCAACCCGGTTAGTGCCGCAGAGGCACCCACCTGAGCAATGAAGAAGTTGTCCCAATTCATAGTGGTTATTGTTTGTACGGGTGGAAAATCAAAAGGGGCCTAAATTTAAAGAAAATGGAATATCCTTGAAACCTGGCCACCCCTCTTTAGTCTTATCCAATATCTTTATCCCATGAAACTACTCTCCTGCCTTTTTATTTCCTTCTTCCTGTTCAAAGCAACACAGGCGCAGCCAACCGTCGGGCTCTTTTACGATGACCCCGGAACCATGCCCGGCTATGTGCTCTTCTCTCCCGGCGAGGTCGACTCCAGCTTCCTCATCGACAAATGCGGCTATCGTGTTCATACCTGGCACAGCCAGTACCCCATTGGTCAGAGTCAGTATCTTCTTGCCGATGGCACGCTCCTGCGCAGCGGGGAGGTGGGCAACCCCGTGTTCACCTCAGGGGGGAACGGAGGCATCATCGAACGCCTCGACTGGAACAGCAACGTGCTCTGGAGCTACCGCATCTCCGACAGCCTCCAGTGCCAGCATCACGACATCTTCCCTATGCCCAACGGCAATGTGCTCGCCATCGTTTGGGAAAAGCACGACACCACGGATGCCAGAATGAACGGCAGAAACCCGGCCCTCCTGGGTGCTTCCCTCTGGAGTGAAAAGCTGCTGGAGATCCAGCCCATCGGCGCCGACAGCGGCACCATCGTTTGGCAATGGCGGGTGTGGGACCACCTCATACAGCATTTCGACAGCAGCAAAAACAATTATGGCCTGGTCGCCATGCACCCGGAACTTATAAACTTCAACTACCTCAACGGCAACCCGCCACAGAATGAGGACTGGCTCCATATGAACTCGGTGGATTATAACCCGTTGCTCGATCAAATCGTTTTGAGCACCCATGCGCTCAGCGAGTTGTGGATAATAGACCACAGTACTACCACCGCCCAGGCCGCCTCCCACAACGGCGGAACCCACCAACATGGCGGCGACCTCCTTTACCGCTGGGGTAACCCCGCCGCCTATAATCACGGAGGAGCCGGCACCCGCAAATTATACAGCCAGCATAATGTACACTGGATACCACCCGGCCTGGATGACGCCGGATACCTGATGATATACAACAATGGCCTTGCGCGCCCCGGAGGCAACTATTCGTCTGTCGATGAGATCATCACCCCGGTGGATTCTGCCGGAAACTATGCGCTCACCGCCGGCGTTTACGGGCCATCCAGCCTCGCATGGACCTACTTCGACACCTCCGCAGCCAACTTTTTCTTTTCCACCCTCGTCTCCGGAGCCCAGCGTTTGAAGAACGGCAATACCCTGGTGGATGAAGGACGCAGCGGACGCTTCTTTGAATTGGATTATCTCAAAAACAGGATCTGGCAGTATATCAACCCCGTCAGCGTCAGCGGCGACATGACACAGGGAGATACCGCAACGCAAAACTCCGTGTTCCGCTGTACCCATTATGACACCGGCTATGCCGGCCTGGCCGGACATCCATTAACGCCCGGCAACCCCATTGAACTAAATCCTTTCCCCTACACCTGTATGATGATCAACAGCGTGCACGAAGCTGCCGGCTTAAGGGTCTGGATACAGAATCCCTTCGGCAACGAGCTGGTGCTGCATGCAGACCAGCCCCTGCAGCAGGCCCGGATCACACTCCAGGATATCAGCGGCCGGGTGTTACAAACCTGGTCGGGCCTTCACGTTTATCCCGGCGAAGACCTTCGTTTGCCCACCCTGCCCTTTGGCAACGGCCCCTGCCTGTTACTCCTGCAAACCAATACCGGGCAGACGACGAAATTATTGCTGAAGCTGGAGTAACGACCCCTATTGGCAGCAGTCTTAGTTGCGCGCGATCGCCGCTTCCCGCTTTTTCTTGTATCGCAGCCATCTTGCTCCCGGAGGCTTTCCGAATATTACAAACAATTTCCGGAATTGTATAAGACCGCCGGCGGTTCAAAACCACAGATTTGCTGAAAATCAAATATCACAGATGAAAAAACTCTTCGGGTTCATTTTTGCCTTCCTGCTCGTTCAGGCCGCCACCGCACAACTCACCCCTGAAATTACCGCCTGGATTCGCAACGACACCGGCGCTGTCGGATACAACAACATACCCTCCAATGTGCAACTGGTTCAGTACTCGGCCAGCAACGTATATATCAGCTGCACCTGCATTCCCGGCTACAGCATAGGTCCCTGGAGCGGCAACCCCAATACCCCGAGCAACCAGAACTTTGTCTTCAAGATTACCCGCAACCCGGTGCAGAACACCGGCGTGGCCACCACCATTGGCCTCGGCCATACCGGTGTGTGGACCAACGGGGTCAGCGTGTTCAATGTTTCGGATGCACAGAGCTACAACAACCAGGGAGTATGGAACCGCAACGCGGAATACTGGGAAGGCAGCGGCTTCGACAACTGCCTTGGCCACCCCCAGCAACAAGGAGAGTATCATCATCACGTGAGCCCGAAATGCCTCTACGACGAAACCGACAGCACCCACCATTCTCCCATCATCGGGTATGCCTTCGACGGCTTCCCCATATACGGGGCGTATGCCTATACCAACGTAAACGGCACCGGTCCTATCAAACGCATGCGCAGCTCCTATATCACCCGCAACATCACCACCCGCGACACCCTGCCCAGCGGCGCTGCAGCCGGCTCGGCCGGACCCGCCGTGGGTGGAATGTACCCGCTCGGGGCATTTATAGAAGATTATAAATATGTGGCCGGCAGCGGCGACCTCGACGACCGCAACGGCCGATTCTGCATCACCCCAGATTATCCGCAGGGCATCTATGCCTACTTTGTTACTATCGACAGCAACCTCGACCCGGTGTTTCCTTATACTCCCTATGGAAGCTATTACGGCGTGGTGCAGTCGGGTAATACCGGCCCCGCCAGCGGACACAACACCGTGTCGGAAGCCACCACCACCTATACCGCCGTGCAGAATGTAGCGCCGCAAATCAAATTTGAGATCACGCCCAACCTCGTGCACGACTACGCCTACCTCTATTTCGACCCCATCAGCGCGAATAATATTACCGCCTCTTTGTATAATGCGCAGGGTACCTTGCTCAATACCTATACGTATATGCAACCCAGCATCAGCTACAGCATCGACCTCTCGGCCTATCCGGCAGGCATCTATTTTCTGCGCATGCAAACCGAGAAGCAGAAGTATGTGCAGAAAATTGTGAAAGTCAAATAACTTTGGATGTGGTTGGTGAGACACATCAACTACTGGTGGGTCGGAAGTGGCTGGTAAGACACCAACCACCGTGAGGTGGGTGTGGTTGGTGAGACACCAACCACCGGTGAATTCAAAACTCAACTCTATATTCACCCGGACTTTCCGACCTTGTGACTTTTCAACCCAGCCACAGTCAATCCCCGTTTCTTGAAAAGGATTTTATTATACCTGCCCTTCCTGCTTTTGCTAAGCAGCCTGCACCCGAAACCCGGCGGACGCCTACAGCTATTCATTCACCACCAGGTGGGCGGGCAGCCCTTGCTGCTCGACAGTGGAAGGTACACCAACGCCCTCGGCCAGGAATTCCGCGTAGGTATGTTCAAATATTATATCAGCCACGTCTCCCTGCAAAAAGGCGATGGCTCCTGGTATGAGGATCGTAATGATTATTTTCTGGTCAACGAAGACGAGCCCGCCAGCAAAACCATCACCCTGAACGATATCCCGGAAGGACAATACTCCGCGCTGCGTTTTATGCTCGGCGTAGACAGCCTACACAACTGCAGCGGCATTCAGGAAGGGACACTCGATCCCGTAAAAGGCATGTTCTGGACCTGGAATACCGGATATATTTTTCTGAAACTGGAAGGCACCTGCCCTGGTTCCACTTCACCCGGACATATTTTCGAATACCATATCGGGGGCTATAAGCCGCCAAACAACTGCATCCGCACCATCACCCTGCCCCTGCCCACCCAAACCATCTCCGGAGGGTTTATTCCCGGCATCCAGCTTCGCGCCGATGTGCTCTCCATTCTGCAAACCCCCAACAGCATCGACTTTTCCAAGCTTTCGTCTGTCACCGATTTCCACCACGCCACCACCCTTGCCGATAATATTTCCACCATGTTCAGCATCACCAAATAAGCTGCAAGAGTCGGTTTATTCACCGGAAAGGCCTTTATGATCAGGAGTCGGAAGATCATGGAATTGGTGCGTGAAAATAAATGTGCCCATGTGAATCGCCGGCTGATGTTTGGGGCATATTCTGCGATTCAGAAAACATAATTTTACACGCCCATTTGCCTCTCAGCATACCGCTTTTTTGTGACCTTCCGACCTTGCAATTAAGTTGAGTGTGGTTGATGAGACACCAACCACCGGTGAACATCTCCCTTTGAAACACAGTCCACTATTCATCCAGACCTTCCGACCTTGTGACCTTCCGACTTTTCTACCTTCCGCCCCTTCGCCCCTTGCTAAAACTCCGCATCTCTCTCCTGATATTGATCGCCCTGCTCACGATGATGGCAGGGTTCGACAACCCCTATTTCACCATCACCAAAAAGGACGTGGAGCTGCATATACCGAAAGGGTTCCCGAAGCCGGTCTATAATTTTAAAGACAACCCCCTCACGCCCGAGGCCTTTGTGCTGGGCAGGGCCCTGTTTTATGATCCCATCCTCTCGCGCGACAGCTCCGTCAGTTGTGCCTTCTGCCATCAGCGCATCGCCGCCTTCGCCCACATCGACCACAAGCTCAGCCATGGCATCAACGGGCTCATCGGCAAACGCAACGTGCCGGCCCTGCAGAACCTCATCTGGAACCAGAGCTTCATGTGGGACGGCGGCATCAACCACCTCGAGCTGCAGCCGCTTGCGCCGATGCAGAACCCCCTCGAGATGGCCGACTCCCTGCGGCTCGTCATCCTGAAACTGCAGCACAGCCCCGCGTATCAAAAAATGTTTACCGCCGCCTTCCGCGACAGCACCGTAACCACCGCCCGCATCATGAAAAGCCTCGCTCAGTTTCTCGGCCTCCTGATCAGCGCCGACTCCCGCTACGATCGGTACATGCGCCAGGAAGACACCCTATCCGCTCAGGAGCGGAGCGGCCTGCAGCTCTTTCGCGCCCGTTGTGCCGCTTGCCACGAGGGGCAGCTCTTCACCGACAACAAATTTCATTACACCGGCCTGCCCATCGATACCGCCCTCCGCGATGTCGGGCGTTTTGCCATCACCGGGCAGGACAGCGACCTGCTGAAGTTCCGCACCCCCAGCCTGCGCAATGTGGAGATGACCTATCCCTATATGCACGATGGACGCTTCAAGACGCTGCAGCAGGTGCTCGACTTCTACGCCGCCGGTCATTTTGAAGGACATTACGATCATAAGATGGACAAGACCAGCGGCCTCAGCCCAAAGAACAAAGCCGATCTGCTGGCTTTCCTGAAAACGCTGACCGACAAAACATTTTTATACGACCGGCGGTTCGCCGACCCGAACTATCGTTAGTTTTTTGGCAGCCCCTGTTCCCCCTTCCGTCTCCACGGTAGTCCCGCTTTCCGCTCTATCTTTTTTTGCGAAGGGCAAAAAAAGGATGCCGCTCCAATCGGGGCTGAATCAGGAGGCGCCTGCCCTCGCCCCAACACACAGCATGCGCCTATTCCACCTTACGAAAGAAGCGCGGCGGCATTCCCTTTCTTTGTATTAATAAAGGCACCCACCACTCATTATCAACATCACAGGCCAACCTCATAGATACCATATTGCGTTGCGGCATACAGGTTGCCGGAGAGTACTATCAACTGATATACCGGATTGTGGTTGCCCAGGCCCGCGTCTGTTTCCCGCCAGGTGAGGCCGTTGTCATCAGATTCATACACGCCGCCTGCCCTGCAGGATGCAAAAAGAATGTTGCCGGACGACACCATGGATTTAATGGGAGAGGTAACGTTCGGGGCTGCAACCGGCTGCCAGGAAGCGCCGTTATCCGTGGAACGAAGCAGGGTCATATACCCCGACTTCAGCTGAAAGCTTTCTACAAAGAGGCTCCCGCTTACCGGAAAAATCATTCCCAGGCTTTTAGCATCCGGCAACCCGTTTTTGTTATCTACTCTTTTCCATACATCACCTGGACAAGTTTCGTGAATACACTCATAAAATCCGCTGGGGTTGGCGGCAATAACCACCCCGTTGAATACCGTAAAATCACATTGGCCACTAACGACGGATTGCAGAAAACTAAGATGCCAGCTTCTGCCTGAGTCGCAGGACATATAAATATGCTTGGCGGAAGAAACAAAAATAGCATGGCTTCCCGCCACCATAGTCGGAATCGATGGCGTAGTTTCTGTGATCCCGGTGTTCAGGATCGTCCACGATTTGGTGGTTGGATGAAACTTCGCAATCTGCCCGGTCGGCAGCCCGGCATACAAATCGCCCTGCAGGCCGAAGCACGTGAACGGAGTATTCCCCAACCCGGCAGAGGGAAAGGGCTGCCATTTTCCTTTCAACAGTTCCAGCGGCCTGTCGGCATTGGCGATCAGCGTCCCGTTGTAGCTGGTGAAGGAATTATAGGAGAGGGTGCTGTCCCCGATTTGTTTCCACTGTCCTATGAGATTGGAGGGAGCAATGGTAACCGGCAGCGTAAGGGAGCATTGATTGCGGTCTTTAACCGTTACCTGATAGTTTCCGGCGGCCAGGTTGCTTACCGAAGAACCGTAACTTGCCGGAACCGTATTCCAGCTGTATGTGTAAGGTTTCGTTCCCCCGTGGGCCAGCACAGTGGTGGTATTCGAGGTGGTTCCGGCAACGTATTGCGTAATCACCCGGGCGCTGAGCGCCGAATCAGGTTGGGTGATGGTCACCGTTAAAGGCGCCATGCATCCAAGCGAATCCGTCACAGTCACGGTATATGTTCCGGCGATCAGGCCAGACCTGTTTTGCACCACCGAGCTGTCGACCCAATGGAAAAGATAGGGATGTCCCGCCTTCCGGGTTCCCCCAGTGGCGAGCAATACCACATTGCCGTCAGCATTCCCCCGGCAGTCTATATTGGTTTGATGGCCCACCACAACCTTCAGCGCCGAATCCGGCTGCGTAATGGTAACCGTAATATCTTTTTCACAATGCAGAGAATCCTTCACGCTCACTAGATAAACGCCTGCCGCCAGGTTGTTGCGGATCTGAAGGTTGGAGTTATCCGGCCAATGAAAAGTATAAGGCAACCCTTTTTTTCTTGTGCCTCCGGAGGCCTGCAACGCAACACTTCCGTTGGAACCACCCCTGCAGGTCACAGGGGTTTGGTGAAGCGCCACCACATTCAGCGCGGAATCGGGCTGGGTAATAACCACCGTTACAGACTGCATACAATTCAGCGAATCTTTTACCGTCACCACATACGTTCCGGCAGCCAGGTTATTCCGGTTCTGGAGATTGGAATTATCCGGCCAATGGAAAATATAAGGATGACCCTGGTTGCGCGTTCCGCCGGTGGCCAGCAGCGTCACACTGCCGCTGGCGGCGCCCCGGCAAGCCACATTGGTTTGATGGCTTACCACCACCGTGAAAGCAGAGTCCGGTTGGGTAATCCTGAAGGAAAGGCTTTTGGTGCATCCCAGTGAATCAGTCACGCTTACTGTATAGTTGCCCGCAGTCAGCCCGGAACGGCTCTGCAGCGTGGAATTGTCGGGCCAATGGAAAACATAGTGATGAATTTTCTTCTGCGTTCCGCCGGTGGCCAGCAGGGTCACACTCCCGGTGGCGGCGCCATAACAGAGTACATTCGTTTGGTGTGCCACCGACAGATTCAGCGCCGAATCCGGTTGCGTAATGTTTACCATCAGGTTTTTGGTGCATCCCATAGAATCGGTCACATTCACCGTATAGGAACCAGCCTTTAACCCGGAGCGACTCTGCAGGCGGGAGTTGTCGGGCCAGAGAAAGGCATAAGGATGAACTTTTTTGCGTGTTCCGCCCGTGGCCTGCAAGGTCACACTTCCGGTGGAATCGCCATGGCAGGTAATATTTGTTTGATGCAGCACCGACAGGCTCAACGCCGAATCCGGCTGCGTAACGGATACCCTTATGCTTTTGGTGCAACCCAAAGAATCAGTCACATTCACCGTATAGGAACCGGCCGATAATCCAGTGCGGCTCTGCAGGTTGGAGTTGTCGGGCCAGTGAAAGATATAAGGATG
>Ga0265314_10004762_pt1 | contig 12436 bp, 16 predicted proteins | sample 4126metaG_FD_203106 | JGI IMG/M metagenome (GOLD analysis project Ga0265314, IMG submission 203106) | Rhizosphere microbial communities from Carex aquatilis grown in University of Washington, Seatle, WA, United States - 4-1-26 metaG | ecosystem: Host-associated > Plants > Roots > Rhizosphere >... | reverse complement strand
ACGCTGCTTCGACCCTCCCTCAAGGGGAGGGTGATACAATAGGCAATGCCCAAAATCTGGCGCGCGCAGCGAACACGCTTGCCGAACTTAAGGCCGCCTTGGAAGGTTTCGAGGGCTGTGCCCTCAAGCGCTTGGCGACCAACACCGTGTTCGCCGACGGCAATCCGGCCTCGCGCATCATGTTCATCGGCGAGGCGCCGGGGCGCGACGAAGATCGTATCGGCCTGCCCTTCGTCGGACGCGCCGGAAAGTTGCTCGACAAGATGCTGGCGGCGATCCAGCTGGACCGCAGCTCGGCGTACATCACCAACGTCCTCAACTGGCGCCCGCCGGAGAACCGCGATCCGTCGCCGGAGGAAGCGGCGATGTGTCTGCCCTTCCTGCGCCGTCACATCGAATTGGTGAATCCTGGGATCATCATCCTGCTCGGCGCGGTCGCCGCGCGCCATGTCATGGGGTTTTCCGAAGGGATCATGAGATTGCGAGGCCGTTGGCTGGAATATCGCGTCGGCGAGACCATGGTTCCGGTGCTGCCGACGCTGCACCCGGCTTATCTTTTGCGCCAGCCTTCGCACAAAAAGCTCGCTTGGCGCGATCTTCAGGCCGCGGAACAGAAGATCATGACACTCGGGCTGCTTGAGAGCCGGACGGCAGTCCGCTAACACTCCACGACAATCAGAAGGATGGGGCATGGCACGGCGTATCGCGTTTGCGTTGATGTTGCTGGTGGCGGCTGGAGCGCCGGCACTGGCTCAGGCCCCGCAGCAGACGGGTTTCGTCCCCGCCGTACTGTCGCCGGCAGACGTGATCCGCTATCGCGAAATCATCGCCGATGAACGTGCCGGCAAGTTCGCCAACGCGACGGCACTCTATGACAAGCTCGAAGACACTTCGCTCAAGGGCTATGTCGAGGCGGAGCACATTCTGTCGCCGCATTCCAAGCGCACGCCCATCGTGGAGTTGGTGGACTGGCTGCACACATACGGAGATCTGCCGATCGCGCAGCGCGTCCACAAGCTCGCGGTCAAACGCGCCACGAAGAAGATCCATAAGCGCCATCACCGGATCGTTACCGTGATGACGGCCACGATCCCCGGCCTGCCCGGCGCCCGCCGCCGCGGCGGCGGTTACGAGGAGGTAGACAACCCCAATCTGCCGATCGTCTCCGACGCCGCCCGTGCGGTGCTCGAACAGATGAATGCCGACATTCACGCCGACCAGCCCGATCTGGCCTATGCCACGCTGCAATCGCTGACCGCGGCGAATACCGCGCCGGAGTCCGACATCGCGCGCCTGTCGTTGCGAGTCTGCTCCTCGTATCTGGCCGAAGGGATGGACGACAAAGCCTACAGTCTGGGCGACAGCGCCGCCGAAACCGGACGCACCTTCGCGCCGATCCTGGATTGGTGCGCGGGATTGGCCGCGTTTCGGCTGAACAAGTTCGACGATGCGGCCAACCATTTCGAAAAGCTGGCACAGGTTTCGTCGGTGCCGAACTGGACGCGCAGCGCCGCCGCCTTCTGGGCCGCGCGCGCGCATATGCGCTCCGGCGATCCGGCGAAGGTTGTCGGCCTTCTCACATTCGCGGCGCGCGACGAGCCAACGTTCTACGGCCTCTTGGCGCAACGCCTGCTGGGCGAGGACGTGCAGACGGGCTTCGCGGACCCCGTGCTGCTGCCGGGCGATTTCGACCAGATCATGCAGCGCGCACCGGCCCATCGTGCGGTGGCGCTGTGGCAGATCGGCGAGAAGAAATACGACAATTTCGTCAATACGGAACTGAACCGCGCCTTCGGCGAAGCGGCCGACCTCAAACTCGACGCGGCATTCGCCGCACTGGCGCGCAAGCTGGACGTTCCCAATATCGAACTGCGCGCCAGCGAGACCAGCGCCTCGCGTGGGCTGCTGCTGACCGGGCTGTTCCCGATCCCGCAATATGAACCGCTGGGCGGTTACACCATCGATTCTTCGCTGGTGCTTGCGGTGGTGCGCATCGAAACCCGCTTTCAGGCGAACGCGGAATCGCCCGCGGGCGCGAGGGGCCTGATGCAGCTGATGCCGGCGACCGCCGCTCATATCGGCGGCAAGGGCGCTTCGGATCAGCTGTTCGACCCGAGCTACAACATGTCGCTCGGCCAACGCTACATCGCCCAGCTTCTCGATCAATACAGCGGCAATCTTGTGGAACTCGGCGCCGCCTATAACGCGGGGCCGACGAAGGTTTCGCAGTGGGTGGCCGCGCGCGACGGCAAGGAAGACGACGCGCTGATGTTCATCGAGAGCATGCGGGCGCCCGAAACGCGCAGCTACGTCAAGCGGCTTCTGACCTATTACTGGATGTATCACCGCCGCAACAACGCCTATGCCGCAAGTCTCGACGAAACTGCGCGCGGCGAGTGGCCGGTCTATCACGCGCCGGTTCAGTCGGCGCCGCCGCCGCCGCCGGTCCCGACCGACGAGGATAATGACGATGACGACACCGATACCCCATCGTCTTGATGAAACCCGCGCCTTCGTTCCCGTCCGCATCGCGGTGCTGACGGTGTCGGACACGCGCAATGCACCCGACGACGTTTCCGGCGACACGCTGGCCGCACGCATCACGGAAGCGGGCCATGTACTGGCGGCCCGGGCCCTTCTGCCCGACGACAAAGCGCGGATCGCGGCGCAGCTTCGCACCTGGATCGACAATCCGGAAATCGACGTGGTGATCTCCACCGGCGGCACGGGACTGACCGGCCGTGACGTTACTGTGGAAGCGATGCGTCCGCTGTTCGAGAAGGAGATCGACGGATTTTCCGTGCTCTTCCACCAGATCAGCGCCGAGAAGATCGGAACATCCACGCTCCAGTCGCGCGCTTGCGCCGGCGTGGCGAACGGAACCTATCTGTTCGCCCTGCCCGGCTCCCCCGGCGCGGTGAAGGACGGCTGGGACGGGATCCTGAAATGGCAACTCGACATCCGCCACAAGCCCTGCAACTTCGTCGAAATCATGCCGAGGCTGATGGAGAAGTGAGGGACAGACACCGTGTTCACCTCCCCCAACGCGGGGAGGTCGGCGCCACAGCGCGCGAAGCGCGATGGGGCGACGGGTGGGGGGGACCCTACCCCAGTCTCGCCAGCAGACTCGGCGGAACGTGCAGTGCGTGGAGCGCGGTCAGCGCAAGATTGAGCAGCGCACTCGGGCGCGCCACGGTCTTGTTCACTGCCCGCGCCCGCAGCATCACCAGATGCCGCACGCCGATGCGGCGCACCAGATCGACGTCTTCCATCGCCACGTCGTGATAGCCGCCAAGCCTGTTATAGAGCCGCTTGGGGATCAGCAGGCCCTGGTCGCCATAGGGCAGCTTGAACAGCCAGCAGCGCAGCGCCGTCGCCGCTTCCGCGCGCCGCGACGGCGCATCGAATTCGTCGAGCCCGAAGCGGAACGAGGCGGCACGCAAATTCTCCAGCGTCACGCGCGAGATGAACGCCTCGGCCTCCACTTCCCAGCCGGGATCGAGCGCGGTTTCGGGATGCAGAAACAGGATCCAATCGCTCCGCGCGGCCTTCGCGCCTTCCGCGAGCCGCGACGCGCGGCTCTTGCCGCCTCGCACGACATGGGCGCCCGCCGCGTCCGCGATGGCGAGCGTATCGTCGTTCGAGCCGCCGTCGGCGACGATCACCTCTTTGACGACGCCGTGCACCGTCGCCCCGATCAGGCTGTCGAAACAGCGCGGTAGGGTCGTTTGGACGTTCTGTGTCGGAATGACGACGCTTATCATGGCCCTACTATGAACGACGCAACGGAACCTTGTCATAATTTTTCTGTCGCAGAGTTTATCGGGAAAGGAAGTTGCGCGGATAATATTCCCAAATGCGACGCAGAGGACCTAGCGGAAGCTGTGGATACAGGTGCGAGACACAAGACTCCGAGCGCGCAATTCTGACTCTCGGTGCAAGCTACAACGACCTAATTTAACGAACAAACGCCGACATTTCGGGGAAGCGATTAGGGGATGCTGAGGTTCGCATGTCAGAACAAAAGCCCGAAAATGGAAAGCAGCAAGAAGAACCCCGCCAAGAAGGGTACAAAACTGGCGAGCATTCCGACCGCCAGCGGATAATTAGTGCGCTTGAGCAAATAGCCGAACAAAACAAAGTTACCGAGTATCAGGCAAAGCGAGCTGACCAATTTCATCGCCTTGTCGAAAAGCTGACCCTTCGCTTGGAAAGTCGGAAGTATTGGGTGGATGTTAGCGGCGTCATTGGAATTTTTGCCGCCGCTGCCATCGCTATTTGGGCTGTTCTCGATTCCCATTGGTCTAGCAACAACCAATACAAAATTATGAACCGTCAAGTGCAGGTCATGCAAGACCAGCTCGACGCGGCGACGGCAACACAGCGACCATGGATCAAGGTCGATATTCAGTTTGTCGGGTTGCGATTCGCAGCTAACGGCGATGCGGAAATAGCCTTCCGTTCGAACTACAGGAACGTCGGACAATACCCGGCCCAGAACATCCAAATGCGAATCGTGGCGGCTGTAGTAACGGAAAAAACAGACCTGCGGTCGATTGATGAGGAAATAATCCAGTGCAATCTTGCCGCTAAAGATTCCGCTACGCTTTCCGCTCCAGGTATCGTCCTGTTCCCCGGCGAGCACGCCCCAGACATTGTTGGCGGCGCGGGAGCTGGGCGCGCTTATGTCTCCGCCACTGAGTACAAGAAGTCCTTAGGTGGCCAGACTGGACTCTTGTTCAAGCTCGTAGGATGTATCGACTATTCGCTGCCATCCGGCTCTGGTCGCCACGGTCAGACAGGGTTTGCTTATATGATTTCGGAAGAAGGTACCCCCCCGGACTTTCACGAGTACTTCATCAAACCCGTCCCAAATACCAGCGTTGTCGCTAACAAGATCATGTTTAAGCCCGATCCCTTTAGTAGCGGTTACATCAAGTGATGCCCGTACCTTCCCAGCCGCCAAAAGTATTCCCGCTGCAAGCCGTAAAATGACGGCCTGTCGCAGCCAGCGATGGGACTTTTGCCCAAACGTGATTTGTGATTCACCTGCAGGATTACGTTCTGCACTGAGGGGGGCTAGGAACTTAGTCACTGTCGAGTCCAGCATAATTGCTCCGAAACTGGCGATTGTGCTGTACTTGACAGAGAAAGGCTGAAAGCCTATATTATTCTCAGATCGAGAGGATTTCGGGCCATGGCAAATAGGAAACGAATCCACCAAATGACGGTTTCTCAGTGGGAAAAAGCCTTTCCGACCGAGGAAGCCTGCCAGACCTATCTGCTCCACCACCGTTGGCCTACGGGCGTCCGGTGCCCCCGCTGTGGCAATCGTGAGGTCTATGCCCTCTCCCTGTCTTACCGCTGGCAGTGCCAGGAATGCGCCGCCCAGGGCTACCGCTTCTCGGTTATTGCTGGGACAATCTTCGAGAACACGAATAAGCCCCTTCGCGACTGGTTCCGGGTCATCCACATGATGCTGACCGCCAAGAAGGGTGTCAGCGCTCTGCAAATTCATCGCACTCTCGGCTTCGGCTCCTACCGGACGGCTTGGTACATGTGCCACCGCATCCGCGCTGGCCTCGCCAACGAAGAATTCCGCAATCTCATGGGTATCGTTGAAGTGGACGAGACTTGGATCGGCGGCGACGACAGCAACCGGCATTTGAAGGACAAGAAGGGTCGCAACGGCGGCAAGTCGATTGTTATTGGCGCTGTGCAGCGCAAGGGAAACGTCGTGGCTCGCGTTATCGCTCGCGCCGACTGGACTACCCTTGAAGGCTTCGTGCGCATGGCCGTGTCCAACAAGGTCAGCCTGCTCGCTACTGACGAACATCATGGTTATGCCCATCTTGGCGAAGATTTCCCGCATGGCCGTGTGCGGCACTCGGCCAAGCAATATGTTATGGGCGCAATCCACACGAATACGATTGAAGGTTTCTGGAGCATCTTGAAGCGCGGGATCGTCGGCAGCTTCCATAAGGTCAGCGCCAAATATCTTCCGCTGTATGTCGCCGAGTTCCAGTTCCGGTATAACAACCGAATGAATGCGGACATTTTCGGGGAAGCCATCAGGGAATTTTAGTAACTGCAAGCGCATCTCCTTTCACAAAAATATCTAAATCGCCCTCTGGAACTGGGCCAAAGGCGTAGACGATTACCCAATAAGGCCCAAAGTCGCGAACCTTAAAGGTTGGTGCATTGTCCTTACTAAATGTGACCTGAATCTGATCGCTATTGGTGATATTAATTGGGCGCGCGAACAGCACCACTATATGTGTTTGCGGGAAATGGGCGGGTTTCGCCGCAGAGCTTCCTGGCGGAGCGGTGGGCTGAGTGAATTCGATGTCTGTTCCTTGAACATATCCGCGCAAGACATCTTCGAAATAGGTGTTTCGACTTTGTCCGCGACCATCGAAATGAACACGCAGCTCCACCTTATTAGCGAACGCCTTTGGTGAGATAGTCAACGACCAAATGCCCACCGGAGCCTCATTAAAGATCAAGTCGGTAAGCGGCGCTCCATTAACGACCATCGTAACGGTAGTGCACAAAAGGATCATTAGTGTTGCGGTTGTGCCCGCAAAAAGCCACTGCCTAACCCTTATGCTGATCGAATCAGAATGCTCGGCAACCGACCATGCCCACCAAAACGTCACGCCAATCAACGCAATCGCCGAGATGACGATCATCCAAGCGTTGATCCACCCCCAATCAGGATGCATGGCGGCAAGCCCCTGAGCGATCACCTGTATGAGGCCTAGGGCAATCGCCAGCGCTTTTTGCGTCTTTGAGATAGCTGGGTTCGAAAGGGGTGCGTGACTGCTCATGACTTTCTTCCTTTCGAGAGGCGGCGACTCCGCCTCCAAGAAGGGAAGATACCGCCACTGGCCCAGACATGGGACCGCATTCCGGGGCGAGTAGGGATGGGTTTTTAGTCACTGTCAAGTACGGCATAATCGCCCCGAAACTTTTTGTACTTGATTTGTTCTAATATATCTCTATATTCCTCCTGCCATGACAACGGTCCTAAACACAACCGCCGATACCCGCCTGTTGCGCGGGAGGGGCGCCGTATCCAACGCCGCCGGGCGCTACGAGCGCCACGCCCGCGTGCTCATCGACGACGGCTGGGATGACGGCTGGCGCGAGGGCGACGACGCGCCCCCGCCCCTGCGCACCGAGGTCATCGCCGATGCCACCCGCACCATCATCACGCGCAACCAGTCGCCCGACATTTCCTTCGACCGTTCGATCAATCCCTATCGCGGCTGCGAGCATGGCTGCATCTATTGCTTTGCGCGGCCCAGCCACGCCTGGCTCGGCATGTCGCCGGGCGCCGATTTCGAATCCCGCCTGCTCGCCAAGCCGAACGCCGCCGAACTTCTGGCCAAGGAATTATCGGCGCCCGGCTATGTGCCCAAGACCATCGCGCTCGGCACCAACACCGATCCCTATCAGCCGATCGAGAAGAAGCTGCGCATCACGCGCGCGATTTTGCAGGTGTTGCGCGATTTCCGCCACCCGGTGGGCGTCGTCACCAAGTCGCCGTTGATCCTGCGCGATGCGGACATCCTGGGCGAGATGGCGGACATGGGGCTGGCCCGCGTGGCGATTTCCATCACCACGCTCGACCGCAAGCTGGCGCGAGTGATGGAGCCGCGCGCCGGAACCCCCGCGCGCCGCCTGGAGGCCCTCAAGGCGCTCAGCGAAGCGGGCGTTCCCACCCATGTGATGTTCGCGCCCGTCATCCCAGCACTCAACGATGATGAGATGGAATCCGTGCTCGCCGCCGCCATGGAGGCCGGCGCGCGCGGCGCCGGCTACGTGCTGCTGCGCCTGCCGCTGGAAATCAAAGACCTGTTCCGCGAATGGCTCCAGGTCAACTGGCCCGACAGCGCCAAGCATGTCCTGTCGCTGATCCGCCAGATGCGCGGCGGCAAGGAATACGACGCCCAGTGGCACACCCGCATGCGCGGCACCGGCCCTTACGCCGAGATGATCGCGCGGCGCTTCCACATGGCGATCAAGCGGCTTGGCCTGAACAAGGATTTGACGCCGCTGAGGACCAACCTGTTCAAACCCCCGCCGCGTCTCGGCGACCAGTTGGCGCTGTTTTAGGTTTTTAGCCTCCCCCTTGCGGGGAGGCCGGAGCGCCGTAAGGCGATCCGGGTGGGGGGACACTGTCGACACCCCCCACCCGGCTCACTTCGTTCGCCGACCTCCCCGCGAGGGGGAGGTGAAAGAATTTGGTTACCACCTGCATCCAAACCCGCCTCCCCCTGCATCTTGGGGGTGAAGACAGCGCCTAAAGGGGTTCGACATGCGCTCAAGTGACGGCTACCGGCCCAGAAGGCCGATCCGGTCCGAGATCTTCCAGATTTGCATCGGCCTCGTGCTTGCCGCGTTCCTGTTCCAGGCCGACCGTACGATATCGGCGCTCGGCCCCGAGGGTGCGTTGTCCCACACAATCTTCAACCGGCACGCGCTTGCAGTCGGCGCCCATATGGCCCGCCTGGAGGTCGATCATCTGGTCGATGTCCTGAGCCGCGCGATAAGCACAACCGAAGACCGCAAGGAATAATTCCGCAATCCGTGCATCCAAACCCGGCCCTGGCTGCATCTAGGGGATGAGAGGCGCTTGAGATGATGGTGTTCGATACCTGGGTTCCCGGAAACCTCGTGTTCTGGGGGGCGATCGTCCTGATCGTCTTCTTCAGCAGCTACTTCCGCTACCGGGCAAACGCCAGCCGCCACCGGATGATCGAAAGGCTGGTGGAGAAGGGGCAGACCGCTACCCCGGATTTGCTCGGCCGCATCGACAGCGGAAAACAAGATTAAATCTGAAAGGAATTCGACATGTCGTTTGGAGGTGAATGGGTCTCGTCGACCGTTGTGTTTTGGGCGGCCATCGTCCTCTTCGTGTTCATCAGCAGCCTGTTTCGCTATCTGACGCGCTCGAGCCAGCACCGAATGTTGGAGAAGCTGGCGGAGAAAGGGCAAACGCTGTCTCCCGAACTCCTGAGCAGTCTCGGCAACGGCCACGACCGCGAATATCGTCGCGGCGGCTCTGTCCAGTCCGGCATCTTCCTGATGTGCATCGGCATCGCCATCGCCGTGTTCTTCTGGGCGCTGGGCGGCGGCGGCAACTTCTTCAACGGCGAGCATATTCCCAACTGGCTGCCGGTGATTGGAATCTTTCCATTTATGGTCGGCCTCGCTCGCTTTATCGGCGGATTGACTGAGAGACGTCCCCCGCAGTGAGGCGCTATGATCGGGCCGCATGAGCGAGAGCGATTTTTTGGCGCGCGAAGCCGCGGCGGGAGATGCCGCGGCCTTCGGCGTTCTCGTGCGGCAGCACCAGTCGAAGCTGCGCGGCTTTTTGCTGCGCATGACGCGCGGCAATCACGCGCTGGCGGACGATCTGGCGCAGGAGACGTTCTTGGAGGCGTTCCGCAAGATTGCACAATACGGCACGGGATCGTTCTTCGGCTGGCTCTGCGCTATCGCTTACTCGCGCTATCTGATGGAGGCGCGCAAGCGCAAGCTGGAAAGCTTGGACGAGGCCACAGAGTTGGCGGACGATGCGCCCGAAGCGGAACGCGCCAGCATCGTCAGGATCGATCTGGAAAAAGCGTTCGCGCGCCTCGTTCCGGCGCAGCGTGCGGCGCTTACGATGTGTTTTGCGCTGGGTATGTCGAACGAGGAGGCCGCGACGGCGCTAAACGTGCCGCTCGGCACGCTGAAATCCCATGTTAACCGCGGACGTGAAAAACTTGCCGCGCTTCTCGATGTATCGCGTATAAGGGCTGTGTCATGAACATCGACGATTTTCTCAGCCAGTTGCCGCCTGTGGCCGATGACGGCTTTTCCCAGCGCGTCATGGGACGCGTCCATGCAATTACGCGCCGCCGGATGGCTTTCACGGTTGCCAGCATCGCCGCCTGTGTCGTCGTAGCGTTGTTGATCCTGCCCTTGCACGCAATCGGCGCCGAACTGGGCCTGATTATTCCCCAGATCGCAAGTTCTGCAGCGCTGAACCTCGCAGCGGCCATAATTGTCGTCACCATTCTTGCGGAACGGCAGTTCGCGCGGCTGTAACGGGCTTTAAGAATGACAACACCAAGGCCCGATTCTCCCGGCGTGAACCTCTATCCACCCATCATCTTTCTGGCTTGCCTGTTGGCCGGCGTGGGGCTGGAGCTTGGGCATTATTGGCCCGTCTCCCTATTGCCGCAGCCTGCGGGTATCTATGCCGGATCGGCCATAGCGCTCGCCGGATTGGCTTTCGCGGGTTGGGGCCGCGGGAAATTCAGAAAACTCGGATTGAATGTGAAGACCAACATGCCCGCCGGCACACTGGTGACCAATGAGGCCTTCCGCTACAGCCGCAACCCCATGTATCTGGGCATCGTCTCCATATTGGCGGGCCTGGGCCTCGCCGCCGGCAGCCTGCCGATGCTGCTCAGCGCAATTCCGATGTTTCTTTATCTGGACTGGTATGTGATCCGCCGCGAGGAAAAATATATGCGGCGCAGATTCGGAGTTGAGTACGAGATCTACTGCAAAAACGTGCGCCGCTGGCTTTAGCAGGGCTGCCTCCGTACCCGTCGTGGCGGGCACGCAGCAGAGGAAGGTTGCCATCGCGGCGAAGATGTGGCTTCCGTTGCGTGACATCGGGAGGACGAGATGAACCAGACCGCAAGCACCATCGCAAAATCGGCTTTCAGCCCCTTGCGGTTGCAGCACAGTTCGCTCGCATTCCGGATTGGCGCCGTCGTCGCCGGAACGATGCTGCTAACGCTGTCGTCGTACATCGAAGTGCCGATGATTCCGGTAGAGATGACCATGCAGACGCTCGCCGTCACCATGATAGGCGCGCTGTATGGTTGGCGGCTCGGCGCGGCCACCATCGTCGTCTGGCTGATCGAAGGCGCGATGGGAATGCCGGTACTGGCGGGCGGTTTGGGCGGGCTTCACCATTTCGTGGGGCCGACCGCCGGCTATCTGTTCGCCTTCCCGCTCGCGGGCGCGCTGACCGGTTGGCTGGCCGAGCGCGGCTGGAACGGCAAGCACGTGGTTCTCGCCTTCTGCGCGATGCTGCTCGGCAACGCGCTCTGCCTTGCCCTCGGCGCGGCATGGCTGGCCGTGTTGGTGGGCGCGGAAAAAGCCATGATGCTGGGCGTCGTGCCGTTCGCGATCGGCGGCATCGTCAAATCGGCGCTTGGCGCTGCAATACTGAAAGCCATCGCGCGCTGAAATCACTGTCCGGCTGCGATATAAGCGGCCATGCCGAATTTCGCTTTCGAGTCGCGCGCGCTTGCCCGGATTGCCGGCCTCGTCGCCGGTGTGGACGAAGCGGGGCGCGGGCCGCTTGCCGGGCCGGTGGTCGCCGCGGCCGTTATCTTCCAGAAGAAGCGCATTCCAAAGGGCCTGAACGATTCCAAGAAGCTGACGGCGCGGATGCGCGAAGCTTTGTTCACGCGCATCATGGAAAAAGCCGTTGCGGTTGGCGTCGGCGAAGCCAGTGTGGACGAAATCGATCTGGTGAACATCCGCCAGGCGACACACCTTGCGATGGCCCGCGCCGTGCGCGCGCTGAACCCTGCGGCTGTGTTCGCGCTGGTGGACGGCAATGACGCACCGGCTTTGCCCTGCCCGTGCGAGACCATCATCGGCGGCGACGGTCGCTCGGTTTCCATCGCTGCGGCGTCCATCATCGCCAAGGTGACGCGAGACCGCATGATGGTCGCGCTGCACGACAAACACCCTCAATATGGTTGGGCCGCGAACAAGGGTTACGGCACCGCAGAGCACCTTTTTGCGCTCGGACAGTACGGGGCGACTCCTCACCATCGCCGCAGCTTCGCTCCTATCCACAACATCTTGTATGGTGGGAATCCTGAGGACTCAATTGTAAGCCTTTGATTCACAAGACTCTTGACCAGTGGACTCTGACGAATCAGTGTGGCCGCCCTTGTGGATAAAACGGGCGGGACATGGCTCAGCTGAAACTGGAAGACGCGATCGATCGGGTCGTGGAAGGCGATTGCGTGGAGCGGATGCGAGCGCTGCCGGACGGCTGCGCCGACATGGTCTTCGCCGACCCGCCCTATAATCTGCAACTCAAAAACGAGCTGCGCCGTCCCGACAATTCCAAGGTCGATGCCGTCGACGACAAATGGGACCAGTTCTCCAGCTTCGCCGAATACGACAAATTCACCCGCGAATGGCTGACCGAGGCGCGGCGCGTTCTGAAGGACACCGGCGCGCTGTGGGTGATCGGCTCCTATCACAACATATTCCGCGTCGGCACGATCCTGCAGGACCTCGGCTTCTGGGTGCTCAACGATGTGGTGTGGCGCAAATCAAATCCGATGCCGAACTTCCGCGGCCGCCGTTTCACCAATGCGCACGAAACGCTGATCTGGGCGGC
>Ga0265314_10004761_pt1 | contig 12437 bp, 6 predicted proteins | sample 4126metaG_FD_203106 | JGI IMG/M metagenome (GOLD analysis project Ga0265314, IMG submission 203106) | Rhizosphere microbial communities from Carex aquatilis grown in University of Washington, Seatle, WA, United States - 4-1-26 metaG | ecosystem: Host-associated > Plants > Roots > Rhizosphere >... | reverse complement strand
TGAAAAGCAAGTCGTCGACCACCTTTTCACGTTCGCGATCGATCCGCGGGTCGATGCGATGGATGAAGGTGCGATCGTCCTGCGAGAAGTCGATGCCGGTATCGTGAGTGGCTGCCACCGCCCAGATCGGCTTGCCGGCGATGACGCCGGGCCGTCGCCAGATGCGCAGGTGATGGCGGCGCGCGAAGGTGTCGTTGGACTTTTCGAAGACAAAATCGGGCGGCTTCCCGTCAAGGAGCAACACGGAGACGGGAGCTTCGCGATAGCCTCTGTCGGCAGCTAGCGCACGCAAGGTCTCGAGCTTCGAGAACGGCTCCAACCGGGCGGCGCCCGACCATCCTGCATCTGCGAAGGCGCGGCGCAGCGCTTCTTCCGAGGCGACCAGCAACAGGTTGGTCAGGTCGGACGGCTGGGGAGGATGTTCCGCCGTGGTCTGAAAGGGTTCTCGCGCGATCAGGTGCTCCAGCGTGCTCCGATCGTCGACCGGCCATGCCGGCGGGTTGGAGGCCACCGCAAAAGGCACGGGGAGCGGCCTGTTGAGTCGCAGGGTCATTTCCACGCCGCGCGGATAGTCGATCTCGATGGAAGTATCGGGCAGTACAGCACTTTTGGCGGCGCTCAAAATACTGGCCAGTCCGCTATATTGGTCGCTGAGTTTGTCCAGCCCGGCATCTAGTTGTCCGCTGATCGTTTCCGATGCCAGGATTCCAACGATCTGGCCCTGGCTGTCCACTTTTTCCCGCGCATTGTCAACCTCGAATAGTTGCGCAGACATAGAGTGCTTAGTGCCGCTTGTTTCAATGCGGTGAAAGATAAGTAGTAATGTGGCCCGTCGATCGGGAGGCTGGGGCTGTGCAATTTTTTCCACTTTCCCGTGGACGATGGCGCCGGCGGCGATGGCCGTGCGGCCGTTCAGCACCACGGGCGCGATGACCACGGCGTCCACCGGGTCGGCCGCGTGCGAGCTGCGCGTAGAAATGCTGCTGGTAAGACGAATGGCGATCTCCGTCCCGGCCGGCACCTCTTGTGCCATCGCCATCGCCGGAATCAGCAGCAACCAGGCACGCATAAGAGAATCTTACCGCGCGGCTGGCCACTAACACGCCGCTGGACGAACTTATCAACAGTTTGGGGTATACTTACGTCATATTCACGGAGGTGCGACGTGATGAGCTTGCGCTCAGTTGTTATTGTTGCTGTGGCACTCCTTTTCATAGCGGCTGGCGTTTCCCCTAACGGCAGCGCCGCGGGCCGCTTCGACAGTAAACTAACCCCCGATCGACAAATCGTGCAGGCACTCAATCGGCTGACCTTCGGCCCGCGTCCCGGCGACATCGACGAGGTCCGAAGAATCGGCGTGGACAAGTGGATCGAACAGCAATTGCATCCCGATCAGATCCCCGAAAATCCGGCGTTAGAGGAAAAGCTCAAGCCCCTCGACAGTCTCCACATGACGCCCGGCGAAATCATGCAGGAATACTACCAGCAGAATCGGATGGGCATGATGCGCATGACGCCCATGATGGAACTGCTGACACCGGAGCAACGGCGAAAGGTGAACAACGGCACAGCCGAGGAGCGCAAGGCCGCGCTGCTGTCGCTCGATCCCGAGAAGCGGTGGCAGGTGCTCGCTTCGGTAGCGTCCAACGTGCTCGACGGGTTGCCCGACGATATCCAGCAGGAAGCCAAGCTGGCCAAACAGCGGCAGCAGGATGAGCGCATGAAGGAGCAGCGTAAGTTGCACCCTCCGCTCCAGGAACTCCTCACGCCGGCCGAAACCCAAATCGCGCTGCGGGGCACCAAGGAACAGCGTGAGGAACTTTACAGCGCCATGGACATCAGTAAGCGGCAGCAGGTGGCTTGGGCCCTGCAACCGGCCGCGCTGGCCGACTTTCCGGAAATGCGGAGAATGGGCAGTGTGGCGCGGAATCCGCGACAGGTGGTGCTGGAGGACTTGCGCGAGGCCCGCGTCGACCGGGCGATCTATTCCAATCGACAGTTGGAAGAAGTGCTGACCGATTTCTGGTTCAATCACTTCAACGTTTTCGAGAATAAGGGACAGCCCGAGCAACTCACGCTCGCCAGCTACGAGAACGAAGCCATTCGCCCCCATGTGCTGGGGCACTTCAAAGATCTGTTACTGGCCACGGCGCGCCATCCCGCCATGCTGTACTACCTGGACAACTGGAGTTCCATGGGGGGCGATGTTTTCAACGTAGGCCCGTTCGCGCCGGGTCCGTTCGGCGGGCCGACTTTTCTCGCCCAGCAGGCTCACGGCTTGAATGAGAACTACGGGCGCGAGCTGATGGAACTGCACACTCTCGGAGTGAACGGCGGTTACACCCAGAAGGACGTGATCGAGGTGGCGCGCTGCTTCACCGGCTGGACCATTCGCGCGCCCAACACCAAGCCGGAATTTACGTTCGCGGCGTTCATGCATGACACTGGAGAGAAGACGGTGCTCGGGCACAAGATCGCGGCCGGCGGCGGGGAGCAAGATGGGGTGCAGGTGATCGAAATCCTGGCGCACCATCCTTCCACCGCGCAATTCATCTCGCGACAACTGGCGCAGCGGTTCGTGTCCGACGATCCCCCGGCGGCGCTGGTAGACCGGATGGCGAAGACCTTTCTGAAGACGGACGGCGATCTCCGCGCAGTGATGGAGACCATGCTGAAGTCGGTCGAGTTCTTCTCGGAAGGCGCCTGGCAGACGAAGATCAAATCTCCGCTGGAGATGGTGGCAAGCGCCGTGCGCGTCACCGGCGCCGAAGCCGGGGACAGCTTCACCTTGGCCCAGAAGGTGACTGACATGGGCGAGCCTCTGTACGGCAAGATCGAACCGACAGGCTTCAAAGACGCCACGGAGACATGGCTGAGCACCGCGGGCTTGATGGCTCGCATCAATTTCGCCAACGCGCTGGCAGCCGGCAAGGTGCCGGGCGTGAAACTGGACACTGCGCGTTTCGCCGACAAGGACACGGCGGCCATCGCCCACGATCTGCTCCATCGTGATGCCTCGCGCGAAACTATGGCGGCCCTCGAAAAAGGCGTGGGCGAGAAGCCGGCGAACCCCGGCGCGGCCGTGGGTCTGCTGATCAGCTCGCCGGAGTTTCAGAGGAGGTAACTATGCTGACTCGACGATTTTTCCTGAAAGGCTCGGCGCTGGTAATGGCCGGAGCAGGCGCAGTTCCTTCCTGGCTGGGACGTGCCGCCGCGGCCACGCAAGGCAAACGCAAAACTCTGGTGGCGATTTTCCAGCGCGGCGCGGCCGACGGCTTGAGCATCGTGGCGCCCTTCGGCGATAAACGGTACGCCGACCTTCGCCCCACCATCGGCGTCTCTGCGCCCACAAACGCGATGCGGCAACCCAATGGAATCGACCTCGACGGATTCTTTGCCCTCCATCCGCAACTGGAGCCACTGAAGCCGTACTGGGACAAGCAGCAACTGGCGATCGTGGAAGCGACCGGTTCGCCCGACCCCTCGCGTTCGCACTTCGACGCGCAGGATTTCATGGAGTCGGGCACGCCCGGCGCGAAAGGAGACGGATGGCTGAATCGCGCGCTGGTAGCGCCCACAGCGGAGACGTCGCCGTTGCGCGCAGTCGCCATGGGCTCGCAGTTGCCGCGCACCTTGTGGGGCGATCGCTCCGCCATCGCGGTGGCGGACATGCAGCAGTACAAGATGAGCGATGACACGGCGTCGATCGTTCAAAGTATGTACGAGACGTCCAACGACAAGCCGCTCGAAACGGCCGGCAAGGACGCGTTCGCGGCCATGAAGATGATCCAGTCGTTGACCAGCGGCAACAGCGCTGCCGACAATCGCCAGCAATACGGAGCGGCTGGACCATTCGGCCGCAACCTGCAGGACGTGGCTCGGCTGATCAAGCTCAACGCCGGTGTGGAAGCGGCATTCGTCGAGATTGGCGGGTGGGACCACCATCAGAATGAGCAGCAGCAGTTGCCGCAGTTGCTGCGGCAGTTCAGTGCCGGGCTGGCGGGGTTCTGTCAGGATATGGGCGACCGCATGGAAGACATCGTGCTCGTCACCATGTCGGAATTCGGACGCACCGCTCAGGAGAACGGCGACAACGGCACCGATCACGGTCACGGCAGCGTGATGATGGTGATGGGCGGGCCGGTCCGCGGCGGCAAGGTTTACGGTCGATGGCCCGGGCTCGAAAAAGAGCAGCTTTACGAGGGCCGCGACCTGGATGTAACTACGGATTTCCGTGCGGTATTGAGCGAACTGGTGACCGGCCACCTGGGTCAGAAGGACATCGGCCAGGTGTTTCCGGGATTCAAGCCGGGCGAGGCTCTGGGACTGTTACGCTCGTAGGATGCGGGCCATCGAGTTTCGGCAATTTGGAGATCCTTCCCAACTTCACCTGGTAGATCGCCCCGATCCGCACGCCACCGAGTCCACCGTGGTGGTGCGCATGGAAGCCGCGTCCATCAATCCCAGCGACGTGAAAAATGTCGCCGGTCGGATGTCGCAGACCACTCTGCCGCGTATTCCGGGTCGCGATTATTCCGGCGTCGTGGTGGATGGGCCGGCCGAGTGGCTCGGCGTGGCAGTTTGGGGCACGGGCGGCGATGTGGGGTTCACACGCGACGGCACCCACGCGGAGTTGATCGAAGTGCCGCTGGCGAGCCTGGTGCGTAAGCCCGACGCGCTGACGCATTGCGCGGCGTCGTCGGTGGGTGTTACGTTTCTGACGGCGTGGCTCGCCGTGGTGGACTACGCGCGGCTGTCGAAGGGCGAAACGCTGGCGGTAATCGGCGCCGGCGGCGGCGTTGGGTCGGCGGCGATTCAACTGGCGAAATGTCTCGGCGCACGCGCCATTGCCATCACCCGCAGTCCGCTCCCAGCCGACTCGCCGACGGCGAAATTGGCAGATGTTGCCGTGCATTCGGCGGAAGGAATCAGCGCCGATGTGGTGCTGGATACGGTGGGCGGCGCCATGATCGAGACGGCGTTGAAAATCGCGGCGCATCGCGGGCGGGTGATCGAGATCGCTGGCAGCAAAGAGCGCCGGGTGACTTTCGACATCGTCGATTTCTATCACCATGAGTTGCAGCTTTTGGGCGTGGATTCGTTGAAGCGCGATCTGGTCGCGGCGGCGGAAACACTGCGCGCGCTGGCGCCGGGATTTGAATCCGGCGCGCTTCTGGCGCCCGTGGTGAACACTGTACTGCCGCTCGGGCGGGCGACGGAAGGATATCGATTGGTGGCCGAGGGCTCGTCCGGGCGCGTGGTACTGAAGGGGTAGGAATCCCGACGATTTTCCGAATCCGCTTGCTCACGCGCGCGGCTCTGTAAGAGGCTGTCACGGAGTCGCGACCGTGAGGGAGCGGACCGGTCACGTAACGTCCTACTCCACTTTAATTCCGCGGGCTTCGATCGTCCCCGCCGTCGCACGATCGAGATTGGCAATCGCCTCCCCCGCGTCGGCGCGCGCGCGGACTTCGCGGCTGCGCGCGGCGATGAAGTCGGTTTGCCGCTGCAATACCAGGAACACTGTCGACGTCCCGGCCTGAAATTGCCGCTGCTCGCTGAGATACTGCTCTTCCGCCGATCGGCTGGCCAGCGAGGCCGCCCCGAGCCGCGACTGTGTGGCGAGCACACCTTGCAACGCGTTGCGCACATCGGCCTCGATGGCCATCCCGAGCTGATCTTGCGAAGTGCGCAAGCGGCGTCCTTCGGCCTGCGAGATGGCGTTCTGCGCCAGCGCTGTGCGATTCCGCAAAGGCAGCGAAACATTCACGCCAATCTGCGCCGTCGGGAACGTGCCCGCCGCCAACGTGCTGAGCGATTGGCCGTAATTGCCGATCAGCAAAGGCGGCACGAATTGCGTCCCTGGCGGAAAGAATGACGCCAATGGACTCGAACCCGTAGGCGTCGGAATGCCTGAGAGTCCGGAGGCCGAGAGGTTGGCGAAGGCATCGATGCGCGGCTTGGTTTGCTCGTGGCTCAATTTGTTGTCCAGTTGGTTCACGTCGAGCGCCAGCGCGGTCGAGGTCAGTTCGGGCCGCGATTTCAGCGCGCGTGCAATCGCCTCTTCCAGTGTCGGCGGCTTGGTCTCCGCGCTCAACGGCGATTCCACCTCTAGAGCCATGCTCCACATCAGGTCGGTGCGATTGGGCAGCATCAGGGACTTCAAATTGTTCTCGGCCTGCGTGAGGAGTTGCTGCGCGGTGAACAGCGATTGCTGGAAGATCGCCACCTGGGTTTGCGCCGCCACCACATCCACCGGCGCCAGCACGCCCTGCTCGGCCAATCGCCGATTGCTCTGATATTGCCGCTCGCCCAGACTGACTGCCTCCATCTGCACATCCAGGTTGTGCGCCGCGAAGTCCAGCTCCCAGTACGCGCCCACCGCCTGGGTGACCACTTCGATGACGCGCTGGCGCAGTTGTTCCGCGCTGATCTGGCGATTTTTGCGCGCCACCTGAATGCGGTAGCGGTTCTCGTCGAAGCGCAGACCGCGCCACAGCGGCTGGGTCAGGTTGAGATTGACCGACGTCGGGTACTGCGGGTTGAGCGTGGTGAATAAGCTATCCGTCTGCTGCCGCGCATTGGTGAACTGCAGAGCGTAACTGCCGCCCGTGGATGTCTGGCCGCTCACTTGCGGTCCGCCCGACCACTGGGTCTGCGTCAGCTTGCCGGTCTCCGTGCCGCCGAGGATGGAGGCCACCGGCACCACCGCCCGAGTGCGCGATGCCGTGAAGGCCAGCACCGGGTCGTAAGCCCCTTGCGCCCCTCGCACCGAGAAGCCCGCTTCGTCGCGGACAATGCGCGAAATGCGCAGGTCGGGATCGTTGGCCAGGGTGCGTTCGATGGCTTCCGACAGAGTGAGTTTCGTCTGGCCGGATATTCCCACGCGCGGCGGAATTTGCACTTCCTGCAACGGTTCGAGTTTCACGGCTTGCGGTGCTGCCTGTCCGAAAAGCGTAGTGACGGAGGTCACCGCGACGACCGCGGCCTTCTTGCCGCGCAAACGGAGTGTCTCCAATATGCGCGCGATGCGGCCCGACGAGAACGATTCACCGAGATCTTCGAACAGCGAATAGAACACCGGGACCACCAGCAGCGTGAGCACCAGGCACAACGACTGGCCGCCGACCACCAGCACGCCGATGGAGCGATTGGTGGCCGCACCCGTCCCGTTGGCGATGACCAGCGGCAGCATCCCCGCGACCAGCGCGATGGTGGTCATCAGAATGGGCCGCAAGCGGTCGCGATTCGCCTGGATGATGGCGTCGTAGCGCGACATGCCGGTCTCGCGCAGGCCGTTAGTGTGGTCGATCTGCAGAATCGCGTTCTTCTTTACGATGCCGAACAGCAGCAGCAGTCCCAGGCCGGACATGATATTCACCGTCTGATGGGCGATGAGCAGCGACAAGATGCCGAAGGGAATGGCCAGCGGCAGCGTGAGCAGGATGGTGACGGGATGTATGAAGCTTTCGAATTGCGCCGCCAGCACAATGTACATGAAGATGAACGTGAGCAGGAACGCCAGCCCGAAAAAGTAACCGGTGCGCCCCAATTCCTTCGAGGCGCCGGTCTTTCCGGCGGAATAATCGGCGTCCATGCGGAGGCTGTCGGAGGCCTTGTCCATTTCGGCCAGCACAGCGGCCTGCGATCCGCCGCTCTTCACGTTGCCCGAGAGCGTCACCTGACGCTGCCGGTTGATGCGATTGATCGACGACGGACCCGTGCCCGGCGCGATGCGCACCACTTCGTCGAGTCCCACGCCGCGCCCCTTATTCGACGGCACAGTCATGCGCGCCAGTGATTCGGGGCTCACGCGGAATTCCTCGGCCGCGCGGACGCGCACGTCGTATTGATCCTCGCCAGCCTTGAACGAGGATGCGACTTGCCCGGCCACCAGGGTATTGAGCGCCAGTTCGATGTCCATGACGGAAACCCCCAGGTCGGCGGCGCGCGGGCGGTCGATCTCCAGCCGCACCTCAGGCTTGCCACTGCGCAGAGTGCTGTCGGTATCGACAAGGTTGGGGATGTTCTTCATCTTCGTCAACAGCTTTTCGGAATAATGCGCCAACCGGTCGAGGTCCGGCCCCTGGATGAAATACTGCACATCGGCGTTGCTTTGGTTTCCGCCCACCGTGCTCACCTGGTCGACGCTGGTGTGGATGTCGACTGGATACTTCTTCAGCAGATCGCGGGTGCGCTGCATGAGTTGCTGCTGCGAAACGGTGCGCTGATCGAGATCGGTGAGCGCCACATAAATCTGCGCGTTGTTCTGCGAGCGGTCCGCTGTTCCGCCGGCCGTCATAAGGGTGTGCTTGATACCGGGAAGCTGGCGAATGTCCTGCGCTACGCGCTCCGCCAGATTGGTGGTGGCCGCCAGCGACGTTCCCTCCGGAGTGCGCACGTTCACGTTGTACTGCGAGGCATCGTCGTCCGGCAGGAAGTTCTTGCCCACGAGGGCGAACAGCGGAACGATGGAGAGGACCACCATTACACTGGCCATCACCACCGTCTTGCGATGCGCCATCGACCAGACCAGCATGCGCGTATACCAGACGTCGAGATGGCGGAATACGAACGAGTCCTTGGACGAATGTCCGCCTTCAGACTTTTTGGCGGGTGCCTTGAGGAAGCGCGAGCACAGCATCGGCGTGAGCGTGAACGAGACCAGCAGCGACACCGCAATGGCAAAGGCCGAAGTGAAGCCGAACGAGCTCATGAAGCGGCCCACGATCCCGCCCATGAAGCCCACCGGCAGAAACACGGCCAGCAGCGACATGGTGGTGGCCATCACCGCCAGACCGATTTCCTTGGTGCCCTGAATGGCCGCGGTGAACGGCGGCACGTTCTTCTCTTCGATGTAGCGGTAGATATTTTCCAGAACGATGATGGCGTCGTCGATCACGATGCCTACCATCAACGTGAGCGCCAGCATGGTGATGTTATTCAGCGTGAATCCCATGGCGGCCATCAGCGCAAACGTCGAGATGATCGACGTGGGAATGGCGACCGCGGCGATCAGGGTGGTGCGGATATTGGCGAGAAAGATGAAGATGATGATGGCTGCGAAAATGCTGCCTTCGATCAGGTGCCGCTTGATCGATTCCACCGATGCCTTAATGAAGACGGACTGATCGGCAATGATTTCAGCCTTTACGTCCTTGGGCAGACCCTGGCGGATGGTATTGAGACGATCGCGCACTTCGTCGGCGGTCGCGACGGTATTTTCGCCCGATTGCTTGGATACCACCAGGGTCACGGCCGCCACGCCATCGAGGCGGGACGCACTGGCGGGCTCCTGGTAGCTGTCCTCGGCGTATCCGATGTCGCTCACCTTCACCACGTAGCCGTTGCGATTGGCGATGGCGATCTGGCTGAACTGCGCCGTGTCGGTCACACGGCCTGTGGTGCGAACCGTGAATTCCTGCGCTCCCGCGTTGAGACTGCCGCCGGGCAGTTCCAGATTCTGCATGCGGAGCGCGTTGAACACGTCGGTAACGGTGAGGTTGTAGGAGCGTAGCTTGCTGGGATCCACCAGCACGTGAATCTCGCGCTTGGCGCCGCCCAAGATGCTCACGTCGCCAACACCCTTGGCGTTTTCCAGGGTGCGTTTGATTTGCTTATCGGCGATGAGGGTGACGTCTCGCAGCGAGCGTGGCGCCGACACCACAACCTGCAGAATAGGCGCCGCGTCGGGATCGAACTTCTGCACGATGGGCTGTTTCGCGGTCTGCGGCAGATCGTTGACGATCAGGTTGACCTTGTTCTGCACTTCCTGAGCGGCCACGTCGCCATTCTTGGAAAGCAGAAACGTGATGATGACTTGGGACTGGCCTTCCGACGAAATGGAGCGGACTTCGTCCACCTGGCTTATGGTGTTGACCGCGTCTTCAATCTTCTTGCTGATTTCGGTTTCGATCTCTTCGGGAGAGGCGCCGGGATTGGCCACCACTACCAGCACCGTGGGGATGTCGACTTTGGGGAACAGGTCCACGCCCAGGCTGAAGTAGGAAAAGATTCCCACCACCACCAGCGCGAGGATCAGCATGGTGGCGAAGACAGGCCGGCGAACGCACAACTGAGCTAATGCGTGCATGTTAGTTGTGGCTCCGATCCGATGTGCGACATGCTTTAGCTTGTCCAGTCACTTTCTGGGGCGAGCTGCGCTCCCCTGGACAAGCTGGAGCATTTCCTACCGCGACTGTCGAGTATTTGGAGGGCATCATGTTAGTTGTGGCGCTCCACTGCCGCGCCGTCGTACAGTTCGCTCAAATGGTTCACCGCGACGGTCTCAGTTCCCTTGAGTCCCCCGGCGATGCGGACCTGACCGCCGTCGGCGTCTCCCACCAGCACCACGCGCAGGCGAGCTTTGCCGTCTTCGATGGCGAAGACCTGGTTCGAATCCGTCGTCTTGTCGCGCAGGATGGCGTTGCGCGGTACGAACACCGCCGTCTCGCCGCCCGGCAGCAGCACGTGCGCTTTGGCGAACATTCCAGGCCGCAGTTCCGACTTGCCGTTTTCGAATCGCGCCTCCACGATGAAGACGCGCGACGTGGGATCCACCGAAGCGTCGATAGCCGTCACTCTTCCGTTGAATTCGCGATCGGGATAGGCCGAGACGCTTGCCGCCACTGGCATGCCGATCTGCGCACGGGAGGCCCGCTGCTCGGGAGTCTGCAACTGCAATTTCAGAGTGCTCATGCGGACAATGGTGGCAATCTTGTTGTTGAGACCCACGTACTCGCCGGCGGCTACCGGCCGCGCCGTGATGTTGCCGTCGAAGGGAGCACGAATGGTGGTATCGGCGAGACCCTTTTCGGCCTGCGACAATTGCGCGCGGGCCGCGGCCAGGCCGGCTTGCGTCGATTCCACCGCGCCGAATCCCTGACGCGCGCCGTTGAGCGCGGCTTCGTACTGCTGGTGCGCGGCGTTGGCCAAGGCGTCGGCGGTTTCCTGCTGGGTGTGGATTCTATCGTACGCGCTTCGCGAAACGTCGCCGGTGGCCACCAGGTTCTCGTACCGCTTGGCATCGGCCGCGGCCAGCCGCGCCTGCGCCTGCGCCGATTCATAATTGGCGCGTGCCGCCGCTACTTCGGGGACGGTATTGGCGTCGAACTGCGCGGTGCCTCGCAATCCGATGCGCGACTCCGCCTGATGCATCGCCGAGGTGGCCTCGTTCAACTGCGCGCGGGCCTGGTCGAGGCGCAGTTCCGCGTCGCGGTGGTCGAGCTCGCAGACGACCTGCCCCTGCTTCACAAAATCGCCCACATTGACCGGTGTCGACAGCACCCGGCCGGCTACCAGCGGAGCGATATCGGAGGTTTCATCGGCGATGAAGGTCCCGGTTTCCTCGAACGAAGCGGGGACGGTTCGTGAAGTAGCCTGCGCGGTTGACACCGCGAATTTCTGCGTGGCGGTTGTGGTTGCGGGCGCGGCCTGATTGCTGGCGCAACCGGCCAGTAGAATTGCGAGTAACAAAAGTACGCTGAAAAAGACTCGGTTCATTTCCTGTTCCTTGCTTTATTTGGGGCTTTGCTCTGGCGAATTCCCCGCATCATGATGTTGGTGAAAATTTCGATTGCCTCAGGGTCGTCCACGCGCAGCGGCTGGAAGCCGAATAGCTCGGTATAGATCGCATAATTCTGCGCCATCCCGGCGATGGCTGCGATCACGATGCCGGGGTCGTAGTCTCGCAGCGCTCCTTCGCGTTGGCGGCGCGCGATGTAGTCGCGAAAGAGTTCGAAGACCGGCACTGCGAAGCGCCGGTGATGCGCCAATCCAAGCTCGTGGCCTTCCAGTGCGGCAAACAGCAGGATCCGCTCGAAGCGCGCATCAGTGCGGTACGACTCCAGAATCGCTGCCGCCAAGGTTCGCATCACGCCGGCATCGTCGTTCCGGTCCATGTGTGCCTGGATTGCCGCCAACCATTCCTCATGGCCGCAGGACTCCGCCTTGGAATCGAGAACGGCGGTGTATAGGGCCTGTTTCGTGGGGAAATGCCGAAAAATGATGGCTTCAGTTACGCCCGCCACGGCGGCAATTTCCTTGGTAGTGGCGCCGCCGTAACCCTTGCGTGAGAAAAGCTCCAGAGCTGCGTCGAGAAGCTGGCGCCGGCGGTCGCCGGCATTCATCCGGCCGGCGGAAGGTACGGCTTGAGACATGCCATCATTGTAAGTTAGTACTTACTTACATGTCAACCTCCGACGTTTTACAACCTCTTTACTTCTCCGCGACGATCCAAAAGTCCCAAAACCGTAGCATGATGTCATGGAACCGCGAACGTTTTACCACGACGCTCATTTGACGGTGGATTTCGAACAGAAGTCGGCCACCCTGGATTCTCAACCGCTGTCGTTAACCCGCAAAGAGTATGACCTGCTGGTGCTGCTCGTCTCCTATGCCGGCGTCATCATTCCCCGCGCGGAGGTGTTGATGCGTGT
>Ga0265314_10004760_pt1 | contig 12438 bp, 8 predicted proteins | sample 4126metaG_FD_203106 | JGI IMG/M metagenome (GOLD analysis project Ga0265314, IMG submission 203106) | Rhizosphere microbial communities from Carex aquatilis grown in University of Washington, Seatle, WA, United States - 4-1-26 metaG | ecosystem: Host-associated > Plants > Roots > Rhizosphere >... | reverse complement strand
GTGCAGCAGAGCGCCTCAGCGGTCTGCGGCGCGTTGGTCGGCATGCTGCTCGGGCAAAGCGCCTGGCCGCTGGTGCTCGCCGTGGCCGCGATGGGCTGCGCTTCGATGCTGCTGTGGATATTGACGCGCGGCGTTCGCGCCCGCGCCGGCAAGCCGAGAACAACGTAGCTAGCGGCCGAGCAGTTTATCCATCAGCCAGCTATCCATGCCGCCGCCGCCGCGCGCGACAGGCTGCACGTTGCTGACGCCGATCGGCGCCGGCGGGATCGGCGCCTGGCCGACGGTGCCGCGATCCGATGTGCGCTCCGGCGTGCGGTCTTGCGCCGGCGCGCTGCCGCCGCCGAAGAGTCCGGAGAACAGGCCGCCGTCGTTGCCGCCCGGCAACGCGGCCACCGGAACGCCCTGGAGTGCCTCGCGCATCACGCGACTCCAGACTGCGGTCGGCAGGCTGCCACCGGTCACCTTCTTGGTCGGCGTACCGTCGTCGTTACCCATCCACACGCCGGTGACGAGCTTCGAGGTGTAGCCGATGAACCAGGCATCGCGGAAATCCTGCGACGTGCCGGTCTTGCCGGCGGCGGGCCAGCCGGGCAGCGTCGCCTTGTGCGCGGTGCCGATGGTCAGCGTCTCCTGCATCATCGTGTTCATCATGTCGACGTAACGCGCTTCGACGATGCGGCCGAGCTGCTGGTCGCGGTGCGCGTAGAGCGGCTTGCCGTTCTCGCCGCTGATCCGCTCGATGACGTAGGGCACGACGGCGTAGCCGCCATTGGCGAAGGGCGCATAGGCGCCGACCAGCTCCAGCACCGAGACTTCCGACGTGCCGAGCGCGATCGAGGCGTTCGGCTCCAGCCGCGAGGCGATGCCCAGCCGGTGCGCGGTGCGGATCACCGCCATGGGCGTGAACTCCAGCGTCAGCCGCACCGAAACGGTGTTGAGCGACAGCGCCAGCGCCTTGGTGAGCGTGACCGGGCCGAAATATTTTTGGTCGTAGTTCTCCGGCTGCCAGCCTTTCACCTTGATCGGCTTGTCGTCGCGTACGGTGTCGGGGGTCAGTCCGCGCTCGATCGCGGTGAGATAGACGAAGGCCTTGAAGGCGGAGCCCGGCTGGCGCTTGGCCGCCACCGCGCGGTTGAACTGGCTGTCGGCGTAATTGCGCCCGCCGACCATGGCGCGAACGGCGCCGTCCGGCGTCATCGCAACGACCGCGCCTTGGCCGACGTTGAGCTTGTCCCCCCTCTGCGCCAGCTCGTCGGTCAGCGCGCGTTCCGCGCTCACTTGCAGCGACGTGTCGATCGTGGTCTGCACCACGATGTCTTCCTCGACGTGACCCATCACGTCGTTGATCGCATCCATCACCCAGTCGGCGACGTAGTTGACCGAGCCGGTGGCGGCTTGCGCCACGATCTTTGGCGGACGCGACAGCGCCAGCTTCTCGCTCGACGGCGTGATGAAGCCCTGCTCAGCCATAGCGGCTAGCACGATCTTGGCGCGCTTCTCGGCCGCGTCGAAATCGCGCGTCGGCGCAAGACGCGACGGCGATTTCACCAGTCCGGCGAGCATCGCCGCCTCCGCGACGCTGATCTGTTTCGCCGATTTGCCGAAATAGCGCAGCGAGGCCTGCTCGATGCCGTAGGCGCCGGAGCCGAAATAGACGCGGTTGAGATAGAGCTCCAGGATCTCCGTCTTGGAGAACTTGCGCTCCAGCCACAGCGCCAGCAGCACCTCCTGCATCTTGCGCGTGATGGTGCGCTCCTGCGTCAGGAACAGGTTTTTGGCGAGCTGCTGGGTGAGGGTGGAGCCGCCTTGGCTGACGCCGCGGTGCAGGATATTGGCGACCAGCGCGCGGCCGATGCCCATCGGGTCGACGCCATAGTGGTGGTAGAAGCGCCGGTCCTCGATGGCGACGAAGGCGCGCGGGACGTAAACCGGCATTTCGCGCAGCGACAACGGCGCGCCGGCGAGATCGCCGCGACGCGCCAGCGGGCGGCCGTCGATGTCGACGATCTGGATCGAAGGCGGCCGCTTGGGGATTTCGAGAGACTGGATCGGCGGCAGATGCGCGCCGACATAGGCGACGGTGCCGACGGTGCCGATCGCGAGCCAGAGGCCCAGCACGAGCGCCCAGTAGACCAGGCGACCGAAAGTCGAGCGGCGTTTTCCGCCGCCGCCTTTGGATTTGCGTTTGCGGCGCGGACGCTTGGCCCGATCCGGCGCCGGCGCGGCGCGGTCGCCCGCGCCAACGCGAACCTCCGGGCCGTTGTCGAACACCGGCTCCCGGCGCGCGCCCGATTGTCCCCGTCCCGCCATACGCGACCCAAACGGCCGGCCGTGAATTCCGCCGGTCCCCGCCTCAGACGCTACGGGGGTGGGTTTAAGGGGTCGTTAAGGGGAAATTCGCCTGTGGGAACTGGCTGTTACCACCCGGACAGGAGACTGCGGTGACACCGCATTTGACTTTTCTCAATGTGGTGCGACACAGAGAGGATCATCGTAAGCAATATACTTCGCAGCCCTTGACGAAAGTCGCTCCAACCTTGCGCATCGCCCGCAGCATTCTTGTCGCGCTCCTGGCCGTGGCCATCGCCACGTTGCCGGGCATGACTGGTTTCGCGAGCGCGGCGCAGGCAGCCCCGGCCGTTACCGCGGTAGCGCAGGCAACGCCGGACTGCGAGTCGCACCGGCACATGCACCACGCGCCGGTGAAACAGACGCAGAAGTCCGCCGACCACGGGACTTGCATTACCGGCTGCGCGCTTTGCTTCGGTGTCGTGAGTGCCCACGTGTCGGCTGTGGCCTACACGTTGCTCACAGGAACGGCGCTCATGCCAGTGCACGCGCCCGACGAAATCTCCTCGCTGATGGGCTCGCCGCCCTTCCGCCCACCCCGCGCCTGATCGCTTCCCAAGCTTTGACAGCATCGCGTGAGCTTAGCGCTCGCACGAGTTCGGCCGTCGTCCCGGCGTCCGATCAAGGAAAGCCATCAGGAGAAACCGAAAATGAAATCGACTTATCTGATTGCGTCGGCCGTTGCGGCTGCACTGAGCCTCGCCAACGTCGCCGCTTTTGCCGGCGCCAGCGATTACAGCTTCGAGCCTACCGCGACGGAATGGAAGAAGGGCGACGACGTCGTCGTCGCGGTGCGCCTTACGCATAAGCCGAGCGGCAAGCCGGTACCGGACGCCGTCATCGTGCGCACGCGCGTCGACATGGGGCCCGACAACATGGCCGACATGATTTCGCCGGTCGCCGCCGCGCCGAGCCCTGAGCCGGGCGTCTACGCCTTCAAGACCGACCTGCCGATGGCGGGCCGCTATCTCTTGAGCGTCGCCGCCAAGGTGCAGGGCGAGCCGGAAACCGTCGTCGGCAAAGTCATCCTGAAGGCGGTCAAGTAACCCTGTTTCCGCTCATTCCCGCGTAAGCGGGAATCCAGGGCAACGAACGAAATTGCCGCACTGGGTCCCCGCTTTCCGCCTCCGCGCTCCGCGCTTCGGCGGACTACAAGCGCGCCGAAGCTCGCAAAGCGAGCGTAGGCGGGTCGCGGGGACGAGCGGAATTCGAAAGCCTCGCGGCGGCCTGAGTGTCGCCGCCGCTTCACGTGCATGTTCGGCAGCTCCGTTCGAGAGATAGCCATGACCAAACTTCGCGTCATATCATTCTGCGCGCTCGCCTGCGCGGGCCTCGTGCTCGCAGGCTACGTCACCCTGCACCGCGCCGGTCCGTCGCTCGATGTGGCGCCGCGTGCCGACGCAGCGGAGCGCTCCGTCCTCTATTATCGCGATCCGTCCGGCGCGCCGAACTGGTCGGCCGCCCCGAAGACCGACGCACAGGGCCGCGCCTATCTGCCGGTCTACGACGACGCCGAGCCGTCGTTCGATCCGCCGAAGCTGGCGCTGCCACCGCTCACCCCGCTGAAGGCAGGACAAGCGGCCGACCGCAAGCTTCTCTTCTACCGAAATCCCATGGGCCTGCCCGACACCTCGCCGGTGCCGAAGAAGGATTCCATGGGTATGGACTACATCCCGGTTTATGACGGCGACGAGCCCAACGACGGCAAGACCATCAAGATCAGTGTCGAGCGTATCCAGCGCAGCGGCGTGCGCACCGAAGCGGCCGAGCAGCGCGTGCTGGTGCGGCCGCTGCGCGCGGCCGGCAGCGTCGCGATCGACGAGCGACGTGCCACCGTCGTCACCATGCGCTCGGACGGCTATGTCGAGGACCTCTACGTCAACACCACCGGTCAGGACGTGCGCGCCGGCGACAGACTGTTCCGCGTTTACAGCCCGGACATCCAGCAGGCCTTTTCCGACTTGCTGGTGTCGAAGAGCTGGTCCGGCAATGCGACCACGGGCTTAGGCAAATCGCTCGATGGCTCCATGCAGCGCCTGCGCAATCTCGGCGTGCCGGAGGCGCGCATCCGCGAGATTCGTGACGGCAGCGGCATTCCGCGCACCATCGACTGGCTGGCGCCGGCCGATGGCACCGTGATGGTGAAGCGCATCGTCAACGGCCAGAAGATCGCCGCCGGCGACGAGCTCTATCGCATCGTCGACCTCAGCCGCGTCTGGGTGATTGCCGACGTCGCGGAAGGCGATATTGCCGACATCAAAGCGGGCGACCGCGCCACGGTCACCTTCCGTGCCTATCGCGGCGAGCCGCTCGAGGGCACCGTCACCTTCATCTATCCGCAGCTCAAGACCGAGACGCGCACCGTGCAGGTGCGTATCGAGGTGGACAATCCCGAGCGCAAGCTCAAGCCCGACATGTACGCCGACGTCGTGTTCCACGCCGGCGACGACCGCGACGCGGTCACCACGGTGCCCACGAGCGCCATCATCGACAGCGGGGCCAAGCAGATCGTGCTGGTGGCGAAAGGCGAAGGCCGCTTCGAGCCGCGTCCGGTGAAGCTCGGCCGCCGCGGCGACGGCTTTGTCGAAATCGCCGAAGGCCTGAAGGCCGGCGAGGAGGTGGTCACTACCGCGACCTTCCTCATCGACGCCGAGAGCAACCTGCAATCGGCGCTCAAGACCTTCAGCGAGCCGGAGCAACCGAAATGATCGCCGCCGTCATCCGCTGGTCGGCGAAGAACCTGCTGCTGATCGGTTTCGCCGCGGTGTTCCTGACGCTCGCCGGGCTCTACGCAGTGCAGAAGGTACCGCTCGACGCTATCCCGGATCTCTCCGACGTGCAGGTCATCGTCTACACCGAGTACCCCGGCCAGGCGCCGCAGGTGGTCGAGGACCAGGTTACCTATCCGCTCACCACCGCCATGTTGACGGTGCCGAAGTCGAAGGTCGTGCGCGGCTTCTCGTTCTTCGGCGTGTCCTTCGTCTACGTGATCTTCGAGGACGGCACCGATCTCTATTGGGCGCGCTCGCGCGTGCTGGAATATCTCAACGCGGCGGCCGGGCGCCTGCCGAGCGGCGTGCTGCCGACCTTAGGGCCGGACGCGACCGGTGTCGGCTGGGTCTATCAATACGTCGTGCGCGGCGCGCAGAAAAACCTCGCCGAGCTGCGCAGCGTGCAGGACTGGTATCTCCGCTATGGCCTCGCCAAGGCGGAAGGCGTGTCCGAGGTCGCCAGCGTCGGCGGCTTCGTCAAGCAGTACAGTGTCGTGATCGATCCACGCCGGCTGCAGTCGCTCGGCATTTCGCTGGGTAGCGTGCGCACCGCGCTGAAGGCGAGCAACACCGACGTCGGCGGCCGCAGCGTGGAGCTGGCAGAAACCGAATTCGTCGTGCGCGGCCGCGGCTACATCAAGAGCATTTCCGATCTCGAGCAGATCGTGGTCAAGAACGACCGCGGCGTGCCGGTATTGCTGCGCGACGTCGCGCGCGTCGAGCTCACGCCGGACGAGCGGCGCGGCATCACCGAGATGAACGGCGAAGGCGAGGTGGTCACCGGCATCGTGCTGCAGCGCTTCGGCGAGAACGCGCTCACCGTCATCAAGAACGTCAAGCAGCGGCTCGCGGAGCTGGCGCCGAGCCTGCCGAAGGGCGTCACGCTCGACGCGGTCTACGACCGTTCCGATCTCATCTACCGCGCCATCGACACGCTCAAGCGGACGCTGCTGGAGGAAAGCTTCATCGTCGCCGTCGTCTGCGTGGTATTTCTGCTGCACGTGCGCAGCGCGATGGTCGCCATCATCACGCTGCCGCTCGGCGTGCTGATCGCCTATCTGTGCATGCACGTGCTGGGCTTAAGCTCGAACATCATGAGCCTCGGCGGCATCGCCATCGCCATCGGCGCCATGGTCGACGCCGCCATCGTCATGATCGAGAACGCGCACAAGCATCTCGAGCGCGCCCCGCCGGGCAAACCGCGCAGCGAAGTGCTGATCGAGGCGGCGATCGAGGTCGGCCCGGCGTTGTTCTTCAGCCTGCTGATCATCACCGTGTCGTTCCTGCCGATCTTCGCGCTGGAGGCGCAGGAAGGCCGCATGTTCAAGCCGCTGGCTTACACCAAGACCTTTGCCATGGCGGCAGGTGCGCTACTCTCGGTGACGCTGGTGCCGGCGCTGATGATCCTGTTCGTGCGCGGCCGCATTATTCCTGAACACAAGAACCCGGTGAACCGCGCGCTGATCTGGCTGTACCGGCCGGTGATCCGCACTGCGCTCGCGCACAAGACCGCGACCATCCTGATCGCGCTCGCCGTGCTGCTCGCGAGCCTGTGGCCGGCGCTGCGGCTCGGAAGCGAGTTCATGCCGAGCCTGAACGAGGGCACGCTGTTCTACATGCCGACCACGTTGCCCGGCCTGTCGGTGACCAAGGCGGCCGAACTGCTGCAGACGCAGAACAAGATCATCAAGACCTTCCCCGAGGTCGCCTCCGTCTGGGGCAAGGCCGGGCGCGCCGGAACGGCCACCGATCCGGCACCGACCGAAATGTTCGAGACCGTGATCAACCTCAAGCCGGAAGCGGAATGGCGCGAGGGCATGACCACCGACAAGCTCATCGCCGAGATGGACAAGGCGTTGCAGTTTCCCGGCGTGTCGAACGCCTGGACCATGCCGATCAAGGCGCGCATCGACATGCTGGCGACCGGCATCCGTACGCCGGTCGGCGTCAAGGTCTACGGCACCGATCTGGCCGAGATGGAGAACGTGGCGCGGCAGATCGAGGCGGCAGTACGCACCGTGCCCGGCACCACGTCCGCCTTCGCCGAGCGCATCATCGGCGGCTATTACCTCAACATCGAGCCCAACCGCGCGCAACTCGCGCGCTACGGCCTGATGATCAACGACGTGCAGGACGTGATCTCGACCGCGCTCGGCGCCGAAGCCGTCACCACGACGGTGGAAGGGCGCGAGCGCTACACCGTCAGCATCCGCTATCCGCGCGAGCTGCGCAGCGACCCGCAGAATATTGCGACGCAGGTGCTGATCCCGCTTCCCGCCGGCGGAACGGTGCCGCTCGGCGAAGTGGCCAAGGTCGAGCTCGCCAAGGGGCCGTCCACCATCCGCACCGAGAACGCGCAGCTCGCCGCGTACATTTACATCGATCTGCGCGATCGCGACATTGGCAGCTATGTAGCCGACGCCCAGAAAGCAGTAGCCGCGCAGGTCAGGTTCCCACCGGGATATTACGTGTCCTGGAGCGGACAGTTCGAATACATGGAACGCGCCAAGGCACGGCTAAAGGTCGTGGTGCCGATCACGCTGCTCATCATCTTCCTGCTGCTGTACTTGAACTTCCGGCGCGTGACCGAAACCTTGATCGTCATGCTTTCGGTGCCGTTCGCGCTCGCCGGAGGCTTGTGGCTGATGTGGGCGCTCGGCTTCAACCTGTCGGTCGCCGTCGCCGTCGGCTTCATCGCGCTCGCCGGCGTCGCCGCGGAAACCGGCGTGGTGATGCTGATCTATCTCGACAACGCGCTGACGGAGTCGCAGGCCGAACGCGCCCGCCAAGGCCGTGCCTACACGCGCGACGATCTCTACGGCGCGATCATGGCCGGCGCCGTTGAGCGCGTGCGTCCGAAGATGATGACGGTCGCCGCCATCATGGCCGGCCTCCTGCCGATCATGTGGAGTCACGGCACCGGCGCGGAGGTCATGCAGCGCATCGCCGTGCCGATGATCGGCGGCATGGTATCGTCGACGGTGCTGACGCTGGTCGTGATTCCGTCGATCTACGCAGTGGTGAAGAGCTTTTCGCTGCGGCTTGCATCGCCTGCTTCCGTCCTGCGCGCTCCGGCAGAATAACTATCGCCGACCGCGCTTGCGGCCGGCGCGCGTGCCCATTGCGATGTTTTCCAGCATGGTCAGCAGCGAGGCACGCAGCGCGGCGTCTTCGATCGCGAAGAACGCCTTGAACAGGCGCAAACTTTGCTGCGTTATCGGATCCGCCGAGAGCGTGTTGGTTTTTTTCGTGCAACCTCCGCTACCGGCCCGGGTCACCGCAGGTTGAAAGCGAAGGATGTTAGAGGGTCCGCCTTCCGGCTTATTCTTGGCCATTGGGGAGATGCTATCCTTTCAAGGCTACCGGAGCGGCCCGATGAAAACGAGCAGCCAGGAATCGGCCGAATACATCGCCGAAATGTGCCGTCAACTGGCCATGCTCGCCGCGCAGAACAAGTTCAACGATGCGGCACGGTTGCTGCAGATGGTCCATCTCGAAGTAACGCGGTATTGCGATGACGCCCGCCCCAGCGCCGTCGCCAAGACCCGATATTGAACAAGACCTGATATTGAAAATGACTTGCATGAGCGCCCTTGTCATTAACGGCGTTGCATGCGTTTGAGTGGCTATAACTCATAATCCGTCTGTGAAATCCCGACTACGCGGCGGTCTTACCCGGCTTGCCGTCGTCGCCACCGCTGGCAAACACCGCGATCAGCGCGCGTTTGATCGCCGCCTGCCGCGTCGGCGAGGTGATTTGCGCGCCCATGAGGTCGGTGACGTAAAAAACGTCGACCGCGCGCTCACCGAAGGTTGCCACGTGTGCCGACGCAATGTTGAGGTTGAGTTTCGACAGCGTCGTGGTCATCTCGTACAGCAGACCGGTGCGGTCGAGCCCGGCGACCTCCACCATGGTGTAGCGGTGGGACCACTGGTTGTTGATCGTGACGGTCGGTTCGACGGCGAAAGCCTTGATGCGGCCCTTCGGCGCCACACGCTTGCCGATCAAGTCGGGCAGGCGAAGCTCTCCGCGCAGCGCCTTCTCGATCGACTCGGCGACGCGGTTGGCGCGGCGCTGCTCGTCTTCGTCGCGCTCGAATTCGCGCGACAGCGAAATGGTGTCGAGCGCCATGCCGTCGGTGGTGGTGTAGATCTGCGCATCCACGATATTGGCCCCGGTCATGGCGCAGGAGCCGGCGATGATCGACAAGAGCCAGGGATGGTCGGGCGCCAGCACTGTGAGCTCGGTCACATTGCCACTGTCCAGACCGACGGCGGTGGCGAGGTTCTTTTCGGCTTGCAGCGCCGCGTGCACGAACTTGGCGTGCTCGATTTTGTGCCGTAGGTCGACCTTGAGCCAATAGGCCGGATAGAGCTTGGCGATATAGGCCTCGAGCTGATCGTGCGGCCAGTCCTTGAGCGCCTCACGGAATTCGGCCTGCGCCAGCGCGACGCGCTGGGCCCGGTTGACCTCGGAGAAGCCGCCGGTGAGCACCGGTTCGGTTTCGTAATAGAGCGTGCGCAGCAGCTGCGCCTTCCAGCCGTTCCATACGCCGGGGCCGACCGCGCGGATGTCGGCGGTGGTGAGGATGGTGAGCAGCTTGAGCCGCTCGACCGACTGGACGACGGCAGCGAAGTTCTCGATGGTCTTGCGGTCCGACAGGTCGCGCGACTGCGCCACCGTCGACATGACCAGGTGCGTCTCCACCAGCCATGCGATCAGCTCGGTGTCGGCGGCGGAAAAACCCATGCGCGGGCAGAGCCGCCGCGCCACGCGCGCGCCGGCGATGGAGTGATCCTCCAGCCGTCCCTTGGCGATGTCGTGCAGGAACATCGTCATGTAGATGACCGCGCGGTGGCCCGGCTCGAGCTTGTGGATCAGCTCGTTGGCGAGCTGCGTCTCGGGATTGCTGCCGCGATCCATTTCCGCCAGCACGCCGATGCAGCGCAGCAGATGCTCGTCCACCGTATAGTGGTGGTACATATTGAACTGCATCATCGCGACGATCTTGCCGAAGGCCGGGACGAAATGCCCGAGCACGCCGGCTTCGTTCATACGCCGCAGCACCGTTTCCGGATCATTCTTGGAGGTGAGGATCTCCACGAACAGCCGGTTGGCTTCTTTGTCGTCGCGGACTTCCGTTTTGATCAGCCCGAGCGACCGCGTCACCGTGCGCATGGCGTCCGGGTGGAACGCCAGATTGTGCTTCTGCGCCAGGTGGAACATGCGGATCAGGTTCACCGGATCGCGCTCGAACACGTCCGGTTGGGCGAGCCGGATACGGTTCTTGTCGATGGTGAAATCGTCGCTCTCGGCGAGCTTGCGGCGCTGCACCGGCCGCAGCTTGGCCATCATGCGGCTGAGCACCGGCACGCTCTTGGCGTGGCTGTCTTCCAGTTCGGCGCAGAGGATGGCGGTGAGATCGCCGACGTCCTTGGCCACCAGGAAATAGTGCTTCATGAAACGTTCGACATCCTGCTGGCCGGGATGTTCGGTGTAGCCGAGCCGTTGCGCGATATCGCGCTGGATGTCGAACGACAGCCGTTCTTCGGCGCGCCCGGTGAGGAAGTGCATGTGGCAGCGCACGGACCAGAGGAAATCCTCGCAGCGGCGGAAGCGCTGGTACTCCTGCTTGTCGAACACGCCGCGCTCGATCAGCTCCTCAGGCTCGTGCACGCGGTAGACGTATTTGGCGATCCAGAACAGCGTGTGCAGGTCGCGCAGGCCGCCCTTGCCGTCCTTGACGTTCGGCTCGACCAGGTAGCGCGACTGGCCGGAGCGGCGCACGCGCTCCTCGCGCTCGGCGAGCTTGGCGTTGACGAATTCGGCGGCGGTGTTGCGCACGACATCCTTGTCGAAGCGCGTCACCAGCTCGTCGAACAGCTTGCGGTCGCCGAGCAGGAAGCGCGCTTCCAGGATGGCGGTACGGATGGTGATGTCGGCCTTGGCCTGGCGGATGCATTCGTCGACCGAGCGCGTGGCGTGGCCGACCTTCAGTCCGGTGTCCCACAGGCAGTAGAGCACCGCTTCGGCAATCGACTCGCCCCAGGCCGTCTGCTTGTAGGGCAGCAGGAACAGCAGATCGATGTCGGAACCGGGCGCCTGCAGGCCGCGGCCGTAGCCGCCGGTGGCGACGATCGCCATGTGTTCGGCTTCCGACGGGTTCTGCGACGGGTAGAGGTGCTTGGTCGCGAACTCGAACAGCAGGCCGATGATCGCGTCTTCCAGCCGGCACAGCTGCTCGGCGCAGCGGCGGCCGTGGCGATCCTTGAGCAGAAGTTCCTCGGCCTGGGCGCGGCCTTCGTTGAGCGCGGTCTTCAGCCGCTGCGCCAGGGCGCTGCGCAGCTCGCGGCTGGCGCCGGTATGGGATTTGGCGATCTGCTCGAGATCGGCGGCGACGGCGCGCATGTCGATCAGCTCGCCGCCGCCCTTCGGCTGGGCGGGTGGGCGCATGCGGGTATCGGGACCGAGGGCGAGCGAGGCCATGGGGCAAACGGGATAGCGGAGGCGAAGCCGGAAGTCACCGGTTGGGCGCAAATATTGCGGATGGCGCGAGGTCTTCGCAAAAACATGTGTGCACCGCGGCAAAAAAGCTCGCTGGCTGCACAATCGGGACTGTGTTTCTCTCTGCGGCAGTTCCCGCATTCCGTCCGGGAGGCGGCCCGATCTCAAACCGGAGTCGCCGGGGCGATCGCGATGAAAAGCAGAGGGAGAAACGATGAAAATGCGCAGCTTCCAGGTTTGCCGGTGTGGCGAGCCGATGCAGTTTGCCGAGACCGCCACGCCCAAGCCGAAGGGCACCGAGGTGGTGGTGAAAACCCTGGCGGCCGGCGTCTGCCATAGCGACCTGCACATCTGGGAGGGCTTCTACGACCTCGGCCACGGCAAGCTTTTGAAGCTGCAGGAGCGCGGCGTGAAGCTGCCGCTCACCATGGGGCACGAGAACGTCGGCGAGGTGGTCGCCGTCGGCCCCCGTGCCAAAGGCGTGAAGGTCGGCGACAAGCGGCTGGTCTATCCTTGGATCGGCTGCGGCACCTGCGCGGTGTGCAAGCGTGGCGACGAGCAGCTTTGCACGGCTCCCCGGTTTCTCGGCGTCTACCGCGACGGCGGTTATGCCACCCACATCCTGGTGCCGCATCCGCGCTATCTGCTGACTTATCCCAAACACATGAAGCCCGAGCAGGCGGCGCCGCTCGCCTGTTCCGGCGTCACCGCCTACGGCGCGCTGAAGAAGCTCGGCAACCTGGTGAAGACCGAACCGGTGGTGATCTTCGGCGCCGGCGGCCTCGGGCTGATCTGCATCGCCATCGTCAAGGC
>Ga0265314_10004759_pt1 | contig 12438 bp, 15 predicted proteins | sample 4126metaG_FD_203106 | JGI IMG/M metagenome (GOLD analysis project Ga0265314, IMG submission 203106) | Rhizosphere microbial communities from Carex aquatilis grown in University of Washington, Seatle, WA, United States - 4-1-26 metaG | ecosystem: Host-associated > Plants > Roots > Rhizosphere >... | reverse complement strand
AATAGCGAATTCGGCTCTCTTTGGAGTTCCAGGGACCGCCTATTACTTGCCGGGAACAGCCGGTTGGGGGCCGACCTTAGGCGATCTGCCGACCTCCCCGTGGGTGTTACCCTATCCCGTGATTCTCGACCGAGGTCTGGATCGTACGCAGGCAACCGGCCAATACTCTTTTGTCGTGTCATGGGCGACCAATCGCTTGGTGATCGTCGAAGCCTGCGTCGACCTATCCCGACCGTCATCGCAAGCGCTGGTAACCAATGCCCTGATCACAAGCACCTCGTTTTTTAGCGTCGTGGATGCGGTCCGGACAGATGCCTCAGCGAGGTTCTATCGCTTGAAGTCCCCTTAAATCGCTTCCCGACCCAGACCTGGATCCGGTCACGGTGCGATGGTTGGTCGTTTCAGGCTGACTCATCCTCCCGATTGCCGCGCGGGCATGGCCCAAATCGTGACCTTGACTGAGAGTTCGATTATCGCTCTGGACGCCCAGACAGGCCGCCAGCTCTGGACGGTGCCTTTTCCAGACCGGTGGCACGAAAACATCGTCACGCCACTCTGGACCGGCTCACTGCTCGTCGTCTCGGGCGAGCGCCAAGGAACCCACGCCTACACCCTCAAGCAGACCAACGGCTCCTGGCAGGCTACCGAGGCATGGAAAAACGCCGACGTGGCCATGTACATGAGTTCCCCCGTTTACGGCGAGGGCGTGATCTACGGCCACTCGGCCAAGAAGCGGGGCCAATTCGTGACACTCGACGCGGCCACCGGCAAGATCCAGTGGGCCAGCGACGGTCGAGACGGTGACTACGCTTCGGTCCTGCTCACGCCGAAGCACATCCTCTATTTAACCAACCTTGGCGACCTCGTCGTCACCCGGCGCGGAACAGCCGATTTCCAGGTCGAGCGCCGTTACCACGTTGCGGACGCCGAGACCTGGACCGTGCCTGTGTTTCTTGGGACGGATGTACTCGTGCGCGATTCTTTGGCTTTGCGCCGACTCACATCAGAGCGTTGACCGGCGCTTTTGGCGCAACCTGCCGCGTCCGTCGAACGTGACGGGTTCGCGACGGCGATGATCGGAGGTGTGTGACGGCGATGGAGCCAGGAGTTGTCAGGCATAGGAATGCCCGTCCCCGAGGGCTGACCGATGTACCACCGGTGGGCAGGGAATCTCCGATTTCTAGCCAAGGTGAGCGACCGAGGCGCAGTCTGGGAAATGCGTCGCCTGGAAAGGTTAACCAAAGAGATTGGTGGGCAGAGCGCGGTGCTGGCCATCTTCCTAGGTGCTCTGAGGGACGCGGCGGGCCAAACTCCTGCCCGTTTTCTCGCGTTTTCCTCAGGAAAACACTGCGCAGACCGTTGTCAGTCAACGTGATAATTTACTAAATGTCAAACATCCTTTTCAGGCTGAAAGGGATAATTAAAATCGGAAAAAGTTGTTTCAACGGGCCTGCGGCAAACTTCAAGGGAGCGTCGGACGGAACCGTACTCTCCAGGACTCAACGATTGCCAATCGGCCCACGACGTGGGAGAGCAACTGAGGCTGGGACAAGAACGACTCCATGACCTTGACCACAGTTGCAGCGACCGCATCGTCAGGGAGTTCTAGCACAATGATCCCGGCGTATTCGGCAGGCGCATAATTCCGAACGTCCGAGAAGTCGAAGTCACGGGTGATAAGCGCGAGCTTGTGCTCCTTGGCGTAGGCGGCGATCTGTGCGTCACTGGCTCCACCCAAACCAACGTCACGAACATCAACCGCTTCGTGTCCGAGACGCTGAATGGCTACAACCGCCGACCGGGGCATATTGGCGTCCAGCAGGAAGCGCATGGAGGCGGCTTAGCCCGGTAACGGATGGTGCTGCTCCTGATCCACCAAGTCTCCGGCGAACTTCAGCGCGGCGCGAATGTCTTCCAAACTCAACCCATACTCACGCTGGACATCCTCGAAGCTCATACCTCCTGCCAAGCTCCCCACCACTAGCGCGACGGACATACGGGTGCCGCGCACCACCGGTTTGCCGTGGCACACTTTGGGATCAATGACAATTCGGTCGTTCATACCGCTGCCATCACCCTACCGCGTGGGCTTCGGTCTGGCAAACACCGAACTGGCAGGGAGAGCAGTTTGCCGCTGGAGAAAGCGGTCGGGTGGGACAGGTGAAACCGAGACGATGTTCACGGCATGAGGCCGCTGGCTGCGGGTGTATGCTTAATCCATGAAGCTAACCTCAGTCCTCTTCGCAGACTTCCTGAAGTGCCCCACCAAATGCTATCTCCGCTCGACCGGCCAAGCTGGATCAGGCAACGCCTACGCTACGTGGTTACAAGAGCAGAACGACGCCTACGGGGGTGATGTGGCAAAGGGACTCATAGCCGGACTGCGAGAGGCGGACGTGGTGCTTGCTCCATCAGCGGCTCGGAACCTTAAAGCCGCGACGTGGCGGCTGGCAGTGGGCTTGCCGGTCCAAGCCGGGGACATCGAGTCGCGGCTATCAAGCTGGTGCGCTGGCCAAGCCGTGGTCATCACGCTGGAGGCCGACCTCGGTCAGGTGCCACGTGGGGTACGCAATGCAGATGTAGACATTAACCAAAGCGGACTTCCTTCACGCGGACCCAGACGCCAGCGTCGACAACAGGCTGATCAGGAGGTCATCGTCCATGATGGGATGAGAACCGTGCGCGACGAGTTTCAGAGACCGGCGGGTAGGCAGGATAGGGGCGTCTTCATGCTCGATCTTTGGGTCCCTGGTCTAGCATGATCCACTTCTAGGCCACCCCGTTCCGGACGCAACCAAGACGGAGCAGCCCTGCACGAATTATGAAGTCCCTGAGAGGAACGCCGATGCCGTTTCGCTGTGCTCGAATTTGGGTTGCTGCTCTGATGGCGGCGCTTACTGCGCAGGCTCTAGGCGTTGAGAGGACAGAACTGACGCCGCTCGTGGAAGCAAACAACGCATTTGCGCTTCAGCTTTATGGAAAGCTGAGGTCAACCGAAGATAATCTGGCATTCTCGCCCTATGGCATTTCATCATCGCTGGCCATGGCCTACGCGGGGGCGCGTGGGGAGACGGCACGTCAGATGGAGCAGACGCTCCACTTCGATCAATACAAGGAGCGTGTCCATGAGGTGTTTGGTCGGCTCCGGTTGGCCTTGAAATCGGCTCAGGACCGCAACGAACTTAGCGTCGCCAATTCGCTGTGGCCCCAGACGACATATCCGATCCTGGAGGAGTACCTCAGGGTGCTGAAGAGCGACTACGGCGCGACGGTCACTCCACTGGATTACTTACGGGACTCCCAATCGGCACGGGCAAGGATCAATCACTGGGTGGACGTCACAACGAGGCACAAGATCACCGAGATCATTGGTCCTGCGGACATCAATGGACTGACGCGCATGGTGCTCGTGAACGCCATCTATTTCAAGGGTGCCTGGGCGAGCCCGTTTCCTGGCACTTCCACGCGGATAGACAAGTTTTATGCCCAACCAGACCGTCCATTAACTGCGTCGTTCATGCACGATTGTGGCCACTTCAGTTACGCTGAGAACGATCAGTTGCAAGTGCTCTCTCTTCCCTACATCGGGCTACGACTGGGAATGGTAATCCTCCTGCCGCGCAGGAGAGACGGCATAGGACAATTAGAAAACAACCTGACTACGACCAATCTGACAGAGTGGATCTCGGCAATGCGCGATGAAAAGGTCAACGTGGCGCTCCCAAAGTTCAAAATCTCCAGCGGCTTCAATTTGGCTAAGGCGCTTGAGGCTTTGGGACTGAAGGACGCCTTTGATCCCTTTGGTGCGGATTTCTCAGGAATGAATGGCAGGGCGCACTCTCTCCGTCTCAGCGCGGCGCTGCACCGCGTGGAGGTCGAGGTCAACGAGAAGGGCACCGAAGCCGCCGCCGCTACCGCCCTGGTCTTTGACACAAGCGCGGTGCGCATCCAAGAGCCCCCACGCGAGTTCAGGGCCGACCACCCGTTCCTTTTCCTGATCCGTGACTCGACGACTGGCTCCCTTCTGTTCGTGGGGCGCGTCGTGCAACCTGGGGCTTGAACCGAGTGGAACGCGGAATTTCTAAAGATGGCTGGCGAGGGGTTCCTCCGCCTGGACCCTGACGCCAATGTCGCCTCCAGGCCGACGAGGAGGTCATGGTCCAGGGTGATCATCTCCAGAACCTCAAACGCGGCAGCCTGCGGCCAGCACAGCCCGCCCTATGTGGACCAGGAGAGCAGCTATCGGATTCCAGGGCCAGCGGCACCGTGATCAGCGCGGGCATGGCCGACCCCGAGGAGGCGCTTCCAGCGCTTCCTGGAGGCCGCCAAGGCCAAGAAACCGCTGGTCGAGGCAGGCTTTGTTTACAATGACGGCCTCGCCCGCGCCGACATCCTGTATCTTGGCGGTGAGAGCGAGTGAGCGATCATCGAATCCAAGCGCAGCACCGAGGGTCGATTGCGGCACCTGCGCCGATCAGCGTGCCAGCCAGCGCGCCGATGCTGTAGCAGGATCAGGCGTGCCCTCGCGGGGGCCGTGTGGGTTTTGGCTCTTGCGCTGCTGGTCAGCCTGCGGTGAGTACAGCCTAGCCCTCGCTGGCGAACCCGACGCCGCTACTACTTCACGCCCGCCTTGGCGGCAGCTTCAGGGTCGATGGCTTTGAGCGCATCAGCCGCCCTAAGCCGCACAGCAAAGTTCGAGTCGGTGAGCAACGGAACTACTGCCGGAATTGCTAGTTGGGCGTCTGGCCCAAAGAGAAGGCCGAATTCTTTGTCCTGTATCCATCTGCCCTCGGCCGTCACCCACTCACCGGCGCTGACGGACGCCAATGAGCCGACCACGCTGACCAGATCGCGGTGCCCCTTGGCTTTGACCTTGAGCACGGCAAAGCCGGTGTCGTCGTTGTGGAAGGTGACGCGCTCGATCAAGCCGGAGAGGCTCTCGGCTGGTCGTGATGGTGGTTCGGCGCGCAGAGGCAAGGACTCTCGTTGCACTCAGAAAATCTAGCAAGCCACACCTATGGCGTCGGCCATGAACGCGGCGTGAATCAAGGAACCACAGTGAAAGTGGTCCTGTAAAACACCGTGTCACCTTGGACGACAGTAATCGTGGCAGAGCCAGGTTCCAACGGCACGACCACTACTGTTTCGACTGGCACATTTCCCAGGGAGACAAGAGTAGCGATGTTCGTGTCTGAGTTGATGAATGAGTATTTTCCCCGCCCGTAGCCGGTTAAGAATATGTTGTCGATCACGTTAACAACTTGGACCAAGCCTTTGCCCGCCGATCCGTCGGGCATCCGCAGATGGATGGTTCGATCGGTGGGCTCGATCCAACTGCTAACTGTGGAAATGTTGGTTATCATGTTTTCAGCCCCCGACCAGAATCCATCGGGGGGAGACCGATCCGCAACAAACGTGGCCGTTTTGCCGTGAGAGGAAATAGTCCCTCGTAAAACGGTACCGGCGTCGGTGGCGGAGAGGGTAAAGGAATCGTCCTGGCTCCCAACGAGATCCAATTGAGCGCAAACGTTTGACCCGTTCCAGTTGGCTGGCCCCTGCCCCGCCCCGCCGATAAAAGGCTGACTTGGATCGTACCAAGGAATCAGTGCAGAAGACATACGAACGTCACTGCCTGTTTGACTGAGAGTGAACTGGCAAAAGAAATACGCACCAGGATATAGTCGGCTAGCCTGGTTGGTTGCTTCTGAGAGGTTCACTACGCCGTCGTAGAGCCCCGCGATGCCCACCGGTGGTTGCAGTGAAATCGAGGCTTGATCTCGGATACCCGGAAAAACAGTGCTTTCCGCCGTAATTGAGAGGATGCCAGGACTGGGTTGGCAACCATTCGGTGTTACCCGCAGAGTGACGAGGTTAGTTTGGTCGTCCTGCGTTACGTCAAAGCCGGTAGCATTCCCTGAGTCAGGCTGCAACTGAACGGTCCAATCACTGGCAGGAGTGACTGAAACGGCGCACCGGCACTTGTCGAGCGGTGTTCCAGAAAGACCAACGTTGGGCAACGGCCCGAACCTGAAACTGATCGGGACACGAAGCAGGCTGCCCTCGGACGCGGCGACGAAGGGCTGACCGTCGTTGAGGATGCGCGGCCCGAAGGTGAAAGTCTTGTCAATCGCATCCGCTGCGATGTCATCGGCGTGAATGGTGATCCGGTGCGGTCCCAGCGAGGGTGGCCCAACTTGAGGCGCGTACAAACTCGTGTCCCATTGGAACCAGTACTTGTAGCGCCGGTCGGGGTAGAAACCATCCGTAGTTTCGATGCTGGGAAGAAGGGAATAGCCCGGGCCAGCCAGAGCTGTGGAAGAGGTGATGCCTCGCGGGTCGAGCCGCTTCACAGTCTGGTAAGTCGTGCCGTAAATGATCTGCTGAGGCGGCCCAATGTCTGGAGTGAAGGTTATTCGGTCCGGCGTCAGCCGGTAGCCCGCATTATCGAGAACCGCTTGCAGCACCACGTAGACCGTTTTCGGTGCGGCGGAACTGGAAAGCGGCTCACGCGAGGGATCGGAGGGTTGCATTAGCGCTGCGTTGAGGTTGAGGGCCGGGTGGCTGGAGCGAAAGTAAAGTGCAGGGAGCTTGAGAACAGGGATGTAGCCGCCGCTACTGAAAAGCGGCTGAGAAAAAGCGAAATCGGGGCTAAATGGGCTGATCGGCAGGTTGGGCACAACCTTCATGCCGGGGTAGAGCTTCTTATAGTTGTAGCCTTGGTTGTAGAAGGCCGGACCGATCAACTCGTCCATCTCGAAGTGTAGATGGACGGGAACACAGGCAAACTGCCCGACCTTGCCGATGACATCACCCTTGTTGACCACCCTTCCACGTTTCACCAGCGGGTTGATGTGCATATACCTGGTCACGTAGCCATTGCCGTGAAATATTTCGACGATCTGTTCGACGCCGCAAAGTTTTCCGATACGGACAACGACGCCCTTTTTGGATGCCAACACCGGTGCGCCTGCGGGGGATTGCAGATCGATCCCCCAATGAATGTCCGCGTGGCCCGGATATTCCCCGAAACCGCCAATCAACGGGACCTCGGCTGAGAGCGGATACAGCCAACTAGTCGTGTCGGGGTCGGCGTAGCTCGAATAAGGGACGGATTCCAGAGTTATCGTTCCGGAGCTCGGTAATGTTGATTCCACAACAAGGACAGGATGCTGCCCCACGAAGCTGCCAGCCAGGAACACGCCGGTAAGATTACTCGTTGTTTGGATCGTCAACCCAGTCCGAGCGGCCCCGTTTGAAATTGTGACGGCAGGGGGCATCATCGTGTATGGAAAGGCGGCGGGGGTACCATCCGTGAGAACTAGAGAAAGCGTAAGTTGTCCATTTGTGGAGATGATCTCTCCGTTGATGTCGTTGATGTGCAGAATCAACAGGAATGTAACGTTCGGAGGCAACTGCATCGGCAAACTGGGGGCCTCGATGAAAGTCTGCGCGCGGTTGTCGTCGGCCTCCTGACCATCGAGGTTGGGCATCAGATCGGATGGTGTCGCATTCAACGAAGGGTCCTGCATCAACCCATAGAACATTGGGCTGCTCGTGGGAACCGGCACGCTGATGTTGCCCACCGCTTCTTGAGCAGCGATCCCCGACGCGACGACTTCACCCGTCGCAAAGAGGTTGGTAAGTTGGCTTCCTTGAACGAGAAAGAACACCCCGTTGGTGCTCGCCAGAGAGTAATCGAAGATCAGATTGGTGTTGTTGTTTTGAACCGTGATAACGGTTGTCACGTTCTGAGCCGATGAGGAGGCGCTCCCAGAGAGGAGCAACGCCACCAGAACAACTCTCACCTTCAAGCAGTCACAGACGCTGGGCCCCGTCCTACACATGGGGCCGATTGTAGCTTCGCGGATGACGGGGCCCCGGGTTTTTTTCGCACGCATGTGTGTCCTCATAGTGTGGGGCTCCAGGGGGGCCGTCAACGCATGTGTTCCATCGGGCCCATGATTCGAGCCCGATCATCCAGTCCTGTCTGCGAATCCGCCCCCAGAATCTGACTCTATGGGATCGCCCCATGGTCAGTGTCGTCCCTCAAACCCGTGCAAAGCTCATCTCTAGCTCACGGAAAGCGGCGAGCATCTGCCCCGCCGCCGGGTCAGCCATGAATGCTTATGAACAGATGGTTAACTCTCAGGGAATCCTTTTGGCCCGCCCGAAGAGGTCAGCATGACATGTCCCCGAGGCCAGAGCTGCTCGCATTTGCCCGAGAGTAGTCACGTCTCGACCGCCTTCGTCCTAACTCCGGCCAAGGCTCCATCAGGAGTCCGCCCCACGATGAAAATATCCACCTTCACTTTGCCTGCGCGAAAAACCTTCACATCGGTCAAACCCTGGGTGATCACCTCCCGCAGTTTCCGATACTTCTGCACCTCCGCTTTTTCCTCGGCTCCGTGCCAGTCCTCGTCCTTAGTGAGATCGGCGAAGAACTCCTCCACGGACTGGGTCTCCACGTGCGTGTTGGATGGCAGGGAAGAGAGCTTGAGGATTGCAGCTCGGTCGATCGGTCCAGCCCCCTTCGGCCCGTGAACCAGCACGAAGGGCTCGTCGCTCTCGCTGAGATAAAAAAGGCCGTCGATCGCGCGCTGGAGATTGGAAAGGAAGTCGTCTGGCATTGGAGGATACGGGTTGGTGGTTTGATCGGTTTAGCGACCGAGTCGATCAACGGGCCGTGGTGGGGCCGTCGTCGGTTTTCTCCTTCAGCCGGTCAATGAGCGGGTGGGGAGCATTCTCGAAGAAGTGATAGCCAGTCAGAGTCTCCACATCTTTGACGGAGCGCCGGTAGCCTTTCCAGGCCGATCCTACGCTCAGGTCATTGGGCATGATCACGGCGATCAGCCGAGTGTTCGCGTTGACTTTCGCCGGGTCATAGCCCGGTCCTGAATCCAACACCATGATCACCTTCCAGCACGCGGACGGCACGGTCACCTTCCGGGTGGTACCGATGGTTTCGTGCCAGCCTCCATCGGCGCACTGGCCCTTCTTACCGGCAGGCCCGGCAACGATATAGAGGGTCTTGCCCTTCATCACCAGGTCGCGGCAGAAGTCCTCCAGGTTTTTCCAAGCCTGTTCGTTCACGTTCTTGGCCTGCGGGATGATGTTCGACATCACGAATGTGGCGCGGCTCATCTCCTCGTCGGCGCTGCGATCTTCGTGCGGGCACATGTGGCCTCGGTCGAATCCGTCGTTGGTATAGTCCTTGGGTACGATCCTTCCGAAACCCCGAGGGAGGGTCTGATCCGGGTAAAAAGGAAACCGCTTGGCTTTCCCGATGGTATCCGCCGTGAGCCGCCAGCTCGCCCAGTTAGGAGTTCCTTTGCTGTCGTTGTAGGAGAGCGAGAAATGCGGCTTCTCCATGAGGTAATTGTCCTTTTCCCTGGGGTCCGGCTTCGCTTGGCTGGGATTGCCCATCATCGTGTTGGGATTGACGGGGTACACCGTCGCCAGGCCGGGGCGCTTGCCGACAAGATGGAAGGCAGCCGCGATGAGGAGCACGAGTATCGACCGCCTAAAAACGGCAGAAAGGGACACGTTCATTTTGAGTCTCTGATGATCGAGTTGAGTCGCTCGATTGAATGGCTCACACAGGGGTTGGTCAAGGATCAAGCGAATCGCGTCTCAAGGCTGGCGATTGAAGCGCCCAGTAGCAGTCCGATTGAATGCTGTTCGAGTAATGTTCTTGCTAATCGAACCGGCCTTGGCTAACCCTGTGATACTCCGGTCGACAGATCGTACATTGACTCAGGGGCGTACTGCCCTCCCTTACCCCCTGGCGGCTGCCGCTCGGACATTCCACTAGGAGCGGCTGGATCATTCTCGGAAACGTGCCCTGGGCCCGGACGCGCTGTAACTAAAGCAATGCGGCCAGGAGCGAGATGGGGCGGTTCTCATCAAACAACCTCAACGCAACCCCAGGAGTAAATCGTTCGAGGGAGCCACTCCGCCCCCGCCCTTGAGTGGGAGACGGCATGCTTCGAGGGATCAATCATCACGGCTTGAACCACAGCAGCCAATCCAACTCGACGGGGACGAACAGGCTGCCGAGATATCGCCCGAAGCAGCAGACTCCACCCACGCCTATCGAACGCTGGGGGGGCGGTCCGCTTTTGCAGCGACGCGGTGGACGGCGGTGAAGGGCCAGGGCAGAAAAGCCCGGGGCACGAGCTCCCTGAGGTTCTCGACAGGGAAGGCGAAATGCTTCATCTTCCCGCCAACGGCTGGCGGGCGATGCAGTATCTTCAAATCGGCGAGAGCGATGAAAACAAATCTCAGTCCAATTGAGGTTAAGATCATGGAGTACCTGAGAAACCACCCTGGCGCTCACGATACCCTTGAAGACATCGTAAACTGGTGGCTGCACGAGCAAACCGCTCGCGATGCTAAAAAGGCAGTCAAGGAGGCGATTGACCGCTTGGAGGCCGCTGGACTAATTCGGTGGCTCAAGGGCGCGGACGGGCGTCTTCACTATCGTCCCTGTACGCGACAGGGGCCAGGGGCGCAGATAGGTCAGCGGGAGTTTTAGTGGCTCTCTTTGGGTGCTAGGAACAGCGTGGGATTCTCGGCCATGTACTGCGTGAGTACTGTTCTTGGTTCTCGGTCCGGTTGTTTCTCACCGCGATCGCCAGCGCCTTCCGCTGGCCGACGACCACTACCAGCCGCTTGCCCCGCGTGATGCCCGTGTAAACAAGGTTGCGCTGGGGCAGCGCGTAATGCTGCATGGCCAGCGGAATGACGACACTTGAGAATTCTGACCTCTGGGATTTGTGGATGGTCGACCCTATAGCCACCGACCTTCCCCGCCTGCCCAATCCGAACCAGGAAGATGCCCGCTGCGAACCTGACTGATCCCAGACACGGCGCGATGGCTACATGGTGCTTCAAGAGCAGCGTGCCTCTATCTACTGGCGGCAACTGTCGAGCGAGAACCGTGCGGCCGTGGAAGCGGCGGTAGCGATGGACCTTTGGGAGCGTTATGTGAACTCGACGATGGCACGCGTGCCGCAGGTCCAAGACAGGATTGTCCGCGATCCCTTTCATTTGGGGCGTATGCTCAACGAGGCGGTGGATCACCTACTTCACTCACCGGATCTCGCAAGTCCAATTAAGCGCAGATCAACCGGAAATGAACCTGCTCCTCTTTTTGCTGTAAAGAAGGAGATTTTACTGCGGTCTGAACCAAGGTCGTTGCAATTCTATCTGTGCCCTTGGCCCAATTCCTAAGCCCCTTAATTTGTTCTGCCATCAGCTTGGACAAGCCATCGATGGAGGACGCGCACCCGTCGTTGGTTAGATTCCACCACTAAGATCTTCAGACAGCTACAATCCGGATCCACCACTGCTACGCGCTGACTCAAAATAGGTTGCGGCCGCTCGGAAAATGAGGGCCACGATCGGGCCACTACTTCTTCGGTTCCTTTTCATCACCGGCTTGAGGCTCGTCGTCATAGAGCAGGAATTCGCCCGTGTCCGAGAGCAAGGTCGCCGTGACGAAGATCAACAGATACCTGGGCTGGTCAAACTCCGCTCGGCGGCGGAATGCCGCCCCAATGATCGGGATGCTTCCCAGCACCGGAACGGATTCGACGAACGTGGTTTGTTGCCGCTCCAGGACCCCGCCCATCACCACCGTCTGGCCCGAACGCACGACCATGCGGGTAGCCAATTCCTGGGTGCGATATTGCGGCAGTTTGATGTTGAAAGAACTGACCACTGCCCCGGTCGCATCCCGGTCGGAGATGGTGGCGAACGGGACCATCACCACATCCTGTTTCGCTACAGGGTTGAGCGCGAGAAAGATCGTCTTGCCGTCACCGCCAATGCTCGCCAACACGGAAAGATTCACTCCGGCCGTCACCTTGGTCGGCTTGCCTTCAGGAATCAACGAGGAAGTAGAACTGTACTGGAGGATGGTCTGTTGCACGCCATACTGCTCGTAATAATACTGCACCTTGCCGTCGCTGATGGTCGCCGGCAGGTTGTTAAAGACGGTTAGTCGGGGCGCGCTGAGCACTTGGCTTTCGCCGCTCTGTGCAATAGCGCTCAAGGTTGCGCTCAAGTTTTTGCGGCTGAGTATGTTGCCGCGTGTCTCCTGGATGCCCAGGCCAATCTCGCCGATGCCCAAACCCGTGTAATCAGTCGGAGCCGCCGGCGAGGCAGTCAGCAGGTTGCGTCCACTCTCCCAAACAACGCCCAATTTCAGAAACGAGGTTGCCGAGAGGGTGATAAATCTGGCCTCGATCAACACCTGCTGTGCGGGTTTGTCAAAGGCCTCAACGAGCTTGTCTAGCACCTCTAACTCCTCCCGCGTCCCGCGGGCCACGATCAGATTCCGCTCATAGTCGATCAAGTAATTGTTGGTGCCTGGGAAGAACGACTTGATCACGTTCGCGATGGACGGCGTGGTGGGTGCCAGGTCATTGACGAACT
>Ga0265314_10004756_pt1 | contig 12441 bp, 11 predicted proteins | sample 4126metaG_FD_203106 | JGI IMG/M metagenome (GOLD analysis project Ga0265314, IMG submission 203106) | Rhizosphere microbial communities from Carex aquatilis grown in University of Washington, Seatle, WA, United States - 4-1-26 metaG | ecosystem: Host-associated > Plants > Roots > Rhizosphere >... | reverse complement strand
GTTTTTCCATTTTTCCGTGTGGAATAGCCCGTTGCCCCAAGGGGACTATAGACTAGCCACCGGGCGATACAACAACCGCGCAGCGTCAGCCTGCGGCAAAGAAGCGCTGCTCGTTATTCCATTCGCGCACATTGTTGCGCTTCACCCAGTCGGCGAGCTCGTCGTGGCGCACCAGCCAGACCGCGGGAAAAGCCTTGATGTACTTCAGAATGCGGTCGAGCTGCGCCGCCATCAGCGGCCGGCCGCCGAAATGGCAGTGCAGCGTGATGTTGAGAAAGGACGTCGGCTCGTTCGCATACAGGTAGTCGAATGTGTCCTTGTACACGTCGTACCAGTCGCGCGGATTGCCGCGCAGCACGCGGTGGTCGGCAAAATCGGAATGCGGCAGCGCCACCAGCGGACCCTTCTTGGTGTCGACGACGAAGGGCAGGTCGATGTGATTGTAGTCGCCGTACCAGAGGAAGCCCGCTTCCGCGATCAGCTCCTCGGTCATCGCCGTCGGCGCCAACACGGGCGAGAGCCATCCTTTCGGCGGTGCTCCCGTGAGCGTCTTGAACACGCCGACGCATTTGGCGATTGTTTCGCGCTCTTCCTCCGGCGTGAGATAGGCCATCAGCGCGTCCTGCGTGTAGGAATGCGCGGCGATCTCGTGGCCGGTCTCGAGCATGCAGGCGACCGCGCTCGGCGCGAGCTCCATCGAGTGCGCATTGGCGACGAAGGTCGCGGCTACCTTGTTGTCGTTGAGGATCTTCAGCAGCCGCCACACGCCGTTGCGCCCGCCATACCAGCCCCAGGTCATCGCCGCGCGATCGTGCGTGCCCGGTTTGAGCGACGTCGTCTGCACCGAGAAGGGCGGACCTTTGTCGCCGGACCAGTTCTCCATCAGGCACGTCACCACCACCGCGATGCGCGCGCCGTTCGGCCATTGGAATGCGGACGAGGATAAGTCTGCCACTGTGTTTGTCCTGCTCTCGATTGAGCAACCCGAGTCCCCGTGATATCGAGGAACGCGACAAACATTGTCAAACGAAAAAGGGCTGAAACCCTTTTCGGCGCGACGGGGAGGACGTCCATGCAGCGGCGCGATTGCCTTCGACTGACTGTAGCGGCTATCGCTGCGCAGCTTGTGCCGCGCGTCGCGTTTGCGCAGGCGAAATATCCGCAGAGCCCGATCCGTCTCGTGGTGCCTTACGCGCCGGGCGGCGTGGTCGACGCGGTGGCGCGTCACTGGGCCGACCGCATGAAGGGCCCGCTCGGCACCGTGGTCGTGGAGAACCAGGGCGGCGGCGGCGGCACCATCGGCGCCGGCGCGGTGTCGCGCGCCAAGCCCGACGGCTACACGCTGCTGTTCGGCGACACCTCCTCGCAGGTGATCGCGCCTTATCTCATGCTCACCCCGCCCTACGATCCGGCAAAAAACTTCGCCGCCGCCTGCATGGTGGCGACTTCGTCGACGGCGATCGTCGTGCATCCGAGTGTGCCGGCAAAGACGCTGGCCGAGTTCATCCCCTACGCGCAGGCGAACCAGAAGTCGCTCTCTTATGCCTCGGCCGGCACCGGCACGGTGACGCATCTCGCCGGCGAATTGTTCAAGCAGCTGATCAAGGCGCCCGACATCACGCACGTGCCCTATCGCGGCGCCGGCCCCGGCCTGAGCGATCTCGTCGGTGGCACGGTGCCGATGATGACGCCGAACGTGACGGGGCAGGTGCTTGGTTTCCATCACGCCGGCAAGGTGCGCATCCTCGCCGTCTGCGCGCCGGCACCGTTGCGCGCGGCGCCGGAGATTCCGGCGGCGAGCGCGACACTGCCCGGCCTCGTCGCGCAGCTCACCTGCGGCGTGCTGGCGCCGGCCGGAACGCCGGCCGAGATCGTGCAGCAGCTCGCCGAGGCGACCGCGCAGGTGGTGAAGGACCCCGATTTCCAGAAGGTGATGGAAGCGGCGGGCCTCGAGACGCGCAGCGACGTCAGCCCGGCGGCGGCGGAAGCCTATCTCGCCGCCGAACGCCAGCGCCTGATCCCCGTGATCATGGCCGCGGGCCTGCAGCCGACGTGAACTCAAACGACGTGAACTCCTTATGACTGCGCTTACCCTCGACCAGGCCAACCGCATCATCGCCGCGATCTTGAAGCGCGGCGCCGAGACGAACTGCCGTCCGCTCAGCGTCGTCGTCGTCGAGCCGGGCTGCATCGTCAAGGCGTTCCAGAAGGAAGACGGCTCCTCGATGATCCGCTTCGAGATGGCTACCGGCAAAGCCTACGCGGCGCTGGCGCTCGGCCGCTCCTCGCGCCTGGTGCGCATCCGCAACGAGGAGAAGCCGGCCTTCATGCGCTACCTGATCGACGCCAGCGACGACCGCATATTTCCGGAAGGCGGCGGCATGCTGATCCGCGCCGATGATGGCGAAGTGCTCGGCGCCGTCGGCGTCACCGGCGACACCGAGGAGCGCGACGAGGAACTGGCGGTACACGGCATCCACGCCGCCGGCTTCAAGACCGACGACGACTGCGCGTCCATGGGCCGCGGCGTGAACGTGCGGCAGACGAAGTAGCGTCTACTCCCCCCCCGCGTCCTTCCCCACATACGCAATGCGCAGCATGTTGGTCGCGCCCGGTGTGCCGAGCGGCACGCCGGCGACCACGATCACGCGCTGGCCGGGCTTGGCGAAGCCTTCCTTGCAGGCGATGCGGCAGGCGCGCTCCACCATGTCGTCCTGGTCGTGCGCGTCCTCGGTGACGACGCAATGCACGCCCCACACCGCGGCGAGGCGACGGCCGGTGGCGATGTTGGGCGACAGCGCGACGATGGGCGGGCGCGGCCGCTCGCGCGCCATGCGCAGGCCCGTCGAGCCGGACGAGGTCCAGCACACCACCGCGGCGAGATCGAGCGTATCGGCGATGTGGCGCGCGGCGTCGGCGATGGCGTCGGCGCCGGTCGCCTCAGGCGTGGCGCGCTGCGCGTCGATGATGGTGCGGTAGAGATTGTCGCTTTCCACTTCCTCGGCGATGCGGTTCATGGTGGCGACCGCTTCGACCGGAAACTGCCCGGCCGCCGATTCCGCCGATAGCATCACCGCGTCGGCGCCTTCGTAGATCGCGGTGGCGACGTCGGAGACTTCCGCGCGCGTCGGCACTGGCGAGGAGATCATCGACTCCAGCATCTGCGTCGCCACCACCACCGGCTTGCCGGAGGCGCGCGCCGAGCGCGTCATCTGTTTCTGCACGCCGGGCACTTTCTCCAGTGGCATCTCGACGCCGAGATCGCCGCGCGCCACCATCAGCGCGTCGGTGACCTCGAGAATTTCGGCGAGGCGGTGCACCGCCTGCGGCTTCTCGATCTTGGCCATGATGGCGGCGCGGCCGCGCGTGATCTTCTTGGCCTCGGCGATGTCCTCCGGCCGCTGGATGAAGGAGAGCGCGATCCAGTCGATGTTGGCTTCGAGCGCCGCTTCCAGATCGGACAGGTCCTTCTCGGTCAGTGCCGAGAAGGGGATCGTCGAGTCGGGAAGACTCACGCCCTTGCGGTCGGACAGCTTGCCGCCGACCACGACGCGCGTGGTCATGCGCTTGGGGCCGGCTTCGGTGACGGTGAGACGCACCTTGCCGTCGTCGATCAGCAGCGTGTGGCCGATTTCGACGCCGGCGAAGATCTCCGGATGCGGCAGATAGGCACGGCTGGCGTCGCCCGCCGCCGGATCGGAATCGAGCACGAAGCTGTCGCCCTCGCGCACCTGCACCGCGCCGCCGGCGAAGGTGCCGAGCCGCAGTTTCGGTCCCTGCAGGTCGACCAGGATGCCGATCGGCCGGCCGTTCGCCTCTTCGACGCCGCGGATCATGGCGATCAGCTCGCGCATGCGATCCTGGCTGGTGTGGCTCATGTTGATGCGGAAGACATCGGCGCCCGCCTTGAACAGCTTGCCGATCATATCGGCGCTGGAGGAGGCGGGCCCGAGCGTGGCGACGATCTTGGCGCGGCGCAACCGTCTCATTTTCTGCCGCCATCGGTTGGTGCGGTGGTCGGCGCGTTCGACGGCGCGCGCGAGGGCCCGATCGGCCCGCGCGACGGCAGCGGGCGCTCCGGCGTCTGCTCGGCGCTGTCGGTGAGCTGCACGGTCCAGGAGCGCTGCTCGGTGGTGTCGACCTCGAAGAAGCCGGTGCGGTCGTAGCCGCGCGCCAGGCAGTTGTCGGTGCCGCGGATGGTGAACTCCTTTTCGCGCGAGCACATGTAGGCGTGTCCCGACCATTCTCCGCCGCGGTCGTAGTCGACCGCGTAGATGTAATAATAACGCGCGACCAGCGCACCGCGCAGCAGCGTTTCGCAGGAGCGCGGCGGGATATTCCACCAGCCTTCGGTGGTCCAGCCCTCGGCGTCCTTGTAGCCGATGGAGACGCCGACTCGCCCGCCGGTGTTGTTGCATAGCCGGAAGTCGGCCGCGGCGGGAGCCGCCGACAGCAGGAGCAGGAGGCTCGGCCCGAGAACGAGGGCGGCGAGGCGGCTGGCCGGGAAGGGCAATGCTGTCACGATGCGGTCAAGGTTCAATCGAATCGAGCGGTTTTCGCGTGACCTGTTACAGACTGTCAACGACGATGGCACGAAAGTCGTTCACGTTGGTATAAGTCGGCCCCGGCGTCAGCAGGTCGCCGAGGGCCTCGAAAAACGGGGTCGAATTGTTCTGGGCAAGAAAGGCGGCGGGATCGAGGCCGAGCGCCTTGGCCCGCGCCGCCGTCTCGCCATCGAGCAAGGCACCGGCCGGATCGCTGGCCGAGCCCGCCCCGCCGTCGGTCCCGTCGGTATCGCCGGCGAGCGCCGCGACCTTCGGCAGGCCGGAAAGCGCGATCGCCAGCGCCAGGGCGTATTCCTGGTTCGGTCCGCCGCGCCCCTGGCCGCGAATGGTGACCGTCAGCTCGCCGCCGGAGAGGATCACCGCGCGGGAGCCCTTGGCGCGCAGTTCGCGCGCGCGCTGCGCGTGCGCGGCTGCGACGTCACGGGCCTCGCCTTCGACGTCGGGCCCGAGCGAGATGCAGTCGTAGCCGGCCGCGCGCACCGCCGCTTCCGCCGCGCGTAGCGAATCCGCCGGCCGCGCGGCGAGCGCGAAGCTCGTGTTGGCGAACGCGGGATCGCCAGGCTTGGGCGATTCATTGGCCGGGTCATTGAGCGCGCGCGTGACGCTCGGCGGCAGCTCCAGTCTGTATTTGGCGACCAGCGCGCGCGCATCGGCGAGCGTGCTCGGATCGGGTACGGTCGGCCCGGAGCCGATCGCCGATGGGTCATCGCCCGGTACGTCCGAGATTGCGATCGTCACGAGCTTTGCCGGATACGCACGGCGCGCCAGGCGTCCGCCTTTGATGATCGAGAGGTGTTTGCGCAGTGTGTTGATCTCGCCGATGTTGGCGCCTGAGCGCAGCAGCGCGCGCGTCACCGCCTGTTTGTCGGCAAATGACACGCCGTCCGCCGGCGCGATCCAGTTGGCCGAGGCGCCGCCCGACATCAGCACCAGCACGAGGTCGTCTTTGCCGGCGGCATCGGCCAAGGCGAGCGCATCGCTCGCCGCCTGCAGGCCGGCCGCGTCGGGGATCGGATGGCCGGCTTCGATCATGCGGACGATACGCGTCGGCCGGCCGTAGCCGTGCCGCGCCACGGCGATACCGGAAAACCGTTGGGGATCAAACATTAAACGTTCGAGATAAAAATTCTCCGCCACCTCGGCCATGGCGCCGGCGGCTTTTCCCGCGGCGAGCACGATCAGCCGACGTTTTGGCGGTTCCGGCAGCAAGGGAGGCAAGCAGCTCGCGGGATGCGCTGCCGCTACCGCAGTGCGGAAGAGATCTGCGAGAAAAGCGCGCAGGGATCGACTCATATCGTCACCATAGCTGCACAGCCTCGGCAAAATCTGGTTATATTTGATTTCAAGAGTTCGGACCTAAGTCGGCGGCCTGCTCGACTTTCGTTCGATGGTTCTGCGTCCCAGCCGCGACGGCGGCCGGGCGCCAAAATATGCGGCAACGTCCGCAAACATAACGACGATCCCTGGGGAGGGAAAAATAATGTCAGCGATCAGTTTCACCATCAACGGAAAACCGGCGACGGTCGACGTCGAGCCGGACACCGCGCTGCTGTGGGTTGTGCGCGAGCACCTCGCGCTGACCGGCACGAAATTCGGCTGCGGTTCCGGTCTCTGCGGCGCCTGCACCGTGCACGTCGACGGCAAGGCGATGCGCTCGTGCCAGCTCTCGGCCGCGCAGGTTGCCGGCCGTAAGGTGACGACCATCGAAGGCCTGTCGCCCACCAGCAACCATCCGCTGCAGAAGGCCTGGGTCGCCGAGCAGGTGCCGCAATGCGGCTACTGCCAGTCCGGCCAGATCATGCAGGCGGCGACGCTGCTCGCTACCAACAAGAAGCCGACGCGCGAGCAGATTGTCGAGCACATGGACGGCAACCTCTGCCGCTGCGGCACTTATCCGCGCATCGTCAAAGCCATTCAACGCGCCGCGAAGGAGGCTTGATCATGACCATTCATGTCAAGGACGGTTCGATCGAAACCAACATCAGCCGGCGCACCTTCGTCGCCGGCAGCGCGGGCCTCACCTTCGCCTTCACGCTCGGCGGTCTCGGCCGCGGCGGCGAAACGCTCGGCGCCACGCAGCCGACCAAGTTCAACGCCTTCTGCAGCATCGCTGCCGACGACACGATCACCATCGTGTGCCCGGCCGCGGAGATGGGGCAGGGCGTCTACACCTCGCTGCCGCTGATCCTGGCGGAAGAGCTCGACGCCGACTGGTCGAAGGTGAAGGTGGAATTCGCGCCGGCCAATCCCAAGGTCTACGGCAGCACGCATAAAGTTTGGGGCGGCCAAACTCCTCAGATCACCGCGGCGAGCGTCTCGGTGCCCGGCTATTTCATGCCGCTACGCATGGCCGGCGCGCAAGCGCGTAAAGTGTTGCTCGATGCCGCCGCGCAGAAGTGGAACGTGCCGGTGTCGGAGCTTACCACCGACAAGAGCACCATCATCCACAAGAAGTCCGGCCGTAAGATCAGCTACGGCGAGGTGGCGAGTTTTGCCACGGTGCCGGCGGAGCCGCCGAAGATCACCGAGGCCGATCTCAAAGCTCCGTCGCAGTTCAAGCTGATCGGCGCTAAGAATATCGGCCGCAGCGACGTGCCGGCGAAGTCCAACGGCACGGCGCAATATGGCATCGACGTGCGCGTGCCGGGCATGGTCTACGCCTCGGTGCTGCAGTCGCCGATGGAAGGCGCCAAGCCCAAGGACGGCTCCGTCAATATTCCCGACGTCATGAAGATCAAGGGCGTCGCCAAAGTCATCCCGCTGCCCTTCGGCGTGGCAGTGATCGGCGACAGCGTCGAGGCGACGCGCTTAGGCGTCGAGGCGCTCAAGGTGACCTGGGACACCGGCGCCGCGGTGGCGGCGAGCTTCGACTCCGAGAAGGCCAAGGACGACTACGCCGCCAAGGGCAAGGACGCCAACGCCGAGACCAAGGTCGAGTACACCGTCGGCGACGCCAAAGCGGGCCTCGGCCAGGCGGCCAAAACGATCGAAGCGGCCTATTGGACCGAATACACCTACCACGCCCAGATGGAGCCGATGAACGCCGTCGCCTCGGTGTCCGAGGACGGCAAGTCGGCCGACATCTGGACCGGCACGCAGTTCGGCGCGCTGGCGGCGCAGATCGTCTCTGGCATCCTGAAGACCACGCCGGACCAGATCCGCGTGCATAATCAGTTCCTCGGCGGCGGCTACGGCCGGCGCATCTGGCCGGACGCGGCGATCCAGGCCACCATCCTGTCCAACATCGTCAAGAAGCCGGTGAAGCTCATCCTCACGCGCGAGGAAGACATCGCAGCGGCGCGTCCGCGGCCGATGACGCACCACGCGATGAAGGCCGGACTCGACGCCAAGGGCAACGTGGTCGCCTGGCACCATCGCCTGGTCTCGGAGAACGTCGACGCCGTCGCTGCGCCGCCGCGCTTCCAGGCCACCGGTGGCAAGGACTACATCGGCGCGCGCGGGCTCGATCAGGCCTTCTACGCCATCCCCAACGCGCTCGGCGAATACGTGCGCGAGAACCGCGGCATGCGCGTGCACGCTTGGCGCGGCATCGGCTCCGGCTACAATAAGTTTGCCGCCGAAGCCTTCGTCGACGAGGTGGCGCAGGCCGCCGGCAAGGACCCGCTGGCGCTGCGGCTCGAGCTCACCAAGGACAAGCCGCGCGCCAACGCGGTGATCAAGGCGGTGGCCGAGATGTCCGACTTCGGCAAGAAGCGGCCGGGGCGCGGCATGGGGCTAGCCTTCTCCGACTATCACGACACGCTGTCGGCGGGCGTTGCCGAGATATCGCTCGATGAGAAGACCGGCAAGATCAAGGTGCATAACTACTGGATCGTGGTCGATCCCGGTCTCGTGGTGCAGCCAGACCACGTGGTGGCGCAGGCCGAGAGCGCGGTGATCTACGGCCTGTCGGCGGCGCTGATCGAGGAGTTCGCGGTCAAGGACGGCGCCGTGCAGGCGTCGAACTTCGACAGCTACCCGGTCATGCGCATGCGCGACGTGCCGGAGATCCACGTCAAGGTGATGGCGACCAACAATCCGCCGAGCGGCATGGGCGAGATCGGCGTCGTCACGGTCGCTCCGGCGATCGCCAACGCCATGTTCCAGCTCACCGGCAAGCGGCTGCGCCACGTGCCGATGTCGCCGGTACGGGTGAAGAAGGCGCTGGCGTAAGCCCTAAAACACCGTCATGGCCGGGCTTGTCCCGGCCATCCACGTCTTTAGATTAGAAAGAAGACGTGGATGCCCGGCATAAAGCTGGGCATGACGGAGTGTTCCCCATGGACGACAAGACCCGCACCGAGCTGGAGGCCGCCGTGTACCGGCGCCTGGTCGAGCATCTGCGCAAGCGCACCGACGTGCAGAACATCGACATGATGAATCTCGCCGGCTTCTGCCGCAATTGCCTGTCGAACTGGATGAAGGACGCGGCCGACGCCCAGGGCGTGCCCATGTCCAAGGACGAAAGCCGCGAGATCGTCTACGGCGAGCCCTACGAGGCGTGGCGGCAGAAGCACCAGAAAGAGGCCTCGGCCGAGCAGAAGGCCGCTTTCGAAAAGTCCAGCCCGAAGCATTAAAGGATGATCTGCGGCGGTGCCCACCCTCCGCTCATTCCCGCGCAAGCGGGAATCCAGTGAGGCGACCTGATTTGGCCCTGGGTCCCCGCTTTTGCGGGGACGAGCGGTCGGTAATTTGATTGTTCCCTATTTATTTCTTGTCCACAGGTGTGGATGTCGGGGGCTATCCGCCGATCCGAGCGCTTCCCCGGACGAATCCTCCTACAACGAGGCTCCAATAGCCGTCGTTCAGTTCAGGAGATTATCGTCGATGCCTGCCACCGCAGCGGCCGAGAAAAACGAACAAACCGCCCACCGCTTCGCCAAGGATCAGCTCAAGGCGATCATCGAGCGCATCGAGCGGCTCGAGGAAGAAAAGAAGGCGACCTCCGACGACATCCGCGACGTCTACGCCGAGGCCAAGGGCAACGGCTTCGATATCAAGGCGTTGCGCACCATCGTGCGCCTGCGCAAGCTCGACAGCGACGAGCGGCGCGAGCAGGAGGAAATCCTGGAGACGTATCTGCAAGCCTTAGGGATGTTGCAGTAGGTCGCGCGTTATTTGCCGTCATGGCCGGGCTTGTCCCGGCCATCCACGCCTTGATTTGTAAGCTGAAAGAAAGACGTGGAGGCCCGGCACAAGGCCGGGCATGACGAGTGAACTACCGCATCGCCGTCGCGGCGCTGCTGAGCGTCACCGGGCCGGCCGGCGCAAACGTCGCCGTAGCCAGGAACACCACGGCGCGGCCGTCGAAACGGTCGGCCATCATCCCGGCGTAAGGATCGGCCGAGAAGGTCATCGTCAGCGCCTGCGTCGGCTTATGCAGCAGCGTGGCGAGCGGGCGCGGATCGACCGGACCGATCTGCGTCGCGGTCATCGCCGTGCTCATGCTCGGCGTGAGGATCGCGGCGCGCAGCCAGGGATCGGCCGGCGAGCCGGTGATCTGCGCCGGTGCCGAGGCGAGCGGCGGCTTTGCCACCGTTGTCGAATTCTGCACGCCGCCCTCGGCCGGCGCATAGGCGAAAGCGGCTTTGGCCTCAGGGGTCAGGCTCGCCGTCTGGAACGGACCCGCCGTGCGCGGGGCTTCGGCCGGCGCGTCGATGGCGCCGCGCCAATAGCCGCGGTTGTCGAACAGCGTCGGCATCTCCGCTCCCGCCGAAGCGGTCACGATCTTCTGCGGCGCCGGTGCGACCGGCTCAAGCGCGGCGACCGCGACGGTCTTCGGCCGCGCCGTCGGCAGCGGCGTAATGCGCTCGACCGCGACGCGGGTCGGCGGCGCCAGACTCGCAACCACCGTCGGCGCCCGCGTGCGCAAGTTAGTCGATTTGGGCGTGGGCGCTGCGACCGACGTGGCGACGTTTGCCGTCGCCTCATCGCCGCGCTCATCCTCGTCCGTGCTCTTGCTGCCGCCGAAGATGCGCGCGAACAGGCTGCGCTTCGGTGCGGCGACGTTATCCGTGTCGATGCCGTGGTCGCGCGCCGCCGCGAGCGACATCGCCGACGGCTGCGCGCCGCGGCTTTCGACGTCGGCGAGCGCCAGCGCGTAATTGGCCAGCGGCTGCCCGTCGGAGGGGATGTGCACGGTGCGGCCGTCCGGGAACACGCGCGCGAGCTGGTCGTGCGTCATGCGCGGCCAGTGGCGGACGGTGCCGGTGTCGAGATGCACGAAGGGCGAGCCCGAGGTCGGATAGAAGCCGACGCCGCCGCGCTGCAGGCGCAGGCCCACGATGCGCACCGCCTCCAGCGGTACGCCGGGCAGGTAGAAGTCCATCGCCTGGCCGTGCGTGTGCTGGCTCACTTGCGCGACGCCGCTCGAGCGGGCGCGCAGCATGGTGTTGGTCTCCGGCGAGCGATAGCCGCACACCACCTGGATCGGCTCCGTGCCGCCGACCTCGCGGTTGGTCTCCCACAACAGATCGATCAGGTGCGCGTCCATGTGCGTCGACTCGTCCTTGCGCCAGTCGCGCATGAACCAGTCGATCTTCTTCAGCGCGGCGTCGTCATAGCGACCCTCGCGCTTGTAGGTGATGGTGATGTCTTCGCCGGTATGCAGATGATGGAAGGAGATGGTGCGGGTGTCGCCTTCGGCGACCGCGGTCTGCAGCGCATGGCTGGCGCCGAGCAGGAACAGGCCGGTGAGGCCCGCCACCGCGGTGCCACGCAAAAGCCTCATCGAAAGCCGACGCGTGGCACACACCGACACAGCACTGTTCCGTAAAAGTCGCCGTCCCACGTCGTCGCTGCGTCCCCAGTGGCCGTTAAGCGACGACCACGTCAGTGTTATCGGGAACGGTTAACGCGCCCTTAGCGGCGGTCCCCCGTATTGCGCGAGGGACATACCTGCCGACCATGGCGTGAAAATGGCCAAGGGCCGAGGAACTTGGCGGACTGCGGGTTCCGCGGCCGTAATTTACCGCCGTCATGGCCGGGCTTGTCCCGGCCATCCACGTCTTTATGCGCGACCCAAAGACGTGGATGCCCGGCACAAGGCCGGGCATGACGTGGGATAGGGCGGCGTCCAAATTACCTAAACAGCTTCTCGAAGAACGAGAACGGGTTGCCCGCCTCGCGCCGCTCGACGCGGCGGAGGATTTCCTGGTTCGCCTTGGCGGTGGCGAGGTCGCGCTTGGGGTCCTGCGGCGGCGCCACGTCGGCGATGCGGCGTTCGTCGCTGTTGAGGATCGAGTGGATGCGCGCATCGAAGCCGTAGATGTCGTCGCGCAGCACGAGCTTGCCGCCGTCGTCGACGAAGGCGGTCTGGTAGGAGAGGTGCACCATCGGACGGTTGACGAGCTGGAACGTCTTCTCGTCTTTGCCGACCATCGCCGAAATCGCGTGCGAGTCGGGCGTGCGGCCGGGCATGGTGAGGCCGAGCATCACCTCGCCGAACTTAGTCGGATCCTCCACGCGCATGCAGCCGTGGCTGAAGGCGCGCTTCTCATAGGAGAACAGCTTCTTCTCCGGCGTGTCGTGCAGGTAGACCTGGAATTTGTTGGGGAAGGCGAACTTGATGCGGCCAAGCGCGTTGGCGGCGCCCGGCGGCTGCACCACGTTGATGTTGCCGTCCGGACCCTTCTTCACCTCGAGGCCCATGCGGTCGAAGATCTGCGGGTCGCTCGCGTACTGCGGCAGCAATTCGTTCTGGATGATCGACTGCGGCACGTACCAGGACGGGTTGACGATGATGTTGTCCATCGCCGCGCTGGTCAGCGGCGTCGGCGTCTGCGGCTTGCCGGCGACGATCTTGGTGCGCCACACGACGCCATGGTCGCGCACGACCTTGAGCGTGTAGTCGGGGATATTGACCATGACGTAGGTC
>Ga0265314_10004755_pt1 | contig 12443 bp, 13 predicted proteins | sample 4126metaG_FD_203106 | JGI IMG/M metagenome (GOLD analysis project Ga0265314, IMG submission 203106) | Rhizosphere microbial communities from Carex aquatilis grown in University of Washington, Seatle, WA, United States - 4-1-26 metaG | ecosystem: Host-associated > Plants > Roots > Rhizosphere >... | reverse complement strand
GACCAATTGCACCCGTTCGTCGACAGGCAGGTGGTGCTGCTGGTGTTCGACGCACACGTGGTCGGCGTGCCGGTGCAGGCACCGGTGCCCGACGACCAATAACAACCGTTTGCGGATAGGCAGGTTGCGCCGTCTTTGGTTTCCGCGCAGGCCGTCTGCGCGGGCGTGCCGGTGCAAGTCGAGGTTCCGCTCGACCAGGTGCAGCCGTTCGCCAGCAGGCAGGTGGTGCTGCCGGTGTTCGACGCACACGTGGTCGGAGTGCCTGAGCAGGTTCCGCTGCTGGTCGACCATGCACAGCCGTTCGCCGACAGGCAGGTGGTGCTGCCGGTGTTCGACGCACACGTGGTCGGAGTGCCTGAGCAGGTTCCGGTGCCCGTCGACCAGATGCAGCCGTTCGCCGACAAACAGGTGCTGCTGCTGAGACTCTCGGTGCAGGCTATGGGCGTACCCGAACAGAGTCCGGCGCCCGTCGACCAGGTACAGCCGTTCGCCGGCAAGCAAGTGCTACTGTTGGTATTGCTGCTGCACGCAGTTGGCGTTCCTGAGCACAGGCTCGTGGAAGAATCCCAGCTGCAGCCGGGTTGTTGCAGGCAAGTTGTCGAGCTCACATGAGAGCCGCAGGCGTAAACGGTCCCTGTGCATGTCGGGGTCGTCGTCGCGGTCCAGGTGCACCCCGGCTGGTTTCCGCAGGTTGTCGAGCTCACGTGCGAGGTACATGCATACACGGTCCCGCCGCACCCAGTAGGGGTTGTGGTCGCCCATGTGCAGCCCGACTGCGCGTCGCAAGCGGTCGACGAGGTGTGAGAGCTACAGGTGTAGACAGTCCCGCTGCACGTCCCTCCGCTGATCGGTGTCCACGTGCATCCCTGCTGGTTCCCGCAGGTCGTCGAGCTGGTGTGCGAGGTGCATGCATACACGGTCCCGCTGCACCCGGCACCGGTGGTGTTCCAAGTACACCCAGGCTGCCCGGCACAATCCGTGGAGAAGTAGTGGTAGCTGCAACTATAGATGCTCCCGCTGCAAGAACCCAAAACGGTGCTGTCCCACCCGCAACCCGGCTCGGCCGCGCACGTGCTGGAGCTCGTGTGATAGCTGCAGGAATAGGCAGAGCCGCTGCAGGTTCCCGGCCCAGACTGGTAGGTACACCCTTGCGTGCTCGTGCAGGTGGAAGAAGAAGTCGAAAGGCTGGCGCACGACGAGTAGTACGGCGTCCCGCCGCAGTGCGGCCCCACCGAGAACGTCCGAGGCGGCTGTGGATAGCGGGTGATGGCCGACTTGCAACAGATCTGCCCCGTACAATCGGTGCTCTGTCTGCAAGTCTGTAGACATAGGCTACTGCACAGGCCATTGCAGCACAGCTCGCCAGTGGAGTAGTTGCAATCGGAAGACTGGCTACAAACCTTTGGACAACTTTCGTACGTGGGATTGAGACACAAGCCGGAGACATTCAGGGTTGGTTCAAGTGAGCGTACCGTGGTGCAACAGATCTCTGCCTTGGAAGTGTCGCAGTCGGTGGACTGGGCACACGCCCTGGGGCACTCGGAAGATGATAGACAAATGGGCTCGTTGTAGTTCGTGCAACAGATGGTACCGCTCAGGCAGTCGCCGTCGACGCTGCAGGTCCGCAAGCTCGCCGCAGGCTCCATGCACGATTTCTCCGAACCAGAAAGGGATGGCCTTCCGCACACCTCGCCGACCGCCGCACTGCAGTTGCTGTCGTCCGTGCACATCTTTGGGCACTCCCGGGCGTCGAGACACGTGCTGCCGGCAGAACCCAACGGACAGCACATCTCCCCTTGGCTCATGTCGCAGTCGTCGTCCCGCGTGCAGTCCTTCGTGCACGAGCTTTGACAGTAGCCCATGCCAGGACCCGGGCCCACTGTGGTACCGGCGTCTTTGTCGCTTCCACTGCTGCTGCAACCAGCGGTTAGGATAGCCAGCCCAAAGAGGAATGCGCCAAGGACGCTGCCATTCGCAGCCCGATGCTTTGTCATGCCAGTCTCCGCTACGGTGTACGGTGAAGGCGGTATCCTTACTGCAAGTGCCTTCTTGGCACAAGAAGGTGAATGGGCTGTGAATTGGCTGCGAACGCCACCACCCTGCTATGCTCGCAGTCTTTATCGGACGCCAAGAAGCTAGCAAGACACGGGATTCGAGCGCGCGTCCTACCCCAGCGGCGCGAATTCCTCGAAGCGCTTCTTGTTGCTGGCCTTGAGCCAGGCGTCTTCGCCGGTGATGCGGCCTTCCTTGGCGAAGGCGTAGAGGGCGTCGTCCATGGACTGCATGCCGTCCTTCTTTCCGCCCTGGATGATGGAAGCGATCATCGGCGTGTTGCCCTCGCGAATGACGTTGGCCAGGCCGGTCGTGCGCAAAAGCAGTTCCAGGGCGGCCACGCGGCCTTTGCCGTCGGCGGTACGCAGAAGCAACTGCGACGCCACCGCGGCCAGCGACGAAGCCAGCATCGATCTCACCTGGCGCTGTTGATCGGTGGGGAAGACGTCGATCACGCGGTCGATGGTCTTGCTGGCGCTGTTGGTGTGAAGTGTGCCGAAGACCAGCACGCCCATCTCGGCGGCGGTGATGGCCAGCGAGATGGTCTCGAAATCGCGCATTTCACCGACAAGAATGACGTTCGGATCTTGGCGGATGGCCGCGCGCAAGGCAGTCGCGAAACTCTCGGTGTCGGTGCCGACCTCGCGCTGGGAGATGGTGGATTTCTTATTGGGGTGCACGAACTCGATGGGATCTTCGATGGTCACGATGTGGCGGTCGTGCGTTTGGTTGATCTTGTCGATGATCGACGCCAGCGTGGTCGACTTGCCCGAGCCGGTGGGACCCGTGACCAGCACCAAGCCGTGTTCGAGATTCGCCAGTTCAAGCGTGGCGGGCGGCAGGTTCAGCTTTTCGATGGGGATAATTTCTTCGGGAATGATGCGAAAGACCGCGCCCGCGCCGTTTTCCTGGTTGAGATAGTTGGCTCTGAAGCGGGCCACTCCTTCGAGGCCGTAGGCGAAATCCAGGTCCAGGTTTGTCGCGAAGTGGTCCCACTGTTTGGGCGAGGCGATCTCGCGCAGCAGTTCCTGCAAATCCGTATCGGACAGCACCGGCCAGTTCGGCACCTTTTCCAAATGGCCATGACGGCGAATGCGCGGCTCTAGCCCGGCGCCGAGGTGCAAATCCGAGCCCTTGGTGTCCTTGAGGTAGTGAAAGAGCTCGTCGAGGCGTGCCATGGTAATGCTCAGGCGAACAGTTTGGGGTCGTCGCAGTGTTTGCGGGCCGTTTCTTTGCTGATGGTTCCGGCGCGCATGAGTTCCAGCAGGGAATCGTCGAACAGGCGCATACCCAGGGTGCGGCCGGTCTGCATCACCGAGCGCAACTGAAAGACGCGTTCTTCGCGGATGAGGTTCGACACGGCGATGTTGACCAGCAGGATCTCCAGGGCGGGCACGCGGCGTGAGCCGTCGACGGTGGGCACCAGTTTCTGCGAGACGATGGCGCGCAGCGATTCCGAAATCATGGCGCGGATCTGCGATTGCTGATCGGGCGGATAGGCGTCGAGGATGCGGTTGATGGTGCGAGCGGCGTCGTTGGTGTGCAGGGTTCCCAGCACCAGGTGCCCGGTTTCGGCGGCGGTGATGGCCAGCGAGATGGTTTCGAGGTCGCGCAGCTCGCCGATGGCGATGACGTCCGGATCTTCGCGCAGGGCCGCGCGCAGGGCGCTGGCGAACGAGCCCGTGTGTTTGCGCACCTGGCGCTGGTTGACCACGCAGGTCTTCGAGCGGTGGGCGAACTCGACGGGATCCTCGACGGTGATGATGTGGTCGGGGCGATCTTCGTTGATGAGGTTGATGAGCGCCGCCATGGTCGACGACTTGCCGCAGCCTGCGGGACCGGTGACCAGCACCAAGCCCTGGTGGTAGCCGGTCAGTTTCGCTAGCGAACTTGGCAAACCGAGATCGTCGAGAGTCGGCGGTTCGAGCGGGATGGGGCGGAAGACCGCGTCGACGCCACGTCGCTGCCGGTAGACGTTGCCGCGAAAGCGTCCCACGCCGGCGATGGTGTAGGCGAAATCGAGATCGTTGTGGGCGGTGAACTGCGCGCGCTCGCTCTCGGTCAAGATTTCCAGAATGAGCGACTCGCATTGCGCGGGTTCCAGCGGCGCGCTGTTGGCCTTGAGCAGGCGGCCACCCACGCGCATTTGAATGGGCAGGCCGGTGTGCACGTGCACGTCGCTGGCGTGAAGCTGGATGGCCTTGGTGAGCACGCGGTCGAGCTTGCGCTCACCCGTCGGCGATGCCGGGGCGGCCTGGGCCGGCGCAGGCGGGCTTGCGGGCGGCGCCACGGGCGCTGGTCCGGGCACGGGTTCGCTGGGCGGAGTCGCGATCGAGTCACTTTGCGCGAACGACTTCTGCTGCTCGATCTGCGTCTGCCTCTGCGCCTCGACCTCGACCTGGCGCTGGCGCTCGACCAGCGTGGCCTGCGCGCGCAACAGCCATTCGAGCTGGGCCGGCGAGATGTAGCCGAGTTCGAGCAGGATATCGCCCAGACGTTTGGTGGCGCCCATGTGATCCTGGGCGCGCAGGGCCTCCAGCAGTTGCGCTTGCGTGATGAGCCTGGACGAGACGGCAATTCGCCCCATCAGCGAAGGCTGCGGACTTGTGCTCATGGCCTAGAAGAGCTTGCGCACGACCACGGTTTGATCGACATCCTGGACAACCGACATAACATTCGCCGACGAATCGGTCACGACAAAGCTGGTGCTGTTTTTCTCACACAGGTAGGTCTTGGGCAGGCCAGTCGCCAGTGCATCGCCGCGTGCGACGACCGTGCATGCGTCGCCGGTCACGGAAACGCCGCGGGCGATCTGGAACGGGATGGCTTGCGCGAGAATCTGGCACGTTCCATTGTTGCCTGGATACGCACCATCCAGAAGAACGACGGTTCCCCCAGAATTCACGAAGGCGACGAGCGCCGCCGACCAATCCGAGCCGAGCTGGAGCAGTGTCGCATCGTTGGCCAGTTCCTGACCGTAGATGAGGAAGACATCGGTCGAAGCGAGTAGGTTGGGAACATCGGCGGCGGCGGCGGCGGTGCGCACCGACTGCCGGCCCGTGGCGCTTGCTACCTGCGCGATGGCTGCGTTGGCGCCAGCGATGGCCGTGGCATTGGCGCTGCCCTCGTAGACGAGCAGGCGCACCGGATTGACTGGCCACAGGAACACGGCGTTGCCGAGGACGCGATTGATGTCCGGCCGGTTCTTGAGATAGTCGTGGCCGATGACGATGGCGTGTCCGGTGCCAGCGGCTTCGCACTGCCCGCTGCTGCACAGGCCGTTCGTGCATGGCGTTCCACAGGATCCGCAGTTGTCGGGGTCGGTGGCGAGATTCGCGCACTCTTGCCCGCACACGGACTCCTCGGCCTGGCACACCAGGCAGCTGCCGACGAGGCATACTCCCGAGGCGCAGATGTTGTCACAGTTGCCGCAGTTCTCCGGGTCGACGGATTCGTCTACGCACTGGTCGTTGCAAATCACCTGCGGATCCACGCACACGAGTGCGCCGTCCACTGCGGTATTGTCCGCGTCGTCCACGCTCGCGTCCATGAAGCTCGCGCCACCGCCGTCGTCTGCGTTGCCGCCGTCGCTGCCTTCCGCATCCACACAGTCGACGCAAGGCGGGCCGTCCACGGGCGCCAGTGCATCGACGGCTTCGCCTTGGTCTTGGGCGGCGTCGACAGCGAGGATAGGCACAGGGCCGGTATCGTCCAGGGCCGGAGCATCGTTTGGCGCCGGAGCATCGCCTTGCACCGGAGCGTCGTCCTGCGCGGGCCGGTCTTGGTTCTTCTTGGCGTCCGCCGGTCCACCGGCATCGATGGCTGGCACCTCGACGAGGGTTCCAGCCTCCGCGCCGGTTTCCGAGGTGGACTCGTCGACGGTCGCGCTCGCGTCCAAGTCGCCACCGTCGAGAGCTTCTTCGATGCCGGCATCGGCCTCGCTGGCGCCGTCAAGGGCCGCGCAAGTTCCGGCGGCCACGCAGACGCCGCGGCAGGGCGAGTAGCCAGTCGCGCACTCGGTCCCCACGACGGAATCGAGGCACGCGGGAAAAAACAGCAGTGCCAGACACGCCAGCCAGCGTCGCGCGTTCATGGTGTGGTCGCTCCGGTTTGCGCTTGTGCGGCGGGTTCCAAGCCCTCGGTATCTGGTCCGGGTGCTTGGCCCTTCTTGACGATGACGAATTCGACCCGGCGGTTTTGTCGATCGGCCTCTTCGTCGTCCCCCGAGACGCGCAACTGGCGGTGGCCGAAGGCCCGGATGCGCAATTTCTCGGCAGGGAAACCCATCTCGACCAGTACCTTGATGGCGCGCTCGGCGCGCAGGTGACTGAGCCAAAGATTGAAGCCATCGGGCCCGCGGCGATCGGCGTAGCCATCGACGATCAAGTAGTCCCACTCGGGATGCTGCTTCCACAGATTGAAGACCGCGGCCAGCGACGGCTGGCCTTCCGCGTTTACCCGCGCTCGATTGGTCTCGAAGAGCACGTGCTCGGTGAGCAAGATGCGGTTTTCTTTCACCACGATGGGCGCGCTGTCCGGGCAGCCATCTTCATCCTCAAAACCGTTGACGGTTTCGGGCTCGTTCGGGCAGGCGTCCGCGGTGTCGGGAATGCCGTCCTTGTCGTTGTCGGGATCGGGGCAGCCGTCCTCGTCTTCGAAGCCGTCCTTGTCTTCGGGTTCGTCGGGGCACTTGTCGAGCTCGTCAGGAATGCCGTCGCCGTCGCGATCCGAGATCTTCGCGAGTTCGACCGATGACGCTGGCGGCGCGATGGCCGGGGATGGTGGCTGGCTGTCGTGCGCGTCGTGGACGACGATCTCCAGACCGGCCAGAACGATCTGGGCGTCCGAGCTGTCGAGCGCGCTCGCTGGCTGCACGACGTGCACGTAGCGCAGGGAGGGGCCGAAGGTTGTGCTCAGCCAGCGGAAGTTCCAGCCCACCGCGGCCTCGCCCACGCCGCGCGTGAGGCTGCCGGTCATACCCAGGCCAGCGCCGAGTTCGATCCACAGGCCCTGGGCACGCGAATCCGGATATTGCCCGGCCATCGGCCGGAACCTGGCCACCGCGGCCAGCACCCCCAGACCGCCAGTGCCGGGATCCTTGATGGCGGGGTTGGACGGTGCGGGTCCGTTCGAGAGAAATCCACCGCGCAGGCGGAGCCCGAGGAGGGTCCACTGTCCAACAGGCAAAGTGGCGGACAGCGAGGGCATCGCGCCCAAGCCAAAGCGATCGCGCAGCGGTTCGCTGATCGGAATCGCCACCGGCGCCTCCACAGTCACCACGGTCTTGTGCAACTTGGACGCAAGCTCGCCCGAGGCCGCACCCGGCAGTGCCAGCACGAGCGAGGCGGCGACGAGAGCGAGGGATCTCAGAGCGGGCTTCATGCTCAAGGTAGATCGCCGGTTCTTCCTCGGATCTTGAATCTGGACATTGAAATGGAGCGTAGTTCCCGCCACTGCTAAGCTGATTTCTCATGGGCCTCGGCGTCGCGACACTCGCGCTTTTCCTGGTGCTTTCCGCGGGCGCGGGCGCACCGGTTTTCACCGTGGCCATCGACGCGGGACACGGCGGATCCAATCGCGGAGCGCCCACCCAGAAGCCGGGCACCTTTGAAAAGCACCTGACCTTAGCCATTGCCAAACGCGTGCAGCGCATTCTGGCCGTCGAGAAGAACCTCAAGGTCGTGCTCTGCCGCGGCACCGACGCGCTTGTGCCCATACGGGCGCGCGTCCGCTGCGCAAACCAGGCGGGGGCGCGCCTCTTCATTAGCCTGCACGCGAATGCCGCCGGTCCCGCGGAAGAGCCGGGCAGCCAAAAGGGATTCGAGATCTACTTGCTGCCCGTCGGCGAAGTGGACAAGGAGGTCGCGCGCGTCGCACTGCTGGCACCCGACGAAAGCGAGGCTGCGTGGGCTGGCCACGAGGTCAGAACCGCCGCCGAGCAAAGCCTGGCCGCCGCCCGCCGCATCGAATGGCGCCTCGCCGACACCTTGGGTCGGGATCGCGATCGAGGTGTTAAGCAGGAAGGGGCGACGCTCGATGTCTTGCAAGGGCTCGAGATGCCGGCGGTGCTGGTCGAAATCGGCTTTCTCGACCATGCCGAGGAGGGGCCGTACCTTCTTTCCGAGGATGGTCAGCGCGCCGTTGCCGCGGCCCTAGCTGGCGCCATCACCGACCTGCGCAGCCGCGAGCAGCGCGGGCTCAAAGAACCCATGACCACCGCTCCGCGCCCCGGGCACCTACCGTAGCCGCAGGCGCGAGAAGAACGATTTGAGCAGGGCCGCGCTTTCGAGGCCGAGGACGCCCGGCACGACTTCTACGCGGTGGTTGAGGCGCTGGTCGTCGAGGAGCTGGAATAGGGTTCGCACCGCGCCGGCCTTGGGATCGTCGCAGCCGTAGATGAGGCGACGCACGCGCGCGTTGACGATGGCGCCTGCGCACATGGGGCATGGCTCCATCGTGACGTACAAATCCGCGTCCACCAGGCGCCAGCTATTGAGAGTCGCCGCCGCCGCGCGCAGGGCCACGATTTCGGCGTGGGCCGTGGGATCGTTCTTGGTTTCGCGCTGGTTGTGCGCCACCGCGATGACCTCGCCGCGCACCACCACCACGGCGCCCACGGGAACCTCGCCCGACAGGGTGGCCTGTTCTGCGGCGGCAAGGGCCGTGCGCATGTGGACTTCGTCGAGGACAACAGCCTCGGGAGTCGCGTCGAGCGTGAGTTCAGCGGTGCGGGTCAGTGACATCGTAGGGCGGCGAATACTAGCAGCTAGGGCACTTGCGGCCTAGCCAAAGCAGTTGCGGGGGAATTGTCGCTGGACAGATCGGCCATGCCGGGCACGCCGCGCCAGGGCCAACTCTTGCGCGCCTCGGGTGGCAATTGGCCGTGGCGACCCACGTATTCGGCCACGAAGGCCAAGGTAGCTGGGTTGACATAGCCGCCGCCGCGCAGGACGCCGAATTCGGGCAGGTAGCGGAGCGCAATGGCCTCGAACAGCTCGTCGCGCAGTGCCTTCGCGCAAATGCTGGCAGCTGCGACCGCAGTATGCGCCGATTCGGCCCGGTCCACGGCCTCAAGGTGCGCGAATTCCGCAGTCAGCGGCGAGAACAAGGTTCGTCCGTCGGCGATGATGCGCGCACACGACGGCGCCCGGCGAATCAGGAGACGCGCGCGCTCGCGTTCGAGCTGATTGAGCGCCGACCTTGCGACATACGCGTCCACGTCGGAAACCTCGCAAATCTCGACCGAGCAAAAAGTGGCGTGCTGGCGGATCAGGGCGGCCAGGCGCACGCGGGATCTTCTTCCAGCGGTGCCAGAGCCAAAGATCTTAGAATCCCGCACCCCGGCCTGGGCAAGCAACGCCTCTGCAACATCGTCGAGGGCGACCGCGGCAAGCACCATGGGACCGATGCCAGGGCCGCGGCCGGCCTCATCAATGCCAAGAACGAGCGGACAGGTCATGTGCGCGAAAACACCATGTGTTACAGAAATCAACCTACAAGGGCTCGTTCCTTTGACGAGTTCGTTCTAAGCTTCGCTCATACCGCACGTTCAAGGCAACTCATGACTCCCAAGACCGACAGCGGCTCATCCTCGCCCGAGGCGACCTCATCTAGCCAGAGTGGCCAGATCGTCTCGATCGCATCGAAGCACCAATTCGACACTTTCGAGACCAAGTTTTTCCAGCAGGGCGATGACGAGAGCCGTGGCCTCGCGGTCGAGGTCGAGCGCTTCGACGATCTTGACGAGCTGGCCAAGCACAAGAAGCTTACGCCATCCCGGCAATTCATGATGGGCGTAGGCGTCGGCAGCACGTGCATCGCGATCATCGGATGTCTGGCCTTGTGGCGCAGCAGCGCCCATTCTCGTTCCGCGACCCAAGTGGCCATCGCACAGCCCGTGCAAGAGCCAGCATCCGCGCCCGCCGTCGCGCCACCCGCGCCGGCCGAGCCAGCTCCGTCGGCGACCGCTATGCCGGCGGCCGAGCCAGTGCCCGCGAATGCGGCGGCGGCCGTGGCGCCTGCGCAGCCGACGCCGGTGAATCCGTCGGCAGCCGCGGTCGCCGTGCAGGCCGAGCCGGCACCCGCTCTCGCGCCGACCGCAGCGGCCGAAGCCATCGCTCCGCCCGTGCCAGCGCCAGCGCCGCCCGTCGTTGCTCCCGCTGCTGCGCAGGCGGCCCCGGCTGCGGCCGAGCAGCCAACGCCCGCAGCGGCTGCTCTTCCCGAGCCAGCGAAGCCAGTCGCCGAAGAGAAACCATTGCCCGCTGCTCCTGCGATGGCAGCCAACGCCGATGTGCAGAGTCGGTGTCAGAAGGCCATCAGCGGCAAACACAACAAGGACATCCTCGCCGCTTGCCCCGAAGCCTTTGCCGCGGATTCCAGCGCGGCCGACATCGCCGTGGCACTGGCCAAGATCGAGTTCGACCGCGGTCGGACCGCGCAGGCTGCCGAGTGGGGCAAGAAGGCCATCGCCGCGGATCCGAATGCCGCCGACGCCTACGTTTTCATCGGTGGGGCCGAGCAGAGCGCTGGGCATCGTAAGGCGGCCAAGGAAGCCTACAGGCGCTACTTGGAGCTCGCCCCAGGTGGCCGTTACGCGTCCGATCTTCGCGCCATCGTGAAATCGCTGTAGCGGAAATCACTGCGACGGAAATCGGCTAGAGGCCGAGATAGGACGCCAACCACAGAAGCCCAAGCAGGGCGGCGGCGATCACAAACATGAGCGCCACGCCCGGCACCAAATAGGGATACACCATGAGCACAACGCCGATGGCCAGGTGGGGTGCGCGCCGCTGGCGTCTGCCGTAGATGAATAGACCCATCCCGATCGAGCCGATGAGCACCGAGGCGAGCAGTGAATTGCCACTCACGAGGACGGTTCTAGCATTGCGCTGTCGGGCTCGCTCGGAGATCAGCTCTGTAGGCGAGGCTTGTCGTGCTTGCGACGGATTCGCTCGATTTCGATTTCCGAGAAGCGATACTGCTGGCCGCAGAAGTTGCACGTCACTTCGGCTTCGTTGGTTTCGAGAATCATCTCTTTGAGATCCTCCGGCTTCAGCATGTTGAGAGTCGATTGCGCCCGCTCGCGTGTGCAGGGGCAGAAGAAACTGACCGCGCGCACCTCGAGAACCTGCATGTCGTCGGCGCACTGGGCGAGGGCAGCGCGAGCGATCGATTCTGAATCGACCTTGTCCATGGCCAGAGCGTTCCTGAGCACCGAGGTGAAGGCCGGGCCGCGTAGGGTGTCGCGCAAGAATTCCACCACGGCCGCGCCGTGGGCCTGGGGCAAGGTTTGCACCAGCAGGCCGGCCGCGGCGACGACGCGTCCGTCGCTGTCCACCAGGGTCTCGCAGCGGAGCACGCTGTCGATCTGCTCGCTCGTGATGAGGTAGTGCTCGACCTCTTCGTCGATCTCGCCGGTACTCAGCGCGACTTGGCCACTGTAGTTTTGGGCCAATCCGAGATCGCGCGTGACGTTCACAACCCCTTGCTTTCCGATGGCGTCGCCCAGCGAAAGGCGTGGCGAAGAGGCGAGTCCGGGATCCCAAGGGACGGCGGCTGGGCGTTTGACGAAGCCACGCACCCGGCCCGACGAACGCGCATCCACCGTTACGCCGCCCAGCGGCCCGTTGCCCAGCACTTGCAGCGTCACCTGCTCTTCGTCCTTGGTCAATGTCGCGAGCAAGAGCCCGGCGAGCGCACCGCGCCCGAGAGCCACCGCGGGAACGCCGAGGGTCTGGTGGCGAAGGACCATTTCGCGCACGGCATCGGTCGCGGTCGCGACCACGACGCGCACCCGGCCACCCTCGATCAAGCCGCGCATGATCTGGTCGCCGGGAAGCTTCTTTTCTTCGCTCACCCCGTCTCTGTACCACAAAGAACTCTCAAAGGGTTCTTACGCCGGGCAAAGCCCACGCGCGAAGCGCGCTTGCCGCTCACGCGACTTGGCGACGGCAGCGACGCGGCTGCCGAGGCAACGGAGTGATTTTCGATCGCGCAAAACTGGTTTATACTGCGCACTCCCCGTGCAATCGGCTTCTCAACTTCTGTCACTCGGCTAGGTGAACATGACAAACGCTAGGACGAAGAAGCTCTTGGCAGGTTCCATTCTCATCGCGGCGCTTGCCGTCGGTGGGACGACTCATGCGCAGGGCTTCGCCCTGGATCGGTTTCAGCCGGCTCCGGCTGGGGACAGGTTCTTCGGCGTGCAAGGCGGCGATCCAGGTGGGGATCTCTCGCCCCGATTGATGCTGCTTGGCGACTACGCCTACAAGCCGCTCGTGCTCTACCGCGCCAGCGACAACCAAGCGATCGGCAACGTGGTATCGAACCAGCTCATCGTTCACGCTGCGGCCGGCATCTCGCTCTGGGATCGCTTGTGGGTTTTCGCCAAC